>Ga0209518_1000186_pt1 | contig 83470 bp, 127 predicted proteins | sample RifGroB1_FD_183993 | JGI IMG/M metagenome (GOLD analysis project Ga0209518, IMG submission 183993) | Groundwater microbial communities from Rifle, Colorado, USA - Groundwater B1 (SPAdes) (version 2) | ecosystem: Environmental > Aquatic > Deep subsurface > Groundwater | place: Rifle, Colorado... | reverse complement strand
CCTGCCACAGCGCGCTGCGGGTGGCCGCGAGGCTCGTCGCGGTGGAGGAGCGGTGCGCAGGGGCGCCGCACACCTGCCGGCACGGCGCCTCGCTGTTCCCCACGTCTCCCTCTTGGAAATGATCGGCGCGTTTCTGCTCTGGCTCTCCCGCACGCCCATCAACTACAAGACGCGCGACGCCCGGCGCAAAGAGTGGAAGCTCCGCAGCCTGGTGTCGACGATCACGATGTACGGCGCGTCGAGGGGCTACCGTGCGTGAGTCGGCGCAGGTGGCGCCACTTCCGCACAGTCGCCAGGAACCAGCGCTCGCTCTGGCCCGCCCGCTCAACGTCCCACGGGGGCACGCCGAGGGCGAACAGCCGCTGCCTCGCGTCGTAGCGGGGTCTGTCGTCGCAGGCACCTCCGAGGAGGAGCGCGTCCTTCGCGTCGGCGCCGCTCCCGGGCTTGCACGTGGGCGGGTTCGACTTCAGATCGACGGTCCACTCGCCTCCGCCGTCGCCAGTGATCTTGAAGAAGTAGACGGCGTTGATCTCGCGCGCCTTCTCCGGGTGCTCCGCGAGCACGTTCGGGACCTTGTCGTTGAACAGTGTCTTGGCGTCCACTACGATCTCCTGTTGCCTGTGCTACAGCCTGACCCGAATGGATCGGAAAACCGCGCCGCACACTTCCGTGAGCCAGAACAAGTAGTCGCGGCCATTCGCCCACAAGGCGAGGAGGAAGTCCCATTCGCCGTGAGCATTGTGGAACAGATGGTCGAGCACCTACACCTCCTTCGCGCAGTCGGCGCACCCGTGCGCGCCACCCTCGATGCGGGCGCACGGCTCCTGTGGCGCGCTTGCGGGCGCGGTCACGGGCTCGTGCGAGTGCGGCCCCTCGATCGTGCAGTGAGGTGCGCCGGCGCCGCAGGTGCTCTCGCGCGTCGGGGTGGGCGCGGTCGGGATCGTCGCGTCGCCGCTGGCCTCGGCGGCGGCCTGCTCGACGGTGCCTGTCTCCCTCGGCTCGCTCGGCGCACCTTCGCCGATGGAGCGGTGGGTGAAGTGGTCGGCCACGGCTGCGCGGGCCAGCAGATGCTTGATCGTGTCGAACCTGCCACCCTGCCAGTACGGCGTTCCCTGGAGCAGGCCGTCGATCTCCGAGAGCATCTCCTCCCGCATCTCATCGATGGCATTGCGGGAGGCGCGCGCGTTGCCGTTCAGCGCGTCGACCATGACCCGAGCCATCGCCAGCGCTTCGTGGCCGTTGGAATCCATGATGCCGATCGTCTCGCCGTTGCTGCTCTCGATCGTGATGTCGCGCGGCACCGGGTCCTCGTCGCTGAAGGCGTACCCGACGCCGTAGGGGCGGCCAGTGACCAGCGTGTGGATCGTCACCGACTCATCGGGACGCGACGCGGGTGCGTACTCGGGATCGTACTCGATGTAGGTGGGAACGGGGGCGACGGCCTCGACGGGTGCGGGCAAGGTCGTCTCCGCCGCGATCCCGTCCTGGGTCGAGGCGCTGCTCGCGCCGCGCGAGGCGGCCTCGCGGTACGCGTCGATCGGCACCGGCTCGGGCGCGGCGACGGGAGCGGGCGCCGCTTTCCACACCGGGCAGGTGTTGCCGCTGCACTGGATGAGCGGGCACGCAGCGCACACCGGGAGACCGGGACCGCCAGCGGGAGCGGCGGGCCGCTTCTCGGGTGCGGGCGCGAGCAGCGCGGGGGACGGAGCGGGCGACGCGGGCAGCGGCGTGCGCTCGGGCAGCGGCGTGATGACGGGCGGCGCGACGGGCGCTGGCGTGATGCCCGGCACGATCGCCACGCCGCTCCGCACGACCGTCTGCGCCGCACGACAGTAGCCGCAGCCGGCCTGGGCGCAGGCCACCTCGGCGGCGCTGCCCCGGCAGGCGCAGTCCGGCTCGAGGGGCGCGCCGGTCGCGTCCGCCCTGCCGTGCCGGCTGTGGTCGACGGCCACGGGTGCGAAGGCGGGCGCAGGGACCGGCGCGGCAGGCTGCTGCAGATCCTCCCAGCGCACCGGGAGCGGCAGCGGGAGCGTGCGCGGGTCCTGCAGCGGCAGCGGGGCCGTGGGCCGGGTGGCGCGCGGCGCGGCGTCGGTGCGGTTCTTGAGCCCGAAGAAGGCGTAGCCGTCGCACGAGCGGGCCGCGAGGCCGATGTCGCCTGCGGCCACCTTGGCAGCGGCCGAGATCGACGAGTACCGCACCCCGCGGTAGTCGACCTGCCCGTTCTCGGCGACGACGGCCTCGCAGCGCACGTTGCCGTTCTTGTCGATCTTGCGGAGCACCGTTCCGGGAGGGGGAAGCTGTCCTGCGCTCATTTTCTCTCCTTGTCTGCGAAATCGAGACGCGCATTCTCCGCGTCGAGAAAGTCTAGCTGCTGACGCAGCAGCGCGTGCGTCCCCGTCGAGATTGGCAGCCCAGCGATGGCGCGGGCGATAGTCTGCCTGCCGATCTTTAGCCGCGCAAGTGCCGCGCGCTCGCCGTCGCGCGCAACGATCGTGGCGACGCGGTGGCGGAGCGGAACGGGGAGCGGCAGAGCGAGCGGCATGTTTAGTTCAGCCATCCTGGTCCGGACGCGATCGAGCGACACGCAACGCAATCCGAGTCCGCCGAGTTCTCAACGACGAACGCGCCGTACGAATCAGCGCCGCAGAGCGGAGAACCCTTCCCGTTCTCGACGTGACGTCGATCGTCCTGCAGGTCCAGTACGCAGATGGTTGACGTCATTCTACTGGCTTCGAGCATCCCCGATCTCCTTCACGGCAGCCTGCTTTGTAGCCCGCCGCTGCTTAACAGTCAACTCCTGTTTGCACCTACACCGACCGAAGACCGCCGCGCGTCGGCGCATGGTCTTTCGGGTGTTCCTGGATCTCTTTCGGGGCGTCCTCGGGCCAGCGGAACTGGACGTCTGTCGAATCGGAATCGGCGGGGCGGCGCCGACCGCTCATGGCGAAGACCGACTCCCAGGGGACGTCCACCGCGAAGAGGCTCCCTCCGAAAGAGAACGAAGTGCCGCGGAAGCCATTCGCATCGGCTACGAGGTCGTGAACCGGACGCGCCTGGCCCCAGCCGACTTCGAGAGCGCAGACACCGTCGTCCTGGTTGAGACTCTTTGGAAGCGCCGCCTTCCCACCTGTCTTGAAGATGATGAGGATCGCAGGGCACTTCGGGTAGATGAAGTTGAATGCGTCGAGTTTCTCGATTGCCATCTAGTTCTCCTGCGCACCGTTCTCCCCGAGGAGACGCTGGACGACACGGATGAGATCCTTCGGCTCGAACGGCTTGACCAGGAGATCCACGTCCAGTCGGCGCGCGGCCTCGGGGGCGCCGGGCCTGGCGGAGATAAGAAGCGCGGCCACCCTGGGGTGACGGAGGCGAACCGCAGCGACGACGTCCTCGCCGTCGATCCACGGCATGCTGAGGTCGGTCACAACGAGATCGGCCTTCTCCGCCGTGAAAGCAGCGAGGGCGCGGATCGGGTCGGTGAAGGCGCGGACGCGCCACCGTCCCCTGCCGCCGGCCTCGATCGCCGCAGCGACTACTTCGCAGCAATCCGGCTCGTCGTCGATCACGATGATTGACTTGGCCGACCGCTTGGTAGCGCCTCGACCTCTGCCGTCACCCGAATCCTTGCTTGCGTCCATGTTCCTCAGTCCCGATCTTCAATGTCTCGAGGTGAGAGATTGTAGCCGAGCCGGACGTGTCTGCGCCACGCCTCGGCGTCACGTTCGAGGACGCGAAGTTCGGCTACGAGCGCATCGAACGCCGCGTCGGTCAAGACGACGCCCGAGGCGATCCTGAGACGTGTAACGATCTCGACGATCTCGTTGATGGTGCTCATCAGGCTTCTCTACTTCCTCTGCGCAAGCAGCCCTTTCGGGATGACCGGGTTGAAGATGAGGATCTCGCCCATCCCCTTGCAGTGATGGCACTTCACGTAAACGAGCCACCCGCGAGGGTTCTTGATCTCGAACCTACCCTTGCATGTTGTGCAGTGGTTGACGATCCTGCTGCCCCCGAAGAAGCCGAACCTGAAATAGTCGGGGGCGCTGTTGCGCCGCTTCTCCTGGATCCATCCCGATCCCTGACACCCGAAGCACTTCCCGGCCGCCCTCCCGTTCTTCTTGAACGTCCCGTCGCCACCGCAGCGACGGCAGCGGTATTCGATGAACACGCCCAGGACGCCCCCACGTCGACAGTCTGGACAGGGAATCGTCTCTGCTGTGTAACTCGTGAACCCCTTGCCGCCGCAGTCGGTGCAGGGACGCCCGTTCGTGGTCGGGCCGAGCCCGTTGCCGCACTCCGAGAGCGGGGTGCCATCATCGCAGGCGAGCGCCTCACCCGGAGTGGCCCCGTCGACTGCCAGGAGCCAGTCCGGCCGCGTCTGCGCGAACTCGTAGGCGGCCGAAAGAATCTGGAACTGCTCCTTCGCGTCGACGGCGACGCTGTGATCCGGATGGACCTCGCGTGATCGCCTGCGAAAAGCGCTCTTCAGGGCATTTGCCGTCGTCGGCAGTTCGATCCGCAGGATCTTCGACGCTTCGGCGAGAGTGAAGGAGATGCTCATCGATCCGATCCCTCTAGAGGCACACTAAGCCCGCGCAGGCTTAACAGTCAACGCTTTACTTGGCCGGCGGAGGTGTTTTGTGATCAAGCCCAAGCACGGAGGCCATGTCCTCGCCCGGAGTGACGACCTTGTTCTCGTGGTTGTAGCGCTCCGTCGTCGTGATCGACTCGTGCCCGACCGCCTTCTGCAAATCCCGGAGGGCGGTCCCGTGCCCGCTCAGGATCGTGATGAAGGAGCGGCGCAGCCCGTGGGGCGCTACCTTTACGCCCACGCGCTCGCCTGCGGCCCGCACGATGCCGTAGACCATCCTATCTGAGACTGGCCTCGGGTCGTCGGGCGAGCGCGGCAGGAGCGCCCCCGAGGAGATGTGGGCACGCGTGCGCCACGCGAGAATCTCGTTGGCCAGCGTCGGAGGCACACCGAACGTCTCGACCTTGCCGCCCTTCACCTCCGTCTTGAGGCGCGTGCCGTCCTTAGAGAACTCCTCGACGCGGAGCTTGGCCACCTCCCAGCGGCGCAGCCCCATGAAGAGCATGACCAGCACGCAGAGCCGATCGCGCTGCTCGCGCCAGGTTCCGCTCGGCATGCCCTCCACCAGCTTGAGCGCAGCCGCGTCGTCAATCCACGGCGTGTTCGGCTTCGCGCCCATCTTCGGGTTCTTCACCTCTCGAGCTGGGTTTGCGGCGAGAACGCCGTCGACGACGAGCGCGCTGTAGACGGAACGGATGGTCGTAAGCGCCCCCGCGCGTGTGGCCTTCGCGCTGCCGGCCATCGTCGCCAGGTACTCCTTTACGTTGAATGGCTTCACATCGAGTGGAGAGATGGCGCGGCCCTCGAGCCAAGCGGTCCACCTGCGCCAATCGCCCTGGTAGGAGCGCAGCGTGTTGGGCCGGTCGATCGAGGACCAGTAGGCGGCGAGGGAGTCGTCGAGGGTGCTCAGTTGGATCTCCTAGTCGAAGTTGACGCGCCTGCGCCACGCGGCGGGGAGAGGCTCCGGGTCCTGCTTGAACCAGTCACTCTTCTCGTGAAGCAGCGCCCAACTCCCGTCGAAGAGCGCCATCGCCGTCCGGCCGATGACGGGGATCTCGTCGATGGCGCCGTCGTGACGGACGATGAGCTTGTTCGCCCTGTGCGTCACAGTCATCCCACTGGCGACAAGAAGGTCGCGGGCGTCGGGCCACTCCATGACGGCCACGGCCCAGCCGTTCGTGGTCCCGTAGATGGCGGCGGCCCTCCGTGTGTCAGAGCCGTCGAACCAGACGTAACCGTAGAAGGGTCTCATATTCGTCCCCTCCCCTCTAGTCCTCGTCTCGCTGGTTGTAATGACGGGTCGCCTCCAGGCACGGCCTGGCAGCAGCAGCGGCCCACCCCCTTGCCCAAGCCAGCAGCAGCTTGCGCTTCTCAAGGTCCGTCCACGGCCCGTCGATTCCCGCTCCGCCCCACGTGTCGATCTGGTTCGTCCGCAGGAGCATCTTCAGGAGCTTCTTGCGCACGACATCGACGCTGTCGGACGGTCGAACCCCGGCCTGTTCTCCGTCCTCAAGGGGGTTGCCAGCATTCCCCCAATCCTGGACGCCCGTCTCATACCAGTAAGGAAGCTCCTTGCGAAGCTCCTTGCTCATGGTCTTGGAATTGGAGCGCGTCATGTCTGTGTTCCTCCTGAACACCGATTCTAGCACCTACACGCCAGACCCGTCCGGGAGAAGACGAACACCGAGGGCGTCACCGATCGCGCCTGCAGCGGCGCGGATGAACGCGGCAGCGACCTGCGGGACGATCGCGTTGCCGTAGGCGCGAAGCTGCCCCACGCGGCTGGGTACCCCATGATCCAGCGGACGAATTCCGGGTTGAGTTGGCCGACACCGCCCGTCGGAGCACTCGAGCCACTCGACATCACTCCAAGCACTTGCCTCGACACGAGCCCCTTCACCGGCAGCCCGAGATGCGAGCAGTCGCCGTCCTTCCAGTCGCGGCTCGTTGGCGTGCCCCATGCTGACCGTGCCGCCGCTTCCGCCAACGACACGCCGTTCTTCGGCCCGTACGCGCTGTTGTTCTCCGAAGCCTGATGCGAAGTCGCAATCGGCGTCGGCCGGCCCGCCGTTCGCGCCTGATCTTCCAAGTTGCGTATATCGCCCGTCTCCCAGCGGCTCCCGCCCGCATCCCCCCGCGCGCGAGGTGACATCCACGATGTCAAGCGCGCCGCGCCCACCAGCGACAAATCTCCTTTCGAGTTGTTCGCCGACTCGCGCGAGTTCGCCTCCTGTGCGGTAGGCCACGAAGTAGGTTCTGTGCCTCCCGTGCGGGGCGCCGACGCCCGCAGCAGGCAGAACTGCCGCCCCGCAGGCGTAACCTGCTCCTTCCAGGTCAGCGAAAACAGCGTCGAGCCACGCCCTTCCAAGAGGGCTCGCAACCTGCTCTCCAAACACGACTGGAGGGCGGCACTCGCGGATGAGGTTGAACCAGTCGGGCCAGAGGTGGCGCTCGTCGTCGAAGCCGCCTCCACGACCTGCTGTAGAGAACGGCTGGCAAGGGCAAGACCCGGTCCAGACGGGGAGATCGTCAGGCCAGCCTGCCATGCGGAGGGCGAGGGGCCAGCCGCCGAGACCGGCGAAGGCGTGGAGGGTGGGGCCGACGTCGCCGGGCCGGAGGTCGGCGATGCTTCGGTCGTCGACGCGCCCTGCGGGAAGTTCGCCAGCAGCCACGAGGTTGCGGATCCACTCGACGCAGTAGGGCTCAATCTCGTTGTAGACAACCACGTCACCAGTTCTCCTTACCGTCCGTATCCGGGGAGTCGTCGAGGGTGCTCATCAGGAGTCCTTGCTTTCAGCCTGCGCCTCATCATCGAGAGCGATGCCGAGGTACCGGATGATCTTCCTCAGCCCGATCTTTTCCATGCAGTAAGCGTAGAGCTGCGGGTGCGTCACGCGCAGCCGGTTGAAACGGTGCGTGCCTGTGTACTTCAGCTCTTGGTCGAGTCCGAACATGCAGAAGATGCAACCCGTACGCACTTCGCCGGTGGTCTTCAGGACGCCGTCCGGCCCTACGACGATCTCCCCGTAGACGGATGCGTACGGGATGCCTGTCTGGAGCAGGTAACGCAACACGTCCTGATCCGTCCAGATGGCCATAGGCGTCGACTTCGCGTTCTTACCATTGAAAACATTGCAACTGCCGTAGCGCAAATAAGTCAGTTCGCGCTGCGCGGAGTCCGAAGCCATCTCGCCGGTGATCGGACATCTGCTTGACTGCCGCGCGAATTGACCCAGCGGCTTCTTCTTCATCATGTCGCAGCACTGGTCGGAGATGCGAAACGGGGCGTCGACCAGTGGTAGATACTTCTTCGGGAGTGGCCCCTGCCCGTGCTCGGGCCGTGGCAGCCAAACGTGCTCGTGGGCAGCCGTCCTGTAGAGATCGAGAACGCTCATCAATCAGCAGTCTAACACCGACAGGATTTAGTATCGACCTGTTTTTTCTAGTGCATTGTGGGAGGCAGATTTCCCACTTCTCCCACTTTAGCACGGTGTCGCGGAACTCCTCTGTTCGGGCGCCGAGTCCCTGATCCCGACCACGGCCGGGGATGTTATACTCTCGTCCATGTCGCGCCGAACCAGCACCGGGCCGTACCTCGTCCAGATCCAGAACAACTTCGCCGAAGGCGGCTGGACCACCCACCAGTCGTTCAAGTCGAGGAAAAAGGCAGTCGAGGTGGCCGACACGATCGCCAAGAGCGGCGAACTCGCGCGCGTGCGACGGCTCGATCCTGCCGACGGTGAACTCATTCCAGTTCACGTGGCCGACCCGGACAAGTACGGCTTCCTGCACCGCCACCGATAGTGCCGTGCGCACGATGCACGGGAGCCTCGACGTTGAGTTCGCCTTCGCCGCGAGGACGCACAGCCCCGAGGAGTCACTAGCGGTCGCCTGGTCACCTGGCTTCACGGGGCCGCCCGGCTTCGGGGCGGCGGTCCTGCGCGAGGCCGCGGAGCCGCTCGACGTCAATCCGAGGGAGATCATCGGATACGCGATCCTCGTCGTCGGACCGCACGTGGCCATCGTTCAGGCAGTCCACGTGACGGCGAGCGCGCGCCGCCGCGGAGTCGCGTCCGCCCTGTACGACGCCGCCGAGCGGCACTGGTCCGTCGTCATCAAGCCAAGCCCGGCGCAGACCAAGGAAGGACGCGCGCTCTGGCGTGGCATGCGCCGTGCCAACGCCGATCTCCGCGATTTCCGCCGGTTTTCGGTCAGGAACTGGCTGAAAACTACCGCCTTGTGTTAGTTTTCTACCACTATCTACCACATGCCCGGAACAGCGCAGCTCCCACAAGCAAGACGGTGGTAACGGCGACAAGGAGGCCGAAGTGCCAGGGCCGGAGCCGCATGTGGTGCGGGTGCCGCCCCTCGTATGGCCTCCCCTCCTCGGGCCATTCCGGGCGATCGACTCGGCCGATGGTTGGGAGCCGCATCTCAACAAGCCATTGCGGCAGCGGGATCGGATGGTCCTTGTCGCACGGGTGCGCGTCGGTGTCGTCGACGCGGACTAGTCGAACCTGGCGGACAGGGCGGCGGTCAGCACTCATCTCGTTCCGCTTCTCGCGCAGACCGCCGCCCGTGAACCTAGTCCGGCATCCGCGAGTCGTTGGCCTCGGCCCACTCGATCATCTTCTCGCCCGCCTCCTCGCAGGAGACGATGAACTCCTCGCTGACCATCTCGTCGCCCTCGTTGTTGAGCGCGCCGACGATGTTGAGGAGGCGCGCCTTCTTCCCATAGTCCTCCACGGAGTCGCGGCCCAGCGGGTCGCGAGCGCGCATGATGAAAATCGGCTCGTCCTCGCCGAAGTTGCGCCCCTCGATCGTGATCTTCTTGCCGGTCTTGAGATCGATCGCCATGATTCTTGCCTCCGTCGTTCATATTTGCGCGGCGCGCTCGTCCGGGCGCCGCTTCCGGATCACCTCGGCGGGCGCCCCATCGCGGACCGCCGACCCCATGCTTTGCGCCGCATCTCCCGCGCCCGCTCGGTGAGGTCGTAGTCGCCGAGGAGCGTCGTGAGCGTCCGGCGCGACACGAGAAGCTCCACCGCCGCGTGCGTGATACAGCCGTCGCACGCCTCGAGCGCGCGAAGCACCTCGTCTACGCGAGCGCGGTCGGTGGCCTCGCGGAGGCCAGCAGGACGCGCCGCCGGCTTACTTCGCTCCATCCTTCGGGTTGCGGCCGGCGAGGAGGTGCATGTTGGCGACGAGGAGGTCGCGCGTCTCCTGGTTCTCCTCGCGGACCATGCCGACGAAGCCGGACCCGATCGACTCGATCTTCGGCCAGACGACCTCGAGGACCTTCTCGAAGACCGAGACCCTCGACTGCATGTCGGCGGCGTCCGCCTCGCGCCGCTCCTTCTGAAGCTCGATCTCCTGCTTCGCGTCCTCGAACTCGGTCGCGCGCCGGATCTTCCGGGCCTCGGCCTCGGCCCGCGCTCGCTCGACGATGATCTGCGGCTCGTCCGCGACCTCCTCCCGCCGGCGGGCGGCATCAGCCTCGCGATGCCGGTTCTCCTCGGCCAGCTGCTTCGTATGCTCCGACTCGCTGGAGGCGCGGGCCTCGGCCTGGCGCACGTCGCAGTAGCGCTGGAACGCCTCGCGCGTGTCGACGTCGATGTCAGCGAAGCGGAACGTGATCTGTTTCTCTGCCATGTTCATCTCCTTGTTTTCGCGCGCGGGCGCCCGGGGCTCTCCGCCGAGCGCCAGCCGGACTAGCGCGCGGCGCTCATGCTCTTCGGGCCGATCTCGACGTCCTCCCACCCGACGAAGCCGGTGGCGCGGGCGCGGGTGAACATCGTCGCGACGTCGGCGCCCGCCTCGGGGTACTCCTTGAGGTACTGGAGGATCTCCTGGGGGCACTGCCCTGCCACCGCAGCGAGGTAGTGGGGGTCGACGCCCAAGGAGCGGGCCATCTCCGCGAGGACGCGCGGCGACGGCGTCCGGCGGTCGCGCTCGATGTCGTGGATGTACTGTGACGAGACGCCGTGGCCGTCTTCCTTGTGCACCAGGCGACCGAGATCCTTCAGGCTGAGCCCGAGGGTGTTGCGGCGCTCCGAGATCACCTTCCCGAGTGTCCTCTCCATATCGCTGCTCCTTTTCTTGTTTGCGTGCTGCGCACGCTTCCTTCGACAACCACACCGCTCTCGCCTGCCACCATGACCTGCAAGAAGTGGTCGATCACAGTCCTTGCACGAACGTCCCAATGGTTCCTCTTTGAACTCGTGTATACGATCGCGACAGCCTTCTTCGTCGGCTACAGGACTCGCACCGAGGGCGAGATGCTCGACGCAAAGAAGCGATCCGGGCACAGCCGGGGCGCGACAGCGAACGCATTCACCAGAGCGGATCACCGATCGTCCCGAGATGCTTTGCACCTTTTCTTCTCGTGGTGTGCAATGAGTGCGGCCGAGATTCGCTCACTTCGTCCTGTTGGGTCAAGAGGATCCGCTCGATCCGCCCCATCGTGAGTGCGCTCGACCTCGCGGTCCCACTCTTCTTTCGCCACAACATCGAGCACGACGTACGCACGCTCGTAGGCGCGCAACTCGGCTGCGAAGGAGCCTCCGCCGCGCAACGCGGTGATGTAGGCATCGTACTTCAAGCAAATGCTGCTGGTCACAGCTTCTACCATGGCCGAGGCAGCGCATCGAGAGCCGCCTTCAAATCATCCACAGTCATGGTTCCGTTGTCGATCGTCTTCCAGATTATATCTGCTGGCACATCATCGACGGACGCCTCCGTGAAGATGTTCGTCGTGCGCCTCGTTAGCTTCACGACGGCGCCTCCGCACTCGTAGATCGCATGGCACTCACTCGCGTACCGCACGTCCCCGATTACGAAGAGACGTCGAGACGGATCCGCGTTCAGCAATCTCTCGATCCGGTGGAAGCACGCTTCGACCCAGATGTCCTGCCAAAGGATCTCACGCCCGCCGTGCCCGAGGCGGATCATGAGGTCCCGCGACGTGACGCCGTAGCGCGAGTCGACAACGTCCTTCTGATCGCCGCGCACCTGGGCTTCGGTCAGGCCGAGCACGTGCTTGAGCACGTCCTTCAGGGGGTCGGCGAAGTTGACGACGGTGAAGCCGTGCTGGTCCCGGTAGTAGTCCGCGGCGGTCGACTTGCCGGAGAGCGACCGGCCAAGCAGCCCGAGAATGAACGGTTGCGTGCTCATCTTCCCATCCCCTTCTTGAAACACTTCCGGCAGACTGACATGTAGCTCTCGCTGCTTCCGATCTGGACGACCTCGCCCTGGCGCACCACTGTGCCCGCCGCGTCGACGCGGAGGTGCATCTTCGCCGGCTGACCACAGGAACAAATCGCAGGGATCTCGACGACCTCATCTGCGAGTGCGAGGAGCGCCTCGCTCCCGCAGAAGAGCCTGCCTAGGAAATCGGTGCGAAGCCCGAACGCGACTACGTCGACGGCCATCTTGTCGACGACATCGGAGAGTTGCCACACCTGCTTCTCGGTGAGAAACTGCGCCTCGTCGACGATCACGAGGTCAAGCCCCCTCTCAGCAGGCTCCCCGTCGTTGTAGGATAGATCCTCCTTCTGTGCACGAAGGTAGAGGTCGTCGTCCTGGAGGAAGAGCACGACAGGAGCAGAGACTCCGATTTTCGTCGTCGTTCGGCTACCGACGATCCTCGTATCACACGCCGGCGCGAAGAAGATCGTCCGCCGCCCGCGCGAGTGGTAGTTGAACCGCATCATGATCGCCAGCGGCGTCTTGCCGGCGCACATCGTTGCGTAGGTGAAGCGAAGCCGAGCCATGACTCACCCCAGCAATCCGCAGAACACTTCCAGGTACTCCGCCTTGATGATCTTCGGGTCACCGACCGGGACGATCTTCGGCGCGCCGTCCGGCGCCTTCGCCCAGCCGTCGAGCGGCCCGCCCGGCAAGAGGTCGCGTGCCTCCCACCCGCAGAGCATGTTGTCGACCTCCTTCACCTCCGGCGGCATGCGCTCGAAGGGGAGCCCGAACGCCTGGTAGATGACCGCCTCCAACCGTGCCTCGGCTGTGCGGTAGCCGGCCATGCACGGGTCCCTCTTCACCGGCCGGCTCACGTCGCAGAGATACGCCTCGCTCGCGTCGTGGAGCAAACCGGCGAGCTGGATCTTCGGGGAGTGCCCCAGCTCGGCAAGGATCAACGCGCAGTGGATGCTATGCTCGGCTACAGTATAGGCTGGATCGATGTGCCCGGTGAAGCGGCAGATGCGCGCGAGGGCGTGTGCGATGTCGAAAATATCGACGTCCTCGACGCGGGGGGCGGTCGGGTAGAACTTCCGTCGCGTGAAGGTCTGGATCCAGTCGGCGGGCATGGCGACCTCCTAGATGATCCCCAGGTGCAGGTCGACGAAGTCAGAGACGACCCGCTTCTCTCGGATCTGCTTCGCGAGCGCACGCACCCTCGGCCGTCGCAGCTCGTCCGTTGGCAACTCCTCGTTCCAGTCGAGCCGGATGACGCCGACGCCCCGCTGCTCCAGGACGTCGGCCGTGTCGGACATCTCCTTCCGGAGTCGAGCGAGGTACCCAGTCTCGATCACCTTCTCGCACTCGCGCCCGGTCCTCTCCAGAGCGCGTCGGCGGATCCGTGCCACGCAGACCTCGGGGTCGACGTCGAGGTGAACGAGGATCGTCGGCAGCTTGACAGCATTGATCATCGCGTCGTAGAGCCGCGCGTAGACGCCGAACTCGCGCTGCGACATGTACTTGAGGTACGCCTGGACCCGCGCGAACGAGGCGTCGTTGTGAAGGATCTGGTCGACGATCACGTGCCCCTTGCGAGCGGTAACGTGCGAGGCCGCGTAGTCGTGGATGATCTTGCGCTCGACGAAGAGGTGGATCTGCATGAGAAACGACACGCTCGCCTTCGGGCGCGGTGCGGCCGGATCCTTCAGGCGATCGGACTCCTCGTAGTAGTCGGGAAGGAACGGGTTCGCTACCTTCCCCCGGCTGTCCGTTTGATCCGCCGGCTCGTCGAGGATCACGGTCTGCGATCCGTCGACGGACATCTCTTCCGCGAGCAGACGACAGAGGTCACTCTTCCCAGCGCTGATGCAGCCGCCGACGCCGATGAAACGATACGGGTTGTCGTACATCAGGTTCTCCTCGCCTACAGTGTTGTCGCTTCGGTGTTCTCGTCGCCACCCGTGTCGCCGGCCAAGTAGGTCAGGCGCCGGAGCCGCTTCTCCGCGCGGTCGATCTTCGGCTGGTGGTGCCTCGCGATCCGGGCGCGCTCGGCGCGCAGCCGCTCGATCGTACCGACGAGCGGTGCGTTGGCGGCGTCGATCACTGCGATCTGCTGCTCGCACGCCCGCTCGTCGGCACGCGCGCGCTGCCCCGCCTCCTCCGATGCCTTCCGCGCGACGCGACGAGTGCTCACCAGCGCGGCCGTGGCGTACACCTCGTCCACGGCCGTGTGCGCCTGCGCGCGATCGTCGTCGTCGAACCCTGCCAGGTAGGCCCGGAAGAGTGGCTCGATCAGCCGCCCGAGCTGGAGCGCGATTTCCTCCGCTCTGGCGTCTCCTTCCGCGACGAGCCTCGTGTACTCCTCCGCCAAGCGCTCCTGCTCCTCGGCCAGTGCCTTCGACGCGGCACGGCTTGCGTCGATCTTCTCGCGCTCTGCGAAGTATGCAGCGCCGGTGTCCTCCAGATCCTTGATCTTGCCGTCGAGGTCGCCACACGCGGCTGCCTGCACAGCGCGGGCACGATCGAGTACGTCCTTCGCCACCTCGATCCGCTTCGCGTCGTCGGCCGCACGCGTGCTCTCGACACGTGCGCCGAAGTCGTGCCGGGGGGCGCGGAGGTTGTCGACGAACGCCTGATGATCGATGGTGGCCTGCCAGCGTCGGTCGACGCAGACGCAGAAATTGTCGACGCTACCGCGCGCAAGGCCGCCACCGTGACAGATCGGGCAGGACGGCTTGACGTATCGCGGGATCATCGCCGCTACGCTCACGGCCGTCTCCACGTCCTCGACGGGGACGTCGGCATCGAGGATCTTCGTTGCCTCGAGCCGCTGATCTTCCGTGAGCGCGCTCTCGTCGACGGCCGGCACCCCGCCGGCGGTCGAGAACACGCCAGCGATCCCCGCGCGGTGCATGCGTGCAGCGAGCGTGCGGATGCGTGTGCGCCGCGTCAGGTCGATGGTCGCTTTGCTCACTTGGCACCTCCGATGAAGCCACAGTCGCGGTAGTAGCGCAGGTAGGAGATCGACTCGCGCACGTCGTCGAGCGCGCGGTGCGCGGCACCCGCCTTCGGCCTGCCCTCGTAGACGGTGGGCACCCACCTCTCGGCCAGCTCCGTCAACGACGAGACGTCGATCGACCTGTAGTGGAACAGCACCTCGAGCGCTGGCATGTGCTTGCGGAGCCACGCGCGGTCGAAGCCGACCGTCGACCCGGCCAGCTGCGTATTCTTCAGATCAACTGCCTTGAAGCTGCCCTCGGGAGGAGGGGAAACCGGACCGCAGTTGATCTGCCCCTCGAGGAAGTGTTCCCTGCGCAGGTAGCTGCACGTGGCGCAGCGCCCGCTCGCGACGGCCTTGACCCAGGTCATCAGCGCTTCCTCTGCCTCGTGTCGACGCGCGCCGAGCCCGGCCTCGATCTGGTCGAGCAGACCGTTCTTCCCGTGCATCTCCTGAATGACCGGGTTGAGCCGAGCGCGCCAGGCTTTGATCCCGCTGGCCGTGATCGGCTGCACGACAGTGGTCGTGGCCGCGACCTCGACGAGGTTGTCGTCCGTCACCGCGAGTGCAACCTCGAGCAGGTCGCCGGTCTCGGGATCGAGCCCGGTCGTCTCCGTGTCGACCCAGACAATCATTTCCGACCTCCCGTCATCTTGTAAACCTTCGACTTCGGACCGCGCGCCGAAACCCGCTCGCGGCGGACCGTGATCGCGGAGCCCAACTCCTTGCGCAGTTCGTTGAGATACTTGTATGCGGTCGGCTTCGACACCTTGAGTGCTTTGGCCACCTGCGCCGCCGTGCACCCCTTCCGGAGCATCTTTTTCACGCGCGATCGCGTGTTGATCACGACGGTCTCCTAACGAACCGCTCCAGGTAGCATTCACCGGGAGCGATCCTCCACTGAGCGATGGAAGCGGCGCTCACGCTATCGGCCGAGCGCGCCTGCTCCCACGGCACCTCGAGCCAGGGCACCGCGTAGTCGTCATCGAATCTGACGAGCAGAAGTGCCAGCCCGCCGCCGCGTGCGACGGTGTGAAGGTGACGCGACTGAAGAGGTGCGATGCGCGTTCTGTAGAGGCGAGGCCCGTCGCACGCCTTGGCCTCCACAGCGCCGTACCACCCCCAGTGAAGACAGAGAACGTAGTCGGCCACGCCGGGGGCTGCGTAGACGACCCTCCCGCCAATGACCTTGGCCACGGCCTGCGTATGCTCCGCGTGAACGAGCAGCCCGCGGTTCCTCGCAACGACGTGTTGCGCCTCGACCCACGCCTCGAAACGCGCTCCGGACGCCTGCTGGACGCGGCTCACCTTAGTTCGCCTCCGACGACGGCGCGTTCTTCCGCGCGATCTCGTCGACGAGCCGCAGCACCTTGATCGAGTCGCGACTGAGGTACGGGCCGAGCCTCGCGAACACATTTGCAACGGCAGCGCGTGCGGCGACGGCGGCCAGCGGGTCAACCAGTACTTGCGCTGACGCTGAAACGATGTTCTCCCACCCCTCCTGACTGCAGAGCCAGCGAAGCCCGCGGTCAAGGACCCGACCGACGACCGGGTTCCAGATGTGCTTTCGCGCCGCGCTGCGGATTGCCGAGATGATCCTCACTTCTCGCTGTCCTTCGGCTTCGGCGTGTAAACGCCCGTGCCCTTGCACCACTTGCACGTGCTCCCGTCACGGTGCTCCCCCTCGCCCTTGCACTTCCTGCACTTCTGCTTCTCCATCGGCGGGCCTCAGACCGCCAAGTCATTCGGTTCTGGAGTGAACTTGGGGAACTTCGACCAGTCGACCTTGCTCTGAAAGCCCTGAGAAAGGCGCCACTGCCGGTAGCCCTCTTCCATCTCCTCCGGGCGATAGATCGTGCCGTCCTTCGTCCTGATGAGGAGAGGCGGGCCATCAAAGTAGCCAGTGATCTCGGACGTCTGGATCTTGGACCCGTCGGGGAACCCTGGCTTCGGGTGCCCGCTCGCCTCGCCGACGAGCGTCTGAACCCTGTTCTCGGGGGCCGTGAAGCCATCTCCCAAGAGGTGGACGAACCAGTTCTTCAGAAGGACGCTCATGACTGACTCTCTTGTTTCCCCATCAGCATAGCGATTAACTGTTTAGGCTGAAACGCCGTGCGCGGTCAAGCCTTTTGCGCGAATATCCTCGGCAATCGCCTCGATGTCCCAGGGGATCAACATCCCGTGCTCATCTCTCCTCTCTTCCATGTCCTTTGACCACCAGGCCGCGAGAGCAGGGGGCGCACTGACATAGACGTCGGGCAGGTAGCGTCGCATATCTGCTACCATGATCTCGGATCCCCTCATCACCGCCGCGTGCGCTTTCGCCTGCGGCGTCTCGCCGAACAACTCGTCGTGAACCATCATGATCGGCCGCGTACCATAGAGGGGGGATTCGCGGCCCATCGGCCCGTAACCGTAGCACTCGCGCCCGAAGGTGCGCGAGGCGGCCTTCGTTCCGTCGGCATTGAGCTGCTGGAAGCCGCCATTGGCGCGCGAGCAGTAGTCGACGCCGCCCCGGATGCGCGAGTAGCCCTCGGCGCGGACGCTCTCGGGCACGAGGTTGTAGACGCGCTTTGACCACTCGTCGTCCCGATTGCACTCGCGGTTCGACCACGCGAGGTACTCGGCGACCTCGGGGTACGTCGAGAGGAACGCCGGCCGCAACTGGTACTCGGCTACCTCAAGGCAGCGCTGGCAGGTCGGCACGATCTGTCGCCCCTTCCACTCGCTTACCTTTCGCGTGCCGCAGCGCGGCTCGTCGCCGACGAGGATGCAGAACCTGATCCCCGCGTACCGGGTGCCGTCCGGCGCCACCGTCTCGCCGGCCGCCGCCTTGCGGTTCGTAAGGACAATCTTCGCACCACCCATGCCTCCGGGAACGCCGAAGCTGAATGGTTTTTGGGCTTGTCTGAAATCCTTTGCCTTCTTGTCCTTCGCCTTGAGCCGCGCCCGCATCTCATCGTCGGAGATCCCGAGCATGCGCGCCGCCCCGCTCGAATGGAGGAAGCCCGGATCCTGTGTGTCGTTGATGATGTCCCGCATCACCGACTTGCCGAAGAGCCAGTAGGTGATCTGCGCAAGGCAGCACAACTCGATAGCCGAGTAGTCAATCGAAAAGAAGTAGTACCCGGGCCGCGCCCGCAAGCACTGCCGCACGCCGAGCGGCAAGCCGCGAAACATGATCGGCTTGCCGTTCTCCATGAGCGGCTGGCGCATGAAGAGCTGGATGAGCCCGTCATAGGAGGAGCGCCCCGTCTCGAGGAGGACGTTCGGCCTGAGCGTGATCGGCACGTCGATCCCGCCGCGGACGTAGGGCAGATAGGTGTCGCGCACCTTCTCGACGACGTTGTCCCCGAGGGCAGCGATCACATCGTCACCGGACTCCATGAGCGCGTCTCGGTCCTTCGAGATGCCGCCGGCCGGCGTAGACGGGATCCTGGTGGAGGTCGTCAGGTCCAGCCCCGTGCCGTCGCACCGCTCACAGAACACGGCCGACCCGGAGGCCCCGGTCACGCGTCCACACCCGCCGCAGGCCATACACCCCGCCGCGGGGTTCGCGCCATAGGCGATCGCCACGCGCCGCTTGATCGCCTGGATCCAGGGTTTGCCTGCCTTGCTGCAAGGCACGATGCCGCACTGGCACTGCGGTCCGCCGACGTGGTAGAGGCCGTACTGCGCGAACTGCTCGACGACTCGCGCGTGCATCTCCTCGGCCTTCGCCGCGAGCGCCTCGACGCGGTCCCGGTCAGCCCGGATGCCCCGGGCCGCGCCCATCGCCTCCCAGAACGCCGTCTCGGCCTGGTCGGCCATGTCGTCGAGATTCCGGTGCGGCGGCGTCTCGCCATCCGGGCGGCGGTAGCCGAGCACCTGCGCGGCGGCCACCTCGAGGGTGTTCACGGCGTCGTCGACGGGATACTGTTTTGCGTCGGCTGGCCAGTGATCGAGCGGGACGTGCTCGAGGATGGCGTACCGGAGACGCCAGAAGTCATTCTCTTTGGCATCGGTCCGGCCGAGCACGATATCGGTGCAGACCTCGAGCGAGAAACGCTTTGCGATCTTGCCCGACGCCTTCTTGACCTTCTGGCCTGCGCGGCGATCCCAGGACGGGTAGCAGACGTCGTTGTTCTTCTCGTTGCCGAAACTGCCGTCGAAGATGGCCTCGAGCGCGCTCGCAATCAAAACGTCGAGCACGCGGCGCTCGGTGTAAGCGCGAACGACCGCGTCCATCATGGTCGGGTCGCCGCGCCGCTGCCCCTCGGCGCAGAGCACGACCATGTCGTAGGCGATGTTCGCGCCGACGATGATCCGGTCGGAGTTGAGCAGCCGCTTCGCGTAGTCGTAGGCGGAGGTGGCCGGGTGAAGCAGCCTCCCCTCTGCCTGCCATCCCGGATTGAACCAGGCGGTCGAGCCGACGACCAGCGGCGGAGCCGCGAGCCCGTCCTGGATCTTGTGTGTTTCCGTGTCAAATGCTACGAAGCGGGATACGTCCCAGATCATGGCTGCGCTCTCTCGAAGTCGAGGAGCCGCGCCATCTCATGGAAGCTGTCCCCGTAGGAGCAGCAGAGCGACGGGGACACGCGACCGACCAAGTCGGTGGTGTGCTGCACGAGCCGAACGGAGTGCCCGCAAGGAAGGCAGACGAGAATAATGCCGTCAGGACACCGCGCCCACCACGGCCCGGGAGTACCGTCGACACGGTGATCGTCGCGCCGGCGGAACATAACTCGGCCTTCGGAGTCGAGAATCAAGGCGTTTCCTCCTCGCGGACCTGCACGACGCGGTGTTTGCGAAGGGCGATTCGGTACTTCGTCAGGAGATCCTCCGCCTCTCGCCTGCGGGTCCAGAGAAACGCCGCTCCGATGTCCGCGACCCGCTCGAAAGGGACCTCCTTCGTGACGAGATACCGTCCGTCGCCGGTGACGATCGCGAACCGCAACTGGTACTCGGGACAGTATCCTCGAGGCGCGACTCGAGTGCGCTTCATTTATCCGCTCCGTTCATTTCTTCATCGAGCGCTTGACGAACAACTCGTTGACGGCATCAGCGAAGCCGCATGCACATTTCGTGCTGTCAGTGATTCCAGGACACGGTGAGTGTTTGCAAGAGCCATGATGCGCATGGCACGTCGGACAACGATGCTGAGCGAACTCCTGATACGAGAGTCGAAGCAGCGTCAGGTACGACGGCGGTTCTGGCTGAATCGTCTGCCACTCTTTCCACGTGTAGACCTGGACAAAAGAGTGCTTTCCTGTGCGACATCTGCGCTTACCAACCATCCACACACAGCCGTTACGATGCAACGACTTCATGATGGTACCGCAGCCGTTGAGCGTCTCCGCGCGGTACCCCATGTCTCGCAGATGCTTCACTATCTCGTTCATTGACGCATCCGGATATCCGAGCACAAATTGCAGATCGTAGAGAGCCGCGTGAAACTGTAGGAGATTAGCAGCGAGCTTCCCGCTTGCTTCGCTCCTCTTATAAGCAAGGCTTCCAGTATAACTCATGCTACCTACCTGATCACCGCCCCGGTGCGTGCGAAGCACGCGAAGGGAACGATCGGTGCGGGCGGAGACGCCGCGGGAACCGCCGGCGCCCTGCCGCGCGCCGGCGCCTGCCTCGCTGCGCGAACCTGCTCGACGCGGGCGAGGAACTCGGCCTCCCACCCGGGCGCGGGGCGCGCGAACTGCGCGCGAGAGAACAGCCGCTCGACCCTCTTCCCGGTCTCGTCGGACCGCGAGGCGGACACCATGCAGGTGTGCTCGACCTCGCCCAGCACGTTCCAGTGAGCGGGAGCCGTGTACTCGCTCACGAACACCTCGGCGCCGATATCGACCCAGTGGTCGAGAATGCCCCAGAACTGCAGGTGATCGAAAGCGTCGGTGCCCTCGTAGGAGGCCGTGCCCGCGTAGGGCGGATCCGCGTAGCAGACCCATCGCTCCGGCGCGGCTTCGATGAGCGGCGTCCACGACTCGTAGGAGGTCCACTCGATCCGCGACCTGGCGAGAGAGCGCGCCGTGCGTGCGACGACGCGCGACTCGCATGCCGCCACGTCGTCGTGCTCGAGCGGCACGCCCTTCACGTGCCGGGCCGGGCACTGGAACCACATCCCAGCGTAGGAGCAGCAAAAACCGACGAACCCGCGCAGCGGCGATGACGGCTGGTTCTTCAGCCAGCGGTACTGCTCCTCGGTCACGACCGTCGGCGGCACCCAGCCCTTGGCCGCCGCCTGCCACATCATGACGAGGTCCGGGTGGACGTCTCCAGCATGCGGGTGCGCGAAGTGCGGGGCGAGCTGCTCGTGGGCGTGCGCGCCGCCGAGACACGTCTCGAGGAAGCAGTCGCGGCGCCGCGTCGAGGAGAGAATCACGCAGGCGATCTGCTTCGCGAGCCGACCCTTGCCGCCGAGGTATCTCATGCTGGGACTCCAGTCCTGGTGAACACCCGCCCACGCGAGCGCGTGAAAAGTCTCTCCGTCGTGGCGACGACATTTGTTCCGCCAGCCACCGATTGCCTGTGCAATGCCTCGCCTATCACACGCCAGTGAGATGGCGCCGAGTACTCGCTCACGAACACGTGAGCACCGACCTCAACCCACCCGTCGAGAACGCACCAGAACCTGTTGTGGTCGAAGCCATTCGCGCCCGCGTACTCAGTCGTCCCGGCGTACGGAGGATCGCAGTACACGACGTCACCTTTGCAGACGTCCCACTGCTCATAAGAGCAGTGCCTGATCGCCGCCCGCTCAAGGACGGGGCGCATCCGAACGACGGAGCAGGATGCCTCCTCGGCGAAGTTGCGCGCCGCGCCGCCGAAGCCGTCGCGAGCGTACGTCGCGAACCACTTCGCAGCGAAGCTACATCCGAACCCGACAAACCCGCGAAGCGCCGACGACGGCTGATTCTTCAATGATCGGTACTGCTCCTCGGTGACGGCCGTTGGCGGCACCCAGCCTCGCGCGACTGCCTGCCACATCAGCATCAGGTCGGGGTGAACATCGCCCGCGCATGGACGAGCGAAGTGCGGCGCGAGAACCTCAAACACGGCTCCCCCCCCGATGCACGTCTCGATGTATCTGTCGCGCTCCCTGACAGTCGAGAGGATGACCGCCGCGATGCGCGAGGCGATCTTGCTCTTGCCGCCGAGGTACCTCACCGTCAGTTCGTTCCTTTAAAACTATCAGGAAGTTGCACCTTGTTGGCGTCGACGTCTGTCCAGGTCCGCACCGTCAACAGCGTCGACGATACGACGCCGATACGAAAGACGATATCGCAGCATTCCCTGCAGACATAGAGCCAAGACAACAACTCGCCGTTCACGACTGGTTTGTTCTCGTAGACGTGAACATAGCAATGTGGTTCGTGGCAGCAGACGCCGACACGCGCCCCCACCTCTGGGACTATCTGAATCATCTGATCTCCATGATCAATGACCTCAACAGTGCCTCGGCCGACGCACCGATCCCGGGCGCGGTCCGCTCGCTGTTGCCGGCGAGCCACGGTGCGGGGGCGTCGATGGTTGTCCAGCCATGCAGCGCCCACCCTCCCGTCGCGATGCCGACGGCGCGTGCAGCGCGGAGTCCTGCTTGATCAACACCGTTCTGCCCGCCAGAGATGATGCGCTCGATCATCCAACACTCCTAGAAGATTCCGCCCGCTGTATTCCGTCGAGTACCAGCGGGTGGAATTGCGCTCGACTCGCTTGCGCGCGCTTTACTGCCTAGAGGGCGCGCTCTCCTACTGCGGCCACCGCGGCTGCCCGAACGCGGCCGGCGCGCCCTGCGGCTGGGCCGGCGGCTGCGCGTACTGCGGCACCGGCTGCCCGTACTGCGGCTGCGCGGCCGGCGGCTGCCCGTACTGCGGCACCGTCGGCTGGGCCGGCGGCTGCCCGTACTGCGGCTGCGCGGCCGGCGGCTGCCCGTACTGCGGCTGCGGCTGCCCGTACTGCGGCTGCCCGTACTGCGGCTGCCCGTACTGCGGCTGCCCGTACTGCGGCTGGGCCGGCGACGCCGGCTGCCCGCCACCCTCGGCCGGCTTCTCCTTGTCGAGCTTCGCCCTCCAGGCCGCCTTGTCCTGCTCCGTCATCTTCATGCTCTTGAAGTTGTACTTCGTGAGCGGCGTTCCCTTCTGCGCAGAGCGACCCGTCCACGCCTCGACCCCGACCAGATAGCCGCGGAGGGGCTGCTCCGGGTCGTCCACCGCCGGGATCCTGCGTCCCGTCTGGGGGTCGGTGAAGCCCGTGAGGAGCGCCTCGACCTCCATGTCCTGCCGCTGCTTGGCCGCCGGTTCGGTCGCCACATCCTCACCGAGGATCGCGCAGAGGCACGTCTTGATGAGATGCTTCGCCATCGGGTTCGTGCTGAGATTGATCGAGTACGACACCGTCGACCCGGCCGGGTTCGGCTGCACCTCGGCGCTGGTCGCGGCCGACTCCACCACGAGGAAGTTGAAGATGAAGCTGTGCCCCTTGTAGCCGGTGCCGCCCTGCTGGACCGGCAGCTTCTGGAAGATGCGCTCGAGACACCAGAGGTACCTGCCGTCCTTCGGCCAGTTGCCGCCGCCCATCCCATCGGCCTGCGCGATCGCGCGGGCCATCGCCGGATTCGTTGCCATGATCTCGTCTCTCCTTTTAGTTTTTCCGCGACGCGGTGTGCGTCGTCGGTACTGCTTTCACTTTCACTTTCACTTTCACTTTCACTTTCACTTTCGCTTTCGCTTTCGCTTTCGCTCTCGCTCTTGTTTTCGCTCTTCACTGCTTCTGCTTGCTACTTCCCCTTCTTCTTGAGTGCCTCCTTTCCCGCCGCGATCAGATCGCGGACCTTGTGGCCGCCCTTGCGGCCGATCTCATTGTAGAACTCGAGGCCGCGCTCGTCGCGGGTCTTTTCCCCACCCTTCCGACCGATCTCCTTGTAGAAGGGCGTGCCGTAACGCTCCTTAGTGGTCTGGCCTCCCTTCTCACCGCCCTTGCGGCCGATCTTCTCGTAGAACTCGTGGCCACGCATGTCGCGGATGGTCTCCCCGCCTTTGCGACCGATCTCCTCGTAGAACTCGTGGCCGCGCGTATCGCGGACGGTCTCCCCGCCTTTGCGGCCCGCCTCGACTACCGTCATTGGCTTTTTCTTTTCTTCCATCTCACACCTCGTCAATAAAATCACAATCAGCCGCGAGGATCTTCTGCAGGTTCCCGGAGATCCCCTGGACGAACTTCGCGTAGCGCACACTCTTGTCGATCGCGTCGCGAAGCTCCGGGACGTGGCGGTAGAAGAGCACCTCCACCGTGTCCTCGGCCTGGCCGATGCGATGAAGGCGTGCGATGCACTGCTCGATTTTGTCGGCCGACGCGGGCGGGATCGGGATCAGCATCTTCGTAAAGATCCGCTGTAGCCCGTCGCGCCCCGTACCGTGCGCGTGAATCGATGCGATCACCGAACGGTCCCCGCGCTCGGCGAGGATCCTTGCCTCGGCCCCGGGGCCGCCGCTGTGCAGCGGCAGCCCGGCAAACGCGGCCACCTTCCTCCCGAAGGCGTCGTGCTCGTAGAAGATCACCCCGCGCTCGGTCTTGGCCCACGTCGCGGCATCGCGAGCGAGGTAGTCGTCGATCCAGACCGGCTCCGTTTCGTGCTGGACGGCATCCTTGATCTTGCTCCACGCCGGCCAAGTCTCGGCTGCCCACGTGGGGAGTGTCCCGCGGTAGATGCCGCCACCCGAACCCCCGCACTCGGGGCACGGGATATCGCCGTCGCCGTGGCACTTGGGGCAGCTTTCGCGATCAGCGTTGAAATAATCCCACGAGATCGTGCCGCCGACGCACGCACAGGCGACGCGGCCACCGCCAGCGCACGCCTCGCACGTCGGCGCATCTTTCAGGGCGCGCCCGCGCTCGTCTCGGCCGCGGTAGAAGCGGGACGCAGCGGCGGCGCAGAGGAACGGCGAATCGAGATGCGGCGTCGGCTGCTGCAGCTTCTGCCGTAGCTCCCGGTTCCACGCCTTGCGTGCCGCCTTCCACTCCGCGACAAGCTCGGGTGGTTCCCCTCGAGGGAAGACCCACTTGTAATAGAACCCGCAAGCGAGTTGCTGCGCGACGCGCGAAACGTCGAGCGGGTTTGTCATCTCCTCGCCATCGGGGCGTGTCCATGCCGGGTGATCGTCGTCACCGTTTCTGAACTGCTGCAACGCCTCGGCGATCACGGGGGGCATCGTCGGCGCTTTTCGCTCGAGGATCTGAATCGACGCATCACAAGATGCCGTGCGCGTCTCGATCACGCCGAGCGTCTCGGAGATCCTACGCCGCACCGCCTCGCGCGCGTCCTCGCCAGGCGCCATCAGCGACGACAGCGCGCCAGGCGGACCCATGTCCCCCGTCACCGCCGGATCAACTGCCTCGGCCCACTCGGAGACCGTCACCGGGTGCTGTGGCAGGGGTGACCCGTCACCGAGGGAGAAGGCCAGGAGGTGAGCGAAATCTCGAATCGACTTGGCCGCCAAGGTTCCTGACCAGACCCCGACGTTGGTCTGCGGCTTGCGCTCCATGTGGTCGAGGAACCTGCTGCCGCGAGCGCTCGTCACGTTGCGGAGCTTGTGCGCCTCGTCCGCCAGGATGAGATCGGGATTGAGGTCGCGGAGCAACATCGTCCGGCTCGGGAGCTGCAAGATCGAGTAAGGCACGACATGAAGCGGCGGCGCGCCCTCGATCAGGCGCCCACGCCCGGAGCCGTCCTGGAACATGATCGATGGCACGATGAAGTGCTCAGAGACGCGCTGGTACTCGATCCAGAGCTGCTCGGTCAGGCCGGGAGGCACGAAAAGCACCGCGAGGCGCGGTCGCATCACCACGGGAGCGAGGATGTCCAGGAGTGTGTTGTGAATGACGATGCCGTTGGCGATGAAGTTATGTGTCGCGGGAACATTCAGATCGTAAACAGGCCGGACACCGGCACTGATTTTGTACCTCAAGCGCTCCCAGGCAATGTCACGACTTGCAAAATGCGAAAAACGCCCGCGGTAGCCAGTGCGCTCGACGAACTCTATGAACCTCTTTCGACCCAGATTCCCGCCAGACATGCACAACTGAGACGAGACCCACCTGCGAGGACTGTTATTCTTATCCCCATGCCGGGGCAGACCCAGATCGTCACAAATGAGTGTGATACTGTTCTTGGTCAGAGGAACCACATCAACGTTAGGATTGCGCTTCTTGCTGTTCAACGTGGAACGGAGTTTCTGGCACGCCTCTTCTTTTCCGAGAACGTCGCCTACCGTCTGCAAGAAACGAACAGCGTCTTCCCCGTACACCGAGAGGCGGTACGCCTGAAAGAGATCGTTTTTCAGTGCAACCACCCGACCTGTTTTGCGCGAGCGAATGCCGAGGCGCAACAGCAAAAAACGAATGTCATCGATCAGGCTCTCAGAAGCGAGCATCACACCGAGGGTGCAGTTACCCTCAATGTACCCATCGCAAGCCCAGAATCGATTCAGAAACAGAGCAATCTGTCGCGGAGGAAGTCCCCACAACTTCGCATCAAGCCGCTTCTCTCTGGACAAGCCGTAGAGGTCCCACCGCTCACGAAAGAGAGTGCCTCCTCCCCAACGGCCAGACGAGGTGCCGAGAAGAGTGAATTCGCGCGCGTTAGTGCGGCTCTCTCGCTCACTCCAGCCATGACAAACCGACCCTGCTAGACGCTGGAACTCGGCAATAACAGCAGGTGTCGCGTTCGTGAAGTACAGCATATTTTGACTGCAAGAGCCATCTGCCGTCATCAACGCTACTAGTGCGACCTCATCATCAGTCGCCTGCGTATAGTTGAGCGGCTCTGGGATTCGAGTCGGCACCGCAACTAGATCGTCAGCGCAGAGATGTTCGGCCTCGATCCAGCCTCTGGCTGTGTATACCTTGTGGTCATGACTTAGTACGAGACGTGATCCGTCGGCCAACTCGAGCGTGTAGCACTCCTTCGTGCCCGACGGAAACGCTGTAGCCGAAGCATTTCCAAGATCGTTGCCATAGAGCGATGGTACAGCCAGGACGCCCAACTCACTCACCAATCGCCGCCTGCCACTCCACGCGTCGAACACTTCTGTGCTGCCATCGACGCATTTGCCCGAACCTGTTCCGGCGCGCCCAAAGATGCCGCCCGCGAGCGGCATCTCGAAGAGCGCCCACGCCTGCATTGGGAGCAGGCGATCAATGCAATACCCCCACCTCGCCTTGCAGCTGCAGCCATCGGGCCGGGGGCGGCGGAGGCGCGTCGTCATGATCTCGACGAGCGCCTCCGCCCGGAGCGACTTCAGATCAACCGGCGCCCTGTGCGGCAATGCCAGGATCCGGTCCATCTCGCTCGACTGGCGCACGACCGTGCGCTGCTTGTGGCCGAGGCGTCCATGACGCTGCGCCTCTTTAGCCTCGCGCTCGATCGCGCGCCAGTCCGGCAGAGGCAATCCAAGATTTGCGAGAATACTCACTCGCAACCCTCTTCGGGCCAGGTTTCTCCTCGTTGTGCTGCGCTTATTGTCGACCTGGCTACGCCAAAAATCGAGGCTAACTCCCGTTGAAAAAGAGCGCCTTTTACTTCTCTGATGAAAAGAACATCGTCCTCGGTTAACAATGCACGCGCATTACGCTCGCCCTTCGGGTGATCACACCGCCCTTTTGCAACCATGTCCGCTGCATTGTCTGCGCGCGTTCCAACAAACAGATGTAATGGGTTACAACAAGGCGGATTATCACAACGATGTAGAACACACAACTCCGTGGGTCCGTAGACCAACTCCCATGCCAGACGATGCGCGAAAACACGTTTGCTATGCCTGCAAGTGCTGACCGCAAAACGACCGTATCCTGTTTCGTTTCGTAAAGAAAGCCACAGCCAGCACTCTGCCGGGCTACGTTTATCGACGAGTGACCAGAAACGGTCAGCCATCGGTCTCGTGGATACGGGTCGACTCATCGTTGTTATCCCTCGTCCTCCTCTTCGTCCTCGTCCACACCCCCGCCATCGACGTCCTCCTCGATGACGGGGTGTTCGACGGTGTTCCTCGGCGTCCGCTAGCGCAGGCTGCGGACGAAGGTCTGGCAGAAGGGGCGAAGCGCCTCGACGACGATCTGCTTGACCTCGCTCTCGGCCACGTGGGTGAGGACGTAGGCGCCGGCGGGCGGCACCGCGTCGCGAGCGAGCGCCGCGAGAATTCCCTTCCAGCGACCGAATGCCAGCTGGTGTTCTCCCTGCACCGACCGGATGTCCGCGACCTGGAAGTGCTGCTCCATCTGCCTCACGAGGTTGTCGACGTGGGCGTCGAGCGAGAGCACCTGTTGCGCGCCGGAGACCACGCAGTCCACGTAGAGGTCGATCCCGACCGGCTGTGCGGCCGGCTGCGCGGCCGGCTGGGCGGCCGGCGCCACCCGCGGGTCCTGGTGCGAGGGCAGCTTCGAGATCGCCCTGCCATCAAGCATCTCGGGCCTGATCTTCAGGTTCGTCGTCCCGCACCGCGGGCAGGTGGCGGCCTTCGACATGATCTCGGGCGGCTGCAGGTAGACCGTCTGGCCGGCGCCGTCGCACTTCCCCGAGCGTGATGTGGCGCGCGGGGCGTGCATGGGCGGCGGCGGCATCACGCCGACGACCGCCTGGTGCGCCTGCTGGATCGGCGGCGGCATCGCCGCGAGCGCGAGCGGGTCGATGGGCTGCGCCGCCGGCTGGCGCTGACCCGACTGCGGTGCGTCGGTGGGCAGCACGGCGGGGGCGGCGCGGCGCGGGCAGGGGACGTGGAGCACGCGGCCGTCCCGCAGGCGTGAGATGTTGTTCACGTTGAGGGACTCCCCGCAGGCGGCGCAGATCGGACCGTTCGCCGACTGCACCCCGATCGACTCGGGCGCGGGCTGCGGCGGCGGGGCGAACGGCTGCGGCTGCGGCGCGGGCTGCGGCGGGGCGAACGGCTGCGTCTGCGGGGCGGGCTGCGGCGGCTGGGCGAACGGCTGCGGTGCGAACGCCTGCGGCTGCGGTGCGAACGCCTGCGGCTGCGGCGCGAACGCCTGCGGCTGCGGCGGCTGCGTTGCTATGCCCCGCTCCTGCATGATCCGCTGTTCGTCCGCGAGTGCGCGCTGCACCTCCCCCTGCAAGGCGAACTGCGGCTGCGGCTCGAACTGCGGCTGCGGCGCGAACGCCGGCTGCGGCTGCGGCGCGAACGCCGGCTGCGGCTGCGGCTGACCTCCCGACGGTACGAACCTTTCCATCAGACTCATGCGGTCCTCCTTGTCGCGCCGCGGCGCGAAGTCCGGTCTCCGAAACAAGTCCACGATCGTCTGTGCTGGCGATCGCGGACAGTACTCCCAGTGGGGGCAACCTCCGAAGGCAGCGCAAGCAGAATGATTCGCTTCAACTTTCTGGACATCATTCTCTCTCGCCACCTGCGTCAACGTCCGCGCCGTGATTTCGACGTCGTACCAGCGGCGCTGCTTAACTGTCAAGTCAAAAACCGCCGATCGCTTATCGGCCGCTCGGCCTCTACGACCTGTCTGGAAGTAACCGTGGCTCACGCGGAACCACTCGAGGTAGGGCCAGATGCGACTCGCCAGCTCCGCGTAGCCGGGCATTTGAATCGTCTGAACGAGCGCCTCCGGAGCCTTGGCCCATTTCGCTACATCGCCGGACGTTTTCCAGTCGAGAATCTCTACCGCATTGGGCGGCATCGCGCCGCGGGCGCCCTCGGTCGTGATGTAGTGGTCGCGCCGATGGATGAGGTCTGCAGCACCGACGAGGGGGATCTCGTCATCTCCCGTACGGACCGTGAGCGTGGCGTTGGCACGCAGCACCTGCAGGTAGACGGCCACGGGTACGCCGCCCGCGAGGAACTGGTCACGCACGCACATCGGATTAGCGTCAACAATCGCGGCAGAGCAGAAGTCCCGCTCAACAATGAGGTCAGGACCCGGCTCCGGAATGAAGTGTCGCCCAGACCGCGCGATTGGACCGAGCGTGTCGCGCCCCGTGGCGAGATACTGCTTGATCTGCAGATGCAGGTCCGTGCCTTCGATCTGCGCCTTGGTCGGTGGCTCTGGTTTCTTGAGGATGCGCCGGAAGAACCAGCGCCTGTGACAGCCTCCGTCCTGATCGGGCGAGAACGACTGTAGCTGCGAGACGCTCAGGTACCGCACGCGGCGCACGCCACCGATGACGACGATGACCTCACCGTACTCACGATCTCGCTTCGGCTTCTCTACCATTACGCTCGCCTCTGGAGCGTTCGCTCGATCGCGCGCTCTGCGTACCAGTCGATCCAGTGATACGATCTGACGAACCTCGGCGAGACCTGCACGCCCGTCACCTCCGAGATCGCCGCGATGAACGTCTTTCTCCATTCGGTAGAGTGTGTCCCCCACGGCACGTCCTGACGCCAGCCACACTTCGCATGCGACATCTCGTGTAGCAGCGTTGCAAGCGCAATATGGCGAGGAAGACCCTGACGGATCTGAATTGTGTAGACACCTCGGAGACCACCCACACAGCCAAGTACCGAAATCGGCATCTCTACCGTGGCAACAGACGTCCTCCCCCACTTGGCTTCCCTGAAGGCGGAAAGCCGCTGCCACTTCGAGAATGCTCGTGCCAGAAGCGGTTCGCTCACCGCCAATACTCCCAACCGTTCGCGGCCTTCCGCCCCGACGCGACTTTTGCCGCCGCCGAGATCGACGTGTAGACCGCACCGCCGTACTCGAAGCCGCGCTCGGTAACCACGCACTCGCGGACCGTCCCGTCCGACTCAACGCGGCGCAGCGTCCGCCCGACGAGTGCGCCGGGAGTACGGTCGAGCACTGGCCCCTGCTCTTTCACCTCCCTCGCACGAGGAGGCGGTGGACGCCTTTCGGCTGTCTCCTTCGCCTCGTAACCATGAGGACAAGCAGAATTCGGATGTGTTGTACTCGCGAGACCGCAATGAGCACATGATCCGACCGACGGCAGAGACTCGGCCGCGTCCAGTGCTTCGGAATCTGATTCCTCCACCGCTTCGAACTCGGAGGCGTCCGGCGAGTCGTTATCGGCCGCGTCCAGCACTTCGATCTCGGACGCATTCGCGTTCCTCCACGCCTTCACGTGCGGCCAGAGAAAGCAGTCTTTCACCTGGCACCGACGCGCCTCACCAGTGTCACCGCCGCAGCACTCGATGCAGAAGAGGCGGATGGCCGACTTGGCCGACTTCACCGACCGCGCCGCGCGCGTCGGGTACTTGGTTCGGATCTCGTCGCGAAGCGCCTTCATTTTTCAGTCCAGGGAAGAGATCCAGTCACCCGCTTGTAGACGCGGAAGATATCCGCGCCTCGGGCGATGAGTCGAAGCCCTGCGAGGTAGCGCCTCGCCTTGCGGCGGAAGTCCGCCGCCGCGTGCGTGTAGCCTCCCTCCATCGCGGTCGCGACGGTCCCCATCATCTGCTGGTAGCCGGCAGCCAAATTGGCAACGGCCTCCTCCTCGTTCTGTGTACGGGCGCGAGCAGCGGCACGCCTTACAATGGAACTCGTGTTCATCGAATGCCCTCCAGCAGACGCTTCAGTCGTCGCCCGAAATGCGCCCTGCCCTTCTCTCCGAGACACTCCTCACCCGCGAGGGCGCGGCACTCTTTCGCGGGACAGGCCACGAGCAAGTCTTTCTCGTGGAAGGTGAGCTTCGCCAACGCTGCAGTCGCGGCCTCGCGGTCGCCTAGCTTGACGGCGCGATCGATCGCGGCATAGGTGTTCCGGCGCTTCGTCATTTCCTATCCAGGTAGAGCACCGTGCCCTGTGGGGCTGGTGATCCCGTCGGAGATGAGGAGACAACAAGCGACCTCGTCACCGCCTGGAACGCCTCGGTCGGGACCCAGACCCACTGGCGCGCGCCGTTGATCCGCTTTTGGCGAAACACGAACGCCGGAGACCCGTCCTCGCATTTTATGTTACGCATGATCCCTGCAATCGTGTTGCTCACGTTCTTCGTCACGCGGTCGGCCGTGAGCCCCATGATTGCCCCTGTAGCGATGTCGATGGTCGTAATGAACTCCGGCCTGCGTGTCTGTCTCATCCACCAGTCGACGATCTTCGCTGTCCACGGCTCGTCTTCCATGCGCTCGGCCACGTCGAGGGCGGCCACCGCCTCTTCGTCCGCATTCGGCCACCACTTGTGCGCTGCACACCTCGCGCGCTGACCGTACACCGTGTCACGCGAAGCGAAACAAGCGGGACAGCTTTCTGACTGCTCGCGGAGGAACATCGCCTCGCCCCAGAGCAGGTCCCGGTCCCTCAAGATCGCCGGCACGTCGATCACGCCGCACTTCACACACCAGTAGCGGCGGTTGCCCCACGGGTCAGTAATCCACGCCTCCTGATCGGTTGTCGCTACGAGGACGGACCGGCGTGGTACCCACTCGAGTCCCCTGCCGTATGGGCGCCGGTAGCAGTCGATGCGCCTGGTGACGAACTCCTTCAACTCGCGACGCAAGTCACCCGTAACTTTCCCCGCCAGCTCGTCGAGGCAGAGCATGAAGTTCGAGCCTGCCTGCATCATCGAGTCTTTGTCACGGATGTTGAGAACGGTCGAACTGAAGAACTCACCACCCAGCGCCTCGACAGCCGACGTCTTCTTTGCGCCGCCGCGCTGCTCGAGCGTGAGGAGCGCGTCGAACTTCGACCCAGGCGACATGGCGCGCTCACCAGCGCCAAGGAACCACCAGCGACTGATCCTCCGCATGTGCGGCGTATCCTCGGCACCGAAGTACCGGATGAAGGCGGTGTCGATGCGAGAGCCTCCGTCGTAACGCGAGCGAGCGTGAAGCATGTACTCGCGCAGCGGGTCGAACTTGTTTTTGTCCGCGACGAGAGCGACGCGCCTCTCGACGTCCTGGATCTGCCAGACGGCCTTGTGCGCCCAGGTCCACGTGGTGAGTGCGTCAGTGACGTGCGCCCCGAGATGGTCGGGGTGAACCGAGGGCCACTTCTCCACCCTCTCCCGAACTGCCTTCTCGAGTCCATCTGGCACCGCCACCGAGATCCTCTTCCGGTAGTCGTCCCAGCGGAACACGCCACACAGCACGCCCTCAATGAGGCGCGTAACGTTCTCGCCGCACACCTTCATGGTGCGGTCCGCGTTGAGCAGGAAGACCTCGGACGTTGTTTCTGCGTCTGCTGCGGGCGCTGCTGTACCCGACGGCGAAGAAGGAGACGCCCCGGAGGAGGTGGGCTGCGCCGCCGCCAGTAGACGCGCGGCCAGCGCGCCCTTCTCTGCTTCCTCTGCCACCGCCTTCTCCGCCCGCTGCGCGGACGCCCTGCGGTAGCAGTCGATCGCGTGCGGCCAGTGATCGACACCGTCCAGGGACGAAGACCCCGGGGTGGGGGCCATCGAAGTCGCGGACATCGAGGCGCGGATCACCTCGACGAACGCCTCGGGGGGAGTGCCCACAGGCCAACAGAACGCGCAGATGGACGCGACCTTGTAGATGGTCGATCCGCGCGCGCCCGGCTCGGCGAGGGCCTTGCCGTCCAGCACACGCCCGATGAGGTCCGCACGCGAGCGCGACTCCGCGTCCCCGCGGTGGGCGAGCGAGCGTCGGTCCTCGACGAGGGCACGGCGAAGCACTTGGAGGTCGATCGCGCCGGCGGGGGGCGGCGGTGCGGCCGGAGCGCGCGGCACCGGAGGTGGGATGATGGACACCCGCGCGGGGGGCACGAGGGAAGCTGGAAGCGCGGCGCCCTCACCGCGGTCGTAGATGGGCGTGTAGCCGATCGGGTGCGAGGGCAAAAAGTAGAGCCGAGAAGCGTCCTTGCACGTGGGGTCGATCCCGAAGGGATGACCCTGAGCGTTCTTGTACTGAGGATCGTCAAGGCCGAGACGCGCGATGGCGGCCAGGCGATAGTCTCGCCAGGAAGCGGCCGGGACCTCGGCCTCGATCGCGACGACGATCCGGAGGGAGACCGGCCCACCCTGTGTGAGTCGATCGGCGTGTGTCGAGTGCGCGATATACCGCCACCCCTCGAGGCGGCGTGCGACCTCAAGGAGGATCTCGCGATCGACCCCGTCAAGATCGAGGACGAGTGAAGTGAGTGCCTCGACGAAGCGATTCCCCCGCATGCCGCCGGCGACGATCCGAACCGGACTCCAGGCCGACACGCCCCGCGGGGAGCGCATCTTGTGCGGGCAGTCGTGGCCCGCGCAGTTATCTAACGTACAAGGTCCCTGCCAGGAACCGTCCGCGCCGAGCGCGCCCGCCAGATCCTCCCAGGACGGATCGTCGACGATCGGCGAGTCGTCCCGCTCGTGGCGGTAGAACGCAACGCGCGGCACCCTACGAGGCCCTCCGGCGCTTCGGTTCGTGCTGCAGGACGATCCCCCGATCGTTTGTGGGTTTGAATGGCGGGTCGGCCGCGCGCCGCACGCCGAGGGATCGGGGGGGAACCTCGGTCCCGAAGCGCGCGGCCGGCCGCCGTGGGCTCCCCTAGTAGCCGAAAAGCGGCGGGGCCGTCAAGTGGGAAATTGTTTCCTCAAGTGTTTCGCCGGGTTACGCGCACGTGAACGCCGCGGGGGTGGCAGAGCACCGCGCCAGGAAGATTTTGCTTGACATCCTGCCCCTGCCTGTGGCTGACATAGAGGTCCTCGTGAGTCCGCTTCGACACCGCGCGCGCAGCCCCCTCAGTGGCAGCGCCCCGTCGCGTCTGGCCATCGCCCCTCGGGCGATGGAGGGCGCGCCCATCATCATCCCCGATCCCGCGATCGCCCCCGTCCTCATTACGCTCCGCTAGTAGATACAAGACACAAGCCAGATACAAGACAGATACAAGACACCTCTTCTCTAAACGATCTCTGGTGGTTAACCCCTCTGTCCTGCATCGGCCTACAAGAAACGCGTTTTCAGACCCCATACGATATACTGGTGTGATGTGATGTGATGACGGTATATCGTATGAAGTGTTTATACTTACAAGACACAAGACACTTATCCACAATACAGCATTAAAAACCAGAGATCACTATGGAAAATGCTGTCCTACATCTGTCCTGTAACCGGCCTACACCTCCGAGATGCAGGACACGTCTCCGAGAATGCTCTCGTGCTCTAGAGAATTCTCCTCACGTGGTCGCAGGCGTCCGCGAGCGCCCGTTCGTTTGTCCTCGGTCGGCAGCTCTGTGCTCGTTGTGTAGCACTCCTTACTAATCTCTCGCCTCGTGTCAGATACTCCCCACTTGGGGCGGGGAGTATTCGTCACTTCAGCGCGAAAACCCCCACCGCCGGGCGCAGGTCGCCGGCCGCGCACCGCTTGCAGCGGGCTGGCACGTCAATTGCTAAGCAGCGGTGGGTGATGGGATGGTCAGTGATCGTTACGTTTGCAGCAGGCGCGGAGCTTCGCTTTCGCGCGATCCTCAAGCTGCCGGACGCGCTCGCGGCTGATGCCGAGTTTCTTGCCGAGGGCGGCCAGCGTCGCGGGGCGCTGGCGCATGTGGCGCGCCCGGATGATCGCCCGTTCGCGGGCGTCGAGCACCTTGAGCCCATCGAGGAGCTGTGCGTGGCGGCGGTCCTCATCCTCCCTGCCCGCTACCATGTCCTCCGGGGTGGGGCCGTCCTCGGCGAGGGTGACGGCGACGCCGCGGTCGCGCAGCGCGTCGAGGGAGACGTCACAGCCCGCGAGGCGCGGGGTTATCGCCTCCACGTCCTCCCTGCGGACAGCCAGCTCGCCGGCGAGGGCCTCGGCGTCGGCAGCATCCCCTTCTTGCTCAAGCTTGCGCCGTGCGCGCCCGAGACCGAAGAAGACCTTGCGCTGGGGGCGTGTGGTGCCGATGCGAACCGGCCCGTGGGAGCGAACGACGTGATCGAGCATACGGGCGCGGATCCAGTATCCAGCGTAGGTGGCGAACCGCGTCGTGCGGTTGGGCTCGAAGCGGCGCGCGGCGATGGTCAGCCCGAGGTTGCCCTCCTGGATCAGGTCCTCCATCGCCGGGCCGGAGTTCCGGTATTTCATTGCGATATGAACCACCAGCCCGAGGTTCGCCTGCACCAGCCGGGCGAGGGCCTTCTCGTCATCGAGAACACGCCAACGGCGGGCGAGGAGTTGCTCCTCGTCAGCATCGAGGGGATTGAGGCGTGCTGTTTTCAACAAAACTCTCCTCTGGGGGGGTGCGCGTAGCAACGTGTTTGACAACTAGGGAGCCATCAGGGTCAATAAACTCGTTAAGGAGGAAAGTCAAATGCGCGCCACAGCGATCTGCTTTCTGGCCTTCTTCGTGTTTGGCGGGTGCACCGGGGTCAATCCAGACTACGCGCCGTCGCTGGAGGACGGTGCGACGGCAGGGTTGCCAGACGGCACCATCGTTGATCTTCGCCAAGCAGGCGAGGATACACTCAATATCGCGCCGCCCCCGTGCGCCGCGACCTGCGGCCCACGCCGCGATGAGGACTGCTGCGCCTCGCTACCGATTCCTGGCGGAACGTTCAATCGATCGAACGATCCGATCTATCCCGCGACGATATCGCCGTTCGATCTCGATCGTTTTGAGGTGACGGTGGGCCGCTTCCGTGCCTTCATTCAGGCCGGTACGGCGACGCAGGCGAGGCCGCCGGCCGCAGGATCGGGCGCACACCCGGCTATCCCCGGGAGCGGCTGGGCCGCAGCGTGGTCCGCGCTCCTGTCGACGGGCACCGCAGCGCTCGCGGCGGCACTCAAGTGCGACCAGAAGACACAGACCTGGACGGACAACGCTGGCGGGAACGAGAACCGGCCGATCAATTGCGTGACGTGGTACGAGGCGTTCGCGTTCTGCTCGTGGAGTGGGGGCAGGCTGCCGACGGAGGCCGAGTGGAACTTCGCGGCGGCTGGCGGCAACGAGCAGCGCATATATCCGTGGTCGATCCCGTCTTCTTCGACCACCATCGATTCATCATACGCGGTCTACGGCGACGCGCTGATTGCGGATGTTGGGTCGTATTCGCCGCGAGGCGATGGTAGATGGGGACAGGCAGACCTGTCGGGGAATGTGTGGGAGCGCACTCTCGATGGATGGGACGGCGTCGTCGAATACCCCAGTCCGTGCGTTGACTGCGCAGACATTCACGACGCCCCCGCGCGGACCGTTCGTGGCGGCGGGTACGGTTACGGCCCAGGCGCCTTGGAAACAGCCGTGCGCAGTAACTTCGGATCGGCGACACGACGATCTGATATGGGGATACGCTGCGCGCGCTAACTACTCAATCGCTTCGCCCCGCATCTCCGCCGGCTCCTCCTCGGGGTGATAAAGACGAAAGTACGTCTTGTACCACTCACGCTGCTCGCTCGACCCGTCCCAGCCCCTCTCGTGGTGGTACTTGATGATCCAGTCACGCAGCGCGGCGTCGATGTTGCCCGCGAGCAGGTACGCCTGCATCTGGTGCCACGTCTGGATGCCGAGTCGTGTAGCGATGGCGCGCATCTCGACCCAGCGATGGTTCCGCGATCCGAGGTTCGGCCCGCCGCCGCCGCAGAAGTAGTTCCGTATGCCGCGCGGCCACACGACGTTCTCCTGCTTTCGGTGTTCGTAGAAGAGCGCGGGGAACTCGGGGTGGTGGCCCGTTATGTAGGTCGGGTCGGCGCCGTGCAGCCTTTCGTGGACGGCGCCTTCACCATCGTGGCCGTAGCGGAGCCCGCGGTGCCACCGAAAGAAGAGCCCCTTCCAGTAGTTGTCCTCGTTCGTCCAGACGCGCTCGGCGCCGCGCAGGCTCACCGAGCGGCAGCGGAAGCCGATGCGCGTGAAGTGCTCGAGCTTCTTCGGTACCTTGTCGGCCAACGAGCGCAGTGCATGGAACGACGGCTCGTCGAGCACCTCGTCAGGGTCCACGGCGAGTACCCAGTCTCCGTCGGTCGCGATCTCACCCACGCGACTGAGGTAGTTGTTCCGCTGCGCGGGGAAGTCGTCGTGCCACGGGTGGATGAAGAAGCGAATGCGGTCGTCCTGCCGCGACCAATTGCGCAGGTACGGGATCGTGGAATCAATGCTTCCTCCGTCAACGACCGTGACCGAGTCGACGTGTGGCAACACGGCCGTCACGTTCGCAATCAAGTCGGCTGCTTCGTTTTGTGTCATCAGCGCGGCATGGATCTTCATTTTCCCGTCTCCAATCTCCGCAGTGCTCGCTCCGAAATACCGAAAAGAGCACAGGCGATACGCCTTGATAAGTGAAGCTCAATGCGCCACCTGTACAGTACGGATCGAGCGACATCGTCAAACATAGCTGGTGGTATACTGCCACCACGCCCGCTGGAGATGCGCGCGCGCCACTCGGGCGAGTGTTGTTTGCCTCGGTTCCACTCTGCCGTTGCTGCTATAGCTGATCTGGATATTTTGCAGCCTTTGCGAGCCGCAGAGAATTTCATTCTGCGTTCGGTATTCCATTTCTTGCCACGCTTCGCCTCTGATATTTTTTGTCGAGACTGATCTGAGTTGGTCTTTCCTCTATGCGATGCGGACATTTTCGCACGCGTTTCTGGTGACGCGTGACGACCACGTCGGACAGCCGATGATCTCGCCTTGTATTCTTCAGAATGGTGGTGTCCGAGCGTGCCCTCACCGCCGTCGGTGAGGTTCAAGAGCGGAATCCCGAGACTTCTGAAATAAGCTATGTAGAAACACTCAGCTTCGTTGAGCATCGACCTATCGCACGCTTCTAGCAAGGCTATCGAGTAACTGCCGTGCTTTTTTATCCAGCGAGCTAACGGAAGGTGCGAGTTTGCACGGAGCACACTGGGTGTGCCATGCGATAGAGGTCGGCGCAGCCCACTCGTGGATTTACCTACGTACAGTTTATCAGAATCATCGCGATACAGAGCATATATCAGCGAGCGTGTCACAACGACGCCCGCGCTTGCACGTTCGCCACGAGGTCGAGCAACTCATTCTGGGTCATCAGACAGGCGTGGATCTTCATTGCGCCCTCCGGAGCACCATGCCGACGACCGCCCTGCGCGTCTCTTTCGGGAGGACGTGTGGGTCGATCGAGCACCAGTTTGCGATGTCGAAGTAGTCTCCGCCCACGTGCTGCATCGCCTCGCACTCCTCGGCTTGCAGGCGGTGGAACGCCGCCTCGAGCGATACGACCGTCGAGGCGCGGTAGCCCCACCGCGGCGCTGCTTCAGATCGAGGAACCGCTCCGAAGAGCGCGTCTGGCCGCCCGCTGTATGTCAGCCACACCTCATCAGGGCCGAATGGGCACGTCACGATGAGGCGCCCGCCGGGCGCCACGAGGTCCATCAGGCGCTCTGCCACCGTGAGATGGTAATCGAGGTGCGGCGCGTACCCGTCAGCGAAGTTGGCCGTCTCGATGCCGCAGTGCTCCCAGCTCGATACACAGCACACGTTGTCGAAGACGTCGTCCAGCTGACACTCCATCAGGTCGCTGTGGATGAAGCGGTAGCCTTCGGTGCAGGACGCCTGGTAGAGGTCGATGCCGGTCACGCGCACGTCGGGGCGTGCTCGTGCGAGGCGCGACGTGAAGGCGCCGGGCGAGCACCCGAACTCCAGCAGTGTTCCGCTGACGATGTGTCGCTCCGTGAACCGCTCGTCGAATGGGCCTGACATTCCTTAAGGCTTTCTCGCGACGAAGTATATCGAAGACGGCTGATCATCCTGTTCTATTGAGGCTGTTGGCGCAAGCCGTTCCACCGAAAGGCCTGCTCGCTCGAGCCGCTCGCGAAGTTCGTCACACGATAGGAACTCGATCCCAGGCTCGTCGGCTGCGTGAGTTCGTCCAGGAATCGGCATCGTGCCTGCGAGCACGCCGCCGCGGCGCAGCCACTTGGCAGCGCTCGCCAGGACGAGATCAATGCCTTTACAATGCTCCAACATCTCGAAGCAAGTTACAGCGTCGAAGCTCTCCGACGGAAACAACGACGAATCGCGTGCGTCGCCGACGACGTGTGGGAGTGCCTTGACGCGCTCCGGATAGTACTGGTCGGGTGTGAACAGGTCGAGGATCGTACAGCGCGCACCGGCTTCGGCGACCGCCGTGGCGAGCATCCCCCACCCGCCGATGTCGAGTACATCGATGCCGGCGCGAACGATGCCCTCGTCGAACACGCGCTGCTGGCGGTAGAGGAGCAGTATCTTGCCGTCCGGTCGGCGCTGCACTTCGTCCCAGCGGAACATCACAGGGCTGCCCTCATTCGCATGATGTGGTTGACGTAGCCAGAGTTCTTGAAGGACGAGTGCCCGGCCGGCAGCTTCTCGACCACGAACTGCGGCCGGGCGTTGCCCGAGTTGCCGCGCCACCGCTCGTCGAAGCCCCAGTACTGCCACTGCTCCAACACCTGCTCCTCGTTGACAAGATTTGTATGCCAGATTTGGCGCTGCGCAGGGTTTGTCGTCCCACAAGCGTCCACGAACGCGATTGCGCCGTCGCGTGAGCAGTAGCGCACCTCACCGACGTGGATGTGCGGGGCAATCCAGTGCTCGTGTACCTGCACTGTGAAGTAGCCGTCGAAGAAGTTCGCAGGATAGTCGAGGTCGTGCGCATCGCGCTCGCGGACGACCAGCAGATTCGGGTCGGGTAGGCGGCTGCGCGCATCGTTGAGCCAGCGGACGTTGTCCCGACCGAGGACGAGCGCGTGCGTCTCGTACCCGCGCTCGGCCAGCATGGCAGCCTCGGAGATCGCACCAGGCGCCAGCACGCGTGCCGGAGCAGGCAGGTGGCGCGCGAAGGTGTCGATGAAGTCCTGCTGCATCGCAAGGTCGCTGGGGTTGCGGCTGACGTCGTCTCCGCTACCATTGCTCTCGACCTTTCTGGCGATTGCGATGTAGACTTCCCACTTCTCCGGTGTCATGCACCATCTCCGTCTACGAGTAGCATCTTCGTCTCGTCCTCCAGTCGGAGCACAGTATATACATGCAGACTTGATCGTGGAACTTGTCATCGCGGAAGAGCGATTCGACGAGGTGGCCCTCTTCCAAGAATCCGAGGCGGCGGTACACGCGCAAGCCGATTTCGTTGTACGCGGCTGTGGTCAGCGACGCACGGTGGAGCCCCAAGTCGAGGAAGACTCGGTCGAGCATTAAGGTCCACATGGCGTTCGCATAGCCGCGCCCGCGGTGTGCGCGGTGGATGTCTGCTCCGAGGACACAGTTCGAGTTGACTCGGTCGATGTTGTAGAACTTGGCAAACCCGGCGCGCTCTGCGTCCACGGTGAAGATGAGGCGAACCTGGCGTGCGTCGCCTTGGAGCGATCTCCACCACGCGAGGTGTTGCTCCAGGGTGATTGGCTTCGGGTCGGTGATGTTTCGGAGCACGGCGGGATCGTTGTGGAGTTCGACGAGCCACGCGTGGTCGTCGGCGGTGACCTCTCGGAGCCGGAAGCGCGTCACCGAACGATATCCAGGACGCGGGTCGCGATGTGGCGCACGTCGTCTTCGTCGAGCCACCACCCGCACGGGAGTGAGAATTGCGAGGCGGCGAATTGGCGTACGTTCGGTAGTTCGGTCTTGCTGTGCCGGAACGTGGTGTAATCGTCGTTTGGGACATGGACGACGCCGGCCATGACGCCCTCAGCGTTCAGGCGCTGCAGCGTCTCGTCGCGGGCGATTGCGGCTTGGGCGATCTGGACGGTGTAGACCCAGTGGCTTGACAGCCCTCCAGCAGGGCGTGTCGCAGGGCGCACGCCTGGTGCTTCGGCAAGCAGTTCGTCATAGAGGCGCGCGTTCGATCGGTGTCTGTCGAGGATGTTCCGGATGTGCGGGATCTGTGCAAGCCCAATCGCCGCTGCGACGTTGTTCATGTTGAACTTGTAGCCGGCCTCCTCGACGTCCACGTGCCACTGCTGCCCTCGCCAGTTGCCGTCTCTGTCTTTTGCCGCGTCGCGGTCGAGGCCGAACCACTTGAGGCGGCCGGCGCGGCGGTGGTCGGCCGTGTCTCGACATATGAGCGCACCGCCGTCGCCTGTCGTGAAGTGCTTGATGGCCTGGAACGAGTAGCAGGTAAAATCTGCGCTGCGGTGTGCGGGAGCGTCCCGGTACTCGGCCCCGAAGGCGTGGGCGGCGTCGAGGATCAGCTTGACCCCGCGCACGGCGCACACCGATTGCAGGGCTGCTAGATCCGGCGGCGACCCGGCCCACGCGACCGCCATCACGGCGACGGTGCGTGGCGTGATCCTCGCCGCGACGCTGGCTGGGTCGATCATACCGGAGCGTGGGTCCACGTCAGCCCATACCAGGCGCGCGCCCACGTTGGCAATCGGGGTGTTGGTCGCGACGCATGTCATTGGCGTGGTCACGACTTCGGTTCCCGGTCCCGCACCGGATAACACGAGAGCGATCGTGAGTGCCGATGTACAGCTATTGGTGAGAACCAGGCTGTTTGTGCCGATCTCGATCTTCAGTGCCTCGGACAGTTCAGCGACCTCTGCTCCCTCGTTGATGAAACCGCGCTCAAACATACATTCAAGATGCGCGATCGTCTCTTTGACCGGGACGTGGACCTTGAACAACGGATACGTTCTCATGTTGATCTTTGTCCGATTGCAATCTCTTCAATGGAGCGTCCTGGAAAACGATCCATCGGCAGGTCGATGTACCTCGCCAGGAGTGCCGCCACTTCGTTCCGAGACATCACTGAATCAGCGCTGGTGTAGACGAACTGTTTACCGCTACCGGGCAGGAAGGCCGGTCCGATGATGTAGTGAGCGTCTCCATCAAGCCTCGCGCGCGGCGATTCCGATTCGTTGATCAAGTCCTCGTGCATCTTCTCCCCGGGTCGGAGTCCGATGACTTCAATTGGTTTTTTCACCCGCTCCGCGAACAGATCGGCGAGGTCTCCGATCCTCATCGATGGGAGTCTTGGAATCCACGTCTCTCCGCTTTGGCCGCATTCGAGCGTTCGCTCGATGAGGTCTACGCTCTGGTCAAGCGTCATCACGAACCGCGTCATGTTTGGGTCGGTGACGGTGAACGCAGGGGCGTGGTCGGCTTGATGGCGAAACAGTGGGATGATACTTCCGCGCGATTCGAGGACGTTCCCGTAGCGTACTGCGAGATATTTGACGCGGCGCAGCCCGGTACGTGCCTGACTCGTGACCATCCGCTCGGCGATCGCTTTACACATCCCGTAGACGTTTACGGGTGCGCACGCCTTGTCGGTGCTGACGAGGAGCAGGTGCTGAAGCGACGGCGGGTTAATCTCGTTCACGACGTTGACGACGTTTTCGATCCCAACAATGTTGGTCAGGATACTTTCTCCAGGGGATACCTCGCATGTGTCGACTTGCTTGAGTGCTGAGGCCACGATGATTGTTTTGGGCTCCGACTGGCGGATCACATCGCGGACGCGCTCCTGGTCACGGACGTCACCGACGTAGAAGAAGAGTCCGCGAGGCAAGCGATCTGCTAGAGGGCCACAAGCGAGGCTGTTGTGAATCGTCCAGTGCTTCGCCTCGTCGCGCGAGTAGACGGCGACGCTGTGTGCCGGGAGGAGTCGATTGATGAGCTTCTGCCCCAGGGACCCGGTCCCTCCGAAGATCAGATAATCGGTCATGTTCGTGCCAGGATGCCTCGCAGCGAGCGATCGAAAGCGGCGTAACTGAAGTTCTCCGCAACGTAGCGGCGACAGGCGTTCCCGACGCGCCTCGCGTACGGGATGTCGTAGAGCAGGCGTTCCAGGATCTCGACGAGGCTTTCGCCCGCACCGATGCGCGGGAGGTCAGGGAATCCCGGAGTGTATCTCGCGGTGTAAAGCGAGCAGTCGCGCTCAAGCGCGATGACCGGCAGGCCACAGCGGGCGGATTCGAGTGGTGGCCCGCCGTAGCCGCAGGGGCACACGATGAGGCGCGTCCGTGCGTAGATTTTCTGCATCTCTGCGTGGCTGACGGATGGGTGGAGCGTCACGCGGTCTCGCACGCTGTCGAAGATATCACGAAAGAGCGGGTGGTTCCAGCTCAGTTCGCACGCCGTCGTATAGTACGTGCCGGTGATCGCCTCGAAGGTCAGTCGGGAGTCGCGGTCCATCGCTCGACGAACGAAGCGGAGCACGGACTCGCTGTCTGGTGGGAGACTGCGCGACGGGTAGAACAAGACCGTGTTCTCCGTTGGGTCCCCCATCGTCACGTCGGGGACCGGCATCGGCAGCCTCGCCGCTCGGTCGCGAAGATCATCCGGTAAACGGTCGAAGCAGCCGTCGGACGGGTAGCTATGAGTCAAAAACACGTTCGATCGACCAGCGAAGGACATGATGCAGCGGATCTCGTCCTCGATGGGAGCGTTCGGTGCGCTGAAGAACTGGAACAAGTAGACGCGTGCCGAGCGCGGGATCGTTTCTAACCCCCCGTAGATCGTGATGTACGTGCAACCTGTCAGGTCCTCGACGTGCCCTATCCAGTTCGGGCTGTCCCCCTGCCACTTCGGGGACGGGGTACCGACCGGCTCGCCGGTACTGAGGAGTCCGCGTGTGACCATGCGCTCCCAGCGCCCCTCGCCGTGCAGGTCGTCGTCCTCTAACGTCCCAGCGAGTGGCCCGGAGGTGATGTTGATGACGTATGTCATTGCGGAGCGATCATTTCGTCGAGCTTCTTGACGAAAACATCGTAGGTGTATGTATCGTGTACGAATTGGCGGTACCCGGCTCCCGCTTTGCGGTAGGCGTCTGGGTCTCGGTGCCACAGGTCGAGGTGGTCAGTCAGAGGGTAGCCTGTGGTGACTGACGAGGCGCCCCCCCAGCCGAGCGCCGTGCCGTTGACACACACGAATTCTTTGAACGCGGGCCACACCATCCCGGCGTCGACGGCGCCCGGCCAGCGCGCCGTTGCCGGGTCGGTCGTATGGAACGAGCTGAAATTCGTCCCCACGACGGGAATGCCGTAGCTGGCCGCCTCGATCGGCGGCCCTCCGAAAGCCGTCGGGTCGTTGACGATCAGCTTCGCCCTGGCGACGATGCGCTGCACCTCGTCCCACGGCAGCGACGGGTGAATCTTCACCTGTGACCGCACGTCACGGAACGCCTGCTCGAAGACGGGGAAGCTCCACACGTAGCGCTCGGCGTCCGCAGGCTGCTGCAGGTTGTCCTCGGCGGCCATGACCTCGAAACGCAGCTCTGGGTCTTCTTTCAGACATCCGCGGATCCAGTCGAGCAGGTCGATGATCGTCTGCAGCGGGCGGATCAGTCTGAACGAGATTGCGCGCGCCGACCACAGAAATAGCTTGTTCGTGAATGGGTCGGCGTCCCAGTGGACCGACGGGACCGCCGGGACGGGCAACCAGCGAATGCGGTCGTGCAGGTCCCCGGGAAGGCGCTTCAGCGCCACATTTAACTGGAAGCTGTGCGTCAGGAACACGCGCTCCCGTCCCATTTCCGCGATCGCTCGACGGATCTCTGCTTCGGCCGCGTCTGTGAGTCCGCAGAACACGTTCGTCAGGAAGAATGATGCGCCAGGGCGGTAGCGCACACTTCCAGGGTCGGCCTGCGTGATCAAGGTATGGCCGGTGAGGTTGTCGACGTGTCCAGTCCAGTTCGGCACGTCCGGGCGCGCCCAGATGTTCGGGCGCGCCGAGCCCACCTGGCGCCCCGCGTCGAGGAGTGCCCGCGCGGCCTGGCGCTCCCAGCGGCGCTCCCCCTTGAGGTTGTCGCTTTCGAGCGAGGCGCATGCGGGCGTCAGGATGTCGACGACGTACTTCATGGCTTGACCACGTACCCGATGCCGATCGAACTCTGCACCCGATCCGACTCATGGCGCTCCCCAGCAGATGCGGGGATCTGCGCCCACGCCGCGGTCACCTCCTTCAGGTAGAAGATGTCGTGCACGGCAACGATGCCGCCCGAGCGGACGAGGGGACTGTAGTCGTGGTAGTCGGCCAGCATCCCATCGGTCGAGTGGTCCCCGTCGATGAACAGGACGTCAATCGATCGTCCATCGAGGAGTGCAGTGAGCGCGGTCACCGTCTCGGGTGCGTGCGAGTCACCTCTGATGTGGCGCACACAGCAGTCGGCATCGTCCATCGCCCACGGAATCTCCTGGCGCGGGTCGATGCCGACGGCGAGACCGTTCGCGCCGAGGTGCGTGCTCAGGATCTTGAGGTTGCCACCCTCCTTGATCCCGATCTCGACGATGACGCTCGGCTTGATGCGTTCGACCGCGCGGTAGAACCAGATCACCTCGGCTTCGCGCTGCTCGGCCTGGTACTTCTGCATCATCTCGGTCAACTGCGCGTCGGTCAGCATCTACATCACCCTTTCGACGATGTCGGCGAAGCGCGCGAGGGTCTGCGCCTCGACGTGGTCGGAGAACATCTGCTGGAATGCGTTGGTATACGTCACGTAGAGCGCCGCGTCGCCGTAGAGTCGCCCCACCACCTCGGCCACGCGCTCGACGCTGCTTCCGACCTTCAGAAACAAATCGAACGGCTTCGCGACGTCGACGAGCATGCCGTAGGCACCACCTTCCCACACGAGCGACGGGATGCCAAGCGTCGAGCAGTCGAGGATGTTTGACCATCCGTCGAACGCCGTGTTGAGGCCGCAGTCGGCGAGCCGCGCGCGGAGGGTGCAGTAAGGAATGCCCCACGCGGAGCTTGGCTGAATGACCGAATCTTGCGCGTGTCGGGCGACGTCGTTGCCCGGCCACGCGATCCACTCGAAGGGGACGGTCTGCGATTGCCGCAGGACGGTCACGGCGCGGTAGAACGTCTCGAAGATCGTCGAGCGATCACTCGCGTCCGAGTTTCGCATCGTAGTGACGATCTTCCGCCGCGTCGGGTCCGGATGCAGGAGCGACGCGCCGAACGGTGCGGGGAGGAAGAATGTCCGCGAGGCGTTCCCGCACTCGGGGGCGAAGTACGACGGCTCAGACCACCGCAGGACGTAGATGAGGTAGTGGCGGTCCAGGAACGGTACGCCGAGTCGCGGCTCGTACCCGAAGTGTACGTGGAAGTAGTGCAACGCATCTGCGGCTGGTGGCTTGCCGGCGAACCACGAGGCGTCGAAGTACAGGTCGTACGGTCCTCGACGCCTCGCTTCTGCCTCCGTCAGCAGCGCGACGCGCGGCTCGACGACGCCTTGCCCCCACGTCGGAACTCCACCACTGCACGCGGAAACGTCGTACAATCCGGACTTGGCAAGACATCGTGCAAGATTCTGCGCCCAGCGCCCCTCACCTCGCTCTGGGCTGTCGAGTCCGTGGCTCCATCCCCCGGGGCAGTTGATGAGTACCTTCAGCATGTCGGGTCTCCCTCGAGGCTCATTTTTTGCCGCCCCGCCGTCTGCTTGTACCAGTCAAACGTCCGCCGGATGCCTTCGGCGAACCGGATGCCAGGTGACCATCCGAGGCCGCGCAGCTTGTCGTCGCAGACCGACTGCGCCGCGATCTCGTGGAAGTGATCGCTGCGGGCCTTTACCTCGGGCGCGGTGAATGGCACGTTTGCGATCTCAGCCATGCGCTGCATGACATCGATCACCGTCATCGGCGAGTCGGGCGAGCCGATGCAGTAGGCGGCGCCCGGCTCGCCGCGATCGTAGACGGCGCGGAGCGCGCTGATCACGTCGTCGATGTAGACGTACTGGCGGCGCATCTGCGCCGCACCGTCGTGGAGGAGCGGCGGCTCGCCTCGGAGCAGCCGCAGCGCCGTCCGCGGCACGAGGCGCGATTCATTCGGGTCGCCTGGCCCGTAGATGTTTACGGCCCGCACGACGCGCACATCGAGGCCGTAGTTCGCGTGGAACATGCGCGCGATGAGGTCCTGGCACGCCTTCGACACTTCATAGGCGTGGTGGGCATCGAGAGGTGTCTCTTCGGTGTATGGGGCAGGCGCCGAGCCGTACACCTTGTCTGAGGTCGACACGACGACGCGGATCGGCCTTCTCGCCTCGCGGACGGCCTGCAGCAGCCGCGCCGTGCCCATCGTCGCCACCTCGAGCGCCGTGACAGGGTCCTCGGCGCACGCCGAGACGATGGCCTGTGCCGCGAGGTGGTAGACGGCCTCGATCTCGTAGTCGGCGAGGATGCGCCGGCAGAACTCGCCGTCCGTCACGTCGCCCCGCGTGATCACGCCCCGCGGCGCGCGCGTCCAGTCGCGGACGACGGATACGACGGTATGTCCATCGTCGAGCAGCGCTGAGGCGAGGGCACTGCCGACGAAGCCGGAGGCCCCGGTGACGAGGATGTTCAAGGAGTTGCCTCGAAGTGGGCGATGGCGGCGCGCGGGTGCCCTTCGAGCGGAAACGGGCACAGCTTCGCGTCGTCGTCCGCCTCGGTCACGTGTTCTTCCACGTAGGTATCCAGCTTGCGTAGCTGGTCGAAAGTGTACGGCGCGATGTCTTCTTCGGCCTTCACTTTTGCGGGTTCGTGGTAGAACGTGTCGAGGTTGCGGACGCGCCGCGCCACGATGGCTGGGTCTCCTACGCGCGAGTAGTGGAAGATCCGCGAGGTGATCAGGCGGCTGCGCTCGGCGTCCGAGACCGGGACGAACTGCATGCCACCACTGAAGCGGTCGGGTACCCACTTGCCTCGCCGGAACAGTCGGAGGCACGGCACCGTCCAGTTGTCGCGGTACGTCGTGAGCCCACCGTAGAAGTAGAGGCGTGACAGTGACAAGGCGCTCACACCATCGGCGTCGGCTGTTGTGCATGCTGCACGCGTCGATTCGGCCTCAGCCTCGTGCAGCACCTCGTCGGCCTGCAGCGAAAAAATCCAGTCGCCGCCGGCCGCCTCGCAGACGATGCTCGTCTGCTTGGCGATCTCGCTCTCGCCGAACCCCTTGTGATTGTCCATGTTCCAGACGGATTCAATGACCGTGAAGTCACGGAACTCGCCCGCGAGCGCCCGAACACGTGCGAGCGAGTCGTCCTCACTCGTCGGGTCGACGAGCACCACGACCTCGTCGCAGATCGGGCGCAGGGACCGGATCGCCAGCTCGAAGGGGTACCACAGCTTGACCGCGTTGCGCAGCGGCATCACGCCTGAGATTTTCACAGCAGGCTCCTGTAGTAGACGTTCCTGACCTCGTGACGGACCTTGTCCTTCATGTGCGTCATGAAGTGACCGTCCTGCAGGCGCAACTCGACCCGGGCAGTGAAGCCCATCTCCTCGTGGACGCGATTCCTCCAACGACCCGACGATCGGTGGATGCGATACTGGTAGTCGAGACCCCCCGCCCCGGGTCCTGCCACGAGCACGCCGTCGAGGAAGTTGAGTCGCGGGATGCCGATGCAGTCCACACCGTCGCGGACGGCGTTCTCGCAGATCAGTCGTAGGCCCCTGCCGAGAGGAATGCTTAGTGCTTCGTCGGCATCAACTTCCACAATCCACTGCGTCCGGCACGCCTCGATTGCTGCGTTGCGCTGTGCAGCGAAGTCGTCGGCGAACGGGCGCACGATGACTCGCACACCGCGTTGCCGCAGGTACTCGGCCGTGCCGTCGTCGCTTCCACCGTCCACCACCACGATGTCGTCATAGAAGTCGGAGAAGCTGAGCACGTTACGCAGCCAATTCTCAACGTAAGTGGCCTCGTTGAGCATGATGGCAGAGATCCCGACGGTCATTGAGTCGCCTTGAGTTTCCGCTCGCGGGCGGCCTCTAATCTTTTGTGATGCGGGAAGCACATCTTGGCGGCCTTCTTGTTGAGGAAGTCGAAGTCTCCCCTCGTGTGGATGCCTGCCTGACAGGCACTACGCGACGTGTTAACGAATTCTGCTTGGCCGGGCACCACGCGACGCGTGATTCCGATGCGGTGGAGATAACCAGAAATCCATACATCGTCTACGTACTTGATTTGCTTTGGGGGACGGAGTATGTCCGATTCGAAGAACCACTTGTGATAAGCCACTCCTCCGAATCCTTCGATCACGTCGCACGGCCCGGATGCACGCTCGTAGCGTCCTGTAGACAATAAAACATCAGCATTCCACCCGGCCATGCCGACGGCGTTGTCGGGGTACCGTTCGACGTGTTCGAGTAATGTCTCCAGCCATCGTGGTGCGAACACGATGTCGTCGTCGACAGTGATGATCACGGCGTCCGCCCTCACGTACGGGTCCACGGCGGCTGACAGTTTCGTCACTGGGCCGTGATCAACGGTCGGGATGCTGTAGAGAGGAGGGCCTTTCTCAGACCATTGTACGCTTTCACATCCTGGCCCGAGGTACAGTCGAATCTCGTCGGGTGGTTGAGTCTGATTCTGGAGCGATTTCAGTGTCGGATCGAGTGTGCTGTTTCGCGATGGCACCGACGTCATGCTGATGACCACCCTCGCTGCGGACTGCCGTGGGACGTAGGTAATTTCAGATGACGAAGTTGCGTCGCGCGGAGGTATTTTTCGCGCGTTTTTTATCTGTGAGCATTGCTGACACGGTCGACGCCAGATCACTGGTCCGCTTTGGCCACACAGCGTACCCCCCAGGGGGGAGCCGATATGAACGTCGCCGCGACCCATCTACTGCATGGCCTCCTTGTCCACCTCGTCGTAGGCGCTCTGCGGGGGGACGAGGATCATCTTGAACCCCCTCAGCGTCGGCGCCCCTCCCCTGATGCGGGGCGGACTCCAGTCGGGGTAGACTTGGGTGACCCACCCCTCGTTCTTGCAGTACCGCTCCAGCTCGGACAGCACGACGTGCTCGTCGCACTGCATGTCGACGGAGATCCCCGAGCGCGACATGAACTGCTCGTAGAGGCCCTCCAGCATCTCGACCGCTTTGGCGAACGCCTTGCGCTGGTCGTCGGTGAGGCGCGCCTTCGGCAGGCGCAGCGCGTCGGCCGGCTTCATCGGCGCACCACCGGCGCCCCGTCGATGACCTGGATGTCGCCGCTCGGCATCGCGCTGAGGCGCGGCTCCGCCTGCGCCTGGTCCGCTTCCGTCTGCGGCTGCTCCTGCGGCGCCTCCGGCAGCGCCTGCAGCTGCGCCTGCGCCGCCTGCGGCTGCACCTGCGCCTGTGCCGCCGCCTGCGCCGCTTGCGCTTGCGCTGCGCGCATGGCCTGGTCGATCGTGTGGATGAGCGGGAGCGCGTAGGACACGAAACTGATGAGTTCGGCCACGGTCTTCTGGAGCGTCGCGGCCACGGCGAACAGACCGTCGTCGCGGGTCACCGAACCGTCGAGCATTCCCTTGACGACGCGGTCGCACTCGCCAGCGATCGACTTCAACTCATTGAGCTGTTGCACTTGGCTTTTCCTCCGTTCGCGTTTTGCGCGCCTTGATGCAGAAACCGAACACGATCTTGATCGCGTCGCTCAGTCCGGCCTTTTCGAGCACCGGCTCTGCGGCCACGTACTGCTCGCCCGTGATGGACAGGGCGTCTCCCGAGTCCGGGAGTAGCTTCTCGAGGTCGGCGTCGGGGCGTTTGCTCTCGGCCACCTCGACCAGCAGGCGCACCTGCTCCTGCGTGAAGATGCCCTTCTCGACGATCTTGCCGTCTTCGACCTTGCCGAACAGCTTCTCGTCGATCTTTTCCTTCTCGCAGTCGTTGAGGAACTCGCGGACCAGCGCCTGGAGTCTTGTAGGGCCATCGCCCAGCGTCTTCGTCTCGTCGTCGCTATGCTTCGCCCCCATGACGAGGTATTTGATGACCTTCACCCCCTCGGAGAGGGCGCTCACGCCCTCCTTGGCGAGCGTGGCCTTGGCCATTTCGTATACACGCGTCGGCTCGCGGTCCTTGTCGATGATGTCCAGCTCGCGCGTCTTGTGGAGGAGTTCCACGTGCGCCTTGGTCAGCTCCATGTACGCCGTGTGGATCGCCTTCCACTGCTCCGTCGCCATCTTGACGACGTCCCCGACGACGGTGTTCTCCGTCTCGACGCGCCACTCCTCGCGCTCGGACATGACCTTGAGGGTCTTGCGTAGCGCGGCGTTGGCTGCGCCACCGCCCTCATCGTCATCGTCGTCCTCATCGTCTCCCGTGGCGGCGCTGGCCGACGCCTCGGTCGGCTGGAACACGAGGCGCTGTGGGTAGAGGAGGATAGGACGCTCGACCATCTCGTTGCGGGCGTTTGCGCTGCGGCCCGGATCGCCCATGCAGATGGCATACGTGATCGGCCCCGGCGCCTTTGATGGGTGAGCGTCGCAGTGCGCTTGGCAGTCACCAACGATGTCATTCGACAGCTTGCCGGCGATGTCGATGTCCATCTTCTCGCTGGTCTTGAACGTGCGACTGTACGCGGCTACGCCTTCTCGAGCGAACATGCGCTTGACCTTGGTCATGCGATATGCATCGATTCGGGTGGGCTGCTCGTCGTGGCGCCACTGCCTCGCGATCCATTCAGCGAGGCGACGATCTGCCGGGTCGGTTGTTCCGGTACGAGATGCCTCGTCGGACTTTTTTCTCTTATCGTCGCGGCTCACGCAATCTCCGTCTGTTCGTCATCATGCCCGTACGGAAGCGGACCGCAGTCGACGAGGCCAGAGTCCAGCATCTTCATCTTGCACCGGCGCCCGTCGCGGCCGTGTCGCAGCTTGCCGTCGGTCTCGAAGTATCGCGTTGGATCTTGAAGGTTGCGCCCTCGGCGGAAGCGCAGCTTCCCGTCGAGCATGTAGCGAAGCAACCGCCCGCCGGCCATCGACCCGTCGTTGTTCAGGTGCCCGACGGCGAACATGGCGCAGCGCGTCTCGTCGACATACTTCTTGATGTCGCGCCCGAGGCGCCCGATGGCCGACTCGTGTCCCGTCGAGTACAGGTTGCCTTCCTCGTCCTCGACTTCTTCCACGGCGTGGAGCGAGTCGATGGCGGCCACGGCAGGGTCCTCTCGCTCGAGCGCGGAGAGGATCCTTGGCCACCGCGACTCGCAGAGCAGGAGTTGGTACTTGTCGTCGAGCTGCCCGAGTCTCTCGTGCTGTTCGCACAGCGCGTCGCGTCCTTGCTCGGCGTTGATGTAGAGGGTCTTGATCTTGCGCTGCGCTAGGAGGCGGAACATCTCGATGATCAGCGTGCTCTTCCCGGCGCCTTCGTCGCCGCAGATGAGAAGCGCCGATCGGGTCTTGATGCCCCCGCCGAGGACGTAGTCGATGCCTGGCATTCCTGACGAGATGCGCTGGGGCGCGTCGCTCTCGTTTGCGGCGGCGATCTTTTGTGCGTCCCCAAACGATACGACGCTCGAGTCGCCGACGACCATCGGGTTTGAGTCGTCGCCGTCTCGAACTCGGACGATCTCTGCTCGGTAGAAGCCCTTGCAGAGCGGACACGGGGTCATCGCCCGTCCGCGCTCGATCCACCCCTTCGACTCCGCCTCGGAGAAGCATATCTGCTTTTCTCCGCCGAGACACCCCCTGCAGCGGTACTTGATCATTTCCTGAACCAGTCAAGCACGCTGGTTTTCGGAGCATTTGCGACGGCGTCGTCCAGTGCCTTCTTCGCTGCGTCGAGCGACGCACCGTCGAGGGACGAGGCCAGGATCTCGCGTGCGCGCTCGAGCCGCATGTCTCGTTCGAGGATCGATCCCTTCGCTATGAACGATGCGAGCATCGAAACATCACTCGTCGTCGAGCCAGCAGCCGGGATGTTCACCACGACTTGAGGTGCTGGCGCGGGGGGCTCGGGAGCGGGCGCGGGCGGCTGGTCCGTTCTCAGGCCGAGGCCGCGAACCTCGCGCTTGCGTCCAGACGACTTTTTCGCTCGTTCCTTGTACTCTCTGTCTGCGCGTAGCTCGGCTTCGACTTTTGCCAACCGTTCGAGCGTTGCTTCGTGAATGAAGTTCTGGAGTGTGCAGCCCAGGTAGGAGCACGCATCTTCGAGGCGCTTGTCCTGGGACATCGTGAAGCGAATATGCTTCGAGAGTGGGGCGCTTCGTTCTGTCGCTGAGAGTCCCATGCAGGTGCCGATGGGACATCTACGGGGCGGTTCGAAAGATATCCAGCGGATGTCCCCAAAAAGATCCTTCTCGTCGGTGTCAACACCGCCAAAAGGCATCAGCAACCTCGTCGTGGCACTCGGTCCGTGGCGCGCCTAATCTCTTCTCGTCCTCACGGAAAACAGAAAAAGGAGCAAAAGCAGATGGCCTCAGGACTCTCGCTCGTCAGGTCGGCCGGTCGCGAGATCGCCCACGTCGCAGTCGGATCCGTCTCCGAGGTCATCGGCGGCGGCACGATCGGCTTCGTCCACGCCAAGTACAAGGACCGCTGGTTCGGCGAGTACATGCCCGAGATGGCGGCCGGCGTCGGCAAGGTCGCGCTCGCCATCGCCCGCGGCTTCGGCGGCGCCCACAGCTGGGCGGCCGACATCGTCGGCGGCGTCGTCGCCTCGCCCGGCATGGTGCTCACCTCGGCGAAGTACGGAATCAAGCTCGCCGAGTACCTCGAGGAGAAGAAGGCCAAGGCGCCGAAGAAGCTCCTGGGCGCCGCCAACCGCAACCCGGCCCTCGGCTACGTGCCGCCCGTCGACTACAGCGCCATGACCATCTCCGAGGCCGAGCGGCAGCGCTTCGCCGCCGGGCGGTAACAAGATCACTCGGGAGTCTCTGCATGAGGCGGTAGCTCCCGCGGATCCGGCTGCAGTGAGTGCGGTCGGCTCGTAGGAAGGGGCCGCGACGGTCGCGTCCCCGGTCGGATGTCCGCGCGGGATCTCTGCGCGGACGGAGAAGAGGAAACGAGGCGCGCCTCGCGCGCCCAGACAGGAGAGGTCCATGTCGCACCCGAACTTCCCCCAGAACCCCTACGCGGTCCTCGGCCTCGATGCGCTCGCGCCGTACCTCGGCGTGAGCGAGGCCAGCCGCGGTCTCATCAGCCAGGCTGGCCTCCTCGGCGAGCTTCTCGGCGCCAACCCGGCGTACAACCCGGCGGTCCGTCCGGCGGTCAACCCGGCGGTGCTCCGGAACAACATCATCCAGCAGATGATCAACCGTCAGGCGGCTGCGAACTACCCGCAGATGCCGTCGGCGCAGCCCGCCCGCAAGAGCGGCAACTCGCTCGGCGTGAACGCCGAGATCACGCTCAACGGCGCCGACGGCTACACGGCGTCCAACTGGCCCACCGCCGACGTCGCTGGGTCGGCCACGCAGACGCTGCAGAGCGAGTTCCACGGCCTCAAGCTCTCGGCTTCCGCGGTCTACATCGGCTACTACACCGCGTCGGGCAGTACCGACCAGGTCACCATCTACGCCAGCCAGGCCGGCGGTGTCGCCTCCGACATCATTCTGCAGGGCGTCTTCGTCGGCGGCTACAACGCGCAGCCCCTGCCCCCCGGCACCGGGCTCACCGACGGCGGCGTCTCGCTCGCCGGCTTCCCGCCGAACGGCCTCGGGAACGGCATCGACATGCTGCCCGGCAAGATCGGGCAGGTGGTGAAGTGCCCGCTCCTGGTCCAGCCGTCGATCTTCAGCCTGTTCACCGTGCCGGACGGCGCCACGCTGTACGTCACGAAGGCCCGCGTCTTCCTCACGTTCTTCGGCGACAACCTCCAGTAGCTCGAGCGGCGACTCTCCCCTCGCCGATCCGTCGGCGAGGGGAGCGGTCGCACACCTGCGGAGGACCGATGCGACACATCCACGAGGAGTACGGTAGCCTGTTTGACGGCTCCGACGCGCGAGCGGACGGCGAGCCGAGTGACAGCGAGACGTACCTCCTCTGGAAGATGGAGCAGGTCGCTGACGACAACGTCAAGTGGCTCCAGCGGCACCCGGAAGCACCCCTCCTCTACGACACCGACGTCACCTACGACCTGCCGGAGCAGCTGAAGAGACCGATCTCGAGCGCGGCCAAGCGGCAGATCGCCGAGATCATGAGAAAAGCAGGCGCGAGCGAAAGCAAGATCCGGTCGACGATGGACTTCCTCGACGGCGTGGAGACCTTCTTCGATACGCCCAGGCTGTATGAGGAGGGAAAGGGAGACTGCAACATTCTCGTCCCGACTCGCATGGCCGAGCTGCGTCGCGCCGGGATCCCCGCCAAGGCGGTGATGGTCAAGAAGACCAGCGATGACGGCGTCGACTACTACCATGCGCAACTCGAGATTCCGCCGATGCCTGGTGTTGCCGAGGTCAATGGTGTCCCGCAGCCGTCGATCGAGGATCCGTCGCTGATCCTCGGCATGCGCGGCGTGGGTCCCGAGATGCGCGAGGAGATGCGACGGAACGTCGAGAGGGTGCAGGCGATGAGTGGTCACGCCGCAACCGTTCTCGGCATCTACGGCGGTGACGGGCCGTCCGTCGGGCGGCACATCCAGATGTGCGGATTCGTCCCGATCGGATCCGAGCGCCTGCAGCGGTGGCTCGACGAGATCGCCTACAACGAGAGGCAGGTGGCATGACAGCCATCCCGCTCGCTTCCCCGATCGCAGGCGTCTCCGACGACGCCTGGCGGGCGTTCGTCGCGGCCATGACCGTACGCCCCGCGGTCGACGCCCCTGAGTCGAAGGGCTACGGCTGTTTCGACGCCCGCACGCGGCGCCTCGCGGAACTCGGCCTCGCGGCGCCGACCACCTTTGAGGAGGGCTACACGGCCTTCGAGAAGTCGGTGGTGGCGTACCTGGACGACATCAAGGGAGGCCGCCTGACCACACCCGACGGGGTCTCGCGCGCTGGCGCGATCGCGATCCTGCAGCGAGGCGGGCGTGGTGCCCTGTCCGCGTACCCGGAGATGTTCTCCGACACGCGCGAGGTGTACGAGCGCGCGAGGGAGTGCTTCTGATGCGAAAGAAGTCGGCGCGATGAGTGACTACCAGGACCAAGTCCTCGGCGCCTTCCGCAGGGTGATCGGTGCGGTGCAGAGCCTTCGCTACCCACCCCCGCCGATGGTGGCCGTGCCGATCGACGCGGCACTCCCCGACCGGGAACTCGACGCCGAGTTCGAGGCGGTCTTGATCGACGCGGGCCGGCCGCAGCGCGCGATCGACCTCTACGCCGTGTCGGGCGGTGTCGATGACAGGACCAGCCTGATCCGGTCCGATACGGGCGCCTCCTACCCCGACTTCGTGGCCTCCGTCAGCACGGAGTTTACCGAACTCCGGAACCGGATCGCGGCTCTCGAGGCGGCGCTGGCGGCGCATGTTGTCGACCCGAGAGCGCACCGCAAGGTGGCGCGGGCCGCAGAGGCGGTCCTGGGCGCCGCGATGCAAGTCGATGGCGCGGCGGTTCGGGACTCCGTCCCGATGCGGCTCCCTGCCGAGAGCGCGTCGAAGGTCATGCCGTGGCGCTGCGGCGACCACGTCTGCGTCACGATCTGCTTCCCGGCGACCGATGGCGGCGTGCGCTACCTCACGGGAGCATCGCCCGTCGACGCGGAGGCCGCGCGGCTCGCGCAGTACGTCGACGCATCCGGCGTGGCGCCGGTGGATGTGCTGGGCAGCGTTGGCCCGCTCTGCAACGTCCTCGGTGCTGGGCGCCTGGTCTCGACCGTCTGCGCGGGCGCACCGGATGTGCTGGCGCTCGACGAGTCGGTGCGAGCATCCACTCCGTGGAGTGCGGGTGCCATCCTCACGCGCGTTCAGCCCGCCGTGCTGCCGAGCGCGCGTGCTATCCTGGGGCTCGCATCGTGCTGCGCCGCGGGGGATGAGGATGCAATGGAGGAGTGGGACGCGATAGGCGATGCCGCCGAGCGTGTGGGAGCACATGGTGTGGCGTCGGCGATGAACGACGCTGCGGAGGCGGTGCAGAAGTGATGCCTCACATCTACCATCCCGTCATCATGGAGGAGCTGCAGCGGCAGGCGCAGCGGCAGGCTGCGTTCGAGGCCGCCCTCCTTCAGCAGGCAGAAAACGAGAGCAAGCTCACGTACCTGCTCGAGCAGGCCACGCGGTGGAACGTCGAGCCAGGCGAGCGCGCCACGAGGATCGTGCCCACATCGATCGAGCGTGCCTCGACCGGCCTCTGGAAGACGGTGTCCTCGGGACAGGTCCTCCCCGCGGGGAACTGGAACGGGCTTCCTGGAGATCAGATGGTCTGGACGATCGACTTCATTGTCCAGGCGAAGAGCGGCGAGGCAACTAAGTACCCACAGGCGAGGGACAGCAACAGCGTGCCATACGACTATGCCCCGTACGCGATCGTGACGGCGGGCGGAGGCGATGTCGGCGGCGAGTCGTTCGAAGTGGATGTCGACACCGGCGGCAGGGTCGTGGTTCCGGGGAGGAACATAGCAATCAGCCTCGGGATGGAGGCCACCCGGTCGGGGTACGCGGCTGGCACGATGACCCTCGGGGCCTACCTCGGGCTGTTTTCCGGCACGTCGCTTGCGCCCGTGAAGCGGACGCGCCGCACGGGGCTGGTTGTTGTGGGCGCCTCGTCGGCGGCGATGATCATTCCTCCGCGGGCCAAGCAGTTGATGCCGATTCGGTGCTCGAGCGCGTCCGCGCTGGGTACTTTTCATGTGCAGGACGCGTCTGGCGCCGACCTCGACGTCTTCAGTTTCGTCGCCGGCAACATGGTCGCGTCCGTCCCCCTTCCCCTGGGGGCTTATCAGTGCGTCATCGAGAATCCGAGCGCTGGCGGCGGTGTAGATGCGTCGTACCAAGTGCCTTTCCAGATCGCAGTGTAAAGGAGAGCTTCATGGATACCGTGATCGGAACGAATGACTTCGGTGAGGCGATCGGGATCGACCAGGACGAGGGGATCCAGGACATCGCCGCGCTCGAGGCTGCGGCGGTGCTGGGGCTGGACGCAGAGGGGTTGATGGAGTGCTACCCGGTTCTCGGCGCGCCGCCGCCGAACTACCAGGCGCTGATGAACAAGGGGAAGGGGCCGGCGCAGACCAAGGGGAAGGGGCCGGTGCAGAAGGTCAAGGAGCCCTACAAGCGCGGGCTGGAGAACGTGAAGGGCGCGGCCGAGTTCGCCAAGAAGGCCGGCACGAAGGCCGTCTCGCGGGGATCGGCGTACCGCGCGAAGGACCACAAGCCGCTCGCGGTCGTCACGCAGAAGGGTGTGCACGGTATCTTCGGGATCGTCCACGACTCCGTTCTCGGGGTCACCCCCACGAAGCTGACGCCGAAGCAGGTCGCGGTCGTCACGGCGCACAACCAGGCGATCAGCCTGACCAAGAACGCGGCGGCCGAATCGATCAAGGCGGGCAACAGGGCGCTCGCCCAGGCGAAGAAGGCCGACGCCGTCGCCAAGAAGGTGAAGCCCGTCCTCGATCGGCTGTCCGGGAAGAAGGGCGTCCACGGTATCCTCGGCTTCGTCGGCCTGGTCGACGAGGCCGAGGCCGATCTCGATCTCATGATCATCGACTGCTGCGATCCTCCCATTCTCGGGCTCGACGGTGAGTACGTCCCCGACCCGACGCTCTACGACCCCGCGCACTGGGGCCTGCCGCCGCTGATGCCCTACTACACTGACTTCGGCGGCGACAATCCCGACCCGAACCTGACGCCGCTCCCGACGGGCGGTGGCACGCTCTCCCAGGCGGACGCGAAGAAGAAGTACACCACGTTGCCCCCCGGCGCCGTGCCCTGCACTCCTCCGCCCAACATCCCCGGCGGTCTCGGCTCCTGGAACGTCTTCTACGGCTCGCAGGTGTTCTCCAAGCTCGGGAGCGTGTCTGCTGACGGCATGGGTGGAGTGGGCTTCCTGTGGCTCGGCAAGGGGCAGAACCACACTGGGTCACCGATGTGGCACTGGCTCGACCCCGACGGGAAGCACATCCTGAGCGCCGCCGATAAGAAGCGCGGGGCTGCGGGCATCGACGTGCCAGGCAGCGAGACGGATGCGAAGGTCAATGCCAAGCTGTCTGTTAGCGAGGGTCACGGCCCGCTCATCGGCAATCCCAACATTCCGGAAACCGCGGGGCTCCAGTTCGCTATGGATACCGGCGAGTGGTTCTGGACGATCGAGAACGCGCCTGCCGACGCGCTCGTTCCGGGGAACGCGCTCCTCGTCGAGTCCAACGCTACCACGCTGGCCACCGACAACGCAGGTATCGAGGCGTACAATGCCGAGATCATGCAGCAGGTGAAGGCGCTAGCCGAGGCGCAGATCGCGCAGGACACCGCCAACGCGCTCAGGGAGAAGCAGGACCTCGCCGACACGGAGCACACTCAGAAGGTGACGGACCAGGAGAAGGTCCAGGCGGAGGAGCGGGAGCGGCAGGCCCAGGTGCAGGTGGACCGCGAGGAGGCGGTGCGGAACGCGCAGTTCGAGGCGGATCTGGTGAAGGCGGAGCAGGACCGGCAGCGGCAGCAGGAGCAGTTCGAGGCGCAACTGGTGCTGCAGCAGCAGCAGATGGATGCACAGGCGCAGCAGATCAATGCGCAGATGATGCAGGCACAGCAGCAGATGGATGCGCAGGCGCAGCAGGCGATGCTCCAGACGCTGCAGCAGCCGCAGTCACCGTACGGCTACGATCCGTCGCAGATGGGCGGTATCGACCCGATGATGGCGATGCTCTTGATGCAGCCGCAGGCGCAGCCGCAGTACGGCCTCGACCCGTCGCAGATGGGCGGCCTCGACCCGCTGCTGATGCTCCTGATGCAGTCGCAGGGAGTCGACCCGTCGCAGCTGCCGGGGTCCTTCGACGCGAGCGCCTACTACGGCTGGTAGACGGTGTCGCGCGGACTCCACATGCTCGGCGTGAGCGGCGACGGACTCAAGGGACAGTCCGTCGTCGCGCGCGTCGAGCACGTCGACGCGGCGAAGCTCAAGAAGATGATCGGCAAGCATGGCGAGGCGATCGACCTCGCGCTCGACTTCGCTGACTGGAAGCCGAAGGCGGCCGTCGACGCCGCGATCCCGTTCATCCGATCGGAGTTGGCCAAGATAGGCGTCGATGCGAAAATCATCGCAGGCGACGCCACCACTCGAGGGCCGTCGGAATTCTGGGGCGGTCTCGTGGTTGGGACCGCGCTGGGCGGCAGCGCGCTCGTGATCTGGAAGCTGGCCAGTGGCCTCTTCGGTCGACTGGTTGGAGGAAGATAACGTGAGCGACAGCGCACTGCACGAGTTCGCCAGGAAGTACGGCACCACGACTCGCATAGGCGACTGGAGCGACTTCGCTAGCGGTGCGCTGAGCGGTGTCTTCTCGGCCGTCAACGCCGGCCTGGCCGAGGACGAGCGGGAGCAGCAGGAGAAGAAGGAGAAGGAGGACGCTGCGGAGAAGGCGAGGGTACTCATCACGGCAAGCATCGCGGCCGACGCCTCCGCCACGACGGCAAGCGCGCAGGCTCGCTGGTCCACGCAGATGGGCCGCTCGAGCGCCGCTGCCGACGCGTCGGCCGCGCTGGTCGCGGCGGCAGCGCAGGACGCGGCCGGCGCTAAGTTACACGCCAGCCAGGTCCCGGCGCGTGTCGCCGTCGCCAAGAAGGCGCTCGCCGACGCCACGGCGAAGCAGCGCGAGACGAAGGGGAAACCCGGGGAGGTGTTCGCCAAGTGCCTGGTGGACGCCGCGCAGGTGACGTTCAACAAGGCGTCTGGGCTGAAGATCATCGAGCAGACGTCAAACGGCGTCGGCTCGGACGGCCCGAAGAAGGAATCAGGCAATTTCTGGACAGACCCGCTCGTCGGCCCCGTCCCTGGCTGGGGCGTCGTGGCCGGCGGCGCCGGTCTCGGAGCGATTCTCTGGCGCGTTCTGCGCGGAAAGTGGGGCTTCTGATGCGTGGACTTCATCTGCTAGGCGTGGACACAAGCCGGCCTCTGGATCCGTACGAGAAGGAGACCGACTACAGCCCGTACCTGAAGGCCGGCTTGGAAGGTCTGGGATCGGCTGTCAAGGGGATCCTGGAAGGGGCGAAGTCAAAGTCTTCCGCGGCACCCCCGACCGAGAAGCCGAAGTCCGGCAGCTTCTGGACCGACCCGCTCGTCGGCCCCATCCCCGGCTGGGGTGTCGTGGCCGGCGGTGCAGGCGTTGGAGCGATCCTCTGGCGCGTCCTGCGCGGAAAGTGGGGCGTTTGACCCACGGACTTCATGTGCTTGGCTACAACTGGAAGAGAGGAGTCTCTTCCATGTCGGCGGCCCTCGCCGAGGGCTTCGCACAGGGTGCGACCAAGCAGCGAAAGGATGGCGGCTCGGGCCAGAAGGCGCAACCACCTGCGCAGTCGCCGGCACCAGCGCCCGCACCTCCCAAGAAGTCGTACACCGCGTGGTACATCGTCGCTGGCGGCGTAGCTCTTGCAGTCATCATCGCGCTGCTGCCGAGGTCACGGTGAGCGGGCTCTGTATGCTCGGTCGCCGGATGGCCGTTCTCGGTGCGGACAACTTCACACCGCAGCAACTCGCGGGCTCGCCCGAGATGACGTCAGCGCAACTCGCGGACCTTGACCGGAGGCTGTCGCCAGCCGAGCAGAAGCGCGTTGACGACTTCCAGGTGTCCGAGGGAGACGCGACACTCAAGAAGGAAAGAGCGACGCCGTACGTCGACCCGAAGACCGGCGAGAAGCGCACCGCAGAGGTGACGTGGGAAGAGGCTCCGCCGCCCGTGAAGTCGAAGGAGTCGGAGAAGTCGTACGCCGCGGACCTTCCGCCGCCCGTGAAGTCACGCACCGCGTGGTACGTGGTGGGTGCTTGTGCGGCCCTCGCAGTCCTCGTGGGATTGCTAGCAAGGCGATCGTGATGAGCGGACTCCATGTACTCGGCTGTCGCGCAGCCGTTCTCGGCGCGACCTGGGCCAAGGCGGCGTCGGTCGAAGACGTCATCGCATCGAAGGACTCGCTCCGCAGGGGTGATGAGGGCGAGGCCGTTAGTTACATCCAGCGCTTCCTCGGCATCGAGGAGGACGGCAAGTTCGGCGAGGACACCGAGGACGCCGTGATCGCGTTGCAGGCCGCGCACGTGACGGAGCCGCACCAGCGCGGCGTCGTGAACGCCGTGACGTACCGTGCAATCATGGCCTACGGTCGAGGCAAGGTGCCATCCAAACCGTTGGCACCATCGCCCGGATCTTCGGGCAGCGGAGTAGAGGGAACGCCGCTCCATGACGCATCGGAGAGCAGCGTTTCGACGCCACTCTGGAAGAAGGCCCTTTTCGCGGCGCTGGTCGCGGGCGCTGCGGTTGGTGGAGCGCTCGCGTTGCGGAGGAAGACCAGATGAGCGGGCTCCATACGTTGGGACGTCGGACCCTGGTCCGGCGAGAAGGTCCTGTCGTCGGCGGCCTCGCCGACTACAATTGGGGCGAAGCCAAGGTCCAGCAGTTGGTCCAGTACTTCGACTCCGTTGGGCGACCGTCGCAGTTCGAGGCAGCGGTGGAGGCCGTCTACGCGACCTACGAGAAGACCAAGACGTCGTGGGCGACCCTTGCTGCCTTGGTCAACGACAGCAAGATGAAGGCGCTCGGGCAGGACGCCGTTGACCTCATGACGAAAATACAGGCGGCCGTCGCCGCAGCGAACCCATCAAAGCCGCCGCCTGCGCTGCCCGCGGGTGCCAAGGAGCCGCCTCCTGATCCGGGCATTCTGGGGCGGGTGCCGTGGTGGGTCTGGGGGATCGGAGCGGTCGCATCGCTCGGTGTCGTGGGATGGATTGCTGCACCGCTTATCGCGCCGCTGATCGCTCGGCGGAGCGCAGCGAAGGCCGCGCTGGCTGGGGTGAAGTAGAACATGAACCGCGTCGTCGGAGGGACTAAAACGAGTTCACTTCTTCTTCTCGGTAGGAAGGCGTGTTCGCGTGTTGTGGTGGGAACACTCAGCAAGAAGGAACTCGCGCAAGCCGTTCAAGACGAGAAGAATCGCCAGAGCGCACGGTCGTTTGATTCACAGAAGTACAACGAGTGGGCGGATTGGAAGAGGAAAGCAGCAGCAGGTGGTACAGGCTTAGGAAGTTGCGGTGCTTCGGGAACGTCCGAGTCATGGATTTCCTTTGTGTTATGCCTGATCATCGTGGTCGCGGTGTTCCTCACAATCCGGGTTGTTCAGCGCGCGCTGCGGCGATCACCGATCAAGGATCGGTGGACGCACCTCTGTCGGCACGCGCGCAGCCGTGGTGTGGAGACGGACACCGGAATGGCTGTCAGACAATGAACCGTGCCGTCACGATCGTCTTGGGAGGGGCGACCGTCGGCGGGGCGCTGTACCTGACCTACGACTGGTTGTTCGAGCGAAACCTGAAGGGCAAGATCACCAGTGGCGGAACGTTCAAGGTGCATGCGACGGGCTACTGGCCGAGCACCGCTCGACCCGATGAGCGGAAGATGGAAGGCGAGAACGTCGATCGGATAGGGAGTCCCCTCTCTACCGTCGAGGACTTCCTGGCCGGGCGCTCGGATCACGTGAGCGTCTCTGGCGACGACGCGATCTTCCCCTACGGGCAGAAGATCATCGTCGATTGGTTCGGCAAGGAGATCGTCGGGCGCGTCACCGATACGGGGAGTCACTTCCGCGGCCTCAAGAAGGTCTACCGCATCGCAGGTGAGGAGCCGCTCGACTTCTGCGTCGCGTCCTCGAGCACCCCGGTGCCGAAGGGTGCCGTCGCCGCACAGATCGTGCAGGGCGACACCTGGGCGTCGAAGACAAAGAAGACCGTCGCGGAGGTGGACAAGGGGAGGTTCAGGGGGCAGGTGGTGACAGGACTCGTGCCCAGCGCGGAGGAGATCCGGAGGCGCTTCGCGCGCCGCGGGCTGCTCTCGCTCGGAGGGCGTGGGTGAAGACGGCGCTCTGGATCGTGGGCGGCGCGATCGCCGGTGCAGCCACCATGCTCACGGTCGGTCGGGTGCGAGCCGCGTCGATGGGCCGGAAGCTCGTCGACAAGCTACGGTCCGTGCTTGGCACGCCCTACATCTGGGGTGGGAGCGACCCGTCGCGCGGCCTCGACTGCTCCGGGGCCGTCGTGTGGGCGCTGCAGCAGCTGGGCCTCAAGCCGAAGGGATGGGACAGCACCGCCGCCGGCCTGCAGAAGCAGGCAAGCCGCGTGCTCGCCCCTGTCCCGGGTGATCTCGCCTTCTACGGGTCGTCGGGCAACGTGAGCCACGTCATGGTCTACGCTGGCGCTGGCGACGTGATCGGAGCAACGGGTGGAGGCAGCGACACGAAGACGGTCGCCGACGCCCGCGCCCGCGGCGCCGAGGTGAAGGTCGTGCCCGTCACCTATCGCTCGGATTTCCTCGGCTACGGGCGGCTGCCGGTCGTCGCGGCGGCCGATGCCGTGGTCGCCGGACTGCCGCCCGCACGGCGCGGGCTGCTGACGCTCGGGCGCGCAGCGATCACTTCGCGGCCGTGGTAAAGTAGCCGCGCACGAACACAGGAGCCGATGATGGCGTCGAATCATTACAACAACTGGAACGAGGTCCTGGCCGCCGCGCGCAAGCAGCTCGAGCGGGGAGGGTATCTCTACTACCGTGCGCCGATGGACTACCGCCCGAGCGCCGTCCGCGTCTACAAGAACAAGAAGATCCGCATCGATCCCGAGCAGGCGGGCTACGACGCGTTCACGGCCGACCGGCACCACCTCGACCGTTTCGTCCGGCTCGACTGATGCACACCCTCATCCCGGGGCCTGCGATCATCGGCCTCTACGGCCTCTTCGAGGACGACTTCCGTGACGAGGTCGTCGGCTCGGCGCCTTTGCCTCCCCGCCCGCACGGCCTGCTGCTGCTCGGCCGGAAGGTCAAGAAGGCGTGGAAGCCTCGAGTGCTGGGAGTCGTCGGGGCGCTTGCGCCGCATGGCGCGCGGCGCGGAGGCGGTCCTCGGCGGCATCGCGGCTGGGGAGCCCCCGGCTGGGGCTACCCGCAGCCGGTGTACATCGAAGCGCCGCGCCGGGACGACGACCTGCAGCAGATGCTGCGCGATTTCGCGCTGCTGCAGATGCTGAAGGAACTCGAGTCGGCGCAGGCGATCAAGCATCGTGCCTAACCATCGAGAAAAAACTTCTTGCGCGGTGACACGCCGTGCTATCCTGTGATACATGCCCCGCATCAAGCAAGCGCACCGCACCTCGATGACGAAGGTGATCCACGTCCGGGCCACGCCTGAGCAGTACGAGGCGTGGCTCCGCGCGTCTCAGGCCGAGCGGCGGACGCTGTCGTCGTGGGTGCAGGTCAAGCTCGACGACGCGGCGGAGGGGAACAGCAAGTGAAGCGTCGCGGCAAGGCACCTCCGCCGACGGTCGGCGCTGCGCGCGCGCTCCTCGCGAAGGCCCGCACCGAGCTTGCGAAGGATCCGCGCCAGGCGGCGGAGAAGGGCTGGCTCGCGGCCGTGACCGCCGCGCGAGCGATGCTGCGGCGCGGCGGCTACGACGGGTGGAAGCGGCTGTCGCGCGTCGCCGAGAACCTCGCAGCGCTGGAAGAGGACAGGAAGATGTCCTCGCAGACGAGCGAGGACGTCGGTGTGCTCGCGCGCGAGCTTCATGGCGCAGCGTTCTACAGCGGAGATCCAAACTTCACGGACCGCGACGTTGTCGAGGCCAACTTCAGGATCGTGGAGCGCGTGATCGGAGACGCGGAGGCGTTCTGCCGCCTGCATCGACACGCTGGAGGAGGGCGATGAGCCGCAAGTTCGAAATCGGCGGCGTGTACTCCGTCGAGCGTGCCGGCTGCTATCTCGAGAAGGAAGGAGGCGGGCGGATCAAGCTGCGTGTCGGCGACATGATCCAGTACGCCGGCAACGTCATTCACGGCGGGCACTACCAGTCGGACCCGATCCCGACCGATCACTTCACGGTGTACGGCTCGGGCACCGGCGGCGATCACCCGCACGTCGGCGAGTACGGTGAGTTCTGGCCGAACGACTGGGGCGTCGCGGACGCCAAGCACAAGCACCTGTCGAAGCTCTACGACGCGGAGGAGGTCTCGTGACCATCGCCAGCATCTCGTCGTCGGACCTTCGCGCCGTCGACGGAAAGAAAGGACGCAAATGAGCAAGAAGTTGACTTCGTATCTGCACGCGGGCGGGTATCCGTACACCATCAAGTTCAACCCGACGGATGCGTTCCACTTCGATCTGTTCGATGGTCAGCGGCACGTCTTTTCAGGGCACGTCAACGAGACGGGCCGCGTGACTGGCATCTACGACAACGTCCGTGATGTCAGAGAGGTGGACGCCATCGAGCCACAACTGCAGAGGGTAGCAAAGATCCTCATCAAGAAGGAATCGAGGCGCTGGGAATCGGGGCGCCGGCGGTGATCCCCCTCACCATCTGCATCTCGTCGCTCCGCGAGCGCTCCGCAAGCCTCTGCACGCTGCTGCAGTCGCTCGCGTCGCAGCCTCGCGCGGAGGAGGTCGAGGTGCTGGTGGCGATCGACGGGAAGCAGGCCGATGGCATGCAGACCACCACGGGCGCCAAGCGGAACCAGCTGGTGGCCGCAGCCCGCGGCCTCTTCGTCGTCCACGTGGACGATGACGACGCCGTGTCGCCCTTCTACATCCCGACGATCCTCGGGGTGATCGACTGCAAGCCCGATGTTGACGCGATCCTGATCCGCGGCGAGCGGCTCGACTCCGGCAAGAAGGTGTCGGAGTTCTCCTACGAGGCCCTGGGCAAATGGGCCGGCTACCGGAAGGAGCAAGGGCCGTGGGTGGGTGGCGGTTCAGGTCTCACGTCGTGGAAGCCTGTCGACCACCTCTGTCCGGTCCGCACCGAGATCGCCAGGGCCGAGCCGTTCAAGGACCGCCGCGTGAACGAAGACGTGGAGTGGGCGATTGCGGTCGCGCCGCGCCTTCGCACCTCTGCGCGCACGGAAGGCATTTTGTACTCGTACCGCACGTACGCGGGACGCGAATGGGATAGGAGACTCTGATGCGATCTGCTGCGCCACTGCCGACGGGCAAGACGATGAACCCGAGCCACCCGGAAGGCGCCTTCTACTTCGACCCGGGTCAGGTGGCGATCATCGTCGACATGGGCGGCGGCAAGCTGCGTTGCCTTACGTCCTTCGGTGATCTCGAGTCGTGGACGATCGGCTCGCGCCACGAGATCCACCACGACCAGACGATGCGCCGGCTCGGCAACGGGAAGGTGGTCGGCAAGGTGTCGTTCAGCGACTACCGCACGCACGGCGACGTTCCCAACCGGGAGCTGCCGCACTGGGTGTTCAAGTAGGCCAGGCGAGTCGAGAGACAGGAGAAACAGAAATGCCGATCTCGTTGAAGAAGGCCGCCAAGCAAGGACAGAGCTGGACGAAGTGGCTCGAGCGGTACGGCATTGAGCGGTTCTACCGGAGCTTCATCCGCAACGCGCAGAACGCCGAGAGCGTCTGCGTACACTGCCGCCAGCCGATCTACCTCGACATAGCCGAGGGCGGTGGCGTCCCCGACTGGTGCACCGCCGGCGGCGACTATGGCTGCTCGTCGAGGACTGGTGACAACGACAGCCACATGCCGCGCAAGCTGCCGCCGCGGTCGAGAGGATGAAGATGACCCGCACCCAGATCCCGATCCCGCGGATCATCCGCGACAGGTTCAAGCGCTGGGCGGACGGGAGCAAGACCGCGCTGCGCAACTACGAGGCCGGCTACAGGCGCGCCGTGCGCCAGCGCGTCGCCCGCGGCGAGGGAACGGTCGCCGAGATCAACGAGATGAACCGCGCCTTCGTTGAGGCGGAGGAGCGAGAGCGAGGACGTCTATGACCAAGCGATTCGGACAGTGCATCGGCTCGGTCGATCTGCGCGGTCGTCCGTACCTCGCCGGGTACGGCACTATGGGACCGCAGGTTCGCTGCAAGCGCAAGGGGCTTGGCGGTCCGTACTGCAGACGCTGCACCGAGGCGTATGCAGGCGATCGCGGGACGGACTTCGAGGACCACATCGACGGGTGCAACTACGTACACGGCGCAGGGCCGTGCGATTGTGATCTGTGATGACCCGCACCGACACCGACATCCTGAAGGAGTACCTCACGCGGCTCGCAACTAGAGCCGCCGCCGACGGCAAGTTCGTCGGGATGGGGGACGATCGCGCCCGGGCCGTGGCCCGCGCCCTGCTCTCAGGCGCTGGCGGCATGCTGGGGGCGCTCCTCGAGGACGTGAAGCGCGTCGCCGGCGACGGGCGCATCGCCGCGACGTCGGCGGTCGCCGGCCTGGCCACGCGGGCGGTGGAGCGCGGGATCCGCGTCGGGATGGACAAGCTGGCCGAGGCGGTCGTGGGGTCGTTCGACAAGGAAAAGCGCGCGCGGAAGATCGCCGGACGGGCGATCATGAAGGCCGCGAAGGAGATGGGACGATGAAGCGCAAGATCACCGAGGCGCAGGCTCGCCGGATCCGCGTCGGCGACCAGTTCATCGTGCTCGAGAGCCACCACAACCAGCACGGCAAGTTCCTGCGGAAGAACCTGCACGGCGTGGTGCGGAGCGTCGAGAAGGACGGCCCCTACCTCTCCTACGAGGTGCAGTGGGGCACCGAGCCGCACGGCCGCGTCAGCGACGAAGGCAAGACCACGTGGGTCTGGGCTCGGCACGATGACCCGATCGCGCTGCGCAGGAAGAAGAGGAGCTGAACCGATGGCGATCAATCGTTGGGGCCACAACATCGTTCGAGGCGCCGTCGTGCGCTTCCACGCGTCCATGCACGACAAGCACTGGACGAAGGGGATCGTCCTGCGTCTGCTGCCGGTGGACGACTTCTCGCGCGCCTACGGTCGACAGGCCGAGGTGATGATCGTCACCGGCAGCCGAGGCGAGTCGTACGTACACGAGATCGGGATCAGCGACCTCTCGCGGATCGGCACCGCGAAGCACGTCCCCGAGCAGGCGGAAGATCCCGACCGCGCCGGCTGGGGACACGTCGTGATCAAGCCGCGCCTGCGCCGGGCGCGGAGAAGGAGCCGTCGATGAAGTTCAAGGGCACCAGGCTTTCCGGTCGCGTCGAGTACATCGCCAACCTCGGCAGCGAGCACGAGCGGCTCGAGCGGTGCGGGAACAGCAAGATGTTCCCGTACCGACCCTGCTACACGCTCTACCGCTACGGCCGTCCGTTGACGACCTTCGAGGCGGGTCCGTCGCAGGAGAAGAAGATCAAGGCCGGTCGCGGCAGGATCACGATCACCGACAAGATGATCTGGCGCGCCTCCGACTACTAGGCGCTGAGGAGAACGAAGATGCAATCCAAGAAGAAGACCAGGCGGCAGGCGAACGCAGCGGCCCGTGCGAGCTTCATCCAGCACGCCCCGCCCGGCGAGGTGGCCAGGCTGTTCGCGGCTGAGCGGGCCAAGCGGGCCAAGCACAACTACGAGGTGATCGTCGGCAACGTCGGCTCCGTCTACCGGGGTGGCTCGAAGAAGAAGGCGCTCAAGGAGTACCGCGACTACGTCCGCATCTCGATGGGGTACGGGCCGACCGCGAGCCGCGCTGACGGCGAGAGCGTCGTGCTGATGTGCGACGACAACATCTGCAAGGAGTACATCGGCTCCTCGCACCGCGACGAGGACTAGGCAAATGGGCGCTGGCGACGACACGGTCAAGCTGACCTTCGAGGTCGAGGTCGAGACGGAGCACTCCCGCCGCGAGGTGATCGAGTGGATCGACACCGAAGCGCTCGCACGGATCTCTGCGGCCATCGGGATCGTCCTCGGGGGCGTGGAAGTTCGCGTCCGCCTGCAGAGACGGCCGCACTGATGGGCGCCGGGACCTTCATCGTAGGTGCTGCGGCTGGCGCGGCGGGCCTCTACGCCGTCGAGAACAGGACGTCGCTCCTCACCAAGCTCCGTGGGTCGGCAGTGCGGACCAAGGCGCTCCCGGCCAAGCCCGACGACGCTCGCGATGTCCCCGCTGACTCGGTGCCTGGCGCTGACGGGAGGCCGCTCGTAGTCGGCGCAGCTGCCGTCGACCGCAAGCGCCCGTCGTGGAAGGTGACGGTCGTCGACGCAGGCTACCGCGAGGCACCGGGGCGCAAGCCCACGCCGTATGTGACGGTGCGGCACGAGGACGGCGAGGAGTTCACCGTTCCCGCGTCGTTCTACAAGGCCGCCGGTCCTGGCGGCAAGAAGAAGCGACGGCGGAGCCGGTGAGGAGGAACATGATGCGTTCGACGAGACTACCCTGGCACGGGGCTTGCGGTCGGCGTCACGAGTACGGCGCGCCGTGTCCGATCAGCGCGGGAGGCATCTCGTGCAGGTTGTGCGATCCTCGCAGGCCCTTCAAGACGAAGACCGCCTACGAGCGGCATCTCCGCAACTGGCACGGCATCCTCGCCTCGGACCTGCGCGTCTCATACAAGGCACCCAAGGAGGACTTCTAGCATGCGCTCCAAGAAGGCAACGGGACCCGCGACGATCGACGGCAAGGTGATCCTCCGCGTCTACACCGGGCGGCAGGGCTGTGCCTGCGGCTGCCGCGGGAACTACTCGACGAACCCGGCGACGATCCGGCGCGTCGTGAAGAAGATCAAGCAGTTCCCGATGGCGGACCCGACCAAGGTCCAGAACGCCCAGGGCAAGGTCTATGAGATCGAGGGCTGCTGCTTCTCGGTCGACTATGACCGCGATGAAGATCACGCCGGTCGGACCGCCACGGCGTACTACGACAGCGCGGAGTAGGTGACGTGAAGCGCTCCTGCGAGATCATCCAGATGCGGTACTCAGGCAAGATCGGGGTGCGCGTGCGCTACGACGAGTGGGACGCCGAGTACCACTGCCGCATCCTGCGCGGCGGCAAGAAGATCGGTGAGGAGCACGTCCACCCGTCGACGCGGTTCGTGATCGGGTCGAGTGACTCGATCTCGGCCGCTGCCTCCACGGCACTCGAGCGGGCGGCGGACGCGGGCGTCGTCGCGCCTTCCGAGATCAGGCACTACGGAGACGGGGACACCGTCGCGGTCACGTTGCGCCGCACGCGCTCGAAGCGGTAGAAAGGAAACGTCCAATGGGCTTCATGAGACCGATCGCGGAGAAGATGACGATGTACCGCGTCGAGACCAACGCAGGCACCTTCAACGTTCCTGCCGACGTCCTCTACGGTGAGGACTTCGACGCTCGCGGGCGCGTGCGCCGCGACCGGATCGTCAAGTACACCGAGGGCACCAGTGTGATCTCGGTGCGCAAGGTCAAGGGCTGGTTCGCGCACCTCTCGGCGCCCGGCTACATGGACCAGACCGAGTGGGACGGTCCCTACAAGACCAAGAAGAAGGCACTCGACGCCGTCAAAGGCGCCTACGAGGTCGACGACGAAGGCGACGCGGAGGAGTACTGATGCCACGCAAGCGCGACAGGCACCAGGAGGCGGTCCGCGCGCGAGCGTCGGTGAGGGGCCTCACCGACGCGAAGGCATCGTCGAAGCTGCGGGCGGTGGCGGAGAAGTGCCTTCGGCGCGACAAGAAGCTGTTCGCGGACGATCCTCACGGACTCGAGGTGATCGAGGCGGATCACGACCGCCTGATGAGGATCGCCAGCAGCATCCGCGCCGGCAACCTCGAGGGCGCGTACAACTACGCGAGCCACCTCGACACGCTCGTCCGCGAGGAGATCCCGCTCGACGTCTGGATGTACATCGGCGGGCGCGGCGTCCACGAGTAGGACAGGAGAAGAACAATCATGCCAGCAGCGAGAGACCGCGGGACCCACGAAGCGAACAGTAGGCTGTACGGGGATCTGTACAGGCTGCTCGATGAGCACTCGGCGAAGCAGGTTCTGGACATCCTCGCCAAGTGTCTCGGCGAAATCGGCCGCAAGGATCCGCGGGAACAAAGGGTCGCTGCTGCCATCAGGCGCGCAGCGAGGATTTGCCCGCCGTAGCTGTTTGCGCGCAAGGAGCCGCCATGAAGATCCCCAGCAGCATCACCGACTCCCCGGACGAGTGGACTGGCGCAGGTGCCAGGGACGCGACGCTGGAAGACCTGGCGTTCGCGTGCTCACATGACCCGGCGCTGCTCGCTCGCATCGTCGTCTACCTCAAGCGCGAGTCGGAGCGGCAGCGCCGCGAGCGCACCGAGGAGTACAACCCATGACCAAGCAGAATCTGATCTGCATCTATGATCCGTGTCGCGTCAACATAGGCGACTCGGTGTACTTCGGTCCCGGCCGGCGCCGGTGGGTCGACGCGACCGTCGACGCCGTTCATCGCGAAGGCAACGGCCGTCGCTACGACGTGACCGTCGTCGCGGACGGGTCGAAGCACTACGGAGTGCACAGCGGCGATGTGAAGAAGCGTGCGGTGCGCCGATGACCCGCAAGCGCGTGCTCGGCTCAGTTCGCCGCCCCGGCCAACTCCACGAGGACATGGGAGTGCCGAGCGGCGAGCCTCTTTCCACGTCCAGCATCCTGTCGCACATGACAGACCTCGCGCTCGATATGGACTGGGTGGATGGCGCGCGTCGCGCCGACCTCCGGCGCAAGCTCGCGCGAGCCAACGAGGCTCTCAACTTTCGGCACTACCGCGGCCGGCGACCGAAGGTCGACGACCCGTACCGAGGCAGGTAGACCCCCATCTGAAGGAGAAGGAACATGGCCACGAAGAAGACCACGAAGAAGTCCACCCGCAAGAAGGCCGCCAAGAAGACGACGAAGCGCAAGACGACGGCCCGCAAGACGACGAAGCGCAAGGCCGCCAAGAAGACGACCGCCAAGAAGACGACGCGTCGCCGCAAGGTGCGCACGCCGAGCATCGCGGCGCACGGCAAGACCCCCGCGGCGCGCCGGAAGTACATCGAGTACCTCGGCGCCAAGCGGAAGCTGATCAAGCAGTACCTCGGGTAAACACCCTCGAGGTCATCTTCCAAACGCGACGCCGGCGCAAGGTGCTCCCCACCCCCGCCGGCGTCGCGTAGCGCAGAGGAGAATGCGGTGTTCGATGTGATACCAGGATCCGGAGGGCGTCATGAGGCGTAGCCGTAAGAAGTCCGAGTCCGGCAAGAGCAACATGGTAGCCGAGCAGAGGCCGGTCGACGACAAGACTTCTGCGGAGACGAGGCGCGCCAATCTCGCCGCTCTCGACCCGCCATCCAAGCCGGCGGCCAAGCGAACTTCCGCGACCATGCTCCTGGCCGCACTCATCTTACTTGCGTCAGCCATGCCCGCTCTCGCACAAGTGAACGCACCGCTGTGGCAGTGCGGCGGTACCTACGTCGGCCCGGTGAGCGCGGTCAATGTCGCGGGGTCCTGCGCCTACGCTGGCGGGATCTACACGATCACGCCGGCCACGGGCACGGTGACGTCCGTCACAGCTTCGACGCCGCTCGCCTCCTCGGGTGGCGCGACTCCGAACATCAGCCTGACGGGCATCACTCCCGTTGCGAACGGCGGCACCGCGATCGCGTCCTACACGGTGGGCGATCTCCTCTACGCGTCTGGCGCGACGACCTTGTCGCGCCTTACTGCTGTCGCTCTCGGGCGCGTTCTCGCATCGGGCGGGGCCGGCACCGCCTTCACGTGGGAAGAGCCAGGCGGGGACGTGGCAGGGGCGATTGGATCGCTTACCGTCGGCGGTATCCAGGGCAGGGCGGTATCCAACGCTGCTCCCGCGGGCGGGGATGTGATCGCCTGGAATGCTGGCGGGGGCGGGACGTGGGAACCAACCACTCTCTCGGCCGCTTCGGTGGGCGCCGACCCTGCCGGCTCGGCCGCCGCAGCCCAGGCCGCAGCCGAGGCCGCGAGCTTGCCACTCCACGGCAAGGCGGACACCTGCGGCGCCGCCGACACGGCCGCCGCGCTCACGGATACCAACACGGTTGACAAAGGCGGGACGGGGCTGACTAGTGCGGGGGGGTCTGCCAACCGCGTGCTCGTCACCACCGACGGCGCGGCCTGGAGCGTCGGGCAGGTTACAGGATCGATGGTCGCCAACACCACGCTGCAGTCGGCGCAGGCGTCCATGTTCGTCTCCGCGTCGGCTACGGTCTGCGGGGCGGGCGCAACCAATGTCGCTCACGGGCTCGGGCGTCAGCCTGGGAAATACTTCTGCTGGCTCGTCTACATTCAGACCGGCGTCACCACGCAGATATCAGCCATCACCGCCGACGCCACCAACATCGCTGTCACCTGTACCTCGGGCGCCAAAGTGCAGTGCTTCGCCTGGTAGGCGAGAGGAGCGATCCATGTCCACGTCCACCCCCGTTGCACTGTCCCTCGCCTGCACTGGGCGCCTCGGTGCGCTCTCGCTCGTCGACGGCGGTGTGTCCATCCAGACGATCATCTCCGAGCCGGCCGGCACGCCGCGCTCGTCGCAGGAGTGGCTCGTCGACTCCAGCGGCGCCGTCTTCCGCGACGGCCAGCAGGTGCTCGAGCCGGTGCCCGGCTGGGGCAGCGGTACGATCAGGCAGCAGGCAGAGGCGGTGTTCGATGCCCTCGTCGGCGCCGGGCTGATCTCGGGGTAGTGCGGTGCTCGTCACACCGCATTTCACCGCCGAGGAGTTCGCCTGCCACGACGGGACGGACTACCCCGCCGAGTGGGTCGAGGAGCGCCTGCGCCCGCTGTGTGAGGCGCTCGAGGCCATCCGCGCTGAGGTGTCTTCGCAGCGCGTGGTGGACATAGCGATCGCCGTGATCTCGGGCTACCGGACGCCGGCCTGGAACGCGCGCGTGAAGGGCGCCAAGCACAGCCGCCACGTCGAGGGCGATGGCGCGGACGTGCGGGCGATGGGCCTGTCGCCGAAGGAGCTGCACGCGGTCGCGCTGCGCCTGCACCGCCAGGGCAGGATCCGGATCGGCGGCCTGGGGCTCTACAAGGGCTGGGTCCATGTTGATGTTCGTCCCCGTCCTGCCAATACCCGCCTCAAGCGCTGGCAAGGCGAGGGCGTCGGGTCGGAGGTGGTCTGATGTTGCCGCTCCTCGAAGCCGTGCCTGCCACCGTCGTCACGATCCCATCGTGGGCGGCGGGGGCACTCCTTGCCGCACTGCTTTCCGTTGCTCTCATCGCCGTCAGGTGGGGAATTCGACTCGACAAGGCACTCGCCCTTCTCACGCAGCAGGTCGCGCAGCTCGCCGGCCGAGCGGTTGCAAGCGACGGGCTGCCTTCTCGCGTCGAAGTTCTCGTCGCTCGAATCGAGGCGACCGAGAAACGGATCGCAGTCGGGGATGATGGCCACCGACGGAACGGGCGGCAGATCGGTGCGCTCAAGCAGTCGGTGCGCCTGCTGTGCGCCAAGACGGACGTCGAGTTCATCGAACCCGAAATGGAGGACTGATCATGATCCGTTTGCTCATCGTTTTCGCCGTGCTCCTTGCCCCCGCTCTCGCGCTCGGGCAGGAAGTCGCCGCGCCCGCGCCCTCGTGGCTCGCGGCGAACTGGCCGTGGCTCCTGTCCACGTTCGGGCCGGTGTTGATCGCGTCGATCATCAACGCCGTTTCGCAGCACCCGACGAAGGACACGCCGAAGATCGTCGCGGCACTCAAGTTCGTCAACGACCTGCTCGCGGCAATCCCCTACAAGAACAGCCCCGGTCGCGTGCAGCTCCCGCTCGTGCAGGTGAGCAAGCCGCCGCAGGGGGTAGTCGACCTCTCGTCGTAGCGATGCTCACCGCCATCATCTCCGACACGCATTTTTGGAACCCTTATCGACTACTCCGGGGTCCGATGGCGCGGTGGGCCGGCGAGCAGATCGCCAGCCTACGTCCCGAGCGCCTTATCGCCACCGGCGACGTCTTCGACTTCACCTCCCCCGAGCAGGGACCGTCGCTCGTCGACGACTGGGAAGCCTTCACCGCCCCTCTCCGCGCGATCGGCTGCGCGATCTATGGCCTCCCCGGCAACCACGATTGGCCGATCCGCGACGGGCTCCCCGACTTCGCCGGCGCCGCCCTGCTCCCCGCGTGGCACGTCGAGCGCGTCGGGTCGTTGTGGGTGGCGATGAGCCACGGCCATTTCTGGGACGGCCTCTTCCTCGGATGGACGGACCGCGACAGGGACGAGCAGCTCGCCTGCGCTCTCGCGGTGGGCCTCGCGGTCCCGCCCCCCGGCGATCTGCGCGACGCACGATCGCTCGTCGAGGTCGAAGAGCGGCTCGACCCATTCATTCGCGCGGTTTGGTGCGACGTCGACCCGGACGCCCTCCCGGCTGCGGCGTGGGAGATCATCCAGCGCGTCTCACAGCCCGGGGACTCCTGCCCGGCGGCCAGCGGGGGAACGCCTGGGCTCGTCCCGGTCGAGCACCTCGTCGACGCCCCGGACGATCTCGTCGAGCGCACGTTGTGGCTCTGCACCCGCGCCGGCGCCAAGGTGCCCGGCCTTCTCTTTTGCGGCCATGACCACAGCGGTGCCACACGCCAGATCGGCCCCGTCCGTAGTATCAACCTCGGGGGATGGACGACTGGTCCGCACGCCGAGACGCCCCATACCCACGTCGCCACCCTCGACGGCGACGGGCGCGTTGAGCAGCACGCCCTCCGGTTCCCCGTCGGCTGGCCCGCCGAGTGCGCCGCCTACGGTCGCGCTGCCCGCTCCTGCAGGCACTCCAGGCATTGCCCGCAGTCCGTCGCGGGGTCGACCGAGTGGCACGTTCGGAGCGCGTTGATCTCGTCGGCGTGGCGGGCGCGCGTGGTGGACAGTTCGGCGGCGAGCGCGTCCCGCTCCGCGCGCATCTCCCGCGTCTCGTCGGTTGCATTACCGGCGCGGTGCTTCCAGTCGTCCCAGGCGCTCTCCGCCTCCTCGGCGCGGGCCAGGGCGGCGTCCCGCTCCGCGCGCATGGCGGTCTCCGAATCGAGGCACGCCTGGCACGGGCGCAGCGCCTCGCTCTCCGCCTCCTCGGCGCGCCGGGTCGCGGCGTCGAGGGCTCCCAGCAGGCGCGTGTTCTCGGCGGCGAACCGATCGGCCAGGGCGCGATGTCCGGTCGAGGCTTCGAGGGCGTCGCGCACGGTGGCGAGGTCACGCGCGTCGAGCCGGTCCAGCGCCCGCCTCGCCTCCTCGATGCTCGCCGGTGCGGGGGGCTCGGACGGCTCTGCCGCAAACCCGCGGAACTCGAACGTGTTGATGATCGGCACGGCGTGCGCGACCACCTTCTCGTAGCACCCCTGACAGTAGGGCTGCCCCCGGTCGTGCCTCGGGGGATCGGCGGGGCGACCGCAGTCGGTGCAGGTGGGGGGCGCGGACGAGATCGGCGCCTTGCACCGGGCGCAGACGATCCGGCCGTGCGGTCCCGGGAGCAGGTCGCGGCTCCCGCACGAGCCGCACGTTACCCACGACGGGTCCGGGGGTGCGTACCTCTCTCGCTGGCACGCCATGAGGTCGGGGTAGTTACCGCTCCCCATGCGGTGGTTGCCGTTCTCGTCGAGCGGCTTCCCGGCGGCGCACCCGTCGCACTGGTTGCGAACAGGGGCGTCCACGGGCGCGACCGGGAGGGCGTCGAGGGCCAGCGCGAACGAGCCCCCACAGTGCCAGCACACGGCCTGGATCGGGCCGCTGGCATCGACGGACGAGAGGTAGACGCCCCGCAACTGCTGCAGCGTGTTCGCCTTGTGGCAGGAGGGGCAGACGTAGAGGGCCTCGGCGCGGGTCATTTGGCGATCGCGGGCTCGTCGGGCTCGCCCTCGTCGCCGTGTGTGAGCGGCAGTGGTCCGCCGTAGCGGCTGTCGTCCTCGGGCGGATCATAGGGATCAGGGAGATCGGGCAGCAGCGGAAGGGTCTCCGAGGCGTCAGGGCGCTCCGGTACGGCGAGGCCGAACCGGGCGCAGTAGGCGTCGAGCTTCTCGTCGGCTTCGCGCTGGGCGTGTACCGGGAACCGCTCCGGGCTCGTCGTCGCCAGAAACAGCGCCCACGCGTGCCGGCACTCCGCCTCGTCGCGGGCGCGCTGGATGGTGAGGGCACCCTTGAAGCACAGGCGGACGTCGGGGCGCGACTGCAGCGGGTCGATGAAGACGGCACCGTCGTTGCTCGCCACCGTCCACCCCCGCCGCCGGAGGTACTTCGCATCCGCTTCGCGCTTCTCGCTCATCGTCCGTTCCTCTCTCGCGTGATCGCAGGATCCCCGCGGGCCGCCCCCTGTTCGATGCAACTCTGGGGGCGGCCGGCGGAGACACCGACTACGACGCCTTCTCCTGCAGCTTCTCGAAGCCCTTGATCGCGGAGGCCAGGGCGCGCCTCACGTCGCCCTTCTTCTCGCCGGCGGTCTCGATCGCGGCGCCGCACTTCTCGATGGCCTTCTCGACGGCCTTCGTGGCGCGCTCAAGCGCGGCCTCGGGGCTGATCGCGGCGCGCGGCGTCTTGACGATGTTCCAGTAGACGAGCCCGTTGACGGCCCTCGTCCTCCCCTGCGCGTCCGTCGGCTGCAGGGGCTTGGCGGCGGCGGTGGCGCTGTTGTAGCGGACGCCCTCCATCTCGAAGCCGTCCTTCAGGACGCGGCAGGTGTGGACGGTGCCGTCCCGCTCGGTGTGGGTGAGATCCTTGCCGACGAGGGGCAGGACGCGCTCGTCGTGGGCGAAGGGCTTCGGCTCCTTGACCGGCTTCTCCTTCTTGGCCTTCGGCTCCCTCGGGGGCTTCGGCGTCTTCTCCTTCTTGGCCTTCGGCTCCTTGACCGCCTTCGGGGTCTTCGGCTCCTTGCTCTTCTTCGGGGCGCTCTTCTTCGACATTGTCGTTCTCCTTTGCTCGGTAGCAGAGCGTGTCTGCTTGTGCGTTCTAGTCGCGTGTCTCGTCGCTTGCAAGTCTTTTTGAGGCGTCGAGGTCGATTTATTTCGCGGCCTCCGGATCGGCCGACGGGTCGTTCGGCGGATCGGTCACCAGCGGCTGCCCGAGCTTGACCTGCGCCTGCGCGATGTGCCTGTCAGCGTAGGCCGCGAAGCGCTGGCGCCCGTGCTCGGCTGCCTTCGCTCTCACGCTCTCCCAGGCGGAGAGCGTGCCAACCCCGATCTCCGCGCGTTCCGGGGGTTTCCGGTGGCAGCAGGTGGCAGGGAGTGGTAGAAACCTGGCACCTGCGTGGCATTCCTACCGCTTCGACTCTAGGCCGAGGCGGTCGCGGCACTCGGCGCAGGTGACGCCGTCGTCGCTCCCAGAGGTGACCAGGAAGGCGGCGTCGAGCCCGCACGCCGTCTTGAACTCGCTCGGGGGGGAAGCCGCCGGCCGGATGGACCGCACGATGGCGGAGCGCGATAGCGCGTGTACTTCCCTCCTGTTGATCGGCACGGTCTGCGCGCGCGCCGACTGCGCGCCGAGGCCGACGATCGTCTCCCTCAGCGCTTCGAGGTTCGTGTTGAGGCGGCGCAGTTCGGCGACGAGGTCGGGCATCGTCGTCTCGTAGAAGCGCTGGCCCATCCTGGTCTGGAAGAACTCGGGTCCGGGCATGTGGTTGTCCTTTCCTTGGTCCCGCCGCGCCTGCTGGTACGTCCGCCCGGCGCGGCGGAGGAGCGGCGGCTACTCCGCGTTCAGCCCCAAGTGATGGCCCGCTGGAGCGCCTCGATGTGCCGAGCGACCAGCGCCTGCACCTTCGTGCGCTGGTCCGCGTCGATCGTCTCGATGCCGCGCGTGACCATCTCGCGGTAGCGCTCGCCCGCCTTCTCCAGCGACTCGAGGTCGATGCCCTTCGCGGGGCGGGGGGCGCCCTTCAGGCCCCAGAAGGCGAACCCGTCGCAGGTCTTGGCGCTCAGGCCCAGGTCCCCCATCGCCTTGAGCCCGGCGGCCGAGAGCGTCTTGTAGGTGGTGCCCGCGTACTCGACGCGATCCTCGAGGATCGTGCAGCGCACCCGCTCGCTGCCGTCGCGTCCCGTCTTGACCAGGACGGTGCCCGCCGCCGGCAGGCGCGCGTCCCGGGCCTGCGGCGCCTTCTCGGCCTTCGGCTGCTTCGGCGTCTTCTCGGGCTTCTCGGCATCCGCCTCGGCCGCCATCTCCTCCGGCGTGCTGGCGCGCGTCTCCTCGATCGCGTCGGCCCGCTCCTCGCGGGCCTTGCGCTCGGCCTCCTGCGCGGCCTCGTCGTCGGCCTCGGCGACCTCGGCGGCCTCGCCGGCCTCGTCCTCCTGACGCTGCTCCTCCGCCTCCGCGCGCACCTTCGCGGCGGCCTGGCGCCCGGCGGCCTTCTGCTTCTGCTTGCCTCCCGCATCGTCGATCACCACCCCCCAGGCGATCGCCGCCTCGGCCCACTTGCCGGCCGCCTCGAGCGCCTCGGCCTCGCGCGTCGCGTCCGCGACGTCGTTCCTGCTCTTCTTCAGCGCGGCGGCGCGGTTCGCGATCAGGTTCTTGCGGTCCTTCTTCTGCGTGCCCGTCATTGGCGTTCTCCTGTTGGTGGTCCGGGTGGTTCGGTCTGGCCCCGTCGCTCGCGCTCGCACGATCGGGCGGCGGCGGGGCGGTGGGTCTACTTCGCGGCCGGCGCCTCCCACGGCCCGCGCCCGACGTGGCGGCCGTTGCGCTCGGTCTTGCGCGTCGCCCCGCACGAGCAGGCGTCGACGTGGACGACGCCGCCGTGCGCGGCGCCGCTGCAGCCGCCGGGGACGACGCAGTGGGTCCATCCGACGGTGCGGGACTCGGACTCGACGGGGCGGTGACGGTGCGTTCTCATGGGGTCCTCCTATTCGCGCTATCGGCCATCGTCGGCCGTGGCCCCGCCGCGCCGATCTGTGAGCGCACGCGGCGGGGATGTGGCCTACTCGCGGACCGTGCCGGCCGCGAGGGCGGCGCGGACGCGGGCGAGGACCCCGCCGGCGCACGCGAACGCCCGCCCCACGAGCCTGCGCCCGCAGGCCATCCCGCGGTATTCGAGGGCCTCCCCTCGGGCGCGGACGACGTAGCAGTCGGCCCCCGCCCCCCGGCCGTAGCTGGCGGCGGCGCGGTCGCACGCCTCGGCGCGGGCGATCGCAGCCTGCACGGTGCGGTGACGCGAGATGTAGCGGGGCGCCACCATGTAATAGGTCGTGGTCGTGGTCATCGTCGTTCTCCTCTCCCGGTCTCCCGGGCGCTGGCCCCGCCGCGCCGGTCTGCGAGCGCACGCGGCGGGGATGTCTAGTAGGCCGCCTCGACGGCGCGCTCGAGCGCGTCCCGCAGTTCCTCACAATCGAGGATCGAGTAGCCGACGATCTGGAGGTCGCCGCCCAGGCGGCGGTAGTAGGTGCCCTCGGCCTCGCCCCCGCGCGGTGCGCGGATCGTCACGGTCCAGCCGTCGGACGCGAGGGTCGCCTCGACCCTCCGCGCGCCGGCCTCGTCGAGCCAGTCGCCCTCGTCGCCCAGGTGGGCGAGCACCACCCAGGACCTCTCGCGGCAGGTGCAGGGGCAGGCGTTGCAGCAGTCGCAGGTCCGTGCGGTGGTCGTCATGGTCGTTCTCCTGTTGGTGGTCCGGGTGGTTCGGTCTGGCCCCGCCGCGCTCACCCGGCTGAAGGCGCCCTCGCTGTACTGGCTCGGTACCTTGCGGATCGTGGCGCTTGTTTCGGTAGGGTGGCTGCTCTTGTGGGTGGGGCGGTTCTTGGGGGCCATCTTGCTCTCCCGTGCTTGCGGTGCGTTGCTTGCGTTGCCTGCTAATCCCCTTGCGGAGAGCGTGCCAACCCCGATCTCCGCGCGTTCCGGGGGTTTCCGGTGGCAGGTGGTGGTAGAAAGTGGTAGGAAACTAACACCCTGGGCGGTGGATTCCTACCACTTCCGCCACCTAACCCCCCGCGGGGCGCGGAGATCGGGGGTTGGCACGGCTCCCGCACTAGGGGCCTGCGAAGCCGAAACGGAGAGCGAGCATGGATACCGCGATCAAGAAGGCGCTCGAGGCGCTCGAGGAGACGAGGTGATGGACACCACGGAGCACGCCGACCGCGACGTCGAGAAGGTGATCGCCCGGATCCAGAAGCTCTTCGCTCGCTCGGCCCGCGCCGGCGAGCACCGCGGGGGCGCGACCGAGGCCGAGGCCGACACCGCGATGAGGCTCGCGCAGGAACTGATGGCGCAGTACAACCTCGACATGGCCGCGATCGAGGCCGCCGCGCGCCCCGACGCCGGCGGTGCGCAGCGCACGACGGAGGAGATCAGCAGCCGCACCCGCTACGAGTGGCAGCGGCAGCTGGCCAAGTACGTCGCCGAGGCCCACTTCTGCTACCACCTGGTGCGCACCAACTGGGACGACGACGCGCAGAAGTGGCGCAAGAAGGCGACGCACATCTTCGTCGGCCGCAGGGCGAACGTGATCACCGCGCAGATGATGTTCCACTACCTGGTCGACACCATCGAAGACTTGGCGCCGACGGAGGACCGGCGGATCGAGGTCGGACGCATCGGGCGCGGCACCTACAAGGGCGAGCGCTACGCGATCCGGATCATCGAGGGACCACGCTTCCAGCGCTGCGACGCCTACGACGCCTCGACCATCTACGACTCGATCTCCGAGGCCGGACGGGCGATCACCGGCAAGCCGACGAACGGGTACGTCTTTTTCGGCCTGGGCGCAGCCTCGACCGCCGAGTCCTGGAAGAAGGGCTGCGCCGACAGGCTCTGCGAGCGGTTGGCGCAGCGGCGCGAGGACCTGATCGAGCAGCACGACGCCCGGGTGCGGCAGGCCGAGGAGGACGCGAAGGCGGAGCAGGCGCGCAGGGCGGCCGAGGCGAAGGCCGCATCCGAGCGCCGCCTGGGGGCGAACGAGCAGGCCGAGGCCGACGCGCAGGTGGGCCAGATGCGGGGCCGCGCCCGCCGCGCCACGAAGGCGCCCAGCGGGATCGAGGCCGAGCGCCCCACCGAGGGCGCGGACGACGGCTGGACGCCGGGCGACGGCGCGGAGGACGCGCCCGAGGTGACGACGACCGCGATGGTGCTGGCCAGCGCCTACGACGCCAGCGAGCAGGAAGCGAACTACGAACTGGCGCACGACCTCGCGCCGGGGCAGCTGGCCAAGTGGCGCGCCGAGAGCGAGGCGCGGAGGGAGAGGTGGGCGGAGGAGCGGGCGGCGCGCGAGGCCGCTGGCGAGGCGCAGGAGCGCGAGGAGCCAGTGGTCGTCGAGACAGAGAAGCAGAGGATCCGCCGCGAGGCGAAGGAGGCGGAGGAGCTGGCCAAGCAGCGCAAGCGCTGGGCGCGGGAGGACGCGAGCAGGGCGCGGCAGCAGGAGCGGGCCTACGCGAAGGTCGACCACCGGGCCTACCGCGAGGGGCAGGAGAAGGGCGAGCACATCGGCCTG
>Ga0209518_1000181_pt1 | contig 84485 bp, 112 predicted proteins | sample RifGroB1_FD_183993 | JGI IMG/M metagenome (GOLD analysis project Ga0209518, IMG submission 183993) | Groundwater microbial communities from Rifle, Colorado, USA - Groundwater B1 (SPAdes) (version 2) | ecosystem: Environmental > Aquatic > Deep subsurface > Groundwater | place: Rifle, Colorado... | reverse complement strand
CCCCCAGGCTGTCCCCCAGGCTGTCCCCCAGGCTGTCCCCCAGGCTGTCCCCCAGGCTGTCCCACAGGCTGGCCCGCAGGCTGTCCCATGCCTTCTCGTACTCGCGCTGCCCGTCCTGCGCCGACTTGGCCCACACGACGGCGTTGATCTTCACGCCGCCGATCTCGGCCAGTCGCCGCGCCGCCGCTTCCGCCCGTGCGCGGTCGGCGGGCTCCGTGCTCGTCGCCTGCGCGAAGAACCGCTCACGCAGCGCAACGACCTGCGCCTCCTGTTCCGGGGTCAGCTTCTCGATCTTGCCCATGGTCCCCCCTCCTACGTCTGCTTGCTGGCGGTGTCGTCGGTCTCGGTCGCCAGCGCCGCCATGTCCACCGAGTCGAGGTTGTCGCACGCGTCGTCGGTGCGCCCGTTGCGCAGCCACTCCAGCGACACCCCCAGCACCGCCGAGAGCTTGCTGAGGTTCCCCGCCTTGATCGAGTCGGGGTTGTCGAGCATCGCGGAGAGCGACTGCGGCAGGAGCCCCGTGGCCCGGGCGAGCGGTGCCACGGTGGCGCCAACCCCCTTGGCCGCGAGGCGAGCCTGCACCTTGTTACGGAGCCACGAATCGATCATCGATCACCTCCCTGCGCCGCGTGGGCGCCGTTGTTGGACTGCCCGTTGTGGGCTTCGATTGCAGACAGAAGCGTACGCGGGAAACCGGATCGGCGCAACGCTTTTTTGGCGTTGCTGGCAAGAAACCTGCGGTCGCGTACGCTTCATCGATCGTGGCGGGAGGATCGAACTCCCCCTGCGCCAGCCACCCGGACCACGACCAGAACGAGCAGGCGTCCGCGGGCCAGCCTGCGTTGGCCCCTGTACCGCGGACCTCTTGCCACGGGTGCGGTGGAGGTGGGGAGACTCGAACTCCCGTAGCCGCGGTGCAAGCGCGGTCCTCTCCCTGTTGAGGTACATGCCCGTTTCATTTCCCAGCACGCTCTCGATGCAGCTTGTAGAACCTGTTCTTCTTCAGGTTCCCAGTCCCCGTCACGCCGCACCTGCGAGAACAGTAGAACGTCTTTGCACCCCTGTTGGTGCGGGTTCTTACGTACCGAGCAGACCGAACGAACGGCGTTGAGCACGTCGGGCACACAAATTCAACCGGGGCATCGCACATGTGATGGATCTCGTTGTGCTCGTCTACCGTCAAAAGCTGAAGGTTCTCAAACCTGTTGTCCGACCCATCCCCGTTCAGATGGTGAACTACTTCTCCCTGGCCAACGACGTGCCCCGTTTCATTCCACCAGACTAGACGATGCTCCAGCAGCCTTCTCCCCCATGAGTAGACCTTCCCCGGGTACTCGGGCGGAGCCTTGACGAACTTGTACTTTGCCAACGCATGTCTCCACGGTGCTCCACTGCGCACTACGATATCACCGTCAACGCAGCATTGCAACGCGCGCTCTCCCAACTGAGCTACACCCCCATGGCGCGTGCGGACGGACTCGAACCGCCGGCTCCCCACCTTGCGGTGGTTCTGCTCTCCCGACTGAGCTACGCACGCGAGTTGACGCGGGAATATCCCCCCGCAAAACGCCCGCCACGGCTTGCGGCCCTCGCTGTCCCCGCGAGGTGTCGGCCGGTCGCCGTTGATGCCCGAGTGGGGCTGGCGGGCGTGGTAGAGCATCGGTCAGAACCCCTGGTCGATGGCGCCGTCGCCACCATCGCCGTCGTCGTCGTCGCAGGCTTCCCCGCTGGCGTGCAGGCGCTCGTACTCCGCTTGCGCCAGGTCGAGCAGGTGGATCGCCAGCGCTTCCCGCGCCGCCCACGGCTGGCGAGTCGGGCGGTACAGCCGCGCCAACTCGTCGAGGGTGACGTTGCCACCGCCCACGCGGTGCGCCACCTCGGGCGCGAACTCCGCGGCGTCACCGCAGTCGCTGTACCTGGGGCTCGACGGGTTTGAGCACGCAGGCGCCTCGCAACCCGGGATGAACTCGCCGAGCACCTCGAACACGTTGTCGCCGAGGGTTAACTTGAGCGCGAGGTTCATGGCTACAGCCTCACTTTGTCGTAGACGTGGCCGACGAACGCGCCGTCGAGCAGTTGGATCGTCCCGAGGTACACGCCGGGATCGCGATCCAACGCGTGGCCCGTCCCGTAGATGTAGATCTCGTGGACAGTGGTCTCCATGCACGCGTCGTCGACCTGCGCCCACAGGCACGCCACGTCGTGCTGTACTTGGACAACCAACGGCTTCGCGCCAATGGGAAGCGTCACGAGCTGATGCCCGGCGTTCGCCAGCGGGTACTTGTAGATGCGGTTCATCTCGTCATCCATTCTTGGCCGCGTACACGTCGAACTGCTTGCCCTCGTCGGTGTGGCTGGCGTAGTAGGGCTGCCCCCACTCGCGCCCCTTCGAGTCGCAGCAGTAGATGCGATACCACGCGGCGTTGAACGCACGGTGTCCGCAGTCACCGATCAACCGCCCGACCCACGATGCGTGGACGGTGTGGTCGTTGCGGTCCTGCGCGTACCAGTTGTTGCCAGCCAGCGGGCTCGGTCCGTACACGCTCTCGAACAGCGTGGTGAGCGCGTCGCGCACCTCGCGCAGCGTGGTGGCGTCGTGCTGGATGTACCCTGCCCCGTTGGCGAAGTCGCAGTGGCCGTCGTCGTACTTCGGCGGCAGCCGCGCCATAATCTCGGCGCACGCCGCGCACTGCTTCTCGTACTCCGCGCACTTCGCATCGTCGTCAAAGCGGCTCCCGTCGTCGGCCACGAACACGTTGATCGTCTTCATCGTCACAGCCCTCCCGTCACCAAGATCGCCACGCACACCGCCCACGTGCCGAACACCAGCACGCTCGCCCCCGCGATCATCACGCCACGGAGCGCGCGTCGCACGTCCATCTCCCACGAGCGGTACAGCAGGCGTCCGTTGGCGTCGGTGGTCAGGTGGCCCAGTGTGTGGTTCACTGCGTCACCTCCTCGAGCTTCTCAGGCCTCGGCGGCAGCGACCGCGTCTGCAGATCGCGGGGTGCCATGCCGATCGTGCGCAGGAAGGCCTCGGCAGCCTCGACGCCAGCAGGCGACAGCACGACCGTCTTCCGGTCCGGGTTGTCGTCGGCCATCCCGTGGTCGGCCAGGCCCTTCAGGGCGTAGAACGCGTAGCCCTTCCAGGAGCGCACGCGGGGCTGCCATCCTGGCTTCAGGTCGGGGGCGTCTTCCCGCCAGGCGGTCAGCCGCATCAACGCGAGGGTGAGGCGCTCGACGTTGCCCAGGCTGACGGAGGGAGCCTCGGTGAACTCCTGCATGAACTTGCGCCCGGCCTCGATGGCGCGCGCGTCGCCCTCGTCGGCGACCTTCGCCCAGCCCAGCAGCTCGCCGGCTTCGTCCCACGCGCCGGAGGCGACCTTGTCGGCGATGCGCCGGCGCAGGTGCGCGACCACTTCGGTCTTCGCGATCTTGATCTCGTCGTGCTTCAACTTAGCCCCCTAGTCCATCGGTTGTGATCGCGGCTGCCAGGTGCGTGGTCGGCGCTGTCAGTCCAGAGGCGAAGGCGCCCACGAACCACCGACCACACACCCAGCCGGGCGACACGCCCACCGCGAATCGTGCCCTCTCGGGCGCTGGTCCCGCTACTCGCCCACCCTGCACACCGCGCGCTCGCCCGTGCAGTCGATGAGCACCGCGTACGGACCGAGGATCTCGACATCGGGCTGCGGGTTGTACGCGCGGACGGTGGCGTGATCGTTGACCGCTCCCACCGTGGCGTTGCCCCTGGCGGTCACCGTGGCGTTGTCCCAGGCGGTCACCGTGGCGTTGCCCATGGCGTCCACCGTGGCCTTGTCCCTGGCGTCCACCGTGGCGTTGCCCATGGCGGTCACCGTGGCGTTGCCCATGGCGTCCACCGTGGCGTTGCCCATGGCGGTCACCGTGGCGTTGCCCATGGCGTCCACCGTGGCGTTGTCCCAGGCGGTCACCGTGGCGTTGTCCCAGGCGGTCACCGTGGCCTTGTCCCTGGCGTCCACCGTGGCGTTGCCCATGGCGTCCACCGTGGCGTTGCCCATGGCGGTCACCGTGGCGTTGCCCATGGCGTCCACCGTGGCGTTGTCCCTGGCGTCCACCGTGGCGTTGTCCCTGGCGTCCACCGTGGCGTTGCCCATGGCGGTCACCGTGGCGTTGTCCCTGGCGTCCACCGTGGCGTTGCCCATGGCGTCCACCGTGGCGTTGTGGATCAGGTAGTACACGCCTTCCGTGATCTTCTTGATGTGCGTCCGGTCGACGATCACCCGCTCTGCGACCAGTTCTGCCAGCGCCAGCCTCGCCCGCTCCTCGTCACGCTCTGCGTCCGCCCACTCGGGCATGATGTCCTGGTCGACGCGATACGTCCACTCGGCCAGCGGCGCACGCAGGCCAACGCCATCCAGCGACGGCGGGCAGATCTCGACGCGCAGCACATTGGGGCCACCGACCCCATCGGCGTGCAGCCCGTGCTTGCGGATGATCTCTTCGTGGCTGTCGACCAGCGCCCAGAACGCCTGCTCTTTGATCAGCACTATCGAGGCGAACTCACACATGTGAACCCCCTGCTGTGCAGCGCGAAGCTGCGTTGGTCCCCGCGGCACCCGTAAGGGAGTCGCCGCGAGGGGTGCTACTCAGCCGCGCACGATGGCGATCGCGTACTCCCCGCCGTCGCCCTTGCTCGCTTCCTCGCTCTCCCACACGCGCGTTCCGGGCTCGACGTCCTCGACGTAGCACAGGTCTACCTCGAACCCGTGCGAGTCGTAGGCCACGCAGTGGGGGTACAGCGTCTGGAGATCCGACACCTGGTTATCCCAGTCGTCACCGGCCAGCTTGCGACCGTCGACCATCTCGATTCGCTTGCTCATCTTCATCCTCCTCCCCCGGCGCGATTGCCGGGGGTCGCTGGGTGGTGGGGTCTACGCCTGCGGTCCACGCAGCCACGTGAGCAGCACGCGCCGAGCGTTGTCGGGCGAGAAGTCCGGGTCGTAGGTCTCGCTGTCGGGGTTGCCGCAGTCGGCCATCGCCTCGACCAGCCACGGCGTCAGCAGGTAGGCGTCGACCATTTCCTCGTAGGTGCCCTCGGTGCTATTGGCGAGGAACTCCTCGCGCGCCTGCCCGCCGACCAGGGTCTCCAGGGTGTATCCGTCGTTGCCGCTGTGGTTCATCTTGTCCCCCTTCCTCATCCTTCGGCCCCGGCGCCCTGCCGTTGCCGTTCCATCCATGGCTTAGTTGTATCATGGGGCTGGTATGGTGGCAACAATAAAAGCGCGGTCGCGTGCACTTTGTTTGCGTCGGTCGGTGTGGTCAGTCGCGCGGGTCCATCTCGAAACGCGCCGCGTCGGGCACCACGCGGATCGTGCGCCCGTGCCACGTGCGGTCGTCGCGGCGATCCTTCTGGCACTCGAACAGGTTGGGCCCCACGCGCTGGAGCACCATCGCAGCGAGCGCGATCTGCTCAGGCGTCCCGCGGAAGCTGCCGTGCGGCTTGTCGTCGCGAGCGCCGCGGTCGTGCTCGCCCAGCACGATCACCGTCCCCAGCTTGTTGGCGTCCGCGATGGCCTGGCCGAAGTCTCGGCAGTCCACCGTCACCACGCGGATCGGGTCGCGCGGGTCCGCCCACTCAACGAACATGCTGATCGCCGGCATCGTGGCGAAGTACGGGGTGACCACGTGGATCTGCCAGTTCTCTAACTTGGCCACTGGCTGCCCCTCGTAGCGCAGCACCTCGACGGGCATCGTCGGGGTGAACTTGCCATCGGCGAGCGCGCCGGGCTTCATCGCGCTGGCTGCCTGCACCACCAGATCGAAGCGTTTGATCGCGTCGGGGAACGTGCAACGCGGCGCGTGGTGCTCGACCACCGCGATCGCGACCACTTCCAGCCCGTCGCGCATCAGCTTCGTGGCCTCGGTCATCTTCGCCATCACATCGTCGAACAGCCCGCTCCACACGCTGTCATCGAACGCCTTGCCACCTTCGCCACCCTCGTATTCCAGCTTCGCCATGGTCCGAACCCTCCTTCACGCGCCGAAGCGCTTGGTTGCACACTCGGGACCGATCCCAAGCGTGATCGAAGCGGGCACACTCAGCACCCGACCGCACCTACCACACCGCCCCTCGTGGTACACCCCCAGCGCCTCGGGCAGCTCGTGCCCACGCGCCAGCAACTCCCACAGCCATGCCCACGCCACCGCGCTCGTGGCGGTCCGCGTGATGGGCGACTTCGACGAGTGCCGCCACTCACGCCCCTCGAAGATGGTCCCGAGGAACGTGTAGCTGCTGGTGTTATCGGGACCCATGAGGAGCTGCACGAAGTGGGGCCCCGGCGTCTTGGGCTGGCGCACGCGGTACGTGAACCGCTGGCCGGTGTGCCCGCTCTCGATGGTGAGGATCGCATTGCCAGCGAGCACGAACGCCAGCACGTCGGCGGTGGCGGTGAAGCGGTGGCGGTTCATCGTTTCACCTCGTCATCTGACAGAAGCGTACCAAGCCAGCGTTTCCAACGGCTTCCAAGATCCGTTCACGCAGTGCATTCACGTCGACGCCATCACGTACAATCTCGATATCGACGTGCACGATCTCGACCCCGCGAGGATCTGCGTACCCATGCGACCCGCAATTGCAGTGAGGGTACGCGCTCTCTTCTCCGTCGAGCACACGCTCGTATGCCTCGCCATCGATGCTGCACCCACACGCAGGGCAGCACCCATAGAGGTTCGCTACGTTTCCGCGCTGGTTGTGCACCACCCCGTGATTGAAATTGTCCGTTCTCTCCACAGACCACGCGAGGTGCTCCCACTCGGTGTTGCGCTTGCTGTGGACGTGGTGATGGCATCTGCGGCAGAGGTACACCTTCGCAGCGTTCGACTCGTCGTTGCCACCGAACGCCATTGGGCGAATGTGGTGAAGCTCCAGGCTTGAAAGAGACCCGCATCGTTCGCATGGCATGGTGGTACCTCCCGAAAGGTTAGGGACGGGGCGCGTCATCGGGGTGTTCGGGCACCCTTCCGATCCCGCGAGGCGGTTTCCGTGGTCGCTGGCCGGCGAACCACGTACCGCGCCCTTCGTCCCTACGATAGCGCGCTGTCGGTCAACGCGCAACTCCATCGTGGCCACGTGATCACCTACGCAGCCGCGCTGCCGTCAAAGCGCTCGTTGACGATCGCGTACACCTCGTCGCCTGCGATCTCTGCCTCGCGCCACAGGCGGTCGACCCGCTGTGCGAAGGTGCGCGCGTCGATGCGCCCGTACGCTCGCGCGGTCACGTTGCGGCGCATGGCCCGCAAGATCTGCAACGCGGTGGCCACGGGGTTGGTCGAGGTGGTTACGTCGCTGGGGCTCGTGAAGCGGCTCTTCGGGTGCAGCATGATCTACCCCTTCGCCTTCGTCGGTTCGCTCTCGGTGGCCTCGACGCTCTCCGGCGCCTCCGCGATGGCCAGGCAGTCGCGCAGCACCTCGACGGTGCCCGGGTGCCCCATCCACAGCGAGTGCAGGATGTTCGCGTGCAGGTGCGCCACTGAGTGCGCTTCGTGCGTCACCGCGGGGTTCTTCGTCCACGTCCCCGCGGCGTCACGAGTGCCCATGGCGTCGCAGAGCACCCGCGTCGCCTCTATCGCGTCGGCCAGTCGCTTGCGGTCCATGGTCTACCCCTTCGTCGGTTCGTGGTCGATGCTCAGGTCGTCGCTCACCAGCAGGTACTCGCAGCCGGTGAAGTTGGCGTCAGCGGTCGGCAGCCCGCCGTAGCGCGCCATCAAGCCCTCGCGGCACAGCCACCCCGCCAGCGCGCACAGTCGTCGCCAGTGTGCCTCGTGGTCGCGGTTGTCGCGCAGCCACACTTCCAGCGTGCGCCGGCCGTTCACGTCGCGGTGGTAGTCGACGTGCAGATCCGCGTACCGGTCGTCCACCGTGCTCCCCGCGTCGAGGCGCGCACCCACAATGAGCGCATGCAGCCTCGACGGCCAGGCCACGCGCCATGGGATGACGTGGCGGTCCATCGGCGTCGACCACGTGAACAGCGGTGGCAGCGAGATCGCATCGTAGCGCGAGGTCGCGAGCGTCGAGCGGTCGAACGTGGTCATCGGGCCACCGCCTTCCACGCCGCCACCCACCCCGGGCAGTTGCGCGGCTTCGTGCTGTCGGCCACAAAGCTGCACACGCAGCGCACAGTCCGCGGACGGTAGTTCATCGTCCCAACGTCCCGCGAGGCGGTGCACACGGTGTGGCTGGTATCGGAGCGCGTGTTGGCGCAGTTGCCGCAGTGCTCGGTGGTGGGCTTGGTGGGGGTCGTAGAGGTCATCGTCTACTCCTCGTCGCGCGGCATGAAGTCGCCGGGGCACGAGGCCGCGCGGATCGCGATGGCCCGCAGGTCGGCCAGCGTCTTCGGATCCTCGCCCTTGACCTCGACCCAGTCGGTCCAGCCCTCGTGCGTCGACACGCAGCGCACGCAGGCCTCGACCGTCGAGCCGTCGAACCGCGCCGACGCGTCGTAGCCGTTGCCGACCTCGTGCCCGTTGTGCACCTCGACACCGTCGGCCATGAGCGAGGGAAGCTCGAACCGTTCCCAGTGGTCGACCATCGCCTCGCGCACCGCGCTGCGGTCGAGCCACGCGTCGGGCTTGGCGTTCTCGACCTCGGTGTCTGCGTGCTCGTCGAACCACTCGTCGGTGCCGTCGCAGCCCTGCATCGTGCTGTTCCAGTCGCCACCCAGGTACTCGCCCGCGTTCCAGTAGGTGGGCAGTTCTATCTCGGTGATCTCGCGTGCCAGTTCGTTCTCGGCGTCCTGCGCACCCTCTGTCAGCCGGCCAACGAAGTTCGAGCCGTCGTGGTACGACTCCCAGCCCGCGATGATGGCTTCGAGCAGCGCCTGGGCCTCGTCGCTCTCCAGGTAGTCGCGCAGGTCGTCGGTGTCGGCCACGCCGTCGTTGATGCGCCCGATCTCGCGGTCGACTCCGCTCCAGATCCGCCCGGGTGTGCCGTTGCCGTACATCGTGCAGGTGTCGACCGTGCGCGCGTCGCAGTCGAGCACGATGCGGTGGACCCAGTTCGAGCGCTCGTGATCCGCCGAGGCCTGGTTGAAGTCGCCGCTCACGTCGATGGTGATCTTGCTCGTGTCGCTCGTGTCGCCCATGGTCGTCTCCATCCGTCTCGGGTTGCGCTCTAGATCATCTCGTAGCCGGCGGCTTCGAGGCGCGCCGCGTCCGCGGGCAGCACCACCCAGAAGCGGCCGTTCTCGCCGTCGTCGTCGATGTCGCCCTGGATCAGCCAGTGGCTCTTCGTGCAGCGCGCCGCGTAGCTGCGGGCCAGGTCCAGGCTGCGGAACTCGGCGAAGCTGTGGCGCTTCACCAGGTCGACCAGGTGGCTGGGGATCCCGCTCGTCGTCGTCGTCCGCGTCGTCGTCGTGCTGGTCATCTTCATCTCCGTGTTCGTCCATCCCATGACCGTGTTGTACCATCGCGCCCATTGGACCGCAACAAAAAAACGCACGCTCGCGATACTTTTCTCGCGGTCGCAACGCGATTACTTGCGTATCCAGCCACGCAAGCGCCAATGCCCCTTCCGCGCGTGTGACCCCCGATCCGCGCCAACAACCCCGGCGACGAGGCGAGCGCGTTCCTGGCAGCGTCGCGTTGACGCCACGGCCCGTCTCGAAGCGATCGCGTCTGCTTGTCCCCGATCGGGCACTGCCCGGCTTTGTTGTAGTAGGTGGCCACGCGATCGAGCCTGTCCCCGTTCGAGCGCCTGGCCGCCTTACTCAGATGGTGGCACCGCGAGTGCGACGCCGCGAAGCAACGGTCGGATCGGAGGTTCCCATGGGTACGAACACGACGCGCAAGGTGCTGGTCGCTGCGTTCCGAGAGGTCACGCTGGCCATGAGCGGGGTGCTCACGTGCTACGACGCCGACTACGAGCTGGTGGCCGGCGTCGCCGATGCCATCAGCAAGACGTTCCACGGGCAGTTGCAGCGGCTGGAAGATGGCGGGCAGGTGGGGTCGCCACGACCGATGGACGACCTGCTGGACGAGATCGAAGCGGGCTGAGGTCAGAGCAGCGACGCCTGGCCACGCTCGGGAACCGCGCTCTCGAACGGCAGCGCTTGAAACGCGTCGGCGTCGCGGTAGGTGGCGACGTTCGGATGCGGTCGCGGGAACGCCTGCATCGTGGCTATCTCGTCGGGCGTCAGGCCCCAGGAGGTTGCCGATGGCTTGACGAACAGCGCTACCCCTGCACGCTGGCAGGCGTCACGCAGTTGCAGCACCGCGTCACGCGAGACGGGCGGCGCCGTGCGCGCCTTCGTGCCGGTGAGCGGTCCGATGATGAGCCACGCCAGTGAGCACGATCCGACGACAGCCCCGATCGCGTCGAGACCATCATCGCCACCCATCCACGGCTCCATGCTGATGAACGTCGTCGGCTTGCCGCGAAGAACAGCCAGGTGCGCCGCAGCTCCGTGGAACCCGCCTGCGCCAGCGACACCCGTCGCCGTCGCACCCAGCCATGCCCACGGCTTATCGCTCCAGTCGATGCCCCGGTACGCCTGCGGGTTCTTCGTGCAGAACAGGTAATCGTGGCGCTTGTCCCGAGAGCACGCAGCCAGCACCTCGTCTTGCCACGTCAACGGCACCCACTCACCCCACAGATCGCCCATGGGAACGACGAACACCCTCCCGGGCTTGCGCGGCGCCGGCACGTCGATACGGTAGCGGTGGAACGTCGGGTGGAAGCCGAACGGGTATGGGTCTGCCGAGGGGTGTCCGTCAGCGTCGCGCTCGTGCTGGTAGCGAAACGGCTCGTCGAGAACGTGCAGGCCATCCCACGCAGGTGGATCGATCCCATCACCGCCGGGTCCATGCCAGCGCTTCACTATCGCAGCGGCGTAGCAGAACTGCCGGCGGCACGGGTGGTAGCAGCCTGTGACCGGCGACGATCCGTAGTCACACCACGGGATATCGGACTTGTAACACTTCATCGCATCACCTCTTGACCCGCGGGGGTGTAGACGCCAGCCATCACCGCCTCCCGTCCGTCGACCACGTCTGGTTGCCGTTCCCGTCTTGCAACGCCACCCACGGGCCGCTGTCGGGCAAGATTCCCATGTTCGCGCGCACGGCCCCGTTCCCGTCCTTCAGCACCACGACCGGCGATTGCTCGTACACCGCGATCCCTGCGCTGGCCCTGGAATTGAGACCAGCCACGACCACGCGGGCCTTGTCGCCGTTAACACCCAGCAAGATCCGCGCGTTGCCCATGGCGTCATTGAGTGCCAGGAACGACCCGTCTGGTTCCACCCCGATCTCGCAGCGCGTCTTGCCCGTGGCGTCGACCAGCACAAACGAGGTAGCGCGCACCTCGCCGATCTTGGGCGCCTCGACGACGGGGGGAACGGTGGCCACGGTGGCCGCCACCTGGGGAACGGCGGGGGAGGTCTCGTCCTTCGCCACCGATCCCGAGAGCAGCACCCACGCGAGCACCCCGCCAACCACGATCACGCCACCGAGCACCCCGCCCAGCATCGTTGCCACGAACCGCCTCATGCGCACCTCCTACGAAAGCCACAGGTCGAGCGCGTCAACGTGGCGCGCGCGATCCGAGGCGTGAGCGACGAGAAACGTGCCAGCGGGCCGCCGCTGGTGTTCCCTATTGGTCTGTTCACAGTGGTCTGTTCCCCTTGGTCTGTTCATTCCGCCAACCTGGGGACTTCCTTGGATGCCAGGTTGGCGCCCAGCACGTCGCCAAGTTGGCATGATGAAAACGCCAAGTTGGCAGGCTAGCGCTTGGGCGCCAAGTTGGCAGGCTAGCATGATGTAACTACGCGACACCAATTGGATCACCGTCCTTGTCGACCACCGTTTTTCGGTCGTCGCTCAGGTAGAGTCCCTTACGCTTCATATCCGCCTTCGCCTCCTGGAAAAACTGCCGCATTTTGGTGTCGTCGCGAAAGATCAGGCAGAAGTCATTCATGGCCGGGATCTCGCCACGCGTCTTGTCCTGCGACGGAATGTAGATGTCCTTTGCAACTCGGTAGCCGCGGAGCGCGACAAGTGACTCCATGCACGTTGTACCTTCCTTCGCCCTCGCCTTGATCGCTTCGCGCCGTTCATCGGTGAATGTGTACCCAGGCCCCATGCGGAACGTCTTGACCCATGCGTCGAACACGCGCTCAGCTTCCTTCTCGGTCATCCCATGGCCCGCCCACAGGTCAACCGGCGTGGCGTCCGTTGTCTTCACACGTGGCTTCGTCTTGCGCTGGGGAACCTTCGACGGGTCAGGGTTCCCCTCGCTGTCAACCGTCACCATGTACGTCGAGACGCGTCCGCACCTCCCTGTTCCTGGTACACGCGCCACGAATTGCCTGCCCTCCTTCAGCAGCACTTCTAGCGCCCTGGTGACGCCGTGTTCTGACATATCACAAACCTCTGCCAGCCTTGGGAGCGACGGATAGCACGTGTTGTCGTGTGGGTCTCTGTGGTTGATGATCGCCAGCAAGACCAGTTTGGCCTTGTAGCCGATGCCTCGAATCTTGCGAAACGTGAGGTTGTTCAGATCCAAGTTTGTAAGTTCTGCTGAATTGGACCTCGGCTTGGGCTTGACGCGCGCACTCGTGCTCATGAGGTTCCTCCCGAAAGGAAAGTGGTGACCGCGGCTCCCAGGTGTTCGGGCACCCAGGACGTCCCTCGCGGTAGGAAGCTGGCCGGCTCCAACCGCGGTCACCACAGATAGTACCCTCAGCGGCGATGGTTTTCAAGCGTCACCGCACCCACGCGGCGATCGTCAGGTCGTCGCAGCCCGTCAGCGTCGCGCCCACGAGGATGCTGCGACCGAAGCGCTGGAACACGTCGAGGTCACGCATACAGCGCCGGCCACCCTTCGTGAGCACCGAGACGGGGATGCGGGAGTTGTACATCGTGACCAGCACCGTACGCGTGAACCCGATCTCCGCGTCGCGGTGGTTGTAGGGGTCGGTCGTGAACGACAGCAGCACAGTCGCCTGGCTGCCTGCGTACTTGTGGCACGTGCGCTCCACGTCCTCCACAGTGAGCGCTGGCGTCGGGCTGGTGGTCCACCTGCCGTACCGCTCGCCGTTGCGCTTGCAGTATCCGTAGGTGCATCCGTGCGAGCACCCCCGGTAGTGGTTGAGCGCGAGCGCTGCGTACTCGCGAGCACGACCATTCGGTTCGTAGATTGGCATGGGATCCTCCGTCGCACTGGAAGCGTAGCACTACTCGGCGGGCTGGTCGTCGGTCGAGTCGCTGGTCTCGGGCTGGCCGGCGTCTGTGGGCGTGGCGTCGCTGGTGCTGCTCGAGCTGCTGGCCTTCGCCGCCTTCTTCTCGAGCTTCTCCTGCTTCTTGGCCTGCGCGTTCTCGTGCTTCTCCTGGATGACCTTCTCTGCGGCCGGCAGCGGCAGCTTCTCGATCAGCCCGTTCTCGTGCCACCAGACGATGGCCGCGCGCACGATGCGCCGGATCTGGAGCACGCTCGCCGCCGCCCGTGGCTTGCCCTTCAGCATCGTCGCCTGCTCGCTGGCGTAGAAGCTGTTCACGTGCACCGCCAGGATCTTCTCGACCTGCTTCTCCTCGCCCATCACCTCGACCAGCAGGTCGAGCGTGCGCTTCACCGTGCCGACGGTCGACGGCTTCGCGGTCGGCGTGATGTGCTCGATGTACTTCGCGCACGCGTCGTTCAGCAACGTCCCGGTCGACTGGAACTTCGTGGTCATGGTCAGAACCTCCTCGTGAGAGTCATCGTCCACCCAGCGTCAGCCACTCGGCAGCGCCAGGCCATCGCTCAGTTCGTGAATCCCTGCCAGGAGCACGCCGGCTTCGACGCGTCCTGGCGGAACCCCACCGCGCCGTACTGCCCGCACTGCCACCAGCCGCTGATCGCCAGGTTGCGACGCAGCGGGCCCCCGCACTGCGGGCACTTGCCCTTGCGCACGATCTCGATCGTCTCCTGGTACGCCCGCTCGAGCGAGGCCTGCTGCTCCAGTCGCTCGCGCCGGCGAGCCCGCTTCTGCTCGATGGTCAGCTTCATGGTCTACACCACCCACTCAGCGACACGTTCGTCGGTGGCCATCCCGATCCAGTCGTCCGCGAACTCGATGTAGCACTCGATCATGTGGATGGTCTTCCGCTTCATCGCGGTCGCGAACTCGCTGGCTGCGAGCCGCCAGTAGTGGCGCTCTGCTGCGCTCGTCGCGTCGCGAGCGTTCTGCGCAGCCGCCTCGCGCAGCAGGTCCAGCATCTCGTACATCGTCGCGTCGGCCTTCGCTTTCATTTCGCCACCTTGCCCTGCAGCGCGTCGTTCACCAGCGATCCGAGGTAGCTGTACACGAAGGGCCCCTCGTTCTCGGCTTCGATCCAGAGCATCCGAGCGCGCATCTCGAACTCGTCGAGCGACCGCTCGTGCTGGTAGTACGCGTTCACGTTCTGGCGGATGCGCCGGTAGATGCTCTTGGCCTTGCTGATGTCGCGCGTGGTGGTCATCGTCGTTGCTCCTGGTCAGCCGTTGATGATTTCGAAGCGATCGACGCCGGGCACCAGCGAAAGCGTGCGACCGTTGTCCCAGTCGACGTCGATCTGCGCGAAGCGCCCTGTGGTCACCGCGAACACCGTGCCGGTGGCGCCGGCCGGGATGGGGTCGGGATCGTCGGGCATCTCAATCATGCGGATGCGGTCTCCAGCGTTCACCATCGTCGTGCTCCTCGCGTTGTTCTCGCTGCCCACGATGCTGTTGTACCTTCGATGGCCCGCGATGGGTACAAAAAAGACGCTGACGATGACACTTTTCTAGCTGCGAGCGGTCGATTGTTTGCGCCAGCCATCGCGCGCCAGGCCTCGCGAGAACACCGACGCGCGACGTTGGCCCACGTGCAGACCTTCCAGATATGGATGGCCACCAGTGCGTTCTCGCAAACGATCGCGCCCGTTTCGAGAGCGTAAGTGCGCGTATTGATTCGGTGTTATTTGGCGAGTGGGCTAGAGATCTGGACGCGCCTGATAGCGTAGTCCATGCACACGAAAGTGCGCGAAACCAGCGAGCTATTCGGTGGGGGTCTGCGCTGCGCCACTCGCACGCTTCTTCGGCTTCGCCTTGGCAGCCTTGGCGTCGGCCTTGTCCGCCGCGCGCTGCGCCAGGTCGACGCCACGCTCAGCCGCGACCTCTGCGAACGTACGACCGTCGCCCTCGAGCGTGGCTTCCAGCCCGGTGTACTTCTGCCAGCGCTCGACCGCCACGTCGACGAAGTTCGGCATGCGCTCCACCGCGAACACGCGCCGGCCGGTGACCTCGCCAGCGATGATCTGGCTGCCGCTCCCCGAGAACGTCTCGAGGCAGACGTCACCGATGTTGGTGTGCTTCAGCATCGGGATCTCGAAGAGCATGATCGGCTTCTGCGTGGGATGGACGCCGTCAGTGCACCGGCCCTTGCCCTCCCAGTCGTAGACCCACACGTTCGACATCTGGTCGATCTTGTTGATCAGCGGCCGGTCGCCCTGCACCCAGCCCATCATGCAGGGCTCGTTCTGGAAGTTGAACATGCAGAAACCCAGGATCGGCGTCGGCTTGATCCACTGGATCGTCTGGTGGAACCGGATGCCGTTCGCCGCCCACGCGTTGCGGTTGTGCAGGACGTTGCTGTCCGCGTACCAAGTGTACCACGCGGCGTTGTCAGCCACGTGCACCTTGGCAGTCGCGAACACGTCGCGCAGCATGTCCTCGTACTCCTGCATCGACGCGTAATGATCCCAATACTTGTCATCACCATTGACGCCCCAATCATGATTATTTGACCCTGGCTCCTTGCCAGCCAGCTTGTCCTTCGCGTTCAACGGATGTGATGTTCCGTCATAATTAACGCCGTAAGGGGGATCGGTAGAATATAATTGAGCTTTCTTGCCGTCCATCAGACGCACCAGCGCCGCCTTGTCGCGGCTGTCTGCGCAGATGATCCGGTGGCCGTTCTTGCCGGCGGCGCCGAGGATCCACAGGTCACCGTTCTTCGAGACCGGCGTCGTGGGAACCTCGGGCACCTCGTCGCGCTCGATCTTGCGATTCGCCGCGGCGCCAGCATCGTCGGATTCCTTCAGCGACTGGTGGATCGACGCCAGATCGGCGTCGGTGTACCCGATGCCAGCCAGGCCGGCGTCGCTCGCGCTCAGGCCATCGAGGATCTCTGCCAGCAGCTCGTTGTCCCAGCCGCCGAGTTCCACGATGTGGTTGTCTGCCACCGCGTACGCCGCTGCCTCGTCGTCGGTGGAGAAGCTCACGCCCCGAACCACGGGCACCAGCCACTCGCCACCATCGACGCGGATACGCTCGGGTGCGGATTCGCCGGCGGCCTTGCGGCGTTGAAGCGAGTCGAGGCGCCCATGACCTGCAACCAGACGTCCCGTCGTCTCGTTCATGATGATGGGCGCCACGAAGCCAAAGCGATTGATACTCGCGTCAATCGACGGTTCGTCATGCCGCTTGGGGTTCCGTTCCCACCGCAGCACCTTCGACAGCGGCGTGTACTCCACGCGGATCTCGCCAGCGTCCTGCGGTGTGGCTGGTGATGCTATCTTGCGACGTGCCATGGACCCCTCCCGGCTTGTGGTTGCCGCGCTGACGACGCCAGCGCTCACGACGATGGTGTACTCGTAGGTGAGGCGGGCGTCAACCTCAGGGCGCCAGCCTGCCAATCCCAACGGTAGCCCCACGCACCGATACCGCCCTCTGCACGCCCCACAGGCTGATCTCGAAGCGCATGAAGAACCGAGGCGCGGACTGCAACGGCGACGACAACATCTGAAAAGCGTGCGTCGCGGGCACCCACGCCACACCTGCACCCGCCGGGTGGTCGGCACCCGTCTCGCCGTCCGTCGACAACGTGCGGAACCCGTCATTGAGGATGCCGTCGTTGAACCAGCGATTTGCGGCCACGTTCTTCAGCCGTGCCCATTCCTTATACGCTCCGGTCACGTCCCGGCTTACGATCTTCATCGTGATCTCATCATCCGAATTCACATCAGCAGCGGCCAGCACCACGTATCCCAGCGCGTCGGACAGCCGGTCTTCGAACCGATTGAGGATCGGGATCTCGACGTAGGTTCCGACGCCCAGGATGCCGTAGTTCGCGTATTCCGCACCGGCCCCCGCCCCAAAGTTGTCCACGTCCAGCCACAGCCAGTCTCCCGGGTCTGCTCCCGTGGGGTTGGCGCCAGCCGCGATCTGCACACCATGGACCCACGGACCGAAGACGTGCCCCTTGTCGGGCACGCCCGTGTTGTCGTACGACCGTCCGCAGTTCAGCGGGATCAACGGAACGGACTGCCACTCGACCTTGCCGTTGGTGCCGAGGTAGGCGAAGTCGCCGGCCTTCAAGATCGGGTGATTCCCGCTCGCCGCCGGGATCTCGTCGGCCCCGTCGCCACCATCCTCTGCGAGCACGAGGATCTCCGTGGTCAGCGGGTTCGCCGCGTCGGCAATCGCCACCTGGCGCACGGCTCCGACGCCGACCGTCCGCCCCACCAGGTCGAGGTCGCCAGCGCCGCCCAACTGCACCGCCGAGAACTCCGCATCCGTGGTCTGCGCCGCCGCGTTCGCCTGCGCCGCCACCTTCATCACGTGCCCCGGGAGTGCATCGAGGGTGGCCAGCATCCGCTCGAACGCGATCGTGGCGTCCAACTCGTCGTCGTCGAAGTTCGCCAGCAGGTGGAGCTGCTCCGCGCCCTTGCTGCCAGACGTCACCACCCGCAGCGCCAGCGAACCAGCGCCGCTCGCAGGCGTCGTCGGGGCGAGGTACAGCGCGTCGCCGCCCAGCCCTTCCAACTCCCGATCGCCACGCATCGAGCGCAGCCGCAACGGCGCCTGGCTCGCGCCGCCACCATCGATCACTGCGCCCGTCCAGTCGTACGTCACCAGCGGCAGCAGCCCATCAAGCCGCGCCTGAGAGTACGTCCCCGCGTAGGTCGTCAACTGCGCCGTCCACTTCGGCGTGGCACTGGTCGTCTCGTCGACCGCTTCCATGCACACGGTGAATGTCCCGGCTCCGACCCCGGGAGCGTACTGGTAGTCGGTCCAGTCCGGAGCACCGGTCGCATCCTCGAAAATGAAATGCCCATCGATGAACGCGAATGGCCTGGTCCCAACCACGAACGGGCTCGACGCGAACGCCGTCTTGACGATGCCGCCACCGGGCTCAGTCAAAACGATGTTGTTCCAGCCCATGTCGGCGTTCGAACCCAGGTAGATGCCCGCCTTGTAGGGGTTGCCTGCGCCGTTCACGTACCCGCGCACCCACGCCTCCAACTCGTCGAGGCGATCGTCGGTCTGCTCCGGCACGTCGACCACGTTCTGCACCGAGGTGTCGACTACTCCCGTCGTCACTGTGGCGAGCAGCACGTGCCGCGAATCACCCGTCGGGTCCACCGTCTCGACCACCGGGCCCAGCACGCAGGCGCCGTAGTCAGCCTCGACCAGCGAGGCCGCCGTCTGCCCGAACAGGTGCGGGACCGTGGCGATGAAGTGCCCGCCGCTGACCAGCCCGTCCACCAGCGCCACCGCCTGCGCACCGCCGGTCGCCGGAACCACCTTCCAGATCACCACCTGTCGTGTGTGGAGGGGGTCGGGAGCGTACAATGTTGGCCCGATCAACGAGTCCAGCCGGAACTGCAACTGCCCCGCGATCGGCTCGGTCACCAGGTCCGGCGTGCCCTGCCGACCGATGCGCTCTTGCTCCACGTCGAACCGGTACTCCGCCAGCGCACCCGTCGTCGACGGCTCGCCCAGCGTCCGAGCCTGTACCGGGATCTTCTCGTACCGCAAGCTCACGTAGTACGTGACCCCCGGCGCGTCGGGGAACCACACGTCCGCAAACCCCGCCGACCCCGCAAGCTGCTCGAACCACTCGCCAGCCCCGAGAGCCACAGTGGGCATGATCAACCGCGACTTGCCGTCAGCGTCCTCGACGATCGCCCCACGGGTCGCCGTCGTGCTCACGTCCACCTTGCCCGCCGCGTACACCACCGGCCACGTCTCCCCCAGCACCGCAGGCGTCGGGAACAGCGACCGCAGCACGTCGCCCACCGCTCCGTGCAGCGGGTCGCGCAGGTACGTCTTCCAGTGCTCCACACCCGCAGGCTGTCGAGTGTTCGGGTTCCACAGGGGGTCTCGCGTGGTCATGGTCTACCTCCAGAGAGTCCAAGAGCCTTCCGGCCCGTTTTGCTACGCTACCTCGACGACTTCCGCTAGCACAATCTCAGCCACCGATCCCGCGTCCGCCGATAGCCGGAACCGCCCGGGCAGATACCCCACCGCCCCGGGGACGTACTCAAACACCGTGCTCCCGTCCAAGATCACCAGCACGCGCGTTCCACCGGCCACTGCGCGATGCTCGACTCGCAGGTCCACCGTGTACCCCGCCGGGATGTCCAAGACAGCGCCAGAGTCCATCAGGAGCGCAGGGCCCACGGTGTTGTACAGCCGGATCTGACTCGCCACCCCCGCGGGCTCAATCAGCAACTCGAACCCGTCGTCGGTGGCGTCCATATACGTCCGCAGCCTCACGGCGTCCCCAGCCCGGTACCGCGCCCGCACGTGCACCGCATGTTGCGCCCACGTCGACCCGTCGTTGGCCGTCTCCGCGTACGCAGTGTCAACCCCGTCGCCCACCGTGGCCACTCCATCGGCCGCCGTCACGGGCCCCGAGGTCGTCCACTGCCCCGAGCCCTCCAGGAAGTCGTCGATGAACTCGAACACCTGCCGGATCACCGTCGACCCCAGCCTCCGCACCGTCTCGACCGCCGCGTTGATGATCGTGGCGCTCACCCCCTCGGGGTTCGTGTGGTGCACGTAGACCGTCGACTCTTCCCCCGCGTCCGAAAGCGCCACGAACAACGCCGGCAACGGGCCCCCAACGATGTCCCGCAGGTCCTGCCACTGGTACGTCACCGACCGCGCGCCCAACAACGCCCGGAAGAACCGCCGGTAGTCGGTGCCCTTCTCGTCGAAAATGAACGGCGCCGACACCACGAACCGCCTCCGTTGGTTCGCGGTCAGGCTCGCGAACCACGGGGTCCTCTCGTCCAGCCCGACCACCGTCGCGAGCTCGCTCACGAACTCGTCGTCGCAGGCCAGCGGATCCTTCGCCGAGAGCAGCCGGTTGAACACCTTGGCGATCTCGAGGTCCGACCGCGCGAAGGTCCGGTACAGTCCTTCGAGGAACTCGCGGCCATCCTCCGAGGCGTACAGCGACGGCCTGGTCAGCGCCAGGTACCGGCTTTTCAACGTCTCGATTGCGGCGTCCAACTCCGCAGGGGTCGGGGAGGGCGAGAGCCCCCAGAACGTCAGCGTGGTCATGCGCAGGTCCCTCCGTGGGCAGACAGCACGGCGTCAGTCACGACCTCGAACAGCCGGTTGCTCATTGGGGTCGCCGTGGTGAGGATGTACACGTAGCGCGACTCTTCCCGGGCTGCGGCTACGGGAACGACAGCCCCGCCCTGCAACTGCACGGTCCAACTCGCCGCCCGTCCAGCGCTCGCCAGGGATGGCCAGGAGTACCAGGAAGCGTCATCGAACTCCACGCGAATCTCCGTGGGCGTGATGGCCTCGGCGCGCTTGGCGACACCTCCGTCCCACTGCACCCCTACGAACGGCAGGTCGCCAGGCGCGGCAACCTCCCCACCGCCAATGGTGGCCACGACGCCCCCTGCGGTGAGGTCGACGGTGCACGCCTCGCCCGGTGCGGTCGGCCGCGAGAGCGTGGCGACGTACACGAACGTCGAGGCCTTCACGATCACCGTCGCCGCCAGCCCGCCAAGCGCACCCTGCACCACCACCTTCGCCACGTCGACCGCGTCGGCCTCGACCGGCGCCGTGTTGGGCCCGCCGTCGATGTAGGTGAGGCGCAGCGTCTCCGCGTCGTCCATCGTCGCCGACAGCAAGCCACCCCAGACGCTCACGAGCACGTCAACCCCTGGGTCGTCGCAGAGCCCCCCCGAGTCCGTAGCCACCAGCGACGAGTCGACGCCGACCGTCTCCCCTGGCTCGATGCTCCGATCGAGCGTGAGGTCGTACACGAGGTCGGACACGCGCGCCGCCGTCACCAGCGCCAGCGGCCCAGCGTCCCCCGCCACTGCCCAGTTGCCTTCCGTCTCGGCCGAGGCCTGTAGCGGGATCTGCGCCCCGCCCCCCGAAGCCACGAACGTCACGCGCACCGTGCTCGCACCTGTCTGCGCCAGCGACGCGATCCCGCAGTCGGTGACGGGCGCCAGGAGCGTCGCCGAGCCGTTGACTACGCCACCGTAGTTGGTCACGACGCCGAGCGGCGAGAACTCGTTCCACGTCCCGCCGGGCGCCGCGTGGTTCAGCGTCAACCGGTAGGTGGTATCGGACTGGCGAGCGGAGCCCGTGACCGCAAGCGTCGGATCGGCGCTCACCACGTCCCAGTTGGCCACGTTCTCCGCGCTGACCTGCGTGACGATGGCGGTTCCGCCGAACGAGTCGACAAACACCACGTCTACTGTTACCTGGTCGATGAACGACGACGACGGCTCGTCAACGTCAACGTCGACACCCTGGTATTCGTAGGGGCCAACGTCCGCAGATGTCCCGCGGACGGCCGTCACGCCCGCAGCATCAAGCCCGTCTCCGCCCGCGTCGTTACCGACGTTGATCAGCGCGCTCGCGCCGCCGATCTCGAAGTCGTTTCCGGCGAAGTTCGCGAAGTCGGCCGCCGCGATCAGCGTGTTGACGTCGGTGCCACCTGGAGCCCCGATCACAGCGTCGTAGTGGTTCTTCGCCCATGTCGCGCCGACCTGGACCTCCATAGCCTCAAAATAGCACGAGTCGACGTTGACGCCGCCCTTGGCGCCGTTTGGTAGGTAGTCGCCGAGCGTGTTGTTCGCGAAAATGCAGCGCTTGACCACGAGCGGCGGGTCGGTAGCCGCAGCGTGCTCGATACCGTAGTGGTTGTGCGCGTAGAACTGCGAGTAGCGCACGTTGACGCCGGTCGCGTCCGCTCCGGTCAGGTAGATTCCCCACGATTGCGTGCGGAAGGTGCAGCGCTCGATGGTCGCCCGCGATCGTCCCGCGACCTGCGCATAGATTCCGACGCCGCCGGACGCTCCGTCGCCGTAGAAAGTACAGTCCTTGGCGTCTACGGAGCAGACAGCGCCTCCCCCGTTGACGACGAGCGCCACGCCCCATTCGCCAGCCGCGGGGTTGTTCGGGCTGGCAGCGTACTCCTTGACCGTGCATCTGCGCAGCACGCACGCCGCAGCGCTGGCGCCGCCCTCGACGCGGATCGCGTTGGCTCCAAGAGATGTGCCCGTGATCGTCGAGTCGTAGAAGGTGCAGGACTTCGCGGAGGCGATGTAGACCACACCGCCCGAGGCTCCCGGGGAGTTGCCCGCCGTGAGAGTGATGTCGAAGCCGAACCCACTGCCCGCCGCCTCGCCGACGATCCATCCGCTTCCCGGCGCAAAGCTGGTGTTGTTCGCGGGGGTGAGCGTGATGTTGGCGCCGCGCTGGTTGATCCACTGGATGTTGGCCGTCGCAGGCTTCGAGAGGGTCTGTCCGACGTAGGACAGCGCGGCCCCGGCCTCGAACACGATGCGGTCGCCAACGCCGCATGCTGCGAGGGCGTCGGTCACGGCCGCGGCGCCGCTGTAGGTCGTCGGGATCAGCCTGTCGGCCATCGTCTACCCCTTCAAGCGCGGGCGGTGCTCACGTGGCGTCACGACCCACGCGAAACCCAGCAGCGCCAGCACAGCGCCAACAACCCCAGCCACCGCAACGGCCATCACGTCGGGCCCCCTGCGTCTACGCGCTTCCATATCCCACTTCTCGGAGCGAACTGCACCACCGCCCCGATGGCCCGCCACAACACGAACGCCGCCAGTAGGCGGATCGTTCTCACGGCTGCCACCCGTCACAGGTCATCCCCAGGCGGTCAAGCCGCTCACCCGCGAGCTTCACACGCAACATCGCCTGCGCCCGGGTGAACGTCGGAGCGCCCGGCCAGCACACGCGTGCGTCTTCGCCAACAGTACGAAAGCAGTCCGCGAACACCGCTCGCTGGAAGCACGCACCGTCCCACTGCGTGTCCACTGCCGCGGCGTCCTGCGCAGACGAGCACCCACCGATCATCACGAGCACGAACGCAGCCAGGATCTTCGTGGCCTTCATCACAGCACCTCCATGACAGTCTTCAGCACGAGCGCAGCCAGACGCCCGCCGATCTCGATGCCCAACTCGTTGCCCCGCTTCTCAGCCCGCGCCAGCGCCTCCAAGAGCAGCGACTGGCAGACCTGCCGATCCGCCTTCGACGCCATGACCACCGCCGACGCAGCGATCATCACGTCCACAGCAGCGGCTTTCACCTCGGGCTCGAACTCTCCCGCGACTCGAAGACACCAGGCATTGAAATCGTCCATGTCAGGCCTCCGTGATGGTCACCGCCACCGTCCCGGGGAACGGTAGCTCGGTGCCGGTCAACACTATGTTCGCCACCCCCGGGCCCCCACCGTCGTCCATCGTGAGCACCGCGATGTCGTAGGCTCCATATCCCGCAGCAGCCAACGCCACCACAGCCAAGCGGAAGCGCTGCACCTCGCCCCCCAGCGTCCACAGCCACTCGGCGTAATCCGACGATACCACCTCGCTCTCCCGGCCCGCAGCGATCTTCCAGTCGGCCAGCGTCGCGTCAGGGCGAAGCACGCTGGTCAGCGCCTCTTGCACCGCACCAGACTTGCCCGTTGCAGTCCCGGGCTGGCACATGATTTCGATCGCCACGTCGATAGGCTCCGGCGTGTAGTTCACCGGCCAGCACCGAAGCCCCGCCATCGTTCGCCCGCCGACGCGTTGCAGGTCGACCTGCTGCCCGTTGAACCACGTGTCCATCTCCGCGAGGTCCGACGTGGTCAGAGCTGCCCCATCCTCACCCACGACAACGAGCATCACCGACTGGTCACCAGCGCCGTTCTCGACGGCAATCGCTCGCGAAACCGGGTTGCCCCCAGCCGCGAGCATGAAGTCGTCCTGCGCCGCCGTCTCGTAGTCCTCGACGGTCACCACCCGCTGCACAGCTCGAACGCGAGCAGGGCCCACGTACCGAAGCTCCTCCAACGAGATCGCGGTCCCGGCTTCCCGGTACGTCCAGCCCGAAGCCGCTCGGTGGTTCCACACCGCTGCTACGAGAGAGACCCCCGTGCGCTGCACTTCGATCGTCCCTGCCCCCGCGTTGCCGTTCTGGTCGGCACCCACGCGGTAGGTGGACCTCACGACCTGGCCCGCGGGCGGGATCTGCCCGTTGGTCCCGTTGCCGGTCACCAGCCTCACGACCTCGTCGTCCATCTCCAGGACCTGGAACACCTTCGACGACGAATCGGCGTCGTACAGCGTTTCGATCTCGCTCCAGTCCGCGTCCGTCCCCACGCGCAACTCGGACACCGACCCGTCCACGTAGGGCTCGGTCGGAAGCGAGAACTCCTGCCAGGCGTCGCCCGTGGACGTTCCGAGCTCGTCGGACACCGTGCGCCCCTGCGTGGCTTCCCACGGCAGGTACCAGTCGCCGTCGTCCCCGTCGACCGTCGTGGGCTTCGCGGAGGCTCCCCCCGTGACCTTCGCCACGCGGAAGCGTAGCCAGAAGCCCTCGACCCCCGGCGTAGAGTCGGTGGTCCACGTGCGCGAGGTGGTGAGCGGAAGCACGATCTCCGTGGAGCCCGAGGCTGCCAGGGTATCCCCAGCAGAACCGCTCACGTCGTCCACCGGGATCGGCGTCCACGTGGTCTTGACGCTGTAGTCCGACGCCACCTCGGAGGGGATCGTCTGCCCCATGTACCCGCCGATGGTCAGCACGGTCAGGCTCGCGCCCATGGTTCCCGTGGCCACTCGGCCCGTAGGTAGGTACGTCACCTCCACGCCGAGGCCTGTGCGCCACCTGGTCGCGCCGTCCACGAATGTCCCCACGTGGAACGTCAGCGTGCCAGGCCCGTCGCCGTCCTTCGTGACGACAGCGGGCGTCCCGACGTAGCCTTCGTCCATGTACTCCAGAGACAGGTCCACCGTCCCCGGATTCGGCGTCGTGAACGCCCACGTCATCGCGTCGAACGCCAGGTGCCGGTGCCCCACGTAGACCGCTTCGCCGTACACGGGGGGCGTCGAAAACAGGTCAGCCCCCGGCACCCACGCCGCGAACACGAACGCCCCCGCCCCCACGTCCCACTTACGCGTGTACACCAGCAACGTCGTCGCGTCGGCGGTCACCGCTGCGTCGAGGTGCTCGTACTCCACCGAAGGCGCCGAGTCCGTCGACTTCGTGGCCACCAACGCCCCGGTCTGGAGCAGCAGCGTCGGCGCCGTCAGCAGCCCCGAGAGCCTGCCGACCATCCGCGCACTCGCCGGCACGTCCCGCCGCAGCGAGAAGCCCTTCAGCCTCGCCAGCGACAGCGCCTCCCCACGGGTCGCGAAGTGCCGCCACGAGAACGACTCCACCCCGCGATCGATCGCGCAGAGCGTCGTGTGCCCAACCGCCGCCTGCACCCGGTTGATCCCGTTGACGGGGTCGTCGTCGGAGGTCTCCGTGTGCCACGGAAGCTCAATCTTCTTGAACTCGCTGATCATCCGCTGTAGCGCGCGGTAGTAGAACCGCGCGAACTTGATGCCGGATCGGGTCGGTCGCGTTGCCATCTACGCCTCCACCACGTGCTTCGTCGAGGTCTCCAGGTCGAGGTACTCCACGACCAGCCGCCGCTTGCCTTCGCCGCTCTCGCCCGTACTCACCGCCGCGGACACCAGCTTGGCCCGGCGCTCGCGCTCCATCGCTTGGAACGTCCGCGCTACCCGGTCGCGTTCCTCGGGGCTCAGGTCGTTGGACATCACCTCGTAAACCCCGCTCTCGTAGCCGATCCCGTCCTGCCGCTCCCAGGGGTGCGCCGAGATCCCGGGGGTGAGCATGAGCATGATGGACTGCTCCGTTGCCTCGGCGGGTGTCGAGGTCAGCGCCACGCCGCCCTGGGGGGTTCGCTGGGGTGGCCATCGCATGGTCTGCGCCATCGCTACACCGCCTTCATCTTGGTGGCCGCGCCCTCTGCGTCCGCTGCTACGATCTGCGGAAGTGGGCCGGCGGTCGGAATCGTCACGGGCGGGACGGGAGGCGCAGGCGGCGGGGCGATCTCCACGAAATAGATCGCCAGCGCTGCAGCCAACGCGGCAACCGGGACCTGGTGCGTGTGCCCATTGTAAGGCGTCCCGATCTCGTCGTTCACGTAGCCCTTCGTCCCGGGCCACAGTGCCACCGGGTCGCTCGCATCGAACGCGCCGGCCTTGACGCCCTCTTCGTCGAGCACCAACTGCGTCGCCCCGCCCTTCGAAGCGATCGCCGTCATGCTCAGCGTGAACCAACTCGCCAGCGGTCGGTCGAGCCCGATGTTCGCCCACCGAAGCTCGCCGCCGTCGAACTGCAGCAACAGCACGTCCGACCCCACCGCGGGCACCTGCAACACCTGCCCCATCGCAGGCGAGATCCATCCGATCACGTGCTCCGGCCACCCCTCACGGCTCGGTCCAGAGTAGGTCTGCGCCGACAGCTTCACCGCGCCGTCCAGCACCAGCACCCCAGCCTCGTCACGGTGCGTGTCGTCGGCTATCGTCGCGCGGTGCACAGCCGTGATCTTCATGCCACCTCTCGAATCTGCTTCGTGGGTGCGGCCCCGTTGGTCGTCAAGTCCTTCTCTTCGACCAACTTCTGGAAGCTCATCTGCACCTCGTGTCGGTCTTCCCCCCACGTGTGGCTCGCGGTCTTCCACACGTACAGGCCCTCGTGCTGGGGGACGACCCCGCGAATGCGATGGATCTGGTTGGGCCCGAACAACTCCGCGCCTGGGACGTTGGAGATCGCCCCCTGGCCACCCAGGTAGCCTGCCGCTCGCTGGAGAAACCACCGCATGGCGAAGTCAACGACGTCTTCCTCGGTGTGCACCAAAGCCCCAGCGGAGAGCACCTCACGCGCCGCCCGGTGCGCTTCCCCTGCGACCAGCACGCCCTTCTGGTTGCGCGTCTTGTTCTTCCCAGACTCCACGTCCTGCGTGCCCTCGCCCAACGCGTAGAACTTCAGCGCAGCCCCGCTCTTGATCTCTGCCTTGATGCCCTGCTCACGCGCCCACTTGTCGCCCTGCCAGTCGTCAGTGATTTCAACCAGCCGCGGAACCCCCGATGCGTACTCCACGATGGCCCGCACGAGCGCCCGGGTTCCGAGGCGGTTGCTCCAGCCGTAGACCTCCAGAGCCGTGGGCATTCCCGACGTGGACTCCACGATGTCGGGCCCCGACTCCCAATCGCTCTCGCCCTTCAGCGAATACCACAGGGTCACGGGTTCGATCAGCCCGTAGGCGGTCGAGAGCGGCAGGTACACCAGGTTGTTCCGCCGCTGCTTCCGGTGGCACCCTGCGAACGGCTCGTCACCCAGGCGCTCCCGGGCGTCGGCCTCAATCACCATGAGCTGCTCGTCGCTCCAGACCTGCGGATATGCGTAGCCGTCCGCGATGGCCATGTGCTTCAGCCACAGCAGATCCGAGGTCAGCACCTCCTTGAAGCGGTCGCCCTTCTTGGCCTTCGACGGCATCAGCAAATAGCCCATCTGCGGGTAGTCGCGGTCCAAAACCTCCTTGATCGCGTCTGCGTGTGTCGAGACGCCCTGCACCAGCCGGCCGTTCTGGTCCGCGATGAACTCGTCCAAGGCGTCGAAGGCCTCGACGTCCATCGTCACGCCGTCCGGTCGGTACTTCGGCAGGCGGCTCTTGATCCTGAAGTAGCCCTGGTGCATCAACGTCCCGCCGTAGCCAGCCCACAGGCTCACTTCAGCACCGGGCAGGAACATCGCCTCGTTGACGATCCGGTAGTCCATCGTGTCGGGGTCGACGCAGTCGAAGGACAGCGTGAGTTGCGAGGCCCCGTCGAACGTCCGATGCAGGCTGAAGGGCTGCAGCGCCGACAGCAGGTCGTCGCCGAGCAGCGTACCGTCCACGCTCAGGCGGTAGACCGGGCACTCGGCGTCTTCGTTCTGGTTCCTCACCGCCACCTCACGTGTAGGTCACCCCGGGCACCGCGATCGCTTCCTCTTCGAGCCGTGCCTGCGCGATCGCTTCGAACCGCGCAACCCCTGCCGACGTGCCGAACGGAACGGCCCGCGGCTTGATCGCCCCCTGCATATCCGAGTGCGTGCGGTCCAACAGCCTGAGCCTGTCTCCCACTGCAGGAGACGGGTACAGGTCGGCGTTCAACTGCCGCACCCTCACGCCGAGGCTCGCGTCCCCGTAGACGCGCCAGGCCACCAACTCCGGCGTCTCGCTGGCACGGAGCGTCCAGTACATCGTCTCCCGCTCGCGCTCCCCCGGGGTCGTCCTATCCAGCGACCGGTGGTTCGCGGCTTCGAGCGTGATGTCGAACTGGTACGCAATGGGGTTCCCCGAGGCCTCCCAATGCCCGTGCGGCGTCTTGGTGCCCAGGTTGGACAAGTAGCAGCGGAACGTTCGCTTGCCGTACGAGAACAGGCACACCGGCCGCCTGCCGAGGTTCGCGTCCTTCTTCCAGAACGCTTCCAACGCCAGCCGCAGGGGCTCGAGATCCTCGTACGCGTGGCCCGCCACGAACAGTGCGCCGAAGGTGCAGGTCTCCGGGTCTCCACCGGCGGCCATCGTCGGCGGGGCGTAGTCCCCCACCATCTTCCGGCGGGTGGTCTGCCCCGAGAGCGTCCAGGCGATGTTGTCGGGGGGCGTCTGCGAGACCACGGCGTTCTCGAAGGCACCGGCCCCGCGGATGAAGTCGGCGCCGTCGACCTGCAGCGTCCACACGTCCGGGCGGAAGCCCAGTTTGGACATGATCTTGTCCAAGGCTCCCGTGCGCTGCAGAACCCCCAGACCCATCCCGGCGATCGGAGCGACGCTCATGGCCTACCTCCGTGCGTCCAGCATGGTGAGATCGATCACGTCGTCTTGCAGGGGCTGCGTCACCAGCCCGCCAGCGCCCTCGCGAACCAGGGTCATGCGGTACTCGGGGGAGACGAGCCGCGCCTGGCCCTCGCCACGGTCGACACGAGCGCGGACGGATGAATTGTGGTCGACGGGCTTCTTTGTCTTGTCCGTAATGGTGTGGTCGAGTTGCATCCTGAGCGTCATTCCCAGGTTCTTGAACGACCCGGCGATCCGATCACCGGCGGATAGCAGTCCAGAAAACGCGCCGGCCGGTTTGTCCATCAGCGCACCGTAATCTTGAAAATACTTGTCGGTCAGTTTCGTGAGACGCTCTCCGGCGCCGCGGTCGAACTCGGTCAACAAATCCGCGCGGGTGAGAACACCTGCGCCAGCGGATACCTGTGCACGCTGGTAGTCGATCTCCTTCAACGCCATGTACATCGCAAACTCACGCGTACCTTCTACGCCACCACCCTTTTTCGACACCGCCATCCGTGCTTGGTCCACGGTCAACCGCGACGTCGACAATGCGCGCTCGTTCTCTGCGTTCTGGATACTACCCGTCTCGATTACGCCAGCGATGATGCTCGCCACTTCGTAGGTGATGCCAATCCCGGCGGCCACGCCGATCGCCTTCGAGGCAAAACCGGCAGCACGTACACCGAGCCCCTGCGTCACTGCTGGCGCTGCCATCGCAGAGGTCCTTGTATTCGCGTCGAAGGTTGCAGCGGTTCCAGTAGTACCCACCCCCCCGGCGGCACCGCTCACTGCCGCCGCAGCGCCGATGCTCCCGAGATACGCCCTGGCAGCGCCTGACAGCTTCGCCGCGCCCCAGATTAAAAACAGTCGCTCGCTTACGTCCACCAGCAACCCGATGTTCTTCGCCAGCGTTCCGACGGCCTTCCCGATCTGATCGGCCATCCCAACAACGTTCTTCTCGAAGTCGCCGCTCTTCAGCCCGATCGCGTCGAAGAACGCCACGCCGATCTGCCGACTCGCCCGGTTGAACGCCTGCTCCATCGACCGGATCTTGTGCCCCGTCGTTGCCTCCATCTTCCCGAACGCCACCTCGATCTCACCCGACTTCGTGACCATCTCGTCTTGGATCTCAACGAAGTCCTTCATGCCCCGATCGCTGGTCAGCGCCAGCGCGATATTCAACGCCTCGACGCTTCCGAGCACCTTGGACATCATCTCGGTGTTACCGCCGAGTCCCTCTTTCAGGTATTTCAGCGACCCAGCCAGGCCCTTCGTCTTCAGCGTCTGCGCGCCCCACTCGATCCCAAGTTCCTTCAACACCTTCTTTGCTTCCTCGGGGGGCTTCACGATCGAAGCGATCACCATCCTGAGAGAGGTCGTAGCCGATGCGATGTTGATGCCTTGCTTCGTGGCAGTGGCTAGCGCAGCCCCAACGGACTCGAACGACACGCCCATCGACGCGGCCAGCGGCGCAATCTGCCCGATCACCGCAGCCATCTCGCCGATGGTCGTCTTGCCCCGCTTCTGCGCCAGCGCGAACACGTCGGCTACATGCGTCGCCCTCTCGGTGCCCAGCCCGTAGGCATTGATTACGTTCGTCAACCCGTCGACCGCTGTGGCCGTGTCGGTGAGACCGCCGATGGCCGTCTTGCCAGCCACGGTCATGAAATCAAGCGCCTGCCTCGTGTCCACCGACGCGGAGATCGCCTGGTACAGCCCCGTCGTGACCACGCTGATGTCCGTCCCGAAGCGTACGGATATCGACTCCATGGCGTCGCCGTACATGATCGCAGCATTCTGGCCCTCTGCGAGCAGCGTGTCGACCTTCGCCAAGCCGTCTTCAAGTTTGGTGAATTCCCGTGTGCCCTTCGCGACCAGCCCGACCAGCCCGGAGACGCCCGAGAGAGCGCCCACCATCTTCAGCATGGAGCCAGATGTCGAGACGATGGACTTCCCGAGACCGTCGACTTCCTGCCGGGTTCCCTTGGCTGCAACCCCGGCCTGGGCCATCCCCGCCTTCAGGCCCTGGTCCTTCAGCCGGAGCGCAACCCATAGGTCGAACTGCTCGCTTGTCGCGCCCATCTCACTCTCCGTTCGGGTGGTTCTTCACCCAATCCCGCACGCGCTGCTCATTCCCCCGGATCGAATCCATGATCTGCTCCACCTGCCACAGCGGCATATCCAGCAGGTCGGACAACGTCACACCTCCCCGCCGTGCTCGTAGAATCCAGTCCAGGAGGTGCTCGTACAAGTCAGAGAACGTGTGCCCGCCCATGCAGTCTACGAGATCGTCTCCCGCCACGAAAAAGGGACGTCAACGGCACCCGAGCAGCCATCGCGTCCGCACTTGGCAGGCAGCATGGGGACAGGGCCCCCGGAAAGCCCGAACACGTCGACCACGAGCGAGTCTATGGTGTCCGGGGGAAGGTCAATCATGTAGCCCTTGGGCGGTCGAACGAACGCCTCGACAGGCCTCGTGTCGGTGCCACAGACGGCGCCCTCCACGATGGCCAGCTTCTGCCGCGTGTCGTTCCGCATGTCCTGGTCGCTCAGCGTGAAATGCGACTCCATCCACGCCGGGACTTTGAGGGTCAGCGACTTCACCTCACCGAGTCCCGGGATCTTCTGTGGCTCGATCTCTACGGTGATCGTCGGCGGGGTACTCCACGGCTCGTGGTAGTAGACGACCATGTCGCCAAGGTCCAACTCCGTTCCTGCCGGGATCGGATGCCTGCACCTCGGGCAGGTGTTCGTCTCCGCAGTGAAGACCACGCGCTTTCGCTGCTTCCACTGCCGGTAGTACAGCATCGTGATGATGTCGACGAACGGCAACCCCGCGATGGTGGGCACGACGATGTCGCCTCCGGGCTTGGCGATCTCTTCGATTGTTCGCCCCCCCACCGACGCGAGGCATTCCTTCAGCGCGTAGACCAGCATTCGGTTGGAGTTTCCGACGTGCTCCCGGTTGGCCCTGACGTCACCGACAGCGATCTCCACCCGAGTCGACGCGGGCTTCAACTCGAAGTCCTGCCTGCACTCGTCGCCGAGCTTTCGCCCGTGGGGAAGACGCTGGCCCATCTCCGCGAGTGTGCCCCGCGTGAGTTTGGGTTCCTGCGCTCCGTTCGTTCCGGTCATGGGATTACCCCTCTCCGCTCTCGCCCGGTACTACCCGGGGATGTAGACGCAGTTGTACGCGCTGGCCTTGACCGCGATCTTCGCCGCCGCGGGGGAGCCACGGTCGAGGCTGGGCGGGTTCGGCGGGCTGGTGAGGAACATGCGCTCGACCTCCCACGTCGCCAGCACCTTCTCGTCGGTCCCGCGGACAGTGAGGATCACCGGCGGGTTGTGTCCGGGAAGCCCCATCTTCGACGCCAGCCACCACGCGAGCAGGATGCCCATCTGGATGGGGTCGTTGGCGTAGAACTCCAGCGACACCTCGGCGCTCTTGATGCGTCCGCCCGAGTGCGCCTTGCCGTCGGTGGTCTCGAACGTCACGAGAGACGTCTCCAGACCGCTGACGGAGATCGGCGTCAGGGTTCCCGGCAGGAATCCGCCCTTGCCGTCGGGGATGCCTGGGCCGCCGATGCCCAGCTCGAAGTTCGCGACGTTGGGATGGCGCTCGCCGTCGCTGCGGGTGGGGGTCGACATGGGTTCCTCCTTCTCACTGGCCCGCGGTGTCGAGGCCCTGCCCCGCACCGGAGGGTTCGTTGGTCTTGGGATCGATCACAGGATCGGTATCGGTCACGGGCTTGGCGCCGATGATGTCGGTGGTGAGAACGGGGGGAACCGCTGGAACGGTGGCAGGCGAAGCGTCAGGATGCGCCAGGAGCGTCTCGGGGGCGTCGGTGGCCTCGGAGATACCGCCAATGACGTCTGGAGCGACGGACGGGGCCGCCTCGTTGCTGGCGTCGGGCTCCGCAGGGGTCGGGTTGACGATCACCTCGGTTGCCGCGATCTGGTCCGAGAGCTTCAACGCCCCAGCCGTCTCGACGGGTGCCACCGTGAACGCCACCGCGACACAGGCGAACGCCACGCCCAGCACCTTCGCGATCGTCGGTGCCCACTTCCCGGTCATGGCCGGCGCGTGCATGATGAACGTCACGAGCATCCCGCCCACCGCCACGAGCACCGAGGGCTGCACGTCCCAGCCGAACGCCTTCTTGACCCACCACGCGCCCAGGTACAGCACCAGGGCCACGAGTTGCGCAACCGCCTTGAAGTTCATGTCGATCCTCCTCAGAACGTTTGGTCATTCGACCTGCGCCGCGGGGGCGCCGGCCAGTCGAACATCGGAACCTCTGGCACTGACGGACGCCCAGCCATCGGGCCATGCTCGCCCACACACGCTACCTCGTGGCCGTTCTGCTTCGTGGCCAGCAGCGTCACGTTCGCCCGCGTGGCCTCGTAGTGCTCGCGCTGCCAGTCGCCCCACGCCTCCAGCAACTCGTTCATCCGCTTGAGCCGCATGTTGATCGATCGCACGACCCACGCCACGACCGACGCCAGCACGCCGCCAATGAGGCTTGCAGCGTTGACGATCGCGTTCATGGCCGTCCACGTGTTCGGGTCGGTGGCCGTCGCGGCGCCGTTCGCGAGCGCCGTCGCACCCATACATCCCACGATGAGCACGAGTACGACCCCAGCGCCGATCGCCGCCGTCCTACGCTGCATCACGCCTCCACGTCGTCGTCGCCGAGGTACTCGCCCTCGTGCCCAGCAATGCCCCGGAGCAGCGCGCCCACGCGCTTCCGGCTCCAGTTGGCGCCAGGGTCCCAGTGCCATCTTGTAATAGGCGACCACTCGCAATGAAGGTGGACGGTCTCCATCCCCAGCTTCAGTCCGAACGCCTCGCCAGCCCACGCCAGCAGTTCGGCCGCCCGCTGGAACTGCGCCGCGCTGAATACCTCGCGGCCCTCAGCAATCACCGGCACCAGGTCGAACGCCCACAGCAGGTTGTTGGGGTCGGCGCACACGTCGAAGGGACTCACCCACCCGTACCGGTCCGCCAGCGCCTTCCAGTCGTCGTACCGATGCTCCTGCGTGTGCTTGCGCAAGTCCGTCGGCGTCGTCCCACGCCACCATCGCCAGACGTCGAAGCCCCTGGCGTACAGGTCGCGGTACGGCGAGATCGCCCCGTGCACCGCGCACTCGTCCACCGGGACCGCCAACAGCGTCTTGCCACTCGGCAGCACGTACGCGTGGCTCACGTAGCTCAACGGCGCAGACAGCAGGTTGCGCAGCACGCGCTCCAACCCCGCTTCTCCCGTCCACCCGTGCTGCACCGCCGCGTTGTAGATGCCGCAGCCCGTGGTGTGAATCCCCACGCCGGCCACATTGACCCGCCGCGTGCGCTCCTCACGCGCCGAAGCCACGATCTCCGTGTTCGCCAGGTGCGTCGGCCCGAAGTCCCCAGCCACACCCACACGCAGACGCTCCACCTCCCGCACCGCTGCCCACGTCGCCGGACCAAGCTTCCCGTCCTGCGGGAACAAGCCGTGCGCCGCCTGGAAGCGCCTCACCTCCTTGGCAAACTGGAGCCCGGAAGGGGTGAGGCTGCGCAGCCACCACGGAAGATCCTCGACCTTCCAGACGGCGCCGGCCTGCTTCGCGTTGTAGGTCTGAGCGTCCATCGATCCTCACGACTCGCCAGGGTTACGCCGCCGCGCGAACCGCCATGCCCTTCGTCCCAAGCACCACCTCGACGACCTTCGCCGTCTCTACGATCTCGAACGTGCAGGTGGCAACCACCTTGCCCAGCGCCTGCACCTCGGGAGGGTTGTTCGTGTCGTTCGCGACGATCTGCACGTCGCTGTCGAACTCCCCCGTACCCTTGAACCAGCCGTCCTTGTGGTGCGGGCGGAAGATGCTCCGCAACGCCGAGACCACCTTCTTGCGCAGGTCGTCGTCCACCACCTCGTAGACGTACTGGTACATGTTCGCCCGGATCTCGGCCACCAGGTGCAGGATGCTCTTCGCCTTGTGCACCCAGATCGTCCCCTTGCCGTTCAACCCAGGGGCCTCGTCGCCGAACAGGTAGATGCTCGACCCCTGGTGCATGATCGTGCGAATCCCGTACCCGTTCAGGATCGCGTCGTTCATCGGGTTCGGGTCGTCGGTCGCGTCGGTCGTCAGCCGGCGCACCCAGCCATCGAGCCGCAGGTCCGCACCCGCGGGGGCCTTCTGGTAGCCCTTGCGCCGCACGGACAGGTTCGCCTCGAGCCCCGTGATCAGCCCCATCATGTCGGCCTGATACGCCGTCGACCCACCGAAGGGGTTGTCGGCCAGGTCGCAGTAGCTCGGGAAGGTGAGCCAGCCGTGCTCCAGGAACGACGAGAGGTTGTCCCGCTGCCACTTGCCCGCGGACTGCTCCGTCGTGATCGTCGACTGCACGGTGCCGTTCCACCAGAAGCCGTGCCGCTCGCAGAAGGCCTGGGCAGCGTCCTGGATGTCGCCGCCGTACTGCCCGGGGGCGAACAGCGTGATCAGCCCCAGGTTGTACTGCGGCAGGTCCAAGAGCGGCGAGTCCTCCAGGTCGAAGGCCGAGCTGGTGTAGTCTTCGTCCGCCAAGTCGTGGTGCCCGTCGATGCCACCCGTCAGCGGCTGCTCGTACTCCACCCGGCAGGTGGTCGGGTTCTCGCCCTCTTCCTCGGTGTCGGCCGCCGCGGAGAAGCCGATGATGGTATTGATCGTGCCGTCCTTGTCGACGACGATGGAGGCGTTCGGCCCGTAGTTCCCCCAGGCCGCGGTGGCACGGAGCCCCACGTACTCCAGCCCGGCGTCGTCGGTGTGCACGAAGGCCTCGACGCGGGGCTCGGCTGCCAGCGCCGCGTTGATGGCCGCCGCCTCCTGGGTAGCGGTGTCCGTGGCGCCACCCGTGCCCGCGGTCGAGACGTTGATCGCCACACCGGAGATCACCCCGTCGACTTCCAGCGAGCACATGACCGTCTTGATTGCGTTGTTCGCGTACGTCCCGGAGGTCGTACCCACTGCCTGCGGCAGACCCGGGGGAACCGCGATGCCGGCCAGGTCGTCGTTCAAGCCGAGGGTCAGCGTCTGCGAGCCGTCGGCGTTCTGCGTCACCTTCGTCACGCGGAAGCGCTGCGTCACGTCCTTCGAGCCCGTGTGCGTCGAGGCGAACGCGTTCGGGTACAGCCACGCCTTGCGCGCCTTCAGGTCGGTCGGCAGCACGCGGCAGAAGATCGTGATGGTGTCGCCTTCGACGTGAGCCGCGCCGGCCGCTGTGACCGTGTGCCCGGACAGGTGCGGCTCGGGCGGGCCGTAGGCCACCGCCACCTCGCCGGCCGGCAGGTCTTCAGCGATCGCCATGTCGTTGAAGTCGTACGCCTCCACCGTGTAGTGGGTGGCGTCGGTGAAGGTCAGCACCAGGTAGTGCGGCTTCACCGCCGAGCCCACCGTGAACGCGGTGCGCGCGATGTAGCCCTCGCCCGTGCCCGTGCGCTTGTAGCGGAAGGTCTCGAGCTTGACCGTGTTGCCGGACACGCCGCCCGGGAACGGGATCTCGGCGAAGTTCGCAGGCTTCAGGTGCGCCAACACGGGGTCTCCGGCGAACACGTCGGCCGCGTCCACTTCCCACTGCTCGTGTTGCCTCAGCAGCTCGTCGATCGTCTTCTGCCAGTGCCGCGTGTCGTCGCTGTCGAGGCTCAGTTCCAGGAGCTTCGGCAGGCTGTACTCGCCGCCGTCCTCGGAGAGCACCACGCCGAACGACAGGTCGGGGTTCTGCGAGCCGTCGCGCAGCCTGACAGTGAGGTCGCTCTTGGTGCCGTCGTAGCGCACGCTGGGCACCGAGACGTGCCAGCGGATCGGCACTGCAGCCAGCGCCTCGGCCACGAAGTCGCCCTGGACCGTCACGACGCCCACCGCGGTGTTGCCCGTGATCGCCCACTCGCGCGTGTGCCCGGTGAGCGTGAAGACGCCGCCCTTCAACTCGTCCTTGGCGAAGGCAATCGAGCCCGTCGCGAACGTCGGGCCCGTCTCGGCCGCCGCACCGTCCGCCACCGAACCACCGTACTCCAGCCCCTTGCCCGCCCACGTCCCAGGGGACGCCGCGTCCAACTGCCCCACCGTGCCGTTGGTCCGCGTGTCGGGGGCCAGTGCCCGCACCGTGGTATCCACGTACCTGTCGAACAGCCGCAGCGACGCCGCACGCTCGTTGCCGTCCGTCACCCGCAACGTCGCCAGCACGCCCGACCCCTTGCCCGCGTCGAAGAAGTGCCGCACCGCCAGCGGCGTCGGGTCCTCGACGATCAGGTCATCCTTGCGCACGCGATTCACGTCGTCGGCGCCGCCCTGATGAAGAACGACCCCTACGGGCCCCTTGCGGAACGCCCCGATGGCCACGCTCGAACCGAACGCGCCGGGCATCGACGGGATGGAAGCGTCACGACGGAACACGCGCACACCGGCGCCGCCAGCCTGGGGTCCGTAGACGAACGTACTCATGGGGTCCTCCTAAGTTCTTTGCCACGCGTCGAGCGTTACGTCGCCGACGCTGGGTTCAACCATGTACGGCACCGATCGCTCTGCCGTGTCCCACCGCTGCACGCCCTGCAAGAGCAGCCCGATCGAAGCCTCGTGCAGGTCGCCCCGGCGCCCGAATTCCAGCGCGCCGACTTCCAGCACGTCGTAGCCGATCCCCGTGCCCGCGGAGACCATGCGCCGGCCGGTCCTGCCGATCACCTCGCACGCCGCCTCAATCACGTCCGCAGCCTCCCCGTTGCTCTCCGCGATGGCCGCCAGCGTGAAGCCCAGGTCTTCAATCGTCGGCGCGTCGATGACGTAGGCCAGTTCTGCCCCCTCATCAATTACCACCGATCGTCCGACACCCTGCACCCGCTCCCGCACGCGGAAGCCGTCGAGGACCATCGCGGGCATGCGCTCGACGTACAGGTCTTCGTCTGGGTCGCCACCGGTCACGATGTCGGGATTGGCCTTGTAACGGATGGCCAGGCGCTTGCCGACCACGATCGGAGTCGTGAGCGTGAACGTCGTAGCCGTGGCAACACCAGGAAGCGGCGTCGTGCGGGTCGCATCGTCGGTGACGTTGTAGACCGCGCCGATCTCCGTGACCGTGACCTTCTGCGTTCCCACCCCCGCAGTGAGGTCGACCAGGTTGAACTTGCCCGCCTGCGTCTGCGCGAACGAGGTCAACTCCGTGTCGAACCACACCGACAGGCCTGCGTTGAACAGCGGGATCAGCCCGCGATAGATCGCGTCGTCGAACCAACCACTGGGGAGCAGCACGTTCGACGACACCCGCGACAGCTCCAGTTCAAGGTGCACCGTGAGCCCGACGAACACCGGTGACGCCAGGCCGTCGACCGTGCGCATCCTCACCGCCAAGCCCAAGCCGCGCTCAGGCCACGACGGTAGGCCAGCCTCGACCTGCGCCGGGGTGTTCCACGTGGTCGTCGCCGCGACCCACGCCGTGCCGCTCCAGACCTTCTGCTCAGTGGCTCCGACCAGCCGAACCTCGACCTCGCTCTCGGTCGCCGTGGCCTCGTAATCCACACGCCCGCGAAGCACGCTCCGCAGCGCCGTCAGCGCCACGAACGGCCACGTGATGGTCTGCCACCCAGAGACGGGCTGCTCAACCTCGGCGTCGGGGTCGCGAACCAGCGTCGCGCTCGCGGGGTACTGAATGCCACCACGGCAGTAGACCGGCTGCGTACCCACGCGGATCTTCGTCGCGTCGAACGTCGGCCGTCCGGGGGTCTTCCACCCCAGGAACCCGAACTGCCTCGGTAGGTGGTGGTATCTCACGCTTTCCCCTTCGCGATGGCCTTACGCACCGTCTCCAACGCCGCAGCACGTAGCCCCTTCTGCACCTCAGCGGACTGCAACGGCCTCGACATGAACGGCCGCGGCGGGATGAACCAGCCGCCGCCCTTCCCCCTCACGCCGTCGCTCAGCTTCTTGGCGATGTTTTTTCCAGCCAGGTCCTTCTTGTTCGCGCCGACGATCGCGCTCATCTCCTTGCGTCCCGCGAGCACGTGTCGGATGGAGTTCATCAGATCACGATGATTCACCAACGGCATCGTCGACCCGCGCTTCATCGCGATCGTCTTCGCCGCGTTCTTCGCGTACTCCCGGTCACGGATCATCTTCTTGGCCACCCGCACCGTGAGCCGGCCCACGCGGTTCAACTCTTCGACCGCCGCAGCCTCCAGGTTCTTCTCGAACTGCGGTCCCATCGCGCTGATGAGCTTGTCCCAGTCCCCGCCGATCGTCATGCGCTCACCCGCCGCTCGGGGTGCCGCAGCTCCAACGGCGCATGAACGAGTCGCCCGCGGTCCAGTCGCCCAGGCCTCGCGCCGATCCGCAACTCCGCGCCCTCGGGGGTGGCGTAGTCGCGGAACACCGTGGTGACCAACCGATCGCCCTTCGCGGGGGTGTAGCTCAGCGCCGCGCAGTCGGCCTTCTTGAACGTGATCTCGCCAACCACCGTCACGTCAGACCCGCCGTCGCTCTTGCTCTCGGACAACGCGAACTCCACCTGCGCGCGAATCACCACCTGCGCGCCCCCAGCGTCAGCCATCCGTGGCGTCCTGCGATGGGGGTCGACCGTTGCTCCGGTAGCCGTAGCCACGGGCGCGATCGTCACGGTCTCGGCGAACAGCAGGCGCGTCCTCACTCGGTGACCTCCGGCTTGCGGCGCTTCAACTTCTTCTCGGTCGTCTCTGGCCGCGCAGCCTCGGCGCTCTCGATGGCCAGCGTGCTCTCGGGGGTCTGCGGGTTCGCCTCGACCACCAGGGCAGCCTGTGCCACCGCCGCCGCACGCGTCACCACCCGCGACGACACCAGCGGCTTGATCCGCACGTCCGGACACGCCGCGTACAGCGCCGCAATGTCGCTCTGCCCCAACTGCATCGGCGTCGACGTCCCAGCCCTCAGCACCTGCACCTGCACCCCGCCGAACAGCTTGACCCGCACCGGGCCCCTGTTCACCGGCACGATCACCAAGTACGTCACGTCCATCGATCCCACGTAGGTGCTCCTCATGCGCTCCTCCTCAGCCTCAGACCACGCCGCCGCTCATGGGCCGGCGGAACATGGCCAGCACTGTGTCGATGTCGGGGTCTCCGGTCATGCCCCCCGTGGCCAGCAAGGCGCCCATGCTCACCGAGCGCCCAACCGTCGTCTCGCTCGTGATGCGGTGCGCCTGCCTGTCGGCCTGGCCGTCCACGTCACTCAGCAGCGGAAGTCCCCGGGCCACCAGGCGCTTGACCACCTCGGCGATCTCGGGGGGCGTCGTCCACGTCGGGGTGTACTCAGTCGCGGGCGCCACGGGCGCGACCAGCTCGTAATCCACAAACCCGAAGTACCCCGTGACCGTGATGTTCCGCCGACCCCTGGGCCACGTGTAAATCACGTCGTCGTCGACCAGCACGCCCGTCTCGTTGTTCCAGACGAGCTTCGGATTCCAGCGGTCGTCGTCGGTGTTGCACACGATGATGGAGTCCAGGTCCAACTCCGTTAGCGTCGCAACCCCGCTCTCGACCTTCGTGATCTGCGAGTCGCCCTGGCAGATGCAGTGCGGCAGATGCAGCAACTCCCGTCCGTTGCCGTCGACCTTCAGCGCCGTGAGCTTGCGGTAGAACCACCGACCGGTCACCCGCTCGACGTACCGCTCTGCCCCTGCGATGAGCGTGTCGATGCGATCGGAGTCGGTGAACCCCTCCGCGACGATCTGCTCTCTGGTGACGTAGTTACCCACAGCCCCTCCCAGCGAGTCGGGCGGTTGGCCCGTGCCGGGCGGGCCACACGCCCGGTCGGATTACGCGACGATGATGACGTCCAAGATGTTGCCGGCCACGAGGTGCGTAACCCCGGCGTTCTCGACGACCACCAAGTTCAGGACCGTGTCGAGCATGAACAGGTCCGTCACATCGTATCGGCAGGCGCCGGCAGTCGTGCGGACGGACACCTTCAGCAACGTCGCGGCAGACGTGTTGAACGGCACCGTGAGCAGAATGCACGCCGCCCCCGCGCCAACGGCCAACGCGGCTGCCATCGCTGCCGACACGACGATGTTCGCGTGCGCCATCTCCGTCGACGGCGCCGCACCGGACTCGTTCATATTTCCGTGATCCCACACCGACGTAGCATCGGCCGCGATGCTGCACGCCAGCGCGATGTTGCCGCCGCCGCCAGCGACCAGGGGCCCCTGCGGCGCACTGGCCGACTGCGCCAGGATGTTGTTGCCATCCGCGGTCAACTTGACGAGCGCGGTCCCGCTGATCGCTGCCTCTGCGACGAGAGCCGCGATCGAAGTCGCGCGATTGGTCCCGCGCAGGAACTCGAACGGAGCGGCGGGCGCATCCTTGCCGACGTAGATGTCGGCGCCGACCGTCAGACTGTCGTTGACGGCGAAGTCGACGGCCGTGCCCTCTGACAAGATCGCCGTCGCGATGGCACCCTTGCTCGGCAGGGTCGTCAGCGCGGTCGTGGCGGCCAGCACGTCGGCGTGGCTCGATCCGCTCTCGGCAGGGTGCGCGAGCGCGGAGTCGATCATGCTTCGGCTGCGGGGCAACGTGCGGACGCCGGTCGCGCCCGTCTCCAGCGCCAGCTTCGCGCCGACGCTGATGTCGTTCGCAACCGCCGGAGCGGTGATCGCCGTCGCGGCGGTCGTCACGTCGGACGGGAACACGATGCAGTATGCCCCCGCCACGTCGTCATAGACAACGCGTGCCCTGGCGTTGTTCGCCACGGCGCACTGGCTCACGATCGCGAGGTTCAGGTACGTCTCGGTCAGCGCAACGCTCAGGCACAGGTCCTTGATGGCGTCGGTGACGACCACTTCTTCGGGGTGCGCACCGTCCCAATCGAGCGTGAAGCCGTGACCGTTGACGTCGGCGCCCTCGGACGACAGGAACCACGCCGAGGCGGTTCCCTTCACCGCGCCACCCAGCGCGCCGAGGCGCTGGCGGTCGAATCCTTCGGCCGCCAGCAGGTACGCGGGCAGATCCTCCGGCGTCCAGTAGCCGTTGGTCCCGGCCGTGTAGACACGCACGCCGCCGATGGTCCCGTAGTCGGGGTTCGGCACGGCGCCGACGACGTAGCGGTAGCGCCACGCGTAGCCGTCACCACGGTCGACCACGAGGCAGGACGCACCGGCCGTCAGTACGCCGGCCACGTCGAGGGCCGCGAGGGCCGCGGTGTCGGCCACGGGGGTCAGCACCTTCGTCGCCACGATGGCGTCGACGGCCGTCGAGAGGTCGGTGATGGTCGATGCGGTCTGCGTGTGCGACACCGCAGCGTACAACGTGTCGTAGTACGTCTTGAAGTCGAAAACGCCGACCGCGAACCACCGCCCGATCGCATCGTCGGGCGACACGACGCCGGGAAGCGTCTGCGCCGAGACGCTGGTCGCGTCGTAGTGGTAGATGTCAGCCATGGCGGCGCCGTTGTTGGTGACTAGGCACAGCATACCCTCGGAGCGAGCCGCCGCCACGATGGCCTTCAGCGTCGCGATGTCGGCCACGGGCAGGTGAATGCCCACGTCGTTCGCCACGGCCTCGTGGTACACGCCGCCGCCGTCCGTCGCGTCGTAGGTGTTGGGCGGGTCTTCGGAGCCCGTCGCTTCCCCGAGGTTGAAGCGGTACAGGACGCCCGTGCTGTTCAGCGCCACCAACTGCCCGTCGACGAACAGGGTCGTGTCGAGAGCCGCGAGTGCGGCCGCGTCGGCTACTTCCTTGGCGCCGGCGATCAGCGCCTCTGCCGCTGCCACGCGAACGGTCAGCGCCGTCTCTGCCGCGACCTGCTCCGTCGTCGCCAGTTCCAGCAGCAGCTTCTTGGTCGAGGGGTCACGCCCGAAGATACCGGAGTTGATGCCCTTCGCAAGTTTTGTCGTCAGATTGGTGCGCGCGGTGGTGGTCATGGTCATCTCCATTTACTCGCGATCGCGGTCACAGGGGCAACTAGAGCCCAAGCTTCTCGGCGATCGCGTCGGCCAGGTCCTTGCGGATGCTCTGGCCAACGAGGTTCTGGAGGCTCACGGTCTTCGCGATGGCCTCGAGTTCGCTCTTCGTCATCTTCGACAGCACCGACCGCGTGTACTTCGGATGGGCAGGCTCACGTTCCGCACGAGCGGCGATCGCCTCCATCTCGTCCATCGGGTCGACTTCGTGCTCTTCGATGGATTCGACGGGCTCGGCGACCTGGGTGGCCTCGACGGAATTGGCGACGGACTCCGACGCTTCGAGCGCCTCGGAGACCACCACGCGTCCCCTGCGCACTGTCACCGTCGCCTGCTCCGACACTGCGCGCTCGACGGGCGCTTCCACCCGCTCGAACCACCCCGTGCCCAACAGGCGATCCGCCATGCCCCGCTCCACCTCCGCGACGTTCGGACCCCCGCGACCCGAGGTACGCAGGAACACCGTCTTGCCGCAGACGTACTTGCCAGGGCCCACACCCGCTCGCAGCTTCAGAAACACGCCCATCTTACCCCTCCATCCATCGCGGTAGCGCTGCCCCCCGCCGACCCATGCCGGCGGGGGTCACTGCGCCCGCTCTTCGGCTACGCCAGCCGCACGACGTCGACGGCCACGAACAGCCGACCCGTCGTCGGAGCGGTCCCGGTCGACTGGTAGTCGACGTAGACCTCGGTCTCGGCGGTGATGTGGTACGGACCCACCGCCGCCTGCACCGTGGCCGCCGCTTCGTTGATGTCGCCGCCGGCCAGGTACGCGGTCAGCGTGCCCAGCTTGCCCACCGTGATCGTGTCGCTCGCGCCCGAGTTGAACACCTCGGTCAGGAACGGCCGGAACGTCGCCAGGCAGTTCGCCGGCAGCACGAGCCCCGTCGCCTCGCCCAGCACGTTGGTGTCGTAGTCCTCGAACCCGATCTCGATCACGGCCGTCTTCGGCGATCCGGGAGTCCCGAAGTCCGGGAGTACGTTCAGCCTCATGAAATCCTCCTGCCCTCGCGGGCGTCAAGTCGTCAGGTCGTCAGCACCAGCACTCGCACGCCCCGGGCTACACCAGGGTGATGCCCGTCACCAGCACGCACGCTTCCGGCCAGTACACGACGGGGTCGTAGTCGCCGATCAGGAAGCTGAAGCGCTTGTCCTCGCTCGCCGCCGTCACGCCCTCGCTCGTACGCCGCAGCTTCATGTTGCGGTTGTAGATCATCGCGAGCTGCGCCGGGTCCACGAGCAGAAGCTGGTCCACGGGCATCGACGCCTCGCGGATGTACTTCACGCCCTTGATCGTCTCGTTCTCGATCGTGTTGTTCATCGTAGCCAGGTCGCCCATGCTCGACGGCACGTCGGAGAGCACGTCGATGAACGTGTTCAGCAGAGTCGGGTTGTGGATCCAGATGTACTTGTCCAGCCGCGACTGCCACGTGTTCGGCAGCGCGTTGATGGCCGCCGTGTAGATGTGCTTGCCGATGGCCGTGCCACCCGCGAGCGCCGTCGCGTCCACGACGTTGCCGCCGCCGTTGGCAACCTTGTACAGCCAGCCGTTCACGACCTTGAGGAAGTCGTAGTCCGGGTCGCTGGGGTCCGTCGCCGTCTCGCCGTTCAGCCCCATGTCGATGAGGTCCAGGCCGAAGGTGTTCATGAACCCTTCGAGCTCCGAAGCCTCATAGTCCTCGCCCTCGACGCCGTAGAGGAAGACCTCTTCGGTGGTGTCCCAGGCCAGGCGGACCTTCTTGCACGCGAAATCGATGTGCGAAACGTCGGGCTTCACGTAGCTGCCGGGGGCCACGCCCTCACCGGCGCCGCGCAGGAGCCGCGAGCCGAACTGCCGGCGGGGCAGCGTGCCACTCTTGGCGCCGACCTGCTTCCAGTTGACCAGGCCGCCGAGCTTGCCAGCCTCCTGCATGACCGTGATGAACGCCTTCACCTCCTCGACCTTCAACCCGCCCTGCGCGCTGAAGTCGTCGGTGGTTCCAGTGCCCGTTCCGCGTACGGCCGCAGCGATCACGCGCTTGGCCTCCAGCATCTCTTCCCGCGTCCTCATGTGATCCTCCTCAGGTTGCCAAGTTCACGCGGCCACGTGCCGCACGATCCAATTACCTACCGGCGGCAGAACCGACCGAAGTCGGCGCCGCGAATCACTGCCTTCTTCTCCTCACGAGTCTGGGGCGTGCCGTCTTCGGCTTCCGCCTGACGGTTCTCAGGAGTCGCCAGCCCCAGGTCTTCCATGATGTCGTCGAGGTCTTCCCGCAGCTTCATGAGCACCTCGCCCGTGGGCATGGCGTCCATGCGTGCCACCAACTCGTCGAGGCGGGTGGAGAAGCCTTCGACCTTGGCCACGCGCTCGATCAGCCCCGCGAGATCGCCACGAACGGCGGCCAGGGGGTCAGCGGGAGTAGCGGGGTCGACCGCAGGTGCAGGGGCGGGAGCGTCGATTGCCGCGGGGCCCGCCGACTCTTCCACGATGTCGGTGGCGTCCGCGATCACCTCGTCCAGCAGGCGCTTGGCCTGGTCGATCTTGTCCAAGCGGGCCTTGGCGATCTTCTTGCCCACGCGCTCTGCCAGCGTGTAGCGGGCTTCGAGCATGGCATGCGCCAGCGTCGTCTTCGCATCGGCGTCCCGGAGCCCGTCCAGCATCGCCAACTGCTCGAGCACGAAGGCCCGGCATTCGTCGAAGGCCACGCCCACGTCTTCGGTGGTGTACTCGCCGTCCCAACTCCACAGATGGTCGGTCAGGAAGTCCTCGAGCGCGTACATCGCCAACCACAGCCGGTTCATCGGCTCGGCGGTCACGAGCTTCTCGTTGACCTCGTCCATGAACTTGCCGCGAGCGGCGGGGGCCGGGACGTCGTCTGCCACTGGAGCAGGAGCAGCGGGCTCCTCCGCCGGGGTGGGAGCGACGCCACGGTCAGCGCTGCCTTCCCACGGGGCGGGCTTGCCCATCTTCACGTAGTAATTCCCGAGGTGCGCCTGGCACATGGCCTGGTCTTCCTCGCTGATCTCGATCTGGTTCAACCGCCCGGCAGCCGCGGAGATCCCCGCGGGCACCGCCAGCAACTCGCCGTCGACCACGTCGGCCACGCCGAGCTTGTACGAGCCGAAGTTCTCGGGCGCCGCTTCGTCGACCCACAGGAAACCGCGCGTGTAGGCTTCCCAATCCATCTTGTCGGCGTCGCCGGAACCGTCGTCGCTGCACAGCTCACGCAACCGCTGGTCCGCCGCTGCGCCGTCCCAGGCGGTATCCTCGGGGGCGATCGGCAGGTCCTGGAACGCCACGCAGGTCCGCTTGACCGCGGGGGCGGGGGGCGGTTCGGGGCTCGCGTCGGGGGCAGGGATCTCGGCGGGCTCGTCGGCAGACCGCGCCGAAGCCGTGGCCTCACCTGCCTCGTCGTCGACCACGAACACGTCCATCGACTCGAACGCGGCCATGACCGCGATGCTGTAGCTGTTCAATTCCCCGCTGTCGACCCGCGCCCACACGGCGTCGTCGTTGACCTTCACGCCGAGCTTCCACATCCCGACGTGCGGGTAGTCTTCGGTCGTCTCGCCCTCGCGGATGATCGTGCTCTCGACCGGCACGGCACCAACCGCCTTGAACGAGTGCATCACGTCGACGCCCCGGGAAACCTCCATGTACGTGTGCGCCAGGGTCTCCAATGTCTCGGAGTCCATGAACGTCCCGTACGTGTCGACCTTCTCGTCGAGTTCCGCCCGGGTGATGTCCGCGCCGGCCTGCACGTCGAGGGGCGGGCAGTAGGCGGACCCGTAGACGGTGCGCTTCTCGCGATCGATACGCACGATCGGCATGACCAACCGACGAGCCGACCGCTCGACACCACCCACCTGGACCACGCCTGCCTTGCCGTCACGCAGGAACGCGATCGCCTCGGCAACCCCGGGCTCGTCCGAGCGGTAGACCACGCCAGCCATGCCCTCGGCGTGCGTCAGGTCTTCCGAGCGGAGAACGTCGGTGAAGTAACGCTTGCTGGCGGGATTCGACACGAGGCTGACGAACATGGGGGACACGTCGACGAACTTCGCGATCGTGCGCTTCGTCTTCTTCGCCACGGAATACCCCCGGTTGGTTCGCCACACGGTCTCATCTATGCGTCGAGCGTCCGACAAGCGGGGGCGTCACGGTGGAGACGGACAGGCGAGCGGTGGCGGTAGGCGTCGGAGGGGTGGCAAGCGGGTGGCAACGCGATCGGCAGGCGAGAGGGCGTCTACTTCCACGCCACGGTGAGATCCCACGTGCCCGTCGTCACGATGGTCAGCCCCACGGTGAACTCGCCTTCGTACGGGAGCGCCGCCCAGCCGTTCGCTGTGATCTCGGCGATCACCTCTCCGCCAGCGTCGACCCCGTTGTAGATGGTGGCCTTGATGCCGGCCTTGCCGTTGCACGTCACGCCGCGCAGCACGCCGGTCCCGACCTTCAGCGTGCGCGTCCCAGCGGTTGTGATGTGCGCCAGGTGCGTCGCCGGGACCATCGCTTCGAGCGCCGCCAGGATGCCCGCGAGCGTCACCTCCGACGCGGCACCAGCGGGAAGCGGCAGGCTCGCCACCGTCACGGGCTGGACCGCGGGCAAGTTCGTCACACGCACGGCAACGCGCCCGTCGGCCACGACCGATCGGGCCGTCGCCAGCAGGTCGGCCAGCGTCGCCTGCGTGGCAGGGTCGAGGTCTGCCGGGATGCGGTTCAGCAGGTCCGAGAGCGTATCCTCGGTGGCGCACCCGAGCAGGTGGTCGAGCACGGCGGCCAGCGTGGCCTCTGTCGCCATGTCGCAGCACTCACCGGGGTCGCCCAGCTCGTGCCGCCTCAGCGCGATCGTCGACGCCGACGCCACCACCACCGGGGCTGCAATGACCGTCGGCAGGGACTCGACCGCCACGATCGGCAACGGTCCGGTGGCTACGATCGGAAGCGCCCCGCCAGCCACAATGGGCAGCGGTTCCACCGCCAACGCCGCCACAGGCAACGCCCCGCCCCCCGTCTTCCCAAGCCTCTCCGCGATCCGCAGGGCCAGGTCTTCCAGGGTCTGGTCGAACGTCCTAGACATGCCACAGCCCAGGCCTTCCGGCGGTGCGGAGCAGCACGGAGAACGCGTGCCACGTTCGTATCGCCTGTGATTTCCCTACATGGTGCCGAGGTTTTTCTAGGTGTCAAGCGTGGTGAGGAAGTCGAGATTGCAGGCTGCGATCAGTCGACGGGCTCAACTGAACAACGACATCTGCCGTGAGCGGGACACGTGATCCCCAACTCCTGGATCGCCTTCCCGTCGTCGGCCTTCCCAGGCGTCAGCGCGTTGAACTGCGCCGTCACGTCGTGTTTCACCTTCGCCGAGTCCGTCGTGTAGAACCACGGCTCCTTCTCGCCGTCGGCATTCTCGCGTACCCCCGTCCCCACCCACGGATTGAGGTCGATGTACTCCTCTGGGCTGGGGTCCGCGTCGACAATCGCCCGGTGCTGGTCGACCGCAGTGGCTACCGAGAACACCGTGCCGTCGAGCGCAGAACACGTAGGACACATGCGCTCATCGCCCGTCGCTGACCAGAGGCTCTTAGAGACCCCCTGCTCCACCATCGACTCGTACGCGCTCCAAGTCCGCGAGCGGTTCAGGTTCGCCGCCGCCAGCACCTCCCAATACCCGTACCCCACCACCTGGTTCTGCAACTCCGCTTCCATCACGCGCGCCAGTTCCACGCGCCCCCAGCCTTCCTTCAACGCGTTGGCGGAGATCGTCTTGACCCGCGCCGTCACGTCGTCGGCGAAGTGCTTCTTCACCCAGACCGCGGGGTCCTTCTTCATCCACGCGATCGCCTTCTTGTCGACCAGCGAGAAGTCGACGCCGATGGTGCCCTTGATGGTCCTGACGTTCTTGTACACCCGCGCCGCGTGCTCGCCCACTGTAGGAGCCAGGTCCGTCGAGAACATCTCCGACGCCTTCTGCAGCATGGCCTCGGTGTCGTTGGCGATCCCCTTGATCTCGCGGGGCGTCAACTCACCGTCGAGCGCCTTCAACTCGCTCAGCTCCTTCATGATCTCGTCGATGAGGTCGCCCCCCATCTGTACGACCTGCGGCTCCAGCTCCTCCGCCAGCAGCGCCTCGCGCTCCAGTAGCCATTCCAGCGTGTACGGGTCCGCCTCGCGCATCTGCCCCGTGAGCAACCTCAGCCCCGTCGCAAGCCTGCGTACACGTGTGGCCTCACCCAGCGACAGCGTGTGCAGGTCATGCCCGCAGCCACAGCCCCACCACGCCCCGTGCTCGCCACAGCCGCAGACGTGCTCAGCCACGTACAGCCTTCCTCTCTGCGTCGGTCATGCGCTCCCACTTCCGCCCCGCCTCGGTCAGCCCGGCGATCACCAGGTCCGCCACCTCGTTGGCCGCCGTCGCCTTCGCCGTCCCCGAGAACAGCGCCTGCGTCTGCTCCAGCTTCTTCAACGTCAGCGCGAACGCCTGCTCCCCATCTGGGCCGTCGACCTGCGGGATGTCGTACCCGAGTTGATCGCCGATCACCTGTCCCCACACGTTCGGGTTCCCGGCACCAGCCGCGACCCCAGCGTTGACCAACGCCGCGATCTCCGCCATCTGCCCGCTCTTCACGCCCTTGCTCTGGTACAACCACGAACTCACACCGATCTGCGGGAACACGCGCAGGTTCATGAACGAGTCGAACCGCCCACGCTCGGGCTGGCAGACCTGGTCCTCGAACATCGTCATGCTCACGTATGCCGTCGCGTAGCTGTAGTCGTCGGCCATGCCCATCAGCAGGGGCGGGACGCGCCAGACGCCTCGGATGATCTTGTGCTGTGCCGCGATGTACTTCAAGAACAGCGCGTCCTCACGAATCAACTCCGCCAGCGGCTTGATCTCGATCTTCACCTGCCCCGCCGGGCTCCCGGGCTCCATCGCGTCCATGCCCGGCTTGTCGAACGGCTTGGCCTCCAGAACCAGCACCGCGCCGATCTTGCCCCGCACCTCGTCGAAGCGCTCCATCACTGCTTGGTTCGCCTCGCCCGTCAACACACCCCCCGAGACCAGGACCACCATCGCCGGGATGCCGTTGTTGAACAGGTACTCGTAATTCCCCCGCTCGCTCTCGACCAGGCCTCCAATGGCGTAATGCGCCGCCGCGAACTTCGGGATGCCGTACGCCGAGCGCCCGTTGAAGAACCCCGTCATCCAGATCTCGGTCGCCCGCTCTGCCGCAGACGTGCCCTCGTCGTACTTCCCCGTCAACGCGTTCAGCGTCCGGGGGTCGTCCATCTCCTTGAAATACCGCAACTCACTGGACCCAGGCTTGATCTGCGCGAACTTGCGGAACGTCCGAAGTACCTTCCGCTCGGTCCACTCGCCGTCGACCAGCACCCACCGGGTAGCATCGATCGGTTTCGACGCGTCTTCGTCCGGCACGCAGATCCGCGTACGGTACGAGGGCGCGTGCAGAAAGAAGTACGGGCGCCGCTTGGAACCAGCGTTGGCCTGGCCGTCATCTCCCGCCGCTCGCTTCCGCGCACGGGCCATGCTCGCCGTCTCCCGGAGCACCTCGATGTACCCCGACCCCGTCAACGTGAGATCATCACGCACGAAGCCTCGCAGGCTCTCCACGCCGTCTTCCGTGCACGACTCCAGTAGGTCCGTCGCCACGTCCCACTCAGCCACAACCAGGGGGTCTCCCTCGTTGATTTCCTCGTGCCGCTTCCGCAGCCCAGCGCCCTGCTGCTCGATGTTGATCCGCAGCGCGTCGACGATCGGGGGCATGATGTCCACCGTCTCGTTCAGCGCCGCGAAGTTGTCCGGGCTCCACGGGGGTTCGAGGATCTTGCCATTCGCGTACGACTGCTTGAACGGGTCGGTCTGCTGGCTCCGGTCGCTGTCCCCCCCGCGCTTCTTCGTGCCGTAGGACCGCGCGCTCAGCACCAGTCGCTGCTTCTCGTCCATGGTCGTCTCCTCATGCGTCGGCTCGCGACGGGCGCACGCCCACTGACGGCCGCTGCGTTTTCATCTCTCCCCGGTCCACACCATCGGCACCAGAAGCACCGCGAGACCCCCGCGCGAACAGGAACCGCTCGTACCGCGCCACCAGGCACTCCGCGATCCAACTCGCCAGCACAATGTCGTCGTGACTCTCCACCCCGTAGCCCACGAACTCGTTCTCCACAAGCTGGGCAACCTGCCGGCTGTAGAGGTCCCCAGTCGGGATCCGCCACTTGCCATTCTCTAAAAGTCCGACCAGCTTGAACACGCCGTCGTCGGGGTCCGCCTTGTTCTTCCCCGTGGTGTGCCCGACCAGGGGAAGCGCCGTGGTGGCCCGCAGCTTCAACTCGTGCAGCCGCCCGAACGCGTTCCGCTCGACCGCCACGAACCTGACCTGCCCTCCCCCCCCGAACCGCGCGCACTCCAGCTTGATGGCACCCGTGACCTGGGAAGGCAACACCCCGCGGTCCCGGTAGAACCCCAGCAACCAGCGCTCCTCTGTCGAGGGGTCGTAGCCGATCGTCAGCCCGACCATAAAGTCGCTGTCGTCACGCTCTGCCTTCTCCTTCGAGTCCACCAGGCTCAGATCCCACGCCTGCAAGATGTGCAGGTGCGCCAGCGCCGGATGAGGTCGGTACTCCGCACCCGGGGGGCTCAGCGTGTACGTCGGCTCGTAGCAGCCCGGAAGCACGATCCCAGGCAGGCTCTCGACCGTGCCACCGGTGAAGTAGGCGCGCTTGAACACCGTCTTGGCGTCGTCCATCATACGGTTCTGCAACTCCCGCATGAACGTCAGGCTCGATTCCTTGTACTCCAACAGCAGATTTTCGAGGGACCACCGCTCAGGCCACAAGGGCTCCGTGCGCTCCCCAATGACCTCCGCCCCGTAGGTCACGACGCGCCCTCCCTCGCCCTTGCGCGTGAGGTACTTCCACTCCCCACGACTCAGCCACTCCTCGTCGGGGATGGCCCGGTCGGTGATGGCCTCGAACCGCCCGTCCCCCGCGATGATCCGCCCGTACAGGTCGTCGGCGTGCTTCTTGGTGCCGATTACGACCACCTTCCCGTGCGGCTCGACCAGCTTCAGCACGGTGCCCTGGAACCAGTCCCACACCGAATCACGTTTGGCCTGGCTTCGCGCATCACTGAGTTCGATCGGGTCGTCGAGGATGATCAGGTCGAAGTGCCCGCCCGTGATGGCCCCGCCCACGCCTACTGACTCCATCGTGGCGTCGCGAGAGGACTTGCGCCCGGTCACGTAGAACTGCGTGCTGGACCACCGCTCCGAGCTGCGCCCGGGCCTGCGGTTCCTACTGTCGGGCACCACCCGCGGCGAAAACGACCCGAAGTCTTCGATGATCCGCGAGTTGCTCTCCAGGTCGCGTCGCACCTGGTCGACACGCTTCCTGGCCTCATCCTTGGTCTTCGAGATCACGAGGATGCGCACCGAGCGGTCGACGCAGATCCGCGACTCAGCGAACACGCGGACCAGCGCCTCGGTCTTGCCGTGGCCACGGGGGGCCAGCAGCAACAGCCGCCGGTGCTGCATGAACATGTCGTACCAGCGGTCCTGGTGCGCCACGAAGTCGCGACCCAGATAGTAGTGCGCGAAGAACCCCGGGGACGCCTTGACCATCCATCTGCGTCCGCTCGGTTCTGCCACCAGGTCGAGCGGCGTTACCTCTGCGCGCGTCTGCCGGCTGGCGAGCGTCATGGATGGCACGACGAAGCCAAAAATACCAGATCGCGCACCGCCGCTCTACAGGCGGCCCGAGTCTGGTTCGTCCACCGCGTGGAGACCGCCATCTACTGCTCCACGATTACGTCGTTGGGGTCGTCGGGCAGCATGAGCGTCACCCGCTTCCTGGCAGTCATCGCCGCCGCCAACTGCCGGCCAGCGTTCGCCAGGTCTTCCATCGTCAGCAGCCGCAGCACCGCGGGCTCGCTCTGCTGCTGCTCGATGATCTCGATTCGTTGCGTGGGCTGGCCCATGAGGATCCGCTGCCGGTCGGTCGCCTCGCAGTAGACCGAGTAGAGCGCCTTGATGTCCTGCGGGCTCAGTTCCTTGCGGAAGCGATTCGGCTGGATGAAGTGCCCGTCAGCGTCCGTCTCGTACAGCGCCATCGCGATCGCCGCCTCTGCCGCGTGGTGTCCGCGCAGGTGCCGCGCCTCGGTCTTCGCCAACTCCGCGCCGAACTGCGCCACCGCCCGCTTCTTGGCCTCCTCTTCGATCGCCACCTGCGCCTGGTCGCGTTCCTTGGCCCACTCGCCCGTGACGGTGCTGTTGCCGCGAACCGCCACGCCCCCGATCGAATTCAACGGGACGTGGTAGCGCTCTGCCAACTGGCGCAGGTTGGGGTACACCCGCGTACCTGCGTCGTTGATGAACCCGTAGAGGTACTCACGCTTGATGGTTTCCCAGGGGTGCATGTTCGCACGCCGGTACTTCCGCTTCGGCTTGGGTTGGATGGCTGGCGCGATCTCTGCCGACGCGGAACCGTTGCCCTTAGATCCGTCCTTCGTCGCCATGCACCCCCCGCCAACAACAAAAAACCAGTGATCTGCTGGCTCTGTTCACCAATCTGTTTAGGGGAATCTCGAACTGGCGTCAAGCGCCGCGATCGCGTGGGATGCTAGAGCGTGTCGAGAGCAGCGATGGAGTTAGCTGCCGCTAACGCGAAGTCAGCATGGATGAGCTTCAAGATCCTCTTGCCAGCCCACACCGCTTTTCGGTCTGGGTTGACATCCTCGACGCGACACCTGGACACGTAGATTCCAGCCAGTTGGGTGGCGAGCGTTCGACGGATCTTGATCGGCAGGTCGGTGGCAGAAGCTGGGTGACGAAGCTCAGCGAGCACGCCACCCTCCGTGCACACCCTGCTGGGGATGCCAGACTTCCACGACATTGGGTCTGCAGCACCGTCGACCACCGCCTCGATCCGAGCGACCACCCGAAGCACCAGGTACGTCACTGCGGCAGGGTCGACGTGAAAGAACGCGCCGAGTTGGTACCACGAGGTGTGGTTGCCTGCCACGAGTTCCAGCATGACCAGCGCCTGGTGCGCGGTCATCGTGTTGGCGATCCTGGCAAGCGACTGCAAGCCGTCTTCGAGCGTGGTCCTCCCAACGGCGCAGGCGCACGACTCCCGCCGGAGCGTGGTGAAGATGTCGCCCAGGCGGGTCTTGGCCCGCTTGAAGTGGACGCCGGTAGTCTGCCTGATCACGTCCCTGCCTCGGGAGAGGTCGGCTTGCCTGCGATCGTCGAGAAGCGCGTTGACCACCTCGCGCTGCTTGTCGGAGAGGACGCCCGCCAGGTGAGGGAGCACCGCGAGGTATGGGGCGATGGACGCGGCGGTGTTCTGGCGATCGGCGTAGTCTTCCTTCGACTCGTGCCAGGCTCCAGCTTCCTCGGTACGCCAGGAACCGTCCTCCTCGCTCACCTCGTCGAAGATCGGGGCCTGCTTGTCGTCGATGGCCAGGGCGGCGTCGAGGCCGTAGGTGCAGGTGCCTGGGGTACGACCGCAAGGTAGCGGGATCTCTGGCTGAGGGACGGTGCCGCGGGGGGTGCCCTTGGGTGCGTGCTCGCAGGCGCAGCAGCCTCGGCGGTGGACGCGCTCTGCGGGGGTCATCGATGGCGCCCATCGGTGGCCTGGCGGTAGACGAGCGCTCGGATGCGCCGCGCAACAACCAAGCCTGCCCGGTTTGCTGCCGTGTCCACCAAGCCTTCGAACGAAGCCACGAGCGCGCAGGCTTCAGCGAACGCATCGTCCGGCGACAAGCACGAGACGGTGATCCCCACCCCACACGTTGGGCACGGATCCCGCTCCATCTGCACACGCTGCTCTGGCGTCGAGCGTGGGACATCCCAGCGATGGCCGCATGCGTGGGTGACGATCGGGATGCGCTCGCTCACGTGTGCCCCCTGCTACTCGCCCAGCTTCACCGCCGCGTACCCACCGGGCACGTCGAGAATGGAGCACGCCACCTCGGGGGAGACGGCGTTGACCGCGCGCATGACGACCCGGGCGGCTTCGATGGTGAACACGCCAGGCTCGGAATTGCATCCGGGCGCGTCGAACGGAGCGCAGCCCGGCAATGCGACGGTCAACCTGCCCGCCGTCTTACCGTGGAATTGGCCCGTCGCGCCGTTGGAGCACGTGAACTTGCCGTCGCTGTAGCAGATGGCGCCACAGCAACCCCGCCTTCGTTCGTCGACGCGCTGATCCTCCGCTTCGTCTGCCAGGTCGCGCAAGACCGTCTCGCACAGCATCTCGACGGCCCACTGCTGCTCCTCGACTGGCATGCTCTCGACGAACTCCGCGTCCGCCACGCGATCACCCATGCCGCAGCCTGGGCAGCGCAGGCGCATCGCGACCACGCGCTCGTCGCGGCCTTCCGCCACGTGTAGTTCTCCGAACGTCACCTCGAAGAACACTCCGCACAGCGGGCACTTCGTCTCGGTCGTTCGCTTCAACGATTAGCCCTCCTCCACTGTGTGCTTCAAGATCCATGCATCGACGTCAGCTTCATAGAAAAGCCACGTCGTGTTGCCGCCATCGTTCGCAGGTGGAAGCCGAACGTGCCTCGGGCCCTTCCCCGCCTTGCAGAGATTGATCACGGTGTTCGTCGCCACGCCGAGTCGCTTACCGATCTCGCGAGCATGAATACGATGGCCTAGATTCTTCGCCACGTCGCCCATCGTCCTTTCCTTTCAAGCGCCGGCGTCACGCCTGGCGCGTGTCCACCAGCGGCTCGTTGCAGCCGCACTTCGTGAAGTTGTGACCGCCCTCGTGCCCCAGGCCAAGCGTGCAGCGGTCTCCGTGCGGGCACCCCCACGGGCACCTGTCGAGAATCGCCGCCAAGCCAGCCCGCGACGACCGGTCCAGTGCCTCCAGGCTCAGGCGAGCGATCAGGAAGCGCAGGGCCGCCTCGGCCCGATCGCGGGGCACGGGATGGTCGGTGCACGGCTCCTGCTCGACACCGAAGCGCGTCCAGCCGTTTTGGTCCAGGTAGGCGCACGCATCGACCGGGCCCATCTCCTCCAGCCTGCGCTCGAAGTCGAGCCCCTGGTCCGGCGTGTAGTCGAGCGGCCCCCCGTTGAACCCGACCTTCGAGCCGTCGTCGAGCCGGATCACGATCGTCGCGCTCGTCTGCATGTCCATCGTCGTGTGTCGCATCGTAGTACCCTCCACGTTCAGCCCCGAGCGGTATGCCCGGCGGCGCTCGTCCTACGCTTCAACGCCTCGCGGCTCGCCCGAGCCTGCCAGCGATCCCAAACCACGATCGCCAGGATCGGCGGTGCAGCGATCATCGCGACCGCCCCAGCGACAGCCAGCCCCACAGCCTCGCTCGCCACGTACCACGCAGCCTCGACGACTGCACCCACCACCTCGCCAGCCATGGAGCGATCGCCGTAGTGCCGCATGGTCAACCGATCTCCTGGCCACCGAGAGACGACGTTGCGGTGCTGCCGTAGCCCTTGCCCACGTTGTCCTTCTTCCACTGGCGCAGCGAGCCGGGCCCCGTCCCCTTCTCGAACCACAGCGCGTCGGCTTCCAGCACCTCGCCGTCACCGTTGGCTCGCACCCAGCCCTCCGCGATGATCGCTCGCAACTGCCGCATGGTGAGTCCCCAGCGCATGACGAGCGCCAGCGAGGTCACCGTGGGGCCCTCGGGGAAGGGCTCGACGGGATCGCAGTAGTTGGTGGGCTTCTGGCGGTGCACGGGTGCGCGCGGCTTGCAACCCGAGTCGTCGACGTGCTTCGTGGGGTTGGCTGGTTGGTCCGGCCCGCGCTCGCCCGGGAGCAATGCCAGCGCCTCGGGTCCGAGCGCCTTCACCCGCGCCACCTCCGCATCGGTGATGAGCGTCGCCAGCCCGGGGCGCCCCTCGCGCGCCACACGCACGACGCCACCCGCTACGAGCTTGTCGAGGTGCTTCACCGAGATCCCGAGGTGCAACGCGGCTTGCACCCGCCCATTGTGGCCGTCCGGGATCGTGGGGCCCGTGCGCCAGTTCGGCGCCTTCGCAGCCACCGGATCGGACGTTTCAGCAACCGCGCTCTGCGGGCCGTTGTGGTCTGCTTCGTCCACCGGCGGGAGACTCGCAGTGACGACGGGTCCAGGGATCGCAGGTACGAGCGTCGGTGCAGGTGTCGATTCGACCACGGGAACGCGCCCCGCCAGCCGCTCGCTCCTCTCCACCTTCGCCCGCTCCATCGCCGCCTTCAGCAGCCCACGCCACGCGTCACCATCGCGCACCGCGTCCACCGAGGGCTTGTCGATGCGCCAGTAGCCGCCGGTCTTCGTGGCGATCTTCGTCCCCGTGATCACCCCGTGCTGAAGCATGATCGTGACGTACGCTCGCGAGCAGCCCAGCAACTCAGCCACGTCGACGGCACTCATGGTGTCCACGGTCTGCGTGGGTTCCGTGGCCGGCGCGGGTGGCTCGACGGAGGGTGCAGCCTTCAGCAGCCGCGCGTGCCACGTCCCCCGGGCTTGCTCCACCGACTCGCGATCGAACAGCACCGAGCCCATGCGACCCACGTGATCGCTGCGGACGATGATCCCGTGCTTCGTGAGCGGGGTGATGTAGTGGCCAGCGCAGCCCAGGCGCCGGCACACCTCGTCGGCGGTCATCGCGCTGGTTTCGATGGGTGGAGTGGGCGCGTGCGGGATGGCGGTGACGACACGTGGCACGGTGGCCTCTACGTGCGTAACCGTCAGCTTCGATGGCAACGGCACCTCCGCGACCTCGCGCTGCACCGTGGGCACCGATACCACGCGATCCGCCAGCATCACCAGCCGATCCGCTGCGGCGTCGAGGTGGTCCGCCTCGGTGCGGCAGCCACGCGCACGTGCTCGCAGCCAAGATACCAACGCCACCGGGCTCATGTCGTACGCCATCGAATCCCCCCGTCTCAGACTTCGCCACCCGCCCACCGCAGTAGCCACCCCACCCTCGCTATCGTCGCACGCACCCGGCGCTCGTGCAAGCGGCACCCCGCCTTGCCACTCCTGGCTCCCGCCGTCGAGCACGAGTAGCAGCGCCAGGGGTGAGCGGGCAACGCTTCGTGGCACTCCGCGAGCTTCGCTGCCCCCTGGCGAGCGTTGACCACCAGGTCTGCGCTGGCATACCGTCCGCAGACTTGAAGCATGCCACGGCAGCCCGCCTTGCTCACGACCCCCTGCTTGAACCGCGACTCGACCCATGCCGTGGCCACGCACTCCACCGGGTGCACCCCCACCGCCTCGCACTCGCGAGCCACGATCGCGCCACGGTACAGCCGTTGGGGTAGCGACGGCGCTCCGGGCTCGTAGAGGAGGAGCGAGAGGAGCAGCGCGGCGATCATCCCTCACTTCCTCCGCAGCCGCGCGACGAACGCGGCGTAGTCTTCGTCCGATCGGTTCGACAGCCGGTGTCGCGTCCAGTAGTGCGCCAGCCCGTCGCCGAAGTACAGCGCACCCCAATCGCGCGACCGCGAGCCCGCCTTGCCCCTCACCTTGTCGCGAGGGTCGTCCACGTGCCCCGGGTCAGTGGAGTCCAGAAGTGCCACGTGCGCCTTCCTGCGTAGCTGGCGGGACGTGACCCGCTTCCCGTCGTCGGGGTGCGCTCCCGTGGCGTTGGCGTGGACTGCGACGCGCTTGCGAGAGCGGCTCATGGCTGCCTCGTCCAGTCTTCGCAGTCCCGTAGGTTTTCAAGGTCGGTGCATGGCTCGGTGGCGCAGTTCAAGCAGGTTCCGCGACCAGCCTCCCGCAGCCGTCGCTCGCCTTCCAGCACCGCCAGCAGCGCGTCGGCCACCGCCAGGTCGCGAGCCGGCAGCAGCGCCGGGTCGTGCGTGTTCACGCGCGTGGTGAGCGCGTAGGTGTAGCGGGCAACCAGGGCGTTCCACTCGTCGCGGGTCATGGTGTCACCTCGATTCGCCTCTTGCCTGTGTCTGTCAGCGTGAAGCTACCCATGCACCCGCAACCGCACCCGTCGACCAGCCCTCGCCGTATCAGCGCGTTCATCTTCGCCAGCGCCACCTTCAGCGGCGTCCCCTCTGGCATCGCGTGCAGCACGCTGTTGTCGTAGATCGGTTCGCTGTACGTGGCCGTCGCGTGCTCGGCGATGAACACCAGCACGGGGTCGTCTGGTACGTGCTTCGCCTGCATCCCCTTGGCGTTGCTCATGCTCGCGCCGACTTCCGTGCGGAACGCCTGCGATCCCACTCGTCGCTCTGCACGCGACGCAGCTTCATCAGCGCTTCGATCCCCACGTGGCGCAGAAGCACCGCAACGACTCGGATCGGCAGGAACGCCAGCGGCCACGCGTCGGTCAGCGCCATGAGCCCGTCGCCAGCCCGCCACGCTCCACCCGCCGTGCGGATGGCTTCCACACGGCCGTCGCTCACTTCATCCCACCCGCACACGTACCGCATGTCGAGAAAGTCCTTCCTCACGCACCACCTCCCACGCTCTCGACACTTCCCGCAAGCCACGCCAGATCCCCGCGCATCCCCCTCCCGATCGCCACCTGCACCGCCGCCCGCGTGAACGCCCCGCGCAGCATCGCCTCGCGGGCCCGCTCGTGCGCCGGCTCCCCAGCCACCCCCGTCACCACGAACTCCAACCCCACCCCGCAGCGCGTGCAGACCGCCGCGTACCGGTGGCCGTGACGACCAGCGGGCCCCTGGTCGAACACGCGCAGGGTCGACTGGCAGTGCTGGCACGTCGCGAGCGTCGAGACGGTGGCGGGGGTTATCTGCACGTCGCCCATGACCGCACCACTTCGATGATCGCGTCCAGCAGGTCAGGCGTCCCAGCGCATAGCACGATGAGCGCGAACAGCAAGATCGCCTGCCACCATGGCCACGCAACTTCGATGTCGTTTCGATCGTCCACGATCATCCCCTACAGCGCCGCGAGGTCGTCCGCGTCGGGCGCCTCGTCGCTGTCGTCTGCGATCCGTTCCTCGTGCCTCGCGATGCACACCACACGCCCGTCCGGCTCCGCTCGCAGCGTCATCCGGTCGCAGTCGAACTCGATATGCTGGTTCACCGTGTCAGCAGGAGCCCACCACGCGCGATCGCACTCTGGACCGTCGCACTCGCACGTGCACGCCAGCTTGCGGGTCGCCAGTGCTTCAGCCTTCGCCCGTTCCTTCTTGTTACCGTTCATCGCTGGCCACCCCTCAGCCGCTTGCGCTCGGCTCGTAGCACCCACCGCTGGTCGTCGGTGGCGTTGTTGAAGCGCGCCGCATCGACGACACCCTCGACCCACAGCCAGCCGGCGCGCTCCATCCGGTCAACGGCGTTCGCCACGTCAACCGGTCGCGCAATCTCGCACGCCCGCTGTACCTTGTCGCTCGGCGCACACGTCGTCAGCACGCCCGATGGAGACAGCCACCCCGTCATCGTCACCCCCTAAAACGGTCCACCCATCGATCACCACACACCCCACTGCCGCCAGACGTGCACGCCCAGCGCCACGAGCCCGATCGCACACGCGCCCACCGCCAAGACGCCAGCGTAGCCCGTCCACTCGGCCATCAGCGGATCGTACATCATCAACTACCTCCCACGGGCTGCCCGCCGATCGGTGCGCAGTAGCGCTCGCCACGGGAGCATAGCCCGCACTGCGTCTTGCCGTTCTTGGCCGTCCGTCCGCACGAGCAGCGCGTCTGCGACAACCGCACGGTGGCCGGTGCGTCGACCGGTGGCATGATGCGCCGAACGTCACGCGGCAGCCACCGCGACACCTCGACCATCAAGAACACCAGCCCGATCGCCGCGAGGAAGATCGCCAGCCCGATCGCCACGCCCGTCAACGTCGCCAGCGCAGGATTGCCACTACAGCCCATCACGCCCTCGCCAACACGCGAGCGACCTCGCGGCCCAGCGCCGTCAACGTCCAGCGGTCCATCAGCGGCTTGCCGACGTCGTGCGGCAGCGGGTCAACCGACTGCACCAGCGCATTGACGCCTGGCGCTTGGAACGCCTGCCAATCCTCCAACACCGACCACGTGGCTTGGAACGCCCGCGCCTTCTCGTTCTCCAGTCCGCTGACGCCCACACGGTTGAAGTCTCCGCGATCCATCTCGCCAACCGTCACGCCGAACACGCTGCCCAAGATCCGCAACTCCGTCTGCGGACCGCAGTCAGCCAGCAGCTTGACCACCGTGCTCGCGTGATCGCTCAGCCCGCGCGCGATCTCCGACGCTTGCAGCGTAAGCACCGGCGGCTCCCCGTCGTCGCAGTCGGGCAGCACGGGCTCCGCTTCCACGCGCGCACCGTTGGCGCCAACGTCGACGCCCACGAAGGGGTCGGCTTCCGTCGCCAGCCCCGTGCACCCATCGCACCGCGTGTCGCCGTAGCCCTTGCAAGCGTGGGCGCTCACGGGCTCGGTGGTGTAGCAGCCAGGGCGCGCGTTCCGCTCGTAGGTGGCGGCCAGCGCAGCCTCTTCGACCGTGATGTCGTGCAGCACGGGCTCGCGCTCCGTCGCCGCCGGCACGTCGTTGGCCACGTGGCCGTGCGCGCAGCCGTTGTCGTGCAGGCAGGTCGGGGTGGAGCAGGTGGTACAGCCGGCGTGACCGTCTGCCTTCGTCCGCGCGTCCAGGTCATCATTCGTGCCCACCAGATGCAGCACCTCGTCGATCACGTCCTGCGGTTTATGCCAGCGGTCCGTTCCAACGCCCATGATCAGCGACCAGATGTCGTCGAGCGCCTGGCGCATCTTCTCGTAGCCACCGAGCGTCTTGTGCGTCGCGCCGTCCACAAGCGCTTCGTCGCGCCGCACCATCCGCTCGCACACCATCCGCACCACCGCCTCGGGGTCGTCCAGCGACCACGCCGACGCCTCCCCGGGCTTGCAGTCGTTGGCCAGGTCGAGGATGTCGGTGATCGCCTTGGCCATCCCCGTCACGCGGTTGTGCAGCCACGCGGGAACCATCACGTCGTCGCAGGGCTTCGTGGGGTCGTCGCCATCGCACACATACGTGGTGCCGCTGCGTCCGTGCGACGACTCCATCGCACGCGACCTCTCCGCTGCCAGCAGCCCGATCACCTCGTCGACCGACTCACGCACGTCGACGCACGCGCAGCCGAACCACACCCGCGTCGTGGCCACCAACCCCCGCGGGACAACACCTGCGGTCGACGCCAGCATCGGCTGCACGCCCGTCACCTCTTCGAACACGTAGCACGGCTTCAGCGTCGCCGCGTCCGTAAGCTTCAGCATCGCTACACCTCCCTCGTGATGAGCATCTCGCCCACAGCCCCGCGCCCGTCGCCATTGCACGACACGTTGCGCCTCATCGTGACGTCGTACACGGTCCACGGCGGCCGGCGCCACAGCTTGTCGGCGTAGAAACAGGCACCCATGCTAACGACCACCCGCGCTCCACGCTCGGTGGCCGCCTCGCACGCATCCCGCAACTCACGGTGCTGCACCAGCGAGAAGCCGCCCGCGGTGTACGCGGTGAAGTCCCCCGTGCTCGACCCCTGCGACGGGTATGGTGGATCGACGTACGCGCACCAACCATCGCGAACCCTCGACAGCGTCTCCAACACGTCGAGCTGCCAGATCTCGACGCCCTTCAGCCCCCGCGACACCTCACGCAGCAGGTCCGCCCGCACCACGTCGCGCTTCCCCTGACGGGTGGCGTCGTACGGAGCGTTGAACTTGCCGGCGCGGTTGAGACGCATGAGCCCGTTGAAGCTGCACCGATTGAGCCAGACCCAGCGCGCACCCCTCGTCACGTCGTCGCAAGGTTCCAGTGCACGCACCGCCGCGAACGTCTCCGGCGTGTCCGCCCACGTCCGCAGCAGCGCGATCGTGGCCTCGACCTCGGACTTCACCGCCGACCACGCCGAGATCAAGTCGGGGTTGGCGTCCGCGAGCACCATGCGCTTGAACCGCCGCGGCGGTTCCGATAGCAGCGCCATGGCCACCGCGCCACCACCCACGCACGGTTCGACGTATGTCTCGAAGCTCGCTGGCATCATGGACAGGATGCGGTCTGCCAGCTTGCTCTTGCCTCCGACCAAACGCAGATAGGGCTTCATCGCACACCTGCTGGAAAAGCACCCGCCCCCGGCTTCGGCGGTTGGCCCGCCGGTGAGACGGCACCTCCACCGGGGACGGATGCTCGATTGCTTGTGAAACAGCGGGCCAACGCCTGCACTGTACGCCTCCCACCCACCGCGTCAAGAACTTCCCTCGCCTACAGCAACGACCCCTGCACCCCACCCAGCACCGACCCCCACGGGTCACGTGGACCGCATCCCTCTCGACGCTCCCACCGCCACCTGCGCGACTGGAGTGGGCCACCATCACCATCGTCGAAGCGATCGTACACCGCCCCGTTGTCGCAGCGGATGGACGCCGATGCACCCCGGGGAGCGCCAGCGATCAGCGGGGGGGTGACGTGGGCGATCTCGGGCTCGCGCTGGTAGTAGGACTTCACGTCACCCCCTCCACGCAGGCGCAGCGCGCCACGCCTGGCACGCAGCATCGGTTGCGCCCGTGTGTCTCCCCGCCGGCTCGCACGGGTTCCAGCCGTGCCACATCACGCACGACGCGCACGTCTTGCCCGTGCCGGCGTGGTCGTCGAGGCACACGTGGTTGGCGGTGAACGTGGCCAGGAGCACGACGCCCTGCACCACGACCTTCGCGTCCGTCGAGACCGTCGCCAGCTTGCCGCAGACGGGGCAGTGAACTTCGAGCACGCTCACCTCCCCGCTGGCTTCATCGGCGCGATCATGCAGGCCCCGCTCGTCGCACCCAGATTCGCACAACGCCCCCTGAACGCACGCACGCGGATCTCGACGTAGTGCGCGCACGGCGTGGCCTTCGAGTGGGTACAGATCGGCACCGGCTGCCCACCGCGCGGCGAGGTGGCGTAGGTGATCGTCAGGTTCATCGGTACACCGTCTGCATACTTCCTTCGTCCACGAACTCGAACGACACGATGACGCGTGGCTTCCTCTCGTACACGGTGCGTATCCATGGGCGGTCTGGGTCGTCAGCGCCACCGACCGGAGACCGCTCCGCCAGCGGGATCTTCACCGACGTCGCTCGCAACTTCGTTCCATTCACCGTGATCTCGTCACCAGGCTTGATCATCGCGTGGCCTCCAACAACAGCCGCAGCGCATCCGCCGCGGCGTCTCGTGCTCCCTGCGTGTCGCGCATCGCTGCGACGATGGACGCACCAACGTAGCGCCCCATCCTGACTGCCCGCTCGACAAGCGCCTCGCCACTCACACCCGGGCAGCCGAGCGCAACGGCGACGTGGCCCAGCAGCTTGACGTTCCGATCGCGCTCGTCTGCGATGGTACATGCCTTCTCGACCAGCGACGCCCGCTCAGCTTCGAGCGCACGCGCATAGCTGACCACCAGGCTCGCGCACGGGATGAGCGACGACGCCAGGTACTCAATCGCCTCGGTGGGTCGGTCCATCACGCTTCACCTCCCGTCGCAGGCTTCGCCACCGCCAACCGCTTCCGGCACTTCGAGCACACGCGAGCCTTGCCCGCCTTGTTCGCGGTGGGATCTGCATGCCCCGCGCCCGTCGTGTAGTCACCGCAGAGCGTCGTCACCCACCCACGATCCTCGCGAGCGACGACATGGTTGATCTTGAACCAGTCCGTGTACCAGCGGCGCACTTCGGAGATCAGCATGGTCAGCGCCCTCCCTTCTTGCGGTGCTTCCACGGCTTGTCGTCGTGCCACGGCCCCGCCAACTTGCGAGCCACCCGCGCCTCTGCTGGCGTCAGCTTGGCGGGGGTCAGCGCGTCCTGCGTTGGATGCGGGCCGAGATCGTCGGTGCGTGGCTTCAACGCGAGCGCGTCGATGGCGGTGGTGTGCCCCAGCCCGTAGGCGTCTTCGATGGCTCGCAGCGTCGAGATCGCACGCATCGCTTCTTGGATGGCGGGCGGTCCGTACCCGCTGGCGGGCGGCTCGAACGGTGGCTCGTCCATGATGATCTGGTCGACGTAATCGCCGTACAACTTGCGCTCATCGAACTGGTCGAACCTGGCGGCGCTCAAGCCCTCCGGCGGCACAGTGCTGACCGACACCACGTGTTTCGGACAACAAATGCGCATGCCTTCGATTATCCTGCGCACGTGCTCGTCATCGCCAGCGCGCAACGGGCGGCTCGCAACACAAACCGCCCGCCTGCCATCATCCAACTCGAAGATCGGCGTTCCGATGCTCCGGAGCGCTCGCAAGCACCACTGCGGAAACTCAGGTTGTGGCTTCAGCACGAACGCGTTGCCGTACACCTCGACGTCGTGCAGCCGACGCCGCTCCACCTCGTCGGGAGGTAGCACCGTCGCATCGATGATCTCTGGCAACTCACGATCGGTGTCAGTCATGGGTACGGCCTCCCGTCTCCATCGACCAGGTCAACGTCGGTCTCGGGTCCACCGTGCTCGCTCACCATCACCGTCAGGTCGAGCACGTTGATCGTCATCGTGGCCTGTGGCAAAACGAACGGAACACACTCGCCACCGCACGGCCCCTGCCGTTCGGCTTCAAACGCACTCAGCAGCGAAGACATGGGCACACCGGACGCCGGGTCCATCGACTCCACCATCGACGGCGAGCAGAGATCTTCGAGCACTTTCCACAGATCCATGTACAACTGGCCAGCCCACAGCCCGCGCAACTCCTTGTGACACGAACACCTGCACGGATGCAGCCACCACCGAGCGGCCGTCGACGCCAGGATGATGCGCATCGACTCCATCTCACTGATCGCCATCTCCGCAGTCCACGCGGCCGGCGCGTAGACCACCATGCTGTATCCATATCGAAGCCCACCCATCGACACCACCATCACCCGGTAGACCTCGGTGGTGACCTTCGTGTCGACTTCGGTCCCGAGCAAATCGCTATCGAGTGGTCGCTTCTGAATGACCGCCGCCTCGACGCACTCCATGCCGCGAGGAACACGGATGCGCTTCATATGCTGGTGCCCGCCGATGAACAGGCACAGCGGATCGGTGTCAGCCACGGTCGCCTCCGTCCAGCTTCTTCAGCCCGTCAATCACACGCAGCGCGATGTCGTAGTAGCCGTCTTCGGTCTTCGGGCGCACGTGGTCGACGAAGTCCAACACCCGCTGCAGATCATCAAGCTGCGGAGGCGTCCGCAAGAACCGGTTCCCGCTCGACGTCGTGCCGATGCACCTGCGCAGCCTGTCAACCGTGCTCATGCTTCATCCTCCATCCGGCTCTGCCTGGTTCGCTTCGACCAGTTGCACCACTGCTCTACCTTCCGCCGCGCGATAAACTCCTCAAGCTTCACGATCGCTTCGTCGAGTTGCTCCTGGTCCCACTCGTCGAACATCGGCGTGCCCAGCCCGCGGATCAACCGCATCGCCACCTCGACCAGCGGCTTCGCGACGCCCATGTCGTGGCCGAAGCTGATGAAGCCCTCGATGCCCTGCGACTGCGTACCAGATCCCGCACACGGAAGCGGCAGCGCTCGCAGCGCGTACTCGACGCGCTCCAGATACTTGCGATGGGCCGCGGTCATCCCGCGCTCCTGCTCTTGCGCGTGCACTCGCGGCACCCGTACCAGCCGTCACCCTCGCAGTCGACGAGCACGCCCGCCTCCCGCGAGTAGCACGGGTGGTCGCGCAGGCCTTCGCCGTCATCGGGCTCACGAAGCTTCCGCAGCTCGCGGGTGACCTCCCGGTACTGGCGGTGCTGCTCGACCTCGACGTCTGCGCGCTCCCGCATCCTGGTCGCATGGATTCGAAGCTGGTCTGTGGTGTACGTGTCGATCGCCCGCCCGTAGATGCGCGTCACCTTGCAGCCGTCGTCAGGCTGACCGAGAGCTTCCCGCCACCTCGAGAAGTGCCGGTTCAGATCCGCGAGCACAGATGCGCGCTCCTGGATCTCGAGCTTGGTGGCTTCCGTGGGCGTACCACCGTAGCGAGGTTCTTCGTTGTGGCAGTGCGAGCACCTGGTCTCCGGCGCGTGGTCGACGAACAACGTCCAGTAGTGCTTCTCCCACTCCACGAACTCCGGAGGCTGGTAGCGCCACACGTGACCGCACGCATGCCTGATGACGATCGTCCCGTTGCCTTCTGCCTGGTCGCTCATCGAATCCACCTCCGCATCCCCGCGTCCATGTTGTCGACCGCGGTCTGCTGCGCTTCCGTGTAGGCGTTGTTCTCGACGCACCACTCGCGCATGCTCTGGAGCTTCTCGCGCACGCTGCTCGAGAAGTCGTCGGCCTTCGACGGGAGCTGATGCGACAGCACGATCGCCGCGTCCACCTCTGCAACGAAGTCGGCCACGTCGGAGTCCAGCACGTCGGTGTCGCGGAAGTCGTCGGGCATCGGCTCGACGGGCACCGGCTTGCGTGACGGCGTGGGCGTGATCACCGCGACCTTCGCAGCCATCTCCGGCGTCGACTTGCGGATCACGAACGTGCCACCGCTCACCGGGAGCGTGCGCATCTCGCCGCTCAGCGGGCCGTACATCGCAGCCATCGCCACGAACGCATCGCACTCCGCAGGATCGAGCGGACACGGACCATCCGGCTTGCCCCATGGGTACAGTATCGGCTTGCCCAGCTTCATCGCCACACGCAGGTCAGCGTACATGCCAGCGCTCACGAACCCGCCGTCCATCGACCAGCACCACACCTCGTCGCAGACCATCAGGAACGCCTGGCCTGCTGCGATGCCGTTGGCGCGCTGGGTATGGTCGCGGTCGTTGAGCATCTGCGGGTACAGCAAATGCGGCGCGAACGGTGCGTGGCCTGCGGATAGCACCTCCGCGCAGAGGCGACGTGCCACCATCACGTTGACTTCGGTTTCACCGGGCACCTGGCCCGCGTACGGACTGCACACGAAAATCCTTTTCACCTCGTCACCCCCCGTGCTTCTCGTTGTCGTCGCAGTCGCCGAAGCCTGGGCACAGCGCGCAACGCCCGCAATCGTCGGCGTGGGCTGCGGGGTCGTCGTCGCAGTCCGCGGGGTCGCTCGTGAGTGCCAACGCCGTTTCCATGCCAAACGCCTGCAACACGTCACGGTACAGCGGATCAACGAACGCCTCGGCACGTGACGCCCCCGCCGGCTCGACCACGATCGCAGCCTCCCGCAGCCGCTTGCGCAGGTACGCCACCGTCGCATTCGACGTGGCCAGTTCGCTGCGCAGTCGATGGATGGTCTCGTGGAGCCTGCGCTCGCTTTTGGTGGGGGGCATGCCATCGTCTCCTACGGCTGAACGTCGTTGATGCGGGCGATCTCGTCTTCCATCGCCACGCGGAATGCGTCGTTGCAGAAGTACTCGCGCAGCAACTCGACCTTGGCCACCTGGTCGGCGTCCGTCGACTTGGCGATCACGTCGTCGAAGATGGCGCGAGCTTCGTCCCGCGTCATCCTGCCACCCGCACGCACTCGGGGTTGCAGTTGCGGTACGTCACGCCGTCGCTGGTCACCACGTCAAACCAATCACACGTCTTGCCGCGCGCTGCGAACGAGAACGGCGCCGGGCGACGACCCGTCACCGTGCACGCGCGCCACGTGGTCCGACCGTTGCCCTTGTGGTTCCACACCTGGACTCGCGCCGTGCTCGTCGTGCTGGCCATCGTCGTCTCCTACAGCGTGGGGCGGGGGATGCGGAAGCCGCCGCTCGTCGTACCGTCCGGCTTACCGCAGGCAATCACCCACACGGGCTGTGCGTCATTGATGCGGGCGACCTCGTCGGCCATCGCCGCGCGGAAGCCAGGGTTGCAGAAGAACTCGCGGAGCATCTCGACCTTGGCCACCTGGTCTGCATCGGTCGACTTGGCGATCACCTCGTCGAACACGCGGCGGGCTTCAGTCTGCGTCATCGTGGCCATCGTCGTCCCCTTGCTGGTGTTCGTCTCTTCCATGGCTTGAAGATACCCCAGATCGGTGGACGTGGCAACAAAAAATCGGAGGCCGACGTAACTTTTGTTGAGTTGGTCACGCGACGGGCTGGTCGACCTGCACGGGCTCGGTGATGGGCTCGACGACGGGGGAAGAGACGCTCTCGACGACGGCCACGGGCTCGGATGCCACCCGCTCAACCGCCTGCTCACCCACCACCGGCGCACGACCCGCAGCCCGTGCCCGCTGGTTCAGCGACCACGTGATCACCTTCTCGACGTAGCGGATCTTCGCCTTGTTCAGCGTCTCACCGCGCGGCTGCTTCGTCAGCTTCTCGAACTCCGCGAGCATCCACGCCGGCGCCAGGCCCTCGCTCGTCACCACCTCGTCGAGCATCACCGCAAGGTGGCCGTTCTCCACCAACGCCCGCTCCAACTGCCCACGCTCCACCGACTGCGCCACGAGCACCAGGTCGACCGCCTTCCGAGCATCACTCCGCACCGACCGCGCCGACGACAGCGCCGACTTCGCGACCTGCCCGTACTCGTCGCCCAGGCGGATCGCGTCGGCCACCGAGGCTTGCATCCCCGCGGTCGCCCGCTCCACCGCCGCGGTCAGCTCGTCGGCCATCCGGCGCAGCGACGCCTCGACGGCCGCGACCTCGGTGGACGCCGCCCGCGCCTCTGCCACATGGTCGTACGTCTCGACCGTGGCACGCAGCGCCTCGACCTCGTGGCCCAGACGCTCGTTGGCCAGGCGCAGCGTGGACACCTCCGCAGCCAGCTTCACCGCCTCCGACACCGCCGGCTGCCGGTAGCACGTCACCCGCTTCTTGCCATTCGCTCTCGCCCTCGTGCCCATCGATCGCCCCTCCGCTTGCAACGCGCCGTATCGATCCGCGACGACCAGCCGCGAACCCTACCGACGACCCGTTTGGAAAATCACCATCGTCAAAACGCCCTTCTCGCTCTTGTAGACGCGGATCGTCACACCGGGTCGCTGGCGTCCAGTTCTTCGATCTCCACCGTCACCGCCGGTGCCTCACCGATCGCCACGTAGTACCGGCAGACCACCTCGACCACGAACCGCTTGTCGTCGTCGCAGAACCCCGCCTGCTGTAGAGAATCTTTGATCCCCTTGAGCACGTTGTCGCCATCGGGCTTCTGGTCGTAGTACATGCGCCCTTCGAGCGCCCCGTTCTTGAGCCTGCCGTCCTTGTAGCGCTCGGTCAGGTTCTTCGGCCTGGCGAACGTGGCCACGACCTCGACGCGCAGGGGAACCGCCAGCGGAACCAACGGCGTCACCGACCGCCCGGCCATCACCACGAGGTTCTGCCACTGCTTCACGTCCTTGTCGGGGAACATGATCGCGCGGAACCCCGTCTTCGAGTGCGCGTCCGGTACGGTGCCCAGGCGCCCGCTCTGCTTGGCCTTCGGTTCGCCAGGGATCTCAAACATCGCGTGGAACATCGCCACCCCCCCCATCATCGCGCAGCGTTGCACTCTACCAGCGCCGTCGCGGGCAACACCAACGCCCCGTTGTACCTGGTCAACCGCCACAGCGGGCGGGTGACGCCGATCTCCAACCGCGTTGCGTCGTCGGGCGCCCACAACCCCAGCGACCCATTCGCCGCGACACCCACGTGGAAGTCGATCGCCGCGTCCACGTGCCACCCGATCGATCCGTCTTCCTTCCACGGGTCCGCGGGCTCCCACTCGCCCATCTCGCCACCGGAGAAGCCCTCGACGTGCACAGCTCCGAGGATGGCGCCTGTCCTCTGGCCACCACCCTTCCCGTCGACCGCTTGCTTCGCCGCCAGCAGGTAGTGGAGACACGTCGTGTCCGCCATCCGCAGGTCCTCGACGCACCCCGCAACCCGCGACTGCATCCATTCGTCGAGTGCAGCCACGTCCACCCCCGCGATCGCCCGCAGGATGGTGTCGACGTCCTCGCGTGGCAGCGGTCCCACGTGCTGACGAGCCACGTCGTCGATCTCGCGGTGAGCTCGCGGGGTGTCAGCGATCTTCGACGCGTGCACCAACAGCCAGCCGCCCGCGTCGGTCAGCAGTCGCTCATGCGGGCGCCAATCGCGATTTTCCGTCGTCTTGTAGCCTGCCACGAGCAGAGTGGCCCATGGTTGCCGCACCGACAGCGCGCGAATCGTCCCCGTGACGATGGCACGTGAGAGGGTGTCGACGCTCGCGGGCTGGACGCGCAGACGCATGGTGTCAGCCATGGTGACCCCCGTCACAGCCGCCGTCGCAGTGGCAGCCGGCAGTCACCAGGTCGTCGGAGCGCGCGTAGAGCTCTGCCACCCCCCGCAGCCGCTCCTTCTCGCCCCACCCAGCCGCCACCGCCTGCGCCAGCCCAGCCAGCGACCGCTCGCTGTCGTACGCCTCGCTGTAGTCGGGGCCGTAGACCACCCGCGCGATCTCGACCAGGCGTGCGCGGTCGTCACGCACCTCGCCCATGCACAGGGGCGTTCCGTCGCCGTCGTTCCCCAGCCCAGCGCAGTCGTCACAGCACGCCTCGAACGCCCGCGGCGTCTGGCACACCGGCAACCCGTCGATCACCTTGAAGTCGCGTCCAACATTCACGTCGTCACCTCCCCGTCACGCGGTACCGCAGCGCCCGCCGCCACCCAACGCGCTCGACCTCTGCCTGCCCCCAATTGAACGGGCACTTGTCGCCAGCGCGGCCATGCTGAACGCTGTACCCAATCGGCGCCAGGAACGTCCTGACCACGTGGCCCACGCGCTGGTCTGGACCTTCGACCCCTTCGCGCAGTTGGACCACCGCGCCAGGCGGGTACATGCCGAGCTTCTTCGCGCCAGTCCTGTCCGTGGTCAGCACATTCAATCGCCACCTCCAGCCAACGAAGCCTTCTGCGCTTCCTTGTACAGCCGCGCAGCCGCCGTCCCGATGGCCTTCCGAGCCTCGCGCGTTAACTCCGCCTCACCGCTGGCCTCGCGTTCGATGTCCGCGACCATGCCAGCGATCACCTTGCCCGTGTGCTCCGGCGCAAGGTCGACGACCCCCAGCGCGTCGAGCACGTGTCGCAGACGCTCTCCGGTACACCACTCGGTGGCGATGGCCTCCGCGTCACGCAGGATCTCGAGATCCCCCGGGTCGACCACCTTCGGCGGGTGCGCGCGCTCGGCGAACGCAGCGCCCTTGTGCTTCGCGATCAACCGCGTCCCGTCGCTGCTCACGCACTCGAACGGCGGGCGAATCACGATCCCCTCGCGGGGCTTCTCGACATTGACGCCACGCCAAACCGCCACCTGCGACGGCGCGTCGCGCTGTTCGTCCAGCGCCGCGATCATGGCCTCACGCGTCGGCGCCTCGACCTCCACCCACGGCACGAACTCCAGACCGAGCTTCGTCGCAACGTCGCAGGCATTCGGCACGTCGAGCCACGTCTCGCCGATCTTCACCTCGAACGCGATGAAGCGCAGCGCGTCGCCGTAGGTGTGCCGCATCCCCTGCATCTTGCCGCCGTATGCCTCGCCGTAGACGGTCACATTGTCGTGGCCCAGCGCACGAAATGCCTCGCACAGCGCCAGCCGGTCGAAGCACGCCTCGAACGCCTTGGCTCCGGCGCCTCCCGACGAGCCGTGCACAACCCCGCCGCGGTACATCACGTGCGCACTCGTGCCGTGCACCTTCTCCATCGCGTACAGCCGCCGGAACTCCAGGATCCGCTGCGCACGCGGCCTGTACAGGTTCTCCATGCTCATGTAACTCACTCGCCACCTCCCGCCAGTTCGTCCACCGTCTCGACCACCTCGCCCACCGCCCGCCCGATCGCCAGCCGCAACGCCTTCGTGCCCAGCGCCGACACCTCGACGCCTTCCTCGCCCAGCGCATCCACCGCCCCCCGAATCGCCGCCGCCGCGATCTCGACCAGCCACACAGCCGGCACCGCCTCCGAATGCAGGCGTTGGTGGTGCAGGTGGCACAGCGGGACCGCCGCGAAGTCCGACCCCTTCAACGCCTTGCCCCCACCCGTCGCGCTCCCGAACGCGTGGTGCGCTTCGACGGGCCCCAAGCAGTGCCCCATCCCGAGACCACGAAGGCAGCACGGGCGGGTGCGGACGGTGGCGAGGTGGCGGGGGGAGCGCGCGGGGGTGGTCATGGCGTCACACCGAACAGCACCGGGCACCGCTCGGCGAGCAGCGCCTGAGCTACGTCCATGACCTCGCGCATCTGCGGGTGCGCCGCCGACGAGGTACGCAGCTTCAAGATGTGCCGCCACTCGCGTGCGTTGCAGGTCATGACGATCTCGGTCTTGGTCGAGTTGGGCAGGACCGCCCGAGCCCATTGCGGTGAGACCCCCTGCTGACGCATGATGCTGTACGCCTCTTCTGCCTCCAGCATGACGTTGAACCACCGGCACTCCAGCCAGTCCCACCCGAACTCGAAGTCGTCAGCGCCGATCAGCCCGACACCTGCACGATGGCCCTTCTCGTACTGGCCTGGGGTGATGGCACACCGGTAGAACATGCCGCTTGGAATGATGAACTGGCAGTGCCCGCCGTGTCCCTCTGCCGTCTGGTCGACGTACCGGGTGCTCTCCTGCGAGAACGCCACCCCGATCCGGTGACGCACCAACTCGTGCGTGACCCCTCGGTCGGTGATGAAACGCAGGGTCCAGCCGACGTGCTCCAGCACCGACTCGTGACCGCGCTCGATGATCCTCCGGATGAAGGCCTCGGCACCTGCCAGCGACCCGTCGCTCTTGGCCTCGCTCTTGTAGCACACGCGCCCGGCCGCTTCCAAGATGCGCACCGCTTCCTCATTGGTCGGCCCGAACTCCAGCACCACGCTAGGTTTCAGCAGGATCATCACCTACACCCCGTCCATCCGCTCTGCGATCCTCGCGAGCCTCACCAGCGTCTCGTCGCCAATACCGGGCACCGCCCCGCCAGCCCGCCACGCGCGAACCTCGCCAATCACGCGCTCCACCATCTCGCGCTCCCACCCGTGCAGCCGACGCACCGCGGGCGAGAGGTAGCGCAAGATCCCCTCGGCTCGCGCGGCGTTCGCAGCCATGCGCTCCAGGTACCGTGCGGACCCCTCGCCCACGATGATCGGCGTTGCCATCTACTCGCCCCGCGCTTCGGTGTGGGGGAACTCGACGTCGATGATCATCCTCACGAGAAGCCGCTTGGGCATGCGCGGCGTGGCCACCAGCCCCATCCCGTGCGCCAGCTTCACCAGCGACTCGTTCGTCATCTGCTCAAGCTCCCCCGCGCGCCCCACCGTCTTCGCGTCCACCGGCTGGCCGTCGCTCACAGCCCGGTCGTCGTCACCCACCACCCGCGGCGTCCAGCCCTTCGCCGGCTGCTCGGCGGTGGTCTCGGCGGTGGTCTCGGTGGTCTCGCCGCCCAGCGGGCCGTCGTCGTCGAGGTCCGCCACCGTGGGCTCGTCACCCGCCAGCCCCTCTTCCTCCGCGAGCGCCATCGTCGCCTTCGCCACCTGGTCGGTGCCCATCTCGGTCATCTTGCGCCGCACGCTCTCCGACCGCTCGTGCTGCGTCGTCGTCGCGTCGTCCGCGATCTCGGCCACGAAGTCGCCGTCGTCGGTCTCCGTAAGCGTCACGCCCGTCACCAGGTGCTCGTTGCCCTGGATGTAGTCCTCTGCGATGGCCTCGATGACCGACACCGGCCACGCACCCTCGGCGTCGATGCCGTTCAGCACGCGAGCGATCGCACCCGCGAACCGCAGCCGCCCGCGCACCGCCTTGGGGACCTTGAATGTGACCGTGACGAACTTCTCGTCGTCGAGGTCGCCCTCGAGCTTCGGCTTGCGCTGGATCTCGTCCTCGTGCCACAGCACCTCGTGCACCGCGCCATCCGCCAGCAGGATCAGCATCGGCGGAAACACCTTCTTGCGCCGCTGGCACGCCGCGCACTCGATCGACACCATGCCCCCTGTGTGGCTCATGCGGGGGTCGTTCCACTCCGTGCCGTGGCACTTCGCGCACTTCGCCTCCGCGTGCCCCCGGGCCTTCACGTCCACCGACCCAGTCGCCACCAACTTCTCGTCGCCCATGATCCTCACCTCCCAGCTTCGTCATCGTCACCGGTGTCGGCCAACACGGCCGCCTCCAGCGCATCGATCACACCGTCGACCCCATCCCGGCCACTCGTCGTCCCGACCTCGAGATCCGCCTGGCCGTTGCTGCCCTTCGCCTTCGCGCCCTTCGGTGGGCGCTTCACGACCTGCTCTTCCTCGACCTCGACGTAGCGCATGGTCCGCGTGTCGTACTCCAGCAGCACCGCACCAGGAACCCGGATGCCGTCCCACCTGACCTTCTCGTCGTACACCTTCAGCCGCGAGCCGCCAACGCGGTCGAGGCTCAGGATTGTCATCGCCATCTGCTTGATCGCCGCCGACCCACGGATGTCGTCGCGGGTGATGCGCCGGCTCTTCCCCGTCACCTGGTTGACCCGGTTCTTCGTCGGGTGCGCCACCAGCACCAGCGCCACCCCGTACTTCGCCGGCCACCCCTGCACTTCCAACACCACGCGGTTGATCTCGTGCCGCTCGTCCCGCGCCTGCCAGTCCATGATGAAATCCAGATGGTCGACGAACACCACGCGACCGCGGTGCCGACGCACGAAGGCCTCGATCGTCTTCTCGACCACCTTCAGACCGACCATGCCCTCGAAGTGCCCGACGTGCACCGGCAGTTCCGCCAACTCGTCACGGGCCGCCCGGCGCTCGCTCTCGTCCATCAGGAAAAACGACTTGCCCGCGACCATGGACCCCTGCTTGCGGGCGATCTGCTTGCGGGTCATCTCCGGCGAGATCATCAACCCAGGCGCCCCAGCCTTCGCCAGGCACAGCAACAGCGCGTTGCAAAACGTCGTCTTGCCCGCCTCGGTGTCGCCCGTCACCACGATCAGCTCGTTGCGGATGCCGCCGATCGCAGCGTTCAACCCATCCCATTCCGTCTGCCACCCCGAGTCCGACGCCAGCGGGTCTGCCAGCAGCTCGTCGAAGGCCTCGCTCACGTGCACGATGCCCGTCCCGCCCATGCGCTTCGCCGCCGCCATCGCCTTGCGGATCTCGTCTGCCGCCGTGGGCCCGTAGTGCACCAGGCAGTCGTTGACGTCCTTTCGCGGGAGCTGCACTCGGTAGCACCGCCACGGGCCCAACTCCTCCGCGACCTTCCTGGCGCCATCCTCCCCGGGGTTCTTCCCGTCAGTCCTCGTCTCGTCCATCGCGTCGTTGTCGTACACGATCACGATGTTCTCGACGGCCTCGAGCTGCTCGCGCCACTCGTCGGGAAACGCACCTGCGCCTGCGCTAGCTGCCACCGCTGGCGAAAACCCGAGCTGCTCCAGGCTGATCGCATCGATCTCGGCCTCGCACAGGTACACGTGGCTGCCACCCGCTGCGATCGCGTCCGCATTCCACATGAGCGATGGCGCACCTGCAGGACTGCGGCGGAACCTCGAATCGTCCTTCGCCACGTTCCCGATGGCGCGCTCCTTCACGAGCGCGGGCTCGCCGTCGTGGTAGTACGGGATCGTGAGCCACCGCCGATCCTTCGGCTCCGGTCCGTCCTTGTGCAGACCGAGGTGGAAGCGCTCGACCGTCTCCCGTGTGAGCCCTCGCCCCTTCAGCGGTCCGCCACACGTCGCCAGCCACTCCAGCGCGGCTGGCGTCTCCAGTAGCAGCCGGTGCCACGCCTCCGGTCCATCGGCGTTGGCGAGCTTCGCCTTGGCGGTGGCCAAGCGCTGCACGTACTCCGCGGCCTTCGCCTTCTCGACCTTCCCCGGCGTGTAGCTGCCGATGTCGAGCACGTCGCCGATGGCCTTGCGCAGCGTCCAGATGTTGAGCCCCTGGCCCTTGCCACCTCCACCTGCACAGCCACCGCGGAAGCAGCGGAACGCCCCGCTGTCGAGGTTGAAGCTGCACGCCTTGTCGCTCACGTCACGGCTCTCGCCACCGCAGAGCGGGCACACCTTCAGCCACAGTTCACGGGCGGCCTCGAACAGCACCTCCCAGCCCTTCTCGGTGACCAGCGCGCGGACGTCGTGCTCAGCGTCGAAGTGCACGGGCCACCTCCGCTCCAGTTGCCACGGTACCGTCTGCATGAAGCACCTGTGTTCCATCGTCGCTGATCCGGTACCCCGCCGCCCTCAACTTGGCCATGCCGATGTCTCGGAAGCGCTCGACGTTGGACCGGCTGCGGAAGATCAGGTTCCACGCGATCATCGTTTCGTCTTCCGAGCGCTTGCGACCGTCCGACAGGGTTTTCTTGCTCTCTTCGTAGCACCCGATCACAGCCATCTTCGCTTCCATCAGCGTCGTGTCTTTCTTGGCCCTGGCATGGATGGTGCGCATGCGGTCTGACGAGAACTTCGTCCGCTCGCCCTTGCCAAAGTACGCACGCCACCGATCGAACAACTCAGTGGCGTCCTTCTCTGTGAACGCAGTAGCCGTCCAGCGTGTCTTCCTCTCGCCACGTTCAGCCGGTGCGTCGGCAGGTGATTCCGTGGCGTCAGCGGCAAGCGCGAGACTCCCCCCGCTCGCGGGGGGTAGGGGGGGTTGATCTGCGTCACGTCCCGTCACGTCCTGTCCCGTCCCGTCACGTCTCGTAGCAGGACAGTCCGCCCGCGTCCGGACTTGTCCGCCCTCGTCCGGACGTTCCGATCTGGATAGCTGCTTGCGTAGCGCGTCCGGATTCTGGTACTTGTCCCAGCCTGGAATTGTGGCCCCGCCTTGCCCATCGCTGATCAGCAACCCGACTCGGACGCACGCTTCGATCCCTTTCTCGACGCTCTCCGTGTCCCAGCGCATCACGTCCGACAGGTAATCGGGGTCGAGTGTCTTATCCTTCAGATGGCCGTCGAGACCCAACAGCTTTGACAAGCGCACCAGCGTTTGGAACACCGACGACCCGTTGTGACCGGCTCGGCGCACGTCTGGGTGGAAGTCGAAGCCAGCGTCCATGCGTACCCAGGGGACATTACCCATTCGTGCCCCCTGCAACGTCTGCCGCTTCGCTCGTGGCATTCAAGCACGCCGCGCACACGCAGATCGTGCGTCGGCAGTCTTCGGTGCGGAAGAACGCCGCCACCCGCACGCGATGGTCACGGCACTGGCTGCAAGTCAGCTTTCCATGCACCGACACAACCACCGGGATCTGCTCTGCTTCTTTCTCACGGGCGACGTACTCATCGACAGCCCGATCAACTGGATCGTCGTCGTCAAGAATTGCCAGTTCAAGTTCGTTCAAGATCGCTTCCGTGTTCGCATCCAGACCGCTCGATCTTTCGCACTTCTTGGCACCCATCCCACACATCCCCGCGTCTTGGACCCCTCCGTGACGCTCACCCCAGACGCACAAGCGCTCGCGTATCTCCCGGTGGTGGGTGCTTGCCGTCCTGAGTAGACGTCCCACCACCGGGAGGCGCGAGTTCATTTTTTGTGGCACAGAACGGCAAGCGGTGCTGACCATACGCCACCCCGCCGATCCCCGTCAACGCCAATCTCGCGATCGCCGTCGTGTCAGCCTGCGAGGCTTGCGCGGTCACGATCGCGACCCCTCGCCAGCCACGTCACCAGCGCCCTCAGTGGCCACGTCGTCACCCGCCCCGATCGCCTCTGCCGCGAGCCCCTCGTTGCCCCGCGCGATCCCCTCAGCGAGCGATCGTCCCTTGCCCGTCAACCGCCACACCAGCGCGCCGATCGCCGACGCGCCCTCGTCCCACCGCGACCTCACAAGCCCCGCAGCTTCGAGCGCAGGCAGGTGGCGCCCTGGTGTCGAGCGGGCCACGCCGAGAGCACGCGCGATCGTCGCGGCGGTGGCTTCGAACGGAAGCAGCGCCACGAGGATGCGACGGTCGGTGGCGTCCAAGATCACCCCCTCGTCGCAGCGATCTCGCGCATCCTCGACGCCAGCCACGTGATCCGCTCGTCGCGCTTCTTGGCGCGGTACCTCGACTGCGCCTTCGCCACGTCGCCCACCAGCACGCAGCGCTTGCGAGCCCGCGTGATGCCGGTATAAACCAGCGCGCGGAACTGCATGAACCAGTGTGATGGATCAAGAGGCATGACGATCGCCACCTGCTGATCCCCCTGGAACTTGTGAACCGTGCTGGCGTACGCGAGCACCAGGTGCGCCAGGTCCTCCCGGTCGTACGCCACCACCTCGTCATCACCGTCCGCGAACGCCACCGTGAGCCGGTTGCTCTGCGGGTCCACCGAGGCCACGTAGCCCACCATGCCGTTGAACACCATGCGCTGGTAGTCGTTCTTGGTCTGCATCACCTTGTCACCAGGCCGGAACGCGTCGCCGTGCGCTCGCACCTCGCCGCCACCATCCTCGCCGCCCATCCCCAGCCGCAGGGGGTTCAACGCCTCCTGCAGCCGCTTGTTCAGTTCGTGGACCCCCGACGCGTACTTCTTCATCGGCGTGATGACCTGCACCTCGCGCACGGGGTCGAAGCCCCACACCTCGCGAGCGCGCAGCACCAGGTCGACCGTGGCGTCCGCGATCCGCTCGCTCTCTTTCAGCGCGACCACACCGAACTCCGCGGTGGGCTCGCTGTAGGGGCTGGGCCCCTCCGGACGCCCGCCAGCGTTCACCGTGGCAGCCGCCAGCGAGATCGCCGAGCCCTTGCCCTGCCGGTGGATCGTCGTGAGCCGAACCACCGTGGCGAGCCCGCTCGAGATCACGTCGTCGAGGACTGAGCCAGGCATCACGCTTGGGAGCTGGTCGACGTCGCCAACCAGCACCAGCGCAGCCCCCGGCCTCATGGCCACCAGGAGCGCGCGAGCCAGCGTGAGGTCCACCATCGACGTCTCGTCGATGAGCACCACGCCAGCCGACAACTGGTTCCCCGCGTTCATCTCGAAGCCGTCGCCCTTGAAGCCCAGCAGCCGGTGGATCGTCGTGGCGTGGCGACCCGTGGCCTCGGTGGACCGCTGCGCCGCCTTCCCCGTGGGAGCGCACAGCGCGTACGAGATCCGCAGGTTGTCGAGGGCGCGGACGATGGCCCGGGTACAAAGCGATTTGCCCGTGCCCGGATTTCCAGACAAACACAGCAGCCCGCCCGCTGTAGCTGCAAGCACCGCCGCCCGTTGCTCATCCGTCAGCGTCACACCATCGGTGGCCTCTGCCCATGCGATCGCCTCGTCAGCCACACCAGGTACCACCGCCCGTCGCGACTGCGCGATCTCCACCAGCCGCGTGGCCACCGTGACCTCCGTCTGGTGCGTCCTGCTCAGGTACAGCCGGCCGTCCTCGAAAACGATCGTCCCCTCGTCGAGCAGCTCCTTGAGGTACGTGCGGATCGCGGTCGTCTCCACGTCGCGCGTCTTGCGCATCTTGTCGCCCAGGCGGCCGACCAGCCCCTCGGTCGGTAGGTGGGTGTGCCCTTGGCCTTCGCAGTCCTCGGTGATGTGGTGCACCAGCGCAGCTCGCACGCGGCGCCGGTCGTTGGCTGGTATCCCAAGCTGGTCAGCGATCTTGTCGCAGGTCAAGAAGCCCACCCCCGAGAAGTCGGTCATCAGGATGTAGGGATCCTCCGCGATCTTGGCTTCTGCCTGGGTGCCGTACTTCTCGACGATGCGCCCGGCCAGCTTGGGCCCCACCCCAGCGGTCTGCAGGTACAGCAGGATGTCGCGGTGCTTCGTGCAGCGCGCGACCTTGTACGCCTCGACCATCTTGGGAACCAGCGAGCGCGGCAGCCCGGGAACCATTCGCAGCAGGTCGGGGCGTGCGTCGAGGATGCGCATCGCGTCGGTTCCGAAGTGGTCGACGATCATTGCAGCCCGCGTCTCGCCGATGCCCGACACTGTGGACGCCAAGAAGCGGATGAGGGGCTCGCGCTTGGTGGGGGCTTTGAACGCCACCGTCTCGGCTTTGAACTGCCGGCCGTAGGTGGGGTGGTTGACCCACGTGCCATCTGCCACCAGCGTCTCGCCGATCTTCGCCATGCCAACCGCGCCAACCACCGAGATCGTCAGCGGGCGCGTGCCGACCATGCGTCCATCGGTGCAGGTGGCCACGCCCCAGGTCTCGCCCTTGGTGGGCTGGAACACGTCGGTGATGGTCGCTTCGATTCGCTCTGCCACCTGGGACCCCTCCCGGTTGTCGGTTCAGCACTTGGGCCACGCGCCAGTTGCGAGCTGGCCACCCGTAGGCGAGTCGCGCTGCGTGGCAAGTCGTTGATATTACTCAGAACGGGAGGTCGTCACTGGAGTCGTCGTCCTGCGCGGCCGTCGTCCCGCCGCCCGTGGGATCGGGGTTCGCGTGGCCACCCTTCTCGCCCGCGGGCACGTCGGGGTACTTCGCCTTGTCGACCGCGTCCCAGCCCACGAAGCCCGAGAGGATCGCGTCGGTGCGCGTCTCGCCTTTGTACTCGTGGTCCTTGTGCGCCACCTTGACCGCGATGGTGCGCCCGACCAGCGCGTCGTGCGGGTCGTTGGGGTCCACCGTGGTCCCCGGCTTGATGCCGAGCGCCGCGCAGAACAGGTCGTAGCGCTCGTACGTTTTGTCGCTCGTGAGCCAGAACGCCTCGCGCACGGTGCAGTCCGTCGCGGGCCCCTCCAGCACCCGGAACGTCACCTCGTTTAGTTCCTTGTCGCCGCTGTCGGTCTTGCGGTACTCGGCCTTGACCACGCGGGCCACGTGCCGGCCGACCGGGCACAGCTTGAACTCGTTCTTCGCGGTCCCGACGCTCACCTGTCTCGCCATCTGCGTTCCCTCCCGTTCCTTGTTGGTGGTCTACTTCGCGCCCATGACCGCGCCGACGTCGGCGGTGGTCTTCTTCTCGCTCTTCGGCCCGCTCTTCGCGATGCGACCCATGACCCCCACGTACTTCTTCATGGGAAGGTCTTCGAGCTTCGCGATCCCGTACGCTTTCAGCACCGCCACCTCGTCGACCGCGTGCTTCCTCAGCGCCTCGCGGATGTTCACCATGGTCTGCGCGTTGACCAGCTTCTCGACGTGTTCTTCGGGCGGCGCCAACGTGGGCCCCTCGACGTGCTGGATCACCGGCGCGGGGTCGGTGGCCATCGCCGTCTGCGCATCGGAGCCGGCTGTCTCGGTTGTCGTCGAGTCGGTGGCATGCGACTGCTCGCGCGCCACATCGTCGGCGTATGCCTCGACGGGCGGATGCTCGTCGGTGGCTTCGACCACGGCGGTGGTGGCCACGGTGACGGGCACGACGGTGGCCGCGTGCTCCACCTTCACCATCTGCTCGTCTACACCTTCCACCGCGCTCGTCTCCCACGCACCCCGCAGCCGCGCCAGCATGTCGGAGGCACGCTCCGGGTTCTCGTACGGCTTCAACGACCGGTGCCCCTTGATCAGATACCGATCGCTCGCGCCGTTGGTCAACACCACGAACTGCTGCGCACCCTCGACGAAGCCTTCCACCTCCAGCGGGTTCGACTTCGTGACGAACGAGTACAGCACCACGTTGAACAGCCCCGCCAGGTTGCCCGGCAGCGCTTGTCCGTTCACCATCGGGCGGAAGTACCGCTTGTCGTCTTCCGTCGACTCGTTGCACAGCGCCACGCACACGAAGTCGCTGCTCAGGTCGCGGAACGCCCGCACGAGGTTGAAGGTCTTGTCGATGAGCACGCCCCAGCCCTTCATGCTGAGCGTGCCGTCGGCCTGCACCGTGGGCTCGTTCTTGCCGCCGGCCGCCGTGGCCTTCAGCCCCTTCGCCACGATCTCGTCCTTCAGCTTGCGCTGCATCTCGGTCAGCGAGTCGAGCACGATCACGTCGTACGGCCACGCGCCCTTCGTGATGGCCTCGTTGATCGCGCGGTAAAGTTCCTGCAACGCCTCCCACGTCTCGACCACGAGGATGGTCGCTTCGGGGTTGGCCTCGCGGATCGGCAGCACCGCCTGCTGCTCGCTGAGCACGATGAACGGGCGCTTCCCGCACCGCGATCCGAACGTCGTCTTGCCGGTACCGCTGTTGCCGTAGAGCAGCACGTTCACGTGCGCCTGCTGGCGCGTCGCCTTCGATGCCACGAAGGCTCTATCCAGGATTCCCATGGACCCCTCCCAATCTGCGCCGCTACAGCGGCTGGTTGCTCTCTTCGTCGAACGCCGCTTCCTGCGGGCGCATCGGGTCGATCGGCACGATCTCGAAGTTCGTGTTGCCGTCCCATCCGTGGCTGCAGACGTGGTAGTAGACGCACTTGCCGAACACGGTGTCGCAGGCCTCGAGGTTCCGGTACCAGCCCGCCGTGTCGCCGGGCTTCTTGGTGGTCTTCGCCACCGACCGCCCCATCTCGTGCACGATGGCGTGCAGGTCGCGGGCCCATCGCCAGATCTCGTCCTCTGCCACCGCCATGACGAAGCGGTAGAGGAACCTGTCGCCGCGGGTGAGCAACTCTGCCAGCGCAGGGTCGAAGTTCACGATGTCGAGCCCGGGGTTCTTCGCCAGCAGCGCGTCGACCGCCTGCCGGTACAGCGCCGCCGTGGTGTCGGGCACCTTCGACGACAGGCCACCGATGCCTGAGCCGTTGCACGTCGGCTTGGCCTGGCCCTTCTTCTCGCCCGCCTTGTAGAGGGCGAACGACGCGCCGGCCACGCACGGCTCGCCGTCGATGCTGCCCACGCCCTTGCACGTCGGGCACTGCGTCGGCTCCACGCGGCCGGGGATCTTCTTGCGGATCACGTCGTAGCCCAGCGCACACACGTCCGAGCCGAAGAAGTAGCGGGCCGCGTAGACGTAGCCCACGCGCTGGCCGTGGCCACCGTCACGGGCGTTCCTCTCGAAGGCGTCGAGGTTGGTGTCGGTGGTGGTCTTGTGGTCGTAGATGACCACCTGACCGGTGCGCAGGTCACGCACGACCAGGTCGAACACGCCGGTGTACGCGTACCGGCGATCCGCCCGCCAGGCGCCCGTCTTGGTGGGCGCGGGGAGCGGGACCACGAACGGCGCCTCGACGGCCAGCACCTCGAAGTGCTCGCGGTCGGCGTGGTACTTCGCCACGAAGCGGTCGAGCACATCGCGGGCCATGTTGGCGGTGGTCTCGATCTTGACGGGGTCGCCGTACTCGCTGGCGTTGGCGATCTCGAGTTCCTTCGTACGCCATTCGTCGATGGCCGCCTCGCACTCGAGCACGTCGGCGCCCAGGTACCAGCGGGCGAGCATCTCGTGCACCAGCTTGCCCGCGGACAGGGGCATGGGGTCGACCTTGCGCCGGAGCCCCACCACGTTCTGCAGGTGGTAGTACCTGCGGCAGCGGGTGTAGGCGTTGCGCGAGCTGTTGGACACGCGCAGCTTGCCCTCGGTGCCTGCGACGATCAGCGGGGTCTGAACGGTGAAGATGGCCATCGCTTATTCCTCCCACTCGATGTTGACGAGGCGCCCGTCGACGACATCGCACTTGCTCGGACGCTCGCACAGGATTACCGCGCCAGGCACGATCCACAGCGCGAAGCACGAGGCGCCGATCTCTTCATGTAGCCGCAGGATCTCGGCGTACTTCGGATCGTACTCGACGCCGATAACGTCGCGCCCGGCGGCGTAGAACGCCGTCCAGCCGCTGTCCCCCAGGCTGTCCCACAGGCTGGCCCCCAGGCTGGCCCGCAGGCTGGCCCGCAGGCTGTCCCGCAGGCTGTCCCACAGGCTGTCCCCCAGGCTGTCCCCCAGGCTGTCCCCCAGGCTGTCCCGCAGGCTGGCCCGCAGGCTGTCCCGCAGGCTGTCCCACAGGCTGTCCCCCAGGCTGTCCCCCAGGCTGTCCCCCAGGCTGTCCCCCAGGCTGTCCCACAGGCTGGCCCGCAGGCTGTCCCACAGGCTGTCCCA
>Ga0209518_1000179_pt1 | contig 85222 bp, 68 predicted proteins | sample RifGroB1_FD_183993 | JGI IMG/M metagenome (GOLD analysis project Ga0209518, IMG submission 183993) | Groundwater microbial communities from Rifle, Colorado, USA - Groundwater B1 (SPAdes) (version 2) | ecosystem: Environmental > Aquatic > Deep subsurface > Groundwater | place: Rifle, Colorado... | reverse complement strand
CTAAACTTTTTTCCCTATTTTCCCACCCAAAAGCTACCTGAATATCATTAACTTAACGCCACAAGCATACTTTTTGGAGAAAAATCTTGCGACTAGCACAATTTTTCGGAAAAAAGTATGCTTGTGGCGTTTTCTAATGACTTATTCAGTAGCCCCTAATTATAGTTAAAATATTAATAGCTTTTTTCATAATTTCTTCCTTATTTTTTATATCTTCTTACTATAATAAGCAACTGGGAAATTCAATTTTGTAAAGTTAAGGAATATTTATTGGTTATAAATAATAAAAAATTGCTAATAAGTTTTTTTTTACCTCCGATAATAAAATGGAAAGTTGTTTTTAATTATTGACTTTTTAGATTATTTATATTGGGATGGGGTAATATGAAAATAAGATTAAGTTTGGTTTTACTTATTTTTTGTATATTTAAATTTTATTCTGTTGAGGCTATTTTAATAGATTTTAATAATCTTGAGGATACGACAATAGATTTTTCTGACTTTGCTGGTACAAATTTTACTCAAGATGAAAAAGAACAGATGAAAATTAATTTAGATATAAAAAATTGGAATGTAAAAGTAAATTCTTCTTCGTTAAATACTATTTCTAAAAACAAAACTAAGATAGTAGATATTAAAGATTCGTTAGAATATCCAAATCAATCAGTACTTGGTGTGAGAATATTTTTTCCACAGAGACGAGCAAATTCTTATGCAGAAATAATTCCTCCTTTTGAAATTCCATCTTATTATGATACTCCAAAAAATCCAGATGGTCTTGGCTCTATGTTTGTTTATAAAGGTGTAATAAGAAATGTTGAGGTAATCAAAAAAATTGCTGTAAGAGTACTTGGTAATAATTTTAGATATGGTTTATATATAAGAGTGAAAGATAAATCAAACGAAAATAAAGATATATTTGTTGGATATTTAAATTATATTGGTTGGCAAACATTAACATGGATTAATCCAAATTATGAAAGAATTCTTGAAGAAGGACAAAAAAGAAAAGCAAAGGGAGACGATAGACCTTTTTACCCAGATGAATTTCCTTATATAAAATTTGAAGGATTTGTTATTCAAAGAGATAGTACTGAAATTGCTGGAAATTTTACTACTATGATAAAAGAAGTTAGTGTTGAATATGTTGAAAGATTTATAGATATTGGTACAGCAGAGCCTTCTCAAAGGCAAGAAAATGTTTTTAATGTGTATAAAGAAGAGTTAATTATTAAATCACAAAAAGAAATGAAAGATGTAAATAGAAGAATATTTCAACAATGGGTTGAAAATAACAAAATGCACAGATAAAATTAGGTTTTAAGAAGGCTATCCAATTGGGTAGCCTTTTTTATTACACGGATTAGCATTAGCACGGATTATAGGGAAATTAACACAGATTATATAATAAAAAAGGCAATATTCTAATAACAATATTGTTTTATAATAGAATATTATTATTTTATTTGTATTTTCTTTGTATTTTATAATATTTTAAAAGATATGCAAATTATAGTAATATTTCAATTTTATTTATTTTTTCTTTTTTTTAAGTTTGATTTTATAAATAATAAAAGATAGGACATAGCTAAATATATAAAGTAATAGCATAATAATCAAAAAGCCAGTTAAATTGAAAAAACCATAGCCAAATAACACAACTAACAAGGCTAAAAATATCAAATGATAAAAATAATTTGCAAAGGCAAAAGTACCTGGTAAAAATACTAATTTTGGTAAATATTTTTGTAGAATGTTTTCGATGAAGTATCCAAAGGCAAATAAAACAAGAACAAATCCAAGAGTATAAATAAAACAATCAGTATTATAATTCCATATATGTTCTTTATAAAAGCTAAAATTTGACATATTAGAAAATAAATTATTAGGTAACATTTTTTCAGAAAAAACTCTTTCTATAACATACCTTCCTTTGTCAGAAAAAAAAGTATTCAAAAAGCCATCTTTTATAGTGTAGAATGTAGAAATAAAAAGTCCACCTATTCCAGATAAAAAAATAAAAACTTTTTGTTTGTTTAAGTTTTTAATTGAGTAAAATATATTTCCAAAAAGAAAGCCAATAAAACCATAGATTATAGTTGGGCTCATAGGTTCATATCCATAATTGAATGGCACAAAAAATATTTTATTTTTTTCAAAAATTATTGTAATAATTATTAAGATAGTCACAAAAATAGATAAAAATAATATTCTATAAGAAGAAATAAGCAAAAATAAAGCACTAATTATAATCATCCAGCCTATTGAGTTTAAAATGCCCGGTGTAAATAAAACATCTGGAAATTGAAGCCCATGTTCTATAAAAAAGAGAATCATAGCAAAAAATATTAAGATAAAGCCTCTTTTTATAAGAGAAAAAAAGTACTTATTTTCAATGTTGAGAGTGTTATTTTTTTCAAAATAAAATGTAATTGAAAAGCCAGCAAGAAACAAAAATAAAGCTGGGCAAAAAGGAACAAGTTCAAAAATAAAATTTAAAGTTTTATTAGTTAAATCTGGATTAAATAATACAAGAAATGCGTGGTAAAAAAACATATAAAAAATTGCTATTGCTCTTAAAAAATCAATATATTTCTTTCTCATTGCTTTTCCATTAATCATTAAAATACTTAATTATTCCAATTAGTTGGATTTTTTCGGTATCAGGTTGTTCTGTATCTAATTTTAAAAATTGATTTTTTTCAATATCTTTTTTTATCAACTCTTCAATATTTTTTAATTCTTCTAAATGTAAATCAGTTTCAATATTCTCTTCAGAAAATATAAGATTATTTATAGAATGAATTCTTCCTTTGTATTTATAAAAAATAAAATAACTATTTTCATTGGCTTTAAATGAAGTATATGTTGGTTTTTTATAAGATTCAAGAGAAAGTTTTATAGTGTCTTCTGAAATGTTAAAATATTTTATAAATTTCCTTAAAGAAATATTATTGCTTATTTCTTTTGAAAAGATTTTACTTTGAAAGTCATCCAAATTTCTTACTGCGACAAAATCTTTAAAGTCTCTTGATAAAAATATTATATTTTGTTTATTATTTTCAGTAAAATCTTCAATTTTTTTATCATTTAAAAGCCAAGTTGCAAAATCAATTCCAACAATAGAAATAATTTCTTCAGATGAGAAATTTAGAGTCTCAAATACATTTATTTCTTTATCTATCCTTCTATCTGGTTGAAAGTTAAAAATTTTAGTCTTTTTTGAATTTATATTTTTTATTTTACTATTTCTTTGTTGTAAAATAGAAGTATTATAAGACATATCAAAATTAACAATAATTTCTGCTTTTGAAAAAATAACATTTTCATCCAAAATATCGGTTGCAATAAGGATGTTAGTATCAGTGTTGTTAAAGGAATTTTCTACTTCAAATTTATCGATAACTATTTTGTTGTCTTCATCAATATTATCAAAAGAGACATCATTTCCATAGCACAAAATTGTTTTAAAATTACTGTATTCTTTTAGTCTTCTTTCAATATAAAGAACTGTATCTTTGGATTCTGAAAAAATGATAGTTGATTTATTTTCTGTTTTTAGAATTTTTAATAAGTTTGTGATTTTATCATCAAGATTTTCGAGATAACGAATTTGTTCTATATTAGTAATTGTGGATTCGATATTTTTTATATCTTTATTTATATTATTTATTGCATTTTCTTTTAAAGATTGCTCCATATTATTATAGTTTTTAATTATATTTTCTAATTGTTCTTTTTGAAAAAGATTTGTTTCCTCGCTACTACCTTCTAAAAGTAAATTTTTGATAAACAAATTCTTATCAAGAATGTTTTTTAAGCAAATTCTAAAAGAATAAATACTTGATTCAAGTTTTTTATATATTTTCCATTTATAATAAGAAATACGATCGTTTTTTGCATTTTTAGACCACAATTTCACATATTCTAAATTTAAATCAGATAAAAATGGAACGAGTTTTTCATAAATTTTAACACAAATTTCATGGTTATAAGCATATTTCACCTGTGTAATCGTTGGTTTTTCTGTGTTAGTAACAGTATGGTTTTCAAAATAAGTATTTATGTCACTACTTTTAATATTTACAGAAAAATCAAGTATTATTTCTTTTAAAAGTTTTATTGTTGAATCATTAAAATTTTTTTTATTTATTTGTTCTTTGGCTAATTCAATTTTTTGAATAATATTATTAAAAACGCATTTTTCATTATTAATAATCGAAAGTTCAAGAAAGTATATAAAATCAGAAAATGATGATATTATTGGATAATCTGTGATAAAAAGACAACTTGCATTTTTATTTTTTTTAATAAGATTTTCTATATTGAGAGAAATGTTATCTTCATCGCCAAAATTTATATAAAGGTGAATATCAGAAACTATTATTAAGTCAGAGTTAAGATAATTTTCATAATTGAAATCAGTTTTGTATAAATCCAATCTTGAAATATATTCAACATCGTTTTCTTTTAAACCTGCTTTTTTTATGGATAGTTTCCAGTGATTTAAATCATTAGGAGAATGAACAATTAAGATTCTTTTATCATTGTCTTTATAATATTTAGAAACCATACAACTAATATCTGTTTTACCAACTCCTGCGGTATTAAACAAAAAAGCAGAACCATAATTTTTTAATTTATCAAGACAAATATAATAACTCATATTTTTGAATTCTGATGTATAAGATAAATCAAAGCCTATATTTTTTACAATATAGTCTTTTTCCATTAATTTAATCATACTTGAAACAAAATCTCTTTGATTTAAATAATAAGATTCTTGATAAGAAGCTTTTTTTATAATGCCAATTAAATCAGCACTTCTCAATTGTGTTATTGATGCTTTCCATAAATTGGTAAAAAAATCAATGTAATTAAAAGATGTTAAATTTGTATTAACTGGGCTTAATAATTCTATTCTATTTAAATCTTCTCCAAAAACAGCACTACCATTCCATATTTCAATATTATTTTCGATTTTAAGAATATATAATTTTACATCAAGTTTTTTTTCTGCATAAATTCTAAAATCAAATATTTTTTTATCATAAAGTACTTTTACAAAATCAAAAGTTTCTTTATTAAGTGAAATAGAATCTTTTTTTAACTCTCTGTAAAATTCTTTAAATGTAAATTTGTTTTTTTCACCTATGATTACTTTAAATTCTAATAAAAGACCATTTTCATAGAGCTTTTTTAGCTGTGGGTAAATCCGCTTTATTCCATCGAAGAAATTAAAGCTAGATATTATATGAAAAGATATTTTTTGATTTGCATTTAAACACTGTTCAATCTTTTTTTTGAAAAGATTTATAACATAATTATTTTTTATTTCATTCATAAGTCTAAGGATTCCCTAAATCAAGATTTTTTTACTTTAGTTACAATTGTTAAAATTGTGTGTTTGTATTAAAATTTTGGATGTATAAAAAAACAAACTGTAACACAAACATTTTATTATACATTTTTTTAAAAAATTTAAAAACTATTTTTTATTTTTTTTAAAAAAATTATATTTTTTGTAAAATTTTTAACTAATATTTCAAATACTCTTTAATAGTATAACACAGATTAATCGGATTGTCACGGATTCACCCGTCAAGCGAGTACAAGCCACAGGTTAAAATCGTATAATTACTTGATATTAAAGTAATTAGATTTTGTGATTTCTGACAAACCTAAAACATTTGAGTATATTTACAAAATTAATGCCATTTGTTAGAATATTTCCCGCTTCTTCACACAATTTTATCCTCAGCATTACAAAATATATTATTTTTTTTAATCTGCCCCAAGCATAATATCAGCAAAAACTTTTGCATCAGAAAGAGTACTTTTTATTGACGAATATTCGTTGGGGCTGTGCATTGTATTATCAACTGTTGACCACAACGCAGCTTGAATTCCTTCCATTCTAAAATAAGCAGCTACTGTGCCACCGCCGATTCCAATTAATTTTGCTTCTTTATTATGAATATTTTTAATTGCTTTTTGGAGCAATTTAACAACTGGTGCATCTTTATCAGTTGGAGGGGCTGCTTGCAATCTTTGTTGGATAGATATTTCAATTTTTACACCAAAATCTTTTTCGACAGATGCTGCTATACTTTGTATTTTTGTTAATACTTCTTCTATTTTGTAGCAAGGTAGTATTCTACAATCTAAACCAAGAGTCTCTTCGCCCGGTATTGTGTTCATATTGGTAACTGTACCAATTCTTTTTGTTGGCTCAAATGTAGAATATGGAATATCAAAAAGGGTATTTTTTTCATCATATATTTTATAAAGTTCGTCCAATCTAACGCAGAGGTAAGAAGATGCTCTTGCTGCATTTATTCCTTTGTCGGGTCGTGAGCCGTGGGATTGTTTGCCATTAATTTTAAATGTAACCCACAATATCGATTTCTCTGCAATTTCTATTGAGTTGCCCTCAGGGTCTCCAACATCTGGAGTTAAAATTAAATCATTTTTGTTAAAAATATTTTTGTTTTTGAGAATCCAATCAATTCCGTAGCCACTGCCAACTTCTTCATCCGCAACAAACATCAATTTTAAGCTAAATTGTGGAATTATTTTATTATCAAGTAAAAATTTTACTGCAACCAAAGAACTTACAAGGCTTTGTTGATTATCCTCTGTCCCTCTTCCGTAAATTTTATCATCTTTTACAACTGCCTCAAATGGGTCTGTATCCCAAAGTTTTATTTCACCTTCAGGCACAACATCGGTATGTGTAATAATCCAAAGCCTTCTGTCTTTTTCTTTTCCATTTAAAGTGACAATTAAAGTTGGTCTTACTTTAGAAGAAACTCGTTCATCTGGAACAAAAATTTCTTCCATATTATCAAAGCCCCAATTTGATAAATAATTTTTTAAAAACAAAAACTTATTATACTCACCATCACCACCATTTTCTGGATTTATAGCTTTTATCTTTGTCAAATTTTTTTGTAAATCTATAACTAAATTTTTAAGTGTATCAATGTAATCATATTTTCCCATAGTTAGTCCTATTATAAATATTTATTAAATGATTACTAATAAATTCTAATTTTGTCAATAACTATGAGATAAAATTTGTAATCCAATTTCCTTGCAAACTTAGTAAAAATTTATTATATTATAACAGATATTAAAAGCAATATTCGCGAATGTAGCTTTTAATATCTGGATGGTTGTAGATGATAAATTATTCTAATTTTGATGAAATATTTAAAACTTTAATGAAAGAGTATTTTGAACAGTTTGCTGTTGTTATTACAGATTATGAGATTACAAAACTTCCAAAAACAACAGACTTATTGATAATAGAAATAGAAGAAAAATTTAAAAATAAGTTGCAATTTTATGATTACTTTAAAAAATATAATGGTATTGAGTTTAAATCGCCAGCAGATAGTTTTAAAATTGAAATTGATGAATATAAGTTAGGTTTTTATCTAAATGGGATATTATTACAAGAAAAAGAAGCAAATACAGAAAATACAACTTTTACAGTAGTAGCATCTAAAAAACCAATAAAGTTTTTTAAGAAATATAAAGATAAAATTAAGAAAGTTAAGAATGGTTTGTATATAATTGATGGAATAGCAGTAATACCAATATATTTTGCAATAATTAAAGAAATTCCATTAATTTTTGAAGAAGAATATAAAATTCTCAAAGAATTTAGCGTAGGTAAGGATAGAATTGATTATTTTAAATTATTAGTTAAAAATATAGATAAATTTGATGATAAATACATACAAATAGCAATATCTTTATATGGAGAAGAATTTTACAAAATATTAAAGGAGGCTGGCTTTATGACATTGGTAGAAAAAAATATATTTAGAGTAGCAGAGCTAACTGGTTTAAAAGATGTCTTAATTAATGAAGGCAAAAAAGAGGGTATAAAAGAGGGCAAAAAAGAGGGTATAAAAGAAGGCAAAAAAGAGGGTATAAAAGAAAATGCTAAAATAATGTTAAAAAAGGGATTAGATATAAATCTTATTTCAGAAATCACAGGATTAACAATTGAAGAGATTAATAAATTATAACACTGATTAACACAGATTATTAAAGAAGACTTCTCAAAATTTCAGGGTAGTAGGGACGGAGTCTCTATAAAACATTATTTTATTCTTTTTACATTATTTTTTATGAAGTGCCTTAATTCTATTTGCATAGATAAATAGAGGAGTTTTTCTTTCGGAGTCATATCTTTTAGCGGTTTTTCTAAATGCCCATCAAAATCTGGGTGAATTTTTGGGTTATTCATTTAAAAGTTTCTCCAATGTTTTAATATCTTCAATATCTTTATCTCTTAAAGGATTAACACATTTTTTTGCTGTAATCAAGTCATTTTTACTTGAAACAAACAATTTAATATTATCAATTTCTAAGATATTAGCATTTCGTTTTAGAGTTTCATAATCAATCGGATAAGTAAGAAAAATATCAACTTGAAAAAGTCCTGTATTTGATATTACTGTATAAACTAAAGCATTTTTTTCTTTTATCCATGTTTCTCTAATTTCGGATTTTAATAAATTTTCCATTGGCTCAGGAATTCTTGGAATAAACTTTAATTTTTTTAATAGTTTAACTAATTTTTCTAAGTTTTTATCTGACATGAAAATATTTATATCTAAATCAAAAGTTGTTCTTTCACATCCTTGTAATATACAGGCGACACCACCACATATTACATAATCTATATTATTTTCTGATAGTTTTTTAATAAAATCAAAAATAAAGTTTTTCAAATTCTATTACCTTCCTATAACACTGATTAGCACGGATTAAGATAGATTGGCACAGATTATTAAAAAGGACTTCCCGAAATTTGGTAGTAGGGACAGAGTCCCTACAAGTGCTCCTTAAAATACCAATGTATTTTTCCAAATATTTTTTAACTCTTTTAAGTCTGCTTCAAAAATTTTTTCGGTTTTTGAATTAACAACTAATTTTTGTTCTTTTATAGTTTCGCCGAGTAGATAAATATTTTCATCTTTCATAATTTCCAAAAATTCTTTTTGTTTTTCTTTAGAAATGCTTACCAATATTCTTGATGGGCTTTCAGAAAATAATTTTTCTTCTGTTGTGAGATTTCCTAAAATATCAAGGTCAATTTTAGCACCAATATTTCCAGAAAATGCAGCTTCTGATACTGCAACAGCAAGTCCACCATCAGATAAGTCGTGTGCTGAGTTTAATAAGCCATTTTTTACTAAATTATATATTTTTTTGTACATTTTTAACGCTTTTTGTGGATTTACAGTTGGCATAACCCCACCAGATATATTTTTCTGGTAATAATATTCTGATGCTCCAAGTTCTCCCTTAGTTTCTCCAAGTAAGTAAATCAAATCAGTTTCATTTTTAAAGTAGAATGAAGTAGTTTTTGTAACATCATCAATTTTACCAACAACTGTAAATAAAATAGTAGGTAAAACAGAGATTTTTTTATCACCTTTTCTATAATCATTTTTCATACTGTCTTTGCCAGATATACAAGGACAATTGTAAGCAATAGTAACATCATAAACAGCTTCACAAGACCTAACAAGTTGAGCCATTTTATACTTGCCATCTGGCGTGTGAAGGCTTTCTACTGGATCAGGCCAACAAAAGTTATCTAGTCCAACGATTTTGTCTGGATTTGCACCCAAAATTATCGCTTGTCTAAATGCTTCGTCTATTGCATTTGCTGTCATCTGGTAAGTATCAATTGATGAATATCTTGGTACTATACCATTAGTTACAACAAGTCCCTCATTTGAATTAGGAAACATTTTTAAAACCGCACCATCGGAAGGTCCATCGTTTTCTTTACCTGTGAATGGTTTGCCAACAGTCCTTGCTCCTACTTCATGGTCATACATTCTAATCCAGAACTCTTTTGAGGCAATATTAGGACGAGCCATCAATTTATATAAAGAATCCTTGTAATTTGTGTCAATTTCGTTAATTTTCTCTTGTTTTGGAGCATTCCATTCTGCTTTTATGTTTAATTTTGGTACTCCATCGTGTAAAAAATCCATACTGATTTTTGAGATAATTTCGTCATTATATCTACATTCAAAAAAGCCATTATCAGTAAAAACGCCAATTACAGTTGACTCAACATCTCTTTTTTTAGAAAGAGCCAAAAATTCTTCTATATCTTCTTGTGGAACAGCAAGTGACATTCTTTCTTGTGCCTCAGAAACCAAAATTTCCCATGGTTTTAAGCCACTGTATTTTAATGGACATTTTTCGAGGTTGAGTAATGCACCACCAGTAAAATTAGCCATTTCACCAATAGAGCTTGAAAGTCCACCAGCCCCATTATCTGTTAAGCCAGAGTACAAGCCTTTGTCCCTTGCTTCTATTATAAAATCAAGCAATTTTTTTTGAGTTATTGGGTCTCCTATTTGTACTGCACTCGTTGGGCTTTCCTCAGATAGATGAGCAGACGAAAAAGTTGCCCCATGTATTCCATCTTTACCAATCCTACCGCCAGACATTACGATTAGGTCACCTTTTTTAACATATTTTTCGTAAGAAGGCTTATTTTTGATGTAAAGTGGCATTATTCCACCAGTGCCGCAAAAAACTAATGGTTTACCGAGGAATGTTGGGTCAAAAACAATCGCACCATTAACAGTAGGGATGCCTGACTCATTGCCACCATCTTTTACCCCTTTATGTACACCCCTAAAAATACGGCGAGGGTGTAAAAGACTCTTTGGAATGTTTTCTTCTTCTGTGAAAGGGCTACCAAAACAAAAAACATCTGTATTAAAAATAGGATAAGCACCAATGCCTGTACCAATAATATCTCTATTCACCCCAACTATTCCAGTCATCGCTCCACCATAAGGGTCTAATGCAGACGGCGAGTTGTGAGTCTCAACCTTAACACAATATGCGTAATCATCGTTAAATTTTACAATCCCAGCATTATCAACAAAAACAGAAAGTAAATCGTCCCTTTTTTGTTTAATAACCTCAGTCGATTTTTGAATATATGTTTTAAATAAAGACTTAATTTCTTTGGTCGAATCCCCATCCTTATAACTAACATTCGCAGCAAAAATTTTATGTTTGCAATGCTCACTCCAAGTCTGAGCAATAACTTCGAGTTCTGCATCAGTTGGATTTTGTGGTAGATTATCTGCTTTTCGTTCCGCAATGATTTTTGGATCATTGTAATAATCTCTAATAGCTCGCATTTCTTCAATTGTTAAAGAAAGCATACCTTTATTTGAAATTTCCATTAATTTTTCATCAGAAACATTCAAATCAACAGTATCATAGTAAGGTTTAGTTATAACTTTTTCTTGTGGTAGAATATAATTTACAACTTTACCTTGTTTAACTTCATCTTTTGTTAAAATAGAATAATCTTCGATTAAATTGTTACATAAAACCTTATTTGCAATTATATCTGCATCATTTTTAGTTAAAATACCATTAAATAGATATAAAAACGATGATCTAACCATTTTATCGTCAATTTTTCTTTTTAAGATGTGACTAATCCCAGAAGTAGAAGTTCTTCCAACATTATCAGTAACACCATTCTTATAAGAAACTTCTATTGCAAAATCATAGTCAAGTTGTGTTGCAAAATAAAAACCCTTTGCACTATCTTGATAAACTTTGTCGCAAAAAAGTTCGTCTTTCAAAATATCGATTTCATTATCATTAAAATCACCAAAAATATTGTATGCCTTAACAATAGTAACATTATCGATTTTTAGTTTTGTATCTTCTGCAATTATATGAATTAAACTAGTTGCCTTGCCGTCTACAAAATTAGATTTGTTTTTAATTTCTATTCTATGTGTCAATTTTAAGTCCTTATTATGAGATTTATATAACACGGATTTACACCGATTATAACAGATTGACACGGAGTTTAATCAGTTTAATTTTCTCTAAATCTGTGTTAATCCGTGTTATAATCTGTGCTAATCCGTGTTATATTATATGGTAAAAATTGATTTTTTGCAATAAAATTTAGGAGTTTTTATTTTGCGTAAATTTTAAGAAAAATAAAAAAGGTTTCTCACAGAGGACGCAGAGATTGGGGAGATTTATTTGTTTTTATCCCACCAGTTGAGCATTTGTTATAAACCATATTTAAGGAAAAGGTTTTATTTCGCAATGAACAGAAGTTAAATAATTTAGCCAATCATGATCTGAAAAGGATGATATTTTTTTATCAAAAGGTAACGGATATATTGCAAAATGTAAGTGGTTAAAATCTGCGCCTGCCTTTCCAATAAAACCTAATAAATTTCCTTTTCTGATAGTTTGATCCTTTAACCAAAATTGCTTTGATATTGAATTATTAGTCCATGAGGATTTATCCAGGTGCATATAGACTGCAATATAGCCCGATTTAAAATACTCATTTTCTAAATCTTTTGATACATAATCATGTAGAATCCATATAGCCCCATACTTAGTATCTATATGTAATACTTTACCATCACTTATTGCATATACTTCTTTTCCTTCATCAAAATCATCTTTACAATTTACATCCCAAGCATATCTATCATTATTTTTATGAGTGTCAACATATGGCTTGATTTCTTGATTTTTTAAGTTCCCAGTTCTTGTATAATAAAAAACACCCCAATTACAAAAATAATAAATATTTTTTTCTATATATTTACCCGTATCCATTCCATTTATCAAATCCCCAACATTTATGTTACCTTTAACAGGAGAGCAAATTTCATCTGGAATAACTCTAATTATAATATAAAATGGACAATTATTTATAATCATTCCATTAGAATCATATAAATTATAATCTTTTCTATAAAAACCTGGTTGTTTTGGTAATTTTATTTTCACAATTGCTTCAAATTCAGCCTGAGGTTCAACTGTGTGTATTTCTTCGTAATTTGAAGTAGCGATTTCATAAGGATTATTTGTATCAAACTTTAAAGGAACTATTTTTAAGCCTTCCAATTTTTGGCTTGTATTATTTTTTAGTAACCATTTTTTTTCAAGGATGAAATTATCACCTTCTTGTTTAAAATTAATTAAGTTATCTATTTCTTCTTTATCAAATTCATAACTATAATAATCTCTTTTTTACCTTTTATTGTATAAACAGAGCCATCCTTAATAGTTTTATCATTGATAAATCTAATATTATAATTAGATTTTTTATTAGTAAAACACAAATTGGAATTTGACATAATTTCTTCCTCGCTTTTTAATATCAAATTTATTTATATTTATTATAAAACTTAATTAGGTATAGAATAACTAAGCAGAAAATCTAACTAATTTGTTTTATAATTGTTCATTATACTATTTTTCTTATTCTCAATATTTTTAAACTCTTTATCAAATTCTTTCAAAACATTTATAGTTTCTTTTGAAGCCTCTTTATCCATTGTTAATTTTAAGCCACATGATGAACAAAAAATAGAGTCTCTTTTTACTAACATATCAATAGTTAGTTGAATTTTAAAACCACAAACAGGACAATCCAATCCCTTACTCATTTTTTCTCCTCAGATTTAACCTCAGTACTTTTATATACTTTACTAGTAATATTTAATAATTGATTTATACCGTCTGGCATATCAGCTTGCTCTAAAGTAATCTTTAATTTTATTTTTTTATCATCAAAAGAAGGATCCTGTTGATTATAATTAGATTTAGCTATAAAACCATAAAGTTTTGTTCTTTTTAAATTAAGATATGACTCATCATCTTTGTTATCATTTGTATCTTTTAGTTTTCCGTCAAATTTTTTTTCTTCCTTGTGAGTCATTTTAAAATTAAACTCAAGTTCAGCTGTTTTTACTTGAATTACAGGTATAGGAATCAAAGATAGCAGTGGTACTTCTACTTTAAATCTCCTACTATTGCCAAATTCATCAAACCTATCATAATAAAAAGAAACCATTCTCATAAGACCAAAAGATTCTACAATTATCTCTTTCTTGTTGTCTTTACCATTAGAATTATTAATATTTTCAATTAATGCCCATAGTCTTCTTTTCTCATAATTTGTTAAGAGCGGATTTAAATGGAAATTTTTTTCAATATCTTTCTCATCGTTATCATCTTTTAAAATGGCATTTAGAATTTTTTCGTATTTATCTTCTCTTAACTCATATTTATCGTCTTTTTTTTCAAGATAATTTGTTTTATCTTCAAGTTTAAGATTATTATATTCTTCTATAGTAAATACTTCTTTGAATTCATAAATATTTTTTTTCTTTTCAAAAAACTTTTTTTGTTCCTCTGAAAGTTTATTAATATATTTATTTTCAGAAATTTCTTTTAATTTATAACATCTTTTTAAAAAAGCAGTTGTTTGTTCTGTTTGAATTGCCTTTAAATATTTAGCAAACTCTGTTATATCAATTTTAGGTTCTAAATTCCCCCATGTAAATCCTACTCTTTCTATAAACTCGGCAGTTGCTTGAGCTGCTTGACACTCTGCCTCAATTAGTGCAGTCATAGGACCGCTAATTAGCTGATATAAATCGAGTTGTTGTATTTCTTTTTTTAAATAAACATTATCACTCATAAATCCACCTATTTTTCTTCTTGAACTATACTCATTTCATCAATATCAATTTTAAATTTTAATGTTGTTATATTTGAAGAATCCTTAACATCAAAATCAATAAACAATGTTTCTAATTTATCAAATTCATAAATATTATTAGAATAAAAACTTGTATATACTTTTTGAGCATCATTTTTTGCAGTTTTTTTTATATTTTCTAATTCAGTCCATAACAAACCTAACTTAGTAAAATTATCTTCAAAATCTTTGCCCTTATATATTGCTTTAGTAATAATTTCATTAAAAAATTGCAAATCTTTAATTTTTAAAAATTTTTTGATGTCATTTCCCTTCAATATTTCATTATTCGAAATTTCTTCTAATTTGTTAGGAATATCTGTAAAAAAAGTATTCTTTTCTTTTTTTATAGATTTTTCTATTTCAGTTTTATCTTTATTGATATTCTCATTTAAAAAAACATATATTCCTTTAATATTTTCTACTGCAATATTATTAGTATTATTTAATCTCTGAATATCTCCTAATAATTCAATAAATTTTTTATAAAAAGTAAAAATTATTTTATAAAGATATTTATCTCTAAAGGTATCTCTCAAAGATTTTATTACCTCTTGATTATTATCAGTAGTATCAATCTTGGTTACTTTAAATTTTAATTCTATCTCAATATCTCTAATATTTAGTCTCGGGACAGTAAAATATTTTAGTTTTTCATCATTTTTATAACTATCCGCAACATCTAAAGAGAATTTGTCTGCTATCATTCTGGATTTAATAATATCTCTAAATAATATATTTAATACTTCATTAAAATTAACATCTGCCATATTTTACTGTCCCTTATTTTAAGATCACTTTTTTATTGGTAATATTTTTGTCCCATAATATCTATGGTCAACAGAGCATACTGTTATTACAAGTTCATTAAGATTAGTAAGATCAATTTGATTGAAATTATTAATAGTGAATTCAATATTATTATTGGTTTTAATACCATCGATAGAATTAATTTGAGATGCTAATAATGATTCTTTTTGAAGAGATAATATAAAAGTGGTCTTTTCTGTTAAGTTCTTATCTAATGTAACCGTAATTTTCAACTCAGTTGGTTTGCTATTACTATCCATTTCTTTTATTTCATTCGGAGGATTATTATTATCAGTTACCTTTATAGTTATTCTATCTGATTGAGTTGTATTAATATTTTCAGCAAATATATTAAGAACTTTGGACATCCCTGCAGGCATATCTGATTGATTGGCTTTGCAAGTTAAGTCCATTGTGTATTCAACACTATATTTTGAGTCATTTGTTGCTTTTGAGTCTTTTTTTGAAGAATAATTTGCAGAAAAATTTACAGATGCTTTTACAGGACCTATTGCTCCTCCTATTTCTGTACCAACACCAAAGCCACCAGATTGAGATGTTGATGTTTCTGTATTTTCAGTTATTTCTGCTTTTATATTAGCCTTAAATTGATATATTAATTCTTCAATTTTAATATAAGGGATTGGTATTAACATAAGTAATGGTACACTAATCTTAAATCTATTGCCAGTTTTATCTTCATAATAAAAATGAACATTTCTAATATTATCATCTTTATCCAAACAAATTGACTTTATAAACTCTACTGTTGTTAAAGCTGATCTTGCTTGAGCATTAATTACAGCTTCAAGTGGAGCACCTATAAGATTTTGAAATGGAACACTAGCTAAATGATTGGTAACTTGTTGTAAATTATCTGCCATAAATCACTCCTATTAAAATTAGATTATATATGATATATTATATTCTTAATTGTTATAAAGTCAAATTAATAATAAAAAAATATTAATTTTTTTTATCGTTTTTATAAACTTAAATTAATTTATTTGTATAATTAACTATTAAGCATACAAATTTATATAAAAAATTTATTTTTTTGATGTTTTAATTCTAAATTTAATAATTTAATATCATAGAAATTCAAAATTTTAGTTCCATATAATTGGGGCGATAAAACGCAAGCAAGTGCTGATTTGTTTATCAAATTATTAGAACTTATTCTATATGAACTAATTACAAAAATTTAATCAGTCCCAATCTGTGTTGTGTTTCATTATTAAAATGAATATCCAAATGTTAGTAATATTCTACCAAAATAAACGTACCAGTTGTCATATTTTCTTTTCATATAGCTAAGGTTGCCAATGCTATCATCTGTATATGTAATATCATTTAAGAAGTTAAAGCCAATAAAAGCATAAAAGTTATTTGGAAGTGTTAGGTATATAGTTGGACCAAACCTTAATGATACAAAATCACTTCCCCATCCTCGATCTTTTATCATTGAGTCAGAAAAATGAGTTATGTGTAGTCCGTAAATTTGGAGTAACATAAACATATAGATAGAAAAATCATTGTGTCTTACATAACCAAGAAAAGTTTTATTTTCAGCATCTTGTTTTCGCCTGTCTTCTATTACTGGGATTTGATACCCAACCAAAAAATCACTATAGAGATACCAACCATTCATTCTTTTACCACCATCATTTTCCCACTCATAAGGTTGAGTAGAATCAACATTGGTTAGTTCAAGCCGTTCAAATTTTGAAATAGCCAATAAAATTATATGAGTCCATCTTTTGTAATTTATAGGCATAACAGCAGCAAGATCAAATTGTAGTCTAAGAATAAACCAATTTTTTATAACCACTCCATAAAAATTTTCAGCTAAAACTTTTTGAGGTTTATCTTTTATCCTGCCATCAGTATTGTTTCTACCAAGACCATTAAACCCAATATTCCACCCAGAGCCAAGCATCACCCCTGCGTAAAACTGAAAAAATGCCACAGGAGTAAGAACAAACTCTAAGCCTGCACTTAAAGAAACTGGGCTTAGTTCAAATTTAAATTTAAAGTTTATTTTATTATCAGATATTAAAAAATTGTCACCTCTAAAAAAAGGAGCGATGCAAGAATAATCAACATAAAGTTTGCCTTCCAAACCACCCCAACCGCCAACCATTCTACCAGGATCGTTTTTGTAATGATGAGTAAAGTTAGTATCGTTTTCGTTAGTATAATTTAATTTAGAATAGTTTATATTATTAAAATAATTAGTTTTGATTCCATCTAGTACAGGAAAGTAATAACAACCAGAAAACCAAATATCTCCCCTAAATTTCATAAAATATTTTTTTTTTTAATATTATCAGTAGTTTGGTCAGAATATATATTTAATAAATTAAAAAATAGAAAAATAAATATAAAAATTCTCATAATAAAGCCTTTACATCTTACTAATTAATCAAAAGTTAATGGCGTTAATTAGCCTGTATTCATTTTCACTGATGAAACAATTCAGTTATTATTATATAAGAGGAAAAGAATAAAGTCAAATGGTTTAATAATATAAAAAAAACTCCCATAATTCTTTCTTAAAAAGAGAGTAGGGGAGTTAAATAAATGTGAGTTAAACTATAGTTTTTCAAATTGTAAGTTTTTTAATAGATTATCAAAAAAATAATCAAAATTATAAAACATTACAAATACTTCTTCTGTTTCTTCAAGGTCTCTTTCTATTGTTTTTGACTCCAAAAGTGGTTTTAAATTTACCGGGTAATCAGTATTTTTATCGAGTAGATATTTTTTTAGCATTGTATCAAATGACTCACTATAAGTTGTTTTAAGCCAAAAACTGCCAAAATATTCTGGAAGTTTCAATTTTTCTTTTTGAGATTTAATAAATTTTACTATTTCAGTGATTCTATCTATTTTATCTTTTGTTTTTGTGAAACCTTTCTCAAATCTATAATAATCATCAAAATATCTAATTTCACCTTTTTTTAATTCTAAAATCTCTGGTTTTTCGATAATTTTTGCTTTATAAATATTGCCTTGTTTTTCAAAAATGATTTTACCAGTAGCTAGGTTTTCTCCAAGTGTCCAGCCATTAGCCCAACTTGATAAAAAATTGATATTATTGATAGTAAAAGCAATATTATCATTAATAAACTCACAATCCCCTCTAAAAATAGTAGAAGGAACAAATTCTGATTTAAATTCAGCTATTATTTTCCCTTTTTCGTCATTAAAGATAGTAAATGAAGCAGCATTTATATATGCTTTTGATTTGGCATTAATTTGATATTTCTCTTTAGAAACAAATTTATTATTTATAGTTAAGCAACTTGATAAAAATAAAATTATAAAAACAATAATCAATATATTTTTCATAAAATTCTCCTTAATAACTAACTTTTATACCAAAAGATGGTAAAAACGACTCATAAGCTGGTGTAAATTTGTTCATTTCATTTCCTGTGTATTTATCAATAACAATTTCTTGATCTGGGCTATAAATTGGTTCAAGGTTTTTTCCACCTTTATCTATTGCCATTGATAATATGTTATCCATTGCAAAATATATTTCCATCTTTACTTGAGTTCGTGGGAAGTAGTGATGGAATGTAATTTTAAAATTTATAGGAACACTTGGATATGTTCTTGCTGTGTCACTGTATTCTTTTTTTCTATAATATAGTTCTAAAGCATCTTGTGGAGTATCAATTCTATACATTACTGTATCTCCTGTAAATTGTTTTTGTGGTAAACCGCTATGAATTCCAATTGAAGGAGAAATTGTTAAAAATGTCACTGGTTTTATATTTAGAACTAAGTTAAAACTATGCCATCTATGATAAGATGGATAAAACCATCTACCAACTGGCTGACCATCATCGGATTCTGTTAAGCCATCGGTACTTGGGTTGTTAAAATATCCAAATACAAAAGAATACGAAGCCCAACCATCTATATAACGAGAAATTTTTTGTTTTATGATAATATCAAAACCTGCAGCAAATCCTTGCCCATCAGAATATTGTCGCCATTCTGCATCGTTTCCAATTATCACTTTATTTTTATAATTTCTATGAAAATAGTATTTAAAATAACTTTCTAGTTTTATGTTTAAACCAAAATCAAACATTGTTTCTGCACCAATTATAGTAGAAAATAATTTTTCTTGTTGAATATCATTAAATTTATGCTTATTATCTTTTGCAAAATAAATATTTGGTGTTTTTGAATAAAGACCAGTGCCAAAACTTATTGTAAAATATTCTAAATATTTTTTATCTCTAATTGGCGTATATGATAGATAGAATCTTGGGTTTGCAACAGGATATGTATTTAAAATTGAAGTACCATAAAAACTTACAAAATGATCAACTCTTGCTCCAAGTTCTATTTCAAGTTTTTTTGGAATAGGAATAAATTTAAAATTTACATAAGCACTTGAGTTTAATTGATGTGAATTATTTATTTCAAGGACAGTATTTTCTCTTTGCATTGTTTGTGAGTTATAAAAAGAATAATTATTTAAATAACTTTGTATATCATATATTAAGCCACCGCCAAAACTAAATAATACTTTATCGTGAAGGGTTACATCTACATCACATCTTGTTTGGATACTATGATAGCCAAAATTTCCATTTGATTTACTATCGAGAAGGTCTGTTATATTAAAAGAATTTTTTGTTATGCCAGCAGATAAAGGTGAATTCATAAAATTGCTAGAGTAATTTCTTGTTCCTCTTGGTTGTTCTGTAAAATTATACATTTGTAGATAATATTCATACCCTGCAAAACAATGGATATACACTTTATCATTTGGTAGAATTTTAAAGCCAGTTGTTGTAATTGGATGAAAATTTTCATTATAAGAGCCATATTTTGTAGAAATTTTATTATCTTTATCTTCAACTGTTTGATAATTATGTAACCCATCATTTCCAAAAAATCCATTGATATACCATTCAAACCTATCTGTTGGTTTATAGAAAAATTTTATATTTGCATCATATATATAAGGTGCTCTAACCATATCAATACCTTGAAGTTTCCATACGAGTCCCATTGTCAAATCAATATATGTAACTCTTCCTCCAATTAATAATCCCGCTTTTCTTGAGAATGGAATATTAAAATAAGCATCAAAACTTGACATTGATTGATTAATTTCAAATTTAAATCCTTCGTTAGGAGTTTTTGTTGTGATTTCAAGTAAGCCACTCATAGCCATACCATATTTTGCAGAAAAAGCCCCATTGTTAAATTTGGCAGATTCTACAATATGTGGGTCAAAGATAGAATGTGCACTGCCCCAATAATACGGAACTCTAACTATAAATCCATCATAAGAAGCACTTATTTCTTGAGGACTGCCACCTCTTACCGATAGTTGAGTATAAAATCCTGCTGAGTAACTTACACCTGGTAAAGTCCTAATAGCATTCATAACATCTTCCATTCTACCACGCATAGAAAGAGACTTTAACTCTTCTTTATCAATAACCATCGAAGTCCCAACTTTTTGCTCTTTAGTATAATAACTTTGTTCTATTACTAATTCTTTGCCTTCAAGCATTCCTTCTATTAATAGTTCTACTGTAACATCTTTATCAAACTCTGTTACTGCCATTTTTTTTTGAGTATATCCAATTAAATAACAACCAATTAATACTCGTTTAGTATCATCTGGCAAGCTTATGGTAATTTTACCATCTGCGTCTGTTGTATATTTTTGATTTTGTTCATAAAGTTTTACTTCAACACCCTCTAAAGGCATAGCAATATCTTTATCAACTACAACTAATTTCAATTGTTTAGAAAATAAATTAAAATTAAAAAACAATAATAATAAAAAAATTAGATTGCGACTTAATCTCATAATTAACCCCTTAGTTTTTATGTATAGAATACATCTATATAGAAGAAAAAACAATCGTAAAAAGGGGGGATTCTATTCACCTTTTAGGGTGATTTTAATTTGATAGTGAGGAATTTTTTATTAAAACAATCAAACTATATCTATTTTTTATGCCTATTTTCTCATAGATATTTTTTATGTGAGTTTTTACTGTGTTTTCTGAGATGAATAATTGATTTGCTATTTCTTTATTTGCTAAGCCTTTTAAAATTAGATCAACTATTTCTTGTTCTCTTCCTGAAATATTATACTTATCAAATGTTTGTTTTTTATCTTTATTTAAATCATTTGTTATTGTTATGTCTAATATATATTGTTTTGCCGTAAAAATTATAAAGATAATTCCTTGAGTTAGATATAATAATGGATGAAGAGGAATATATATAAGATTAAGTTTTAATACATTTTTTGCAAATTGCCATCCAAATACATCCATTAAAATAGCTGGTATAAAAACAGCAAAAGCAATTAATAATCTTTTTAATAATTTTTTTATTACTTTATTTTTTGAATTAATATAATTTTTTATTCCAATGATTAAAGAATATATATTTACCATAACAAAAATATAATTTAAGATTTCCATACCAATTTTATTTTTTATTGTCACTTCAATATGATTATCTAAAATTTCAAAACTTAAAAAGTAAAAATTTAAGATTTGTGAAATAATTACTAATGAGGCAAAAAAAATATTTTCAATTATCTTATTTTTTTCTGAGATTGCATTACATAAAAAAGGAATAAAAAATATTAATAAAAAATAAGATAAAATATTTAAATATATAATTATTATTCTTATATTTGAAATTAAATTGATGTTTTCTGCATACATATCAAAAAGCATAGATATTACTCTTAATGAAAAACCTATATAAAAAATTAAAAAACTAAGAGTAAATTTATTTTTAGTTTTTAAATAAACTATAAATGAAAAAATAATAGTTCCAACCCCAAGAGAAAATACTAAAAATAAATAAAAAAGTAAAAAATGTTTCATGATTGATTATATGATATATAAAATTAATATATAAGTCAAGATAATGAAACGAATATTAACGATAAAACTATAATTATTTTTGTTAAAAACTTTTTCTTAGGCTAAAACACTTCTACTTTCCTTGACTGATAAAATTTTTAAGTATATAATAATTCCACTAAATTAATAGGATAAAATTATGCAACCAAATATTTTGGAAACCCCAATAGATGAAATTATAAAAAAAGGCGTTGAAAATAGACTTATTTCTTTTAATTTTTAATTGCTATAAGTTAAAATTATTATTGACTTTTTGATAGATTTTATTAAAATGATATTAATATGTAAGAAATGTTTTGCAAAAAAACAGTCTTACATATTTTTTTTAATGTTATGATAATACAAATAGGAATTATAAATAATTATGGATTACAGATTGGAAAACATTTCAGAAAATGAATTTGAAGAATTAGTAAACTCTATTTGTCAGAAAATTCTTGGAATTGGCATTATTTCTTTTAGAAAAGGAAAAGATGGTGGTAGGGATGGAAAATTTGAAGGAATAGCAGAAAATTATCCTTCTTCCAAATTACCATGGAAAGGAAAATTTATAATTCAATCAAAACATACTGATAATCCAATAGCAAGTTGTTCGGATAATAATTTTCAAAATATGATTAAAAAGGATGAAATTCCAAAGTTAAAAGTTTTAAAAGCAAATAATGAAGTTGATAATTATTTATTATTTACAAATAGACGCTTTAATGCTGATATAGGAATAAATTTAGAAAAAGAAATTAAAAATACGGTTTGTATTGAAAATGTTGTTATAATAGGAAAAGAAACTATTCATCAATATTTAAATTTACATAAAAATATTGTATCTGCTTTTAATTTAAATAAATATTTCCTACCTTTTGATTTTACAGATACAGATTTAAAAGAATTAGTTTTAGAATTTCATAATCAAATAACAAAAAATCAATCAGATATACGAAATAAAATTAAAAAAATTAAAGATGATTGTAATTATATTGAAAAAGAATTAAAAAATGAAAAAAATAAATTAGGAAGAGATTATTTTGAATATATTAAAACTAATTCGTTAGAATATTTCTCAAAAATCGATATATTTTTAAAAGATACAATTAATAACGAATTAACAGAGGTTTATTTAAATCTAACAAACGAATTAAACAATATGATTTTAGTAAAAAGGGATGAATTTGCTCAATTTGAAGAAATATTCGTATATATTTATCAATATGTTTATAATAAAAATCCTCAATTAAAAAATAAAAGGCGATTTATAAATATATTTTTGCATTATATGTATTTTAATTGTGATATTGGAGTAAAATAATATGATAAAACCTAATAAATATTTAGATTTAGATTACTCTGTAATAAATATATGCTCTCTAATTTTAGAAGATTTTATTAATCAAAATATTATTAGTTATGATGAATTAATCATTTCGATTATTTATAAAATAGGTGAAAAAGGAAAAGAAATAGTTCCATATTCATTGAATTTTTTATTTTTATTAGGAAAGTTGAAATATTATCCAGAAATTGATTCTTTTGAGATATTAAAATGAAATTAAGTAAATTATATTGTAATGATGATAAATTTAAAAAAATTAAATTTAATTCGGGATTTAATGTTATCTATGCAGATGTAATAACAATAGATAAAAATAAGCATTCTCATAACCTTGGAAAATCTTTATTAATTGATATTATTGATTTTATGTTATTAAAACAAATTGATAAAAAAGAACATTTTTTCTATACTACTAAAAATAAAAATGGTATTTTACTCTTTGAAGACTATATATTTTACTTGGAAATAGAACTTAATAGTGGTAAATTTTTGACAATTAGAAGAAAAATTAATAATAATACTAAAATAACCTTTAAAATTAATGAAACAACTGTAAATTGGTTTAATCCTCCTCAATCATGGGATTATGAAGATATAACATTTGATAAAGCAAAAAAAATACTTGCTGATTATCTCGATTTTGATTTTTTTAAAAATAAATCTTATGATTTTAGAAAAGCTATAAATTATTGTTTAAGAAGACAAGGTGATTATGATGATATTTATCGTTTAGCAAAATTTAAGTCTGGAAAAGATATTGACTGGAAACCTTTTATGTTTGACTTATTAGGATTTAATGGTAAATTATTGGAAGAAAAATACAAAAATGATGATAAGATAAAAGAAATTGAGAAATCAATAAAAGAGGAAGAAGCCGACTTTGAAATTAGACAGGGTGAGAAAGACGAAATAGCAGGACAAATTCAAATTAAAAAACAAGAGAAAGAAGATTTAAGTAAAGTATTGGATAGTTTTAACTTTTATACAAAAGATAAAGAAAATATAACAATAGTTGTTGATGAAATAGAAAATGAGATTAGTATTTTAAATATAACTGAATATAACATTGAATTTGATATAAATAAATTAAAACAATCTATTAAAAATGAATTTTCTTTTGATTTAGGAAAAATAAAGTCAATTTTTGAAGAAACTAAAATATTTTTTTCCAATCAGCTTCAAAAAGATTATAATGATTTGATTTCTTTTAATAAACAACTTACTATAGAAAGGAACAAATTACTTAGAGAAACTTTAGAAAAGCGATTGGATGAACAAAAAATTGTGAGACAGCAATTAAAAGAACTTAATGACAAGAAAGCGAATTTACTTTCTTATATACAGGATACAGATGTATTTAGAAAATTTAAACTCTATCAAACTGATTTGATTAAACTTGAAAACGAAATAATAAAATTACAATCAAAATTAGATGCTATTGACACCATATCTAAAAAACAGCAGAATATTAATAATATTAAAAAAAATATAGAGAAAATAATTGAAGATATTAAAAAAGAATTAGATAGAACATTGGAAAATGAAATATATTCACAAATTAGAGGTAATTTTTCAAAGCATTATAAAGAAATATTAAATGAAGCAGCTTTTCTTTCATGGGGAATTAATAAATTTAATAATGTTGATTTCAATCAACCTAAAGTTCAAAATCCTGAAAGATTAGAATTAATAACAGAAAGAGGGCGTGGTTTTACATATAAAAAGTTATTCTGCGTTTGTTTTGATTTAGGATTACTTACAACTTATAAAAATCAATCATTTTATCGTTTTGTGTATCACGATGATGTTTTTGCCAATCAAGACAATCGTCCTAAAAATAAACTCTTAGAACTTACAAAAAAATTGTCAAAAAATTATAATTTGCAATATATTTTTACAATTATAAAGGATGAAGTACCAAGAGATGAAAATGATAATTTAATAAAATTTGCTGAAGATGAAATTATATTAAAACTACATGATAGAGATGAATCTGGCACTTTATTTGGATTTAATTTTTGATGAAGTTAAAAACTTTCCTAATCCATTCCCATCAATATTCAACAAAAAATCGTGATATTATTGATAATGCTAAAATTGAACTCAATAGTCTGATTTTTAATTAATATCTTCTTCTTTTCTCTTCTTTTTTCCAAAAAAATAAGAGAAAAGAAGAAGCAAGAAAAGAGAAGAAAAAAGGGGTTGAAAAAATTATATTTAATTAGTATAATTATAATATGGAGTTATTTATGTACACTACTTATAGAATTAATGCAAATGAAATTGATGTCAACTTTATTGAAGGGATAAAAAAAATTTTTAAAGATAGGGAGATCGAAATTACAATATATAATGTTGATGAAACCGAGTATTTACTAAGTTCAGAACAAAATAAAAAAAATCTTTTAAAAGCAATTGAAAATGTAAACCAAAATAAAAATCTAATTGAAATAGATATTGATAATTTACAATGAAAAAAGTAATTTTTGATTATAACGCTTTTGAAGATTTTAATGAATGGTTAAAAATTGATAAAAAAATTCATAAAAAAATAATCGATTTAATTAAGGAAATACAAAGAAATTCTTTTGTCGGTTTAGGTAAACCCGAACCTTTAAAAAATGATTTGTCTGGCTATTGGTCAAGAAGAATTACTGAAGAACATAGATTAGTATATAAAGTTAATGACAATGAAATAATAATTATTTCTTGTAAGTATCATTATGATAAATAAGAGTTATAAATCGCCATCCTTCCCCTCGATATTCAACAAAAAATCGTTGATATTATTGATAATGCTAAAATTGAACTCAATAGTCTGATTTTTAATTAATATCTTCTTCTTTTCTCTTCTTTTTTCCAAAAAAATAAGAGAAAGGAAGAAGCAAGAAAAGAGAAGAAAAAAGGGCTTGAAAAAATCATATTTAATTAGTATAATTATAATATGGAGAAAAAATAATGATATATAATGCTATAATTAAAGATGGTGGTATATTTATTCCTAATGTAGATAATAAGATTCTTAAAAAATCAAAAACTAGAATAGATATAGTTTTTGTAGATAACATTAATAAAGATGAAAATATTATTTTAAAGACAAAAGGTATAATAAAAGGAAAAGTACAGGATGGTTTAGAATATGAAAAAATAATTCGGGATGAATGGGATAAATAAATTTATGGAATTTCTTGTTGATACAAATATTATTATCTATCATCTTTCAGGTGAGCAGATAGCAACTGAATTTATTTCTAAAAATAGTAATAAATTAAACATATCTTTTATAACATATATCGAAGTGCTTTCATATAATTTTTCAAAAGAAAAAGAATTATCGGTAAGGGAATTTCTTAAGATATTTAATCTTGTTGAGATTAATAAAGATATTGTGGAAAAAGCAATTAAAATAAGAAAAGAAAAAAAATTAAACTACCTGATTGTCTTATTGCTTCAACTACAAAATCAAAAAATTTTATTCTTGTAACAAGAAATACAAACGATTTTTATAATATAGATATTGAATTATTTAACCCTTTTGAGAAATAATTTCTATATAATGCTAAAATTAAAGCTAATAGTTTAATTTTTAATTAATATATTTTTATATTCCACAAAAAAAGATGAAATAATAGATATAGTTCCTAAAAATAAATGTAATCTGTGTAATCTCTCCAACTCTAATCTGTGCCAATCCGTGTTATAGAAAAAAGAAAAATTAACTTTTTAGTGAAAAATTCCGAAAATTTTATTAGATTATTATAACACAGATTTATTAGATTGTCATAGATTACACTGATTAAGACTTTTTGGTTTTATGTAATTAAATTAGGCAAACTAGCCTTACTCGCTTGGTAAGGAAAACTTTTCAATATATTTATGTTAGAGGACAAAGATGAAAAATATTATTTTTGTAAGTATAATATTGTTATTTTTAATTTCTTGTGCTACAAAACAGGCTGTTAGAGAGCCAGACTCAATTACTCAAGCAACTGTTTTTAAAGAAGAAGAACAAACACCAGTAGTTTATAAAAGGACTGGGTTTAGATACGATATTCCTAATGATATGGAAGAAACTTCAGAGGCTAATACTTATAGATATGATAATTTATTAGTAGAAAAAGGTTGTAATGTATTTGATAGTCCTATTGTAATTGCAATAAGAAAAACAAATGATTTTAGTATTTATTCACTTGGTACTTTTGCTGAAAATGATCAAAAAATAATGAAATCATCTGTAAAAAATGTTTACTATGATGCAAAATGGGATGCTCCTGGGCTTTCAGAAAAGGGAATTGAGTATTTATCTTATCAATTTTCTTATGATTATGGAAAGCAGACTATTTATCAAAGGTCGGTTTATATTAGATATTTTGATACTTTTTATATTATATCACTAAGTTCAAAATATAAAGCAAGTTTGTTAAACTCAAAAAACGATTTTTTCTGGAATAGTATTTGTGTTGATTAAAAAATTTATTTTTACTGTTTGCTACATTTTTACTTTAATTTCATTATCTTTTAGTATAGAAGGATATTATTTTAATGAAGAAAATAATTCTTTTTTTCTATTTGAGAGTAAAAATTGTTATTTTTCAAAGTTTAGTGATAATAATAATTTACTAAACCTAAACTACGATGTTTCTTCTGATAAAATTACTATTTTTGCCACACCTAAAGGCGATATTTTCATAAAAATCATAGACGATGAAAGGATTCTTTGTGATAATATTTTGTATTCTGGATATTACAATAAGTTAAATATAGTTGACTTTTTAAATTTACAATCTGATTTAACCACTGATATAGACAATAAAATTGATCTTATATCTGATTCTATAAAAAATTTTGATGAAAATGTAACAAATGAAAAAAAATCGCAAATTTTAACTAAAAAAGCTATATTATTAAACAAAAAGAATGCTTTTGACAATGCAATTATCGATTTTAGAGATGCAATTAAACTTGATCCACAAAATTATGAGGCGTTTTTAAATTTGAGTTATTCTTACATATATAAAGGTGATACAAAAGAAGCCTTAGTGGTTTTGACAGAGGCGACAAGCCTAAATAATGATGCGAATGAATTAATTTATTTTATCAAAGGTGGGCTTAATTTTTTACAGGGTAAAAATAAAGAGGCAGTAGATGATTTTAATAAAACAATAGAAAAATCGCCCGATTTTGTTTATGCGTACAATCTTAGAGGCAGTACTTATACGAATATTGGTGAATATGACAATGCTTTAAAAGATTATTCTAAAGCAATTGATTTGAGTAGTGATTATAAAGAATCTTTTGTTAATAGAGGTAATTTGTACTATAAAATAGGTCAATTTGATAATGGAAGAGATGATTTTGATAAAATTGGTGTAAAAGAAGAAGAAAATTACTATAAAATAGCTTTTTATTACTTTAAAAATGAATATTTTAATAAAGCAAAAGAATATTATGATAAAGCAATAGCAAATAATGAAAATCCAGATTTTTATTTCAATCGTTCTTACTGTAATTTTGCATTAAATGATTTTTCTTTGGCATTAGAAGATATAGAAAAAGCGATTAGTTTAAAAAACTCTTTTTATGAATATTATAATTTTAGAGGGATAATTTATTTTTCTCAAAAAAAATATCAAGAAGCACTAATTGATTTTAATAAAAGTATTGAATTAGAGCCAAATTTTTTTCATCCTTATATTTTTAGATTATTTATATCTTCAACAATATCCAAAGAAGAATATGATAAATATCTTGATTTAACATTAAAAAACATTCTATATATGAAAAATAAATTAGAAACAAGTATTTTAGAGTATTTTTGTGGTTTAATAGATACTTCCTCGTTGCTTTACAAGATTACATCTGAAAATAAAGAATTAATTTCAGTGATTTATTACTATATCGGTTTAAAAAATCAGTTAAAAGGTTTTGTTTTTAATGCAAAAACAGCCTATCAAATTGCCACTGATTTTAAAACTAAGTTATACTTTACATATTATCTTTCTATTTTATATCTAAAAGAATTGGATTTTTGAGGTATCAAATGAAAAAAAATCTTTTGTTATTATTACTAGTTGTTAATTTTTTATATCATTCTTACAGTATTGAAATAAAAAAGGTAAATCCACCATCAGAAATTAAAGGAAGTATTTACCTTCCATTGTTTATTGGAGCAAAATGGGACTGGGAAATATCTATGAATGAGCGAAAGTCTAATTTACAATGGGAAATAATTTCTTATAATATATTAACTGATTTAAGTAATGATTTAAAGAATGTTTGGGCATTTGAGGCAGATTCTCCACAAATCGGTAAATTTTATTTTATAGAATACGATGGTTTTATCTGTTCTTACGATAATACTAATGATATTACAACAATAAAGCGAATTTTACCTTTAAATCCACAAGAAGAAGACAAATGGATGATAGATAGTACAATTTACACTATTACAACAAAAAATGATGAGAGGGTAAAAATCGAGTACGAAAATGAAGAGCAAACTAAATTTGGCTATCAGTTTTTTAGAAAAAATATTGGTTTTGCAGAAATGTTTGAGAGTTCAAAAGCTGATAATGGTAAAAATATAGTAAAATTCAACTTAAAAAATTTTACAAGTTTTGATCAAATACCAAAAATTGACATACAAGAGCAAAATAAAACAATATCTTTAGAAAGTAGTATCAAATTATCAAGTGACTCAGAAGCAAATCTTAAACCAAAGTATTTTTTAGAAACATTTGAAAATGATAAAATTTATATCCAAGTGGCATCTTTTTCAGTTTTAGCAAATGCAAATCAATTCGTAGAAAAATTAGTAAATAATGGGTATTCTGCTTACATTTTTACCTACTCAGAAAAACTTTATAAAGTTTTAATTTTAGTTGATATATCTACTATTAACGAAAAAGACGCATTACAAAAGATAAAAAATGAAGTATCAAAGGGCGCATTTATTTATAGAAGATAGATTTACACTTTTTGTTTAGCTCAATTAATTGATGAAATATTACCACTTTTTTAAATTTTTTGTGCTATTTGTTATTTATAAAAGATTTAGGTAATAGTCTAATTTTTATTTATTTCTAAGAAATTATACCCTTCTTATTTATTTTTCTTAGTTTTATTTGACAATGCAGTAAATTTGAAGTAATATTTATAAATCAATTACTTCATTAATGGTAGGTATTTTATGTTAAGAATGCCTGAATATTTTCATAATAGCAATGAATATGACACATTAAGTAATAACGGGGTAACATTTACCAAATATACAATTAATCAAGAAAAATTTAAAATTGAAATTTCTTTAACTCAACATGCTATTTTATTTGTATTGAAAGGAAAAGTTATAACATATTGTAGTAATAATATAGATAAAGTTATACTCGATACAAATAGTGGTGTTTTTTTGAAGAAAGGTAATTATATTATTTCATTCCTTTTAGAAGATAAAGAAGCAATACATGAAAGTTATTTAATTTTTTTTAATGATGAGATGATTTCTAATTTTATACAGAGCAATATTACTCTTTTTGAAAATAAGATTTTAGATTATTCTCAATGTAATGTATTTAAATTTGGACAAAATCAATTTATTATAGATTCCATAAATTCTATTGCCGCTTTTTTTACTAATGGGCATAATTACAAAACTATATTATTACAATTAAAAATTTATGAAATATTAATAAATATTATTAATATTGATACAAATGACAGTTTTATTAAAATATTAAAAAGAACCATAACCGAATTAAGCGATTTACAATCATTTATGCTTAATAATTATACTCAATCAATGTTTGTTGACGATTTCGCAAAAAAAACTAATAGAAGTCTTACAAAATTTAAAAATGATTTTAAAAAAATTTTTAATGAACCTCCTAAAAAATGGATTAATAAAAAAAGGCTTGAGAAAGCATATTATTTATTATGCAATTCTGAAATGAACGTAACAGATGTTTGTTTTTTAATAGGATTTACAGACCTTTCATACTTTATATCACTTTTCAAAAAAGAATATGGTTTTACACCAAAAAATCTTCAGATTGAAAAAATCTCTCTTGCTAAAGATGCCTAACTTTTTTATTCTGTCTAAAATCAATATTTAATTGTCTAATTTCCATAACCTATTTTTTTTTATTCTATTATATTTAATTTAAATATTTATGGAGGTATATATGATTGATTTTATTTTATCAAGACAAAGTATTCGAAAATATCGTAAGGATGTACCAATTCCCCGTGAAGATATTTTTGATTTATTAAAAGCTGCAATGCAGGCACCATCAGCAGGAAATGAACAGGCATGGCAATTTATTGTGATTGAAGACAAAAAAGTTCTTAACGAACTTGAAAAAACACAGCCTTATGCACCATTTCTAAAAGATGTTAATAGCGCAATATTAGTTTGTGGGGATTTAAAATTAGAACAATTTAAAAATTTTTGGTCGATTGATTGTTCTGCAGCAACAGAAAATATTTTATTGGCAGCTCATTCTAAGGGAATTGGTGCGATATGGCTTGGCATCTACCCTATGATGGAAAGAGTAGAGCCAACAAAAAAAATATGTAAATTACCTGATCATTGTATTCCAATTTCCCTGATTCCATTAGGTTATCCTGATGAAAAACCTGTTCAACAATTGAGGTTTGATACAGATAGGATTCATTTAAATTTCTTTAATAACAAAATTAATTAATAACTCGATTTTCGGGTTAATATATTCTTAGGAGAAAAATGTGAAAAAAATTATTGTGTTTTTATTATTATTAGTTTCATTAAATATTTTTGCTTCAAACAAAAAAGTATTAGTAATTGTGGCTCCAGAAAATTTTTATACTGATGAGTTTTTTTATCCTGAAATTGAACTCGGACGAGCAGGAATTGGTTTTGATATTGCAAGTACAAAAACAGGTTTTATTAATGGCGTATATTTTGATTCGACTAAAGTTATTAATAATGATTCGACAACTGGCTATGTTTCTGTTAAGAATGCAATTTATACAGAACTTACTCTAGATAAAGTTGTAATTAAAAATTATGCTGCTGTGATAATTATAGGTGGAAGTGGAACAATAACCCATTTATGGCAAAATGAAGAATTAAAAAAAATAATTCAAGATTTCAAGAAAGCAAATAAATATATTTGTGGTATTTGTGCAGGGTCTGTTGTTCTTGCCAAATCAGGAGTATTGAAAGGTATAACAGCGACAACTTATCCTGATGTTAATCTTTCAAAAGAATTAGAAAATAATGGAGCAATTTATATCGATGAAAAAGTAATAATTGATAAGAAACATAAAATTATTACCTCAAATGGTCCAATGGGAGCTCAGGATTTTGGTAAAGCAATTGTAGACTGCTTGAAATAATTTATAAAAATTTTTATTGTCAGTATCTGAGGATGAATTTTAATTCATTATAATAAATATATGATTAATATTCATCCTCAATTATCAATTACAAATCTAAAACTTCCACAAATTCAGTATTTTTATATATAAAACCGTTTTCTTTCTTAATATCTACATCTGTTTGGTCAATAGAAGGATAATCGATTTGTAAATACATTTTATATTTGATATTGGGAATAAGACTTAGATTAAAATCAATCTCTTTTCCAATATTTCGTGGGATTAAGAAGCTATAAACTTCTTCTTTAACAGGATCGTAATCAAATTCAAATTTTTCAATTTTTGTATAATTATAATTTGATTCTAAAGGATAAAAAGAGTAGGGGACAATTAGAAATATTCTTAGATATTCAATATCGTAGATTGAATTTATTTTTAAATTGTAATTAGAGTATTCTACTTGAGTTTTTTTTTCTAAGTTTATAGAATAATTTTTTTTGACATTTTTTATTTTTATGCGTCCAAAATTTGTTTTTTCAAGTGTGGTAACATTATAAAAATTGCCTTCTCTAATTGTTATTTTTCCGATTTTAGTATTTGATTTTAATAATAGATAATTATTGTTATTTAATCCAGAGACTAATTTTGCATAAATAATCTGTTCTTCTGGGAATACTTTTAGAGCAATAAATATAAAAAATGCAACAGATATTAAAAGCGTTATAATCGTAATGCCAAAAATTATAAATTTGTTAAAATATATCTTAAATTTTGATTTAAGGATTATTCTTACTCTAATGAACAAAAGTAGAAATGGAAACATAATAAAACAAAATGTTAAATGTTGTATAATAGGTGTCTCTAAAGAACTTCTAATTATAGGAATATTACCAAGTAAAGTCAAGTTTATAAAAAACCAGATTACTGGAAACATGGAGAAAAAATATAACATTATTTTTAGAATAAAATTTCTACCTGTAAAATTTGATACCGTTATAATTAAAACAACCCATAAGTAAATATAAGCAAGAGAAATATCTATAAGAATAAACAAAAGAAGATTTGTAAAAGTAGTTACAACAGCACCAAAAATATATAAATAATTATGCTTTGGGAATGGAAGCTTGTTTAAAATCTCGAAAATTATAAAAATAAGCATCAAAGGTATAAAAAATACATTAAAAAAGTATAATATTGGTATATTTATGAAAGATATTTCTATTTTAAATAAAAATTTTGCTATTAAAAATAATAAATATGGAATAAAAGATAATACGAAGAAAATAAAAAAAAGAACTATAAAATAAGGATAAATTTTTAAAATTAAATTAAAATCTAATCTTTGAAAATTTGGTAAAAAATGTCTTAATAATATAATCAAAAATATTACTACAAGAAAAATTATGATCTGTACAATCTCTGGCATTATTATCTTAAAATTAAAAATTGCAAAAATTTGATAATTATAATCAGCATCTATTGGATAATTTTTTTTATCTAAATATTCAACCCACTTAAAAAAATACTCGGTAAGTTTTTTTTCATAATCTTCATTAAAATAGAATGATGTTGAATAAGTTTTTTCTCTATTTGAAAATGAGATAACAGAAATATCCTTATTTAGTAGGTATGTTGCATAATCTTCTATCTTAATTAAACTGAATTTAGCTTTTATAATATCAAGAGAGTCAAAATAAAATTTTTTATCATTTAACTTTAAAAAGTATTCAAAAAATAGCAACGGTATCTGTTTTCTATTTATGCTACCAGAAAATTTTATTTTTTCTTGAGAACTTAGTATATCCAAAACAATTATTATTGATTTACTCATATTTTTTTTTGATTCAAGAAGTTTTTTTAGACCATAAAATTCATAATTGTTTTCTCTTGAATTTGCCCCAGAAAAAACAAAACTAATATTTTTTTTAAGATTCCTTTCTTTACATTTTTTAATTAGATCAAGCATAGTTTTTAAACCTAAAGAGTTATCATAATAATCTTGATAAAGAATGATAGAATTTAATGGAGAAATAAAAATTATATTTTCATCTGTTTTTATATTGCTTTCAATACTTATTTCAAAATTGAAAGAATTAGTTACATTTTTATCATCTTCAATTTTTGTAATCGAGTATTTTAAATTATAAGTTTTGCAAACAAATTCCAAGTATTTTATTAATTTCTTTTCATTTTCTGAGTTTTCATCGTTTGGAAAAAAATTATTCCTTAGAGAATAATAATTATCAAAAATTACACTGTAATCAGGTTGAGAAAAACATAAATTACAGATAAAAAGAATTATAAATATAAAATAAATTTTACTTAATTTCACCAAAAAATATCCTTATTATCAAATGTTATATCAAAAATTTTTAAGTTTGTCAAAAAATCTAAAATATATAACACAGATTAATTAGATTATTACTGATAGACACAGATTAAATCGTGTAAATATAGATAGTAACTGTATTTAATTTTTATAATGACAATTGTCCCAGTTTTATTAATTTATAGTCTATAATTTTTGAGAAATCAAAAACTTTTTGGTATAGTTATAAATTTGAGTTAGTTATTCAGACCTGTCAGGGCAAAAATTATTGAATTTTTACTAAAAATATATTATATTCCAAAATAGAGGCATAGAATGAAAGACAAATACATTAACCCATACACAGATTTTGGTTTCAAAAAACTATTTGGTGAAGAGGCAAATAAAGATTTACTAATCGATTTTTTAAATGAATTATTACCCGAAAAATATAGAATTTTAGATTTAACTTTCAATAATCCAGAAAATACAGGTGACAACAAATTTGAGCGAAAAGCGATTTTTGATATTTACTGCACGAGCCTAAAAGGTGAAAAGTTCATTGTTGAGATGGCAGACATTTTGACATCCTTGTCAATGTCTGCACTCGTCCATCCTTGGACATCGCAGAAAGCTAAAATCAACTTTTTCAAAGATAGAGCAATATTTTACACAAGTTTTCCAATTAGAAACATGGCAGAAAAAGGAGACTGGGATTTTAACCTTAAACCAGTTTTTTGTATTGCAGTACTTGATTTTACATTTGAAGATGAAAATAGGATAAAAAAAAATTATATAAGTAATGTTCATTTAAAAGATCAGTATTGTCAAATATTTTATGATAAATTAAATTATATATTAAATGCCAAGATTTAACAAGAATGATAATGAATTAACAACACATTTTGATAAATGGCTTTATTTTTTAAAGAATTTGCCGAGTTTAGACCATATTCCAGATATATTAAAAGAATCTGTATTTATAAAAGGCTTTGAAGTTGCAGAAATAGCAAATTTTAATCAAGAACAATTAGATAAATACGAAGAAAGCTTAAAAAATTACAGAGATTTAAAAGGCGTTTTGGACACTGCGTTTATGGAAGGAAAAGTAGAGGGTAAAATTGAAGGTAAGATTGAAGGAGAAAAGAATAAAGCAATAGAAACTGCAATAAAAATGAAAAAAGATAATTTAAATATTGAAATTATATCAAAATATACTGGTTTATCGATTGAAGAGGCAGAAAAATTGTAATTTGATCGCAAATCTGAGAAAAAACAGTCATTTTTGTGTTTTTACATTTTTTCAAACGTTTTTTTTTGTTAATTTCCTTTGCTAAACGAGGACAGGTCTTTTTTAAAAAAAGAAAAGTAAAAAAAAATCAATAAAATTTTGACAAAAAAATAAATATATTATATAAGTTTACAATTTTATACTTTTCAATGGAGAAAAATAAATGAGCAATTCGAGTTCTAATTTACCACCGCTTTATAACCCAGAATATGAGCATGATAGTTGTGGGGTTGGTTTTATTGCCAATTTAAATAAAGAAGCAAATCATAAAGTAATTGAAATGGCTTTAGAGGCACTTGTAAATCTCACTCATAGAGGGGCAGTTGGTGGAGATGCTAATACTGGCGATGGAGCTGGTATTTTATTTCAGATTCCACACGAATTTTTGGGTAGCGTTGTTTCAGAGGTAAAAAATTTGAAACAAGGGGAATATGGCGTTGGTCAAATATTCTTCCAAAAAAATGATAAAGCAGTAAAAAAATGCGTTGAAGTAGTAGAAAGAGTTGTTAAAGAAGAAGGTTTTAAAGTAGTAACTTGGAGAGCCGTACCAACTAATGACTCTTCTTTAGGATTTTTAGCAAAAAATTCACAACCAGAAGTTAAACAACTTTTTGTAGTTTCAGAAAAAGATAAGATAACAGAACAAAAATTATATATTTTAAGAAGAAGTATAGAAAATGCTATTGCAAAAGAATGTTCTGAATTTGCTGAAGATTTTTATATATGTACACTTTCAACAAGAACAATTTGTTATAAAGGAATGTTACTTGCAGAACAACTTCCTGAATACTTTTCAGATTTAAAGAATCCTTTAATTAAAAGTAAACTCGCAGTAATTCATCAAAGATATTCTACAAACACATTTCCAGCGTGGAAACTTGCACATCCTTTTAGATATGTTGCTCATAATGGCGAAATTAACACTTTGCGTGGAAATGTTAATAAAATGACTGCAAGAGAAAAAACTGTTTCTTCTCCAGCATTTGGTGAAAAAATTAGTAAACTTTTCCCAGTTATTATACCTGGTGGAAGTGATTCAGCGTGTTTTGATAACTGTCTTGAGTTTTTAATTCAAGCTGGTAGAAGCCCAGAACACTCTTTAATGATGATGATACCAGAGGCTTTTGGAAAAGCATTCTATATGAGTGAAGACCGAAGAGCTTTTTATGAATATTATTCTTCTATTATGGAACCATGGGACGGACCTGCTGCTATGGTTGCAACAGATGGTAAAGTTATTTGTGGTACTTTGGATAGAAATGGTCTTAGACCTTCAAGATTTGTTATCACTAAAGATGGTTATGTAGTATCAGCATCAGAAGTTGGGGTACTTGAAATTGATCCAAGTAATGTTAAACATCTTGGAAGACTTCAACCTGGTAAAATGTTTAAAATAGATACAGATACTGGTAAAGTTTCTTTTGATAATGAAGTTAAAAGCCAAATTGTAAGAAGCAAACCTTATAGAAGATGGCTTGAAAAAAATAGAATCGAATTAGCTGGATTATTCCAACCACCTGTGCCAAAAAAAGTTGATAAAAAAGAGTTATTAAAAGCACAACAGGTTTTTGGTTACACAACAGAAGAATTAAAAATGCAAGTTTTGTCAATGGCTTGGGATGGACAAGAGCCAGTCGGTTCTATGGGTATGGATACTCCTTTGGCAGTATTATCCGAAAAACCACAAGTTTTATTCAATTATTTTAAACAATTGTTTGCTCAGGTTACAAATCCACCAATTGATCCATATAGAGAAAACCTTGTTATGAGTCTTATGACATGGCTTGGTAAAAAAGGTAATATTCTTACAGAAGAAGAAACTCATTGTAAACAACTAAAACTTCCACATCCTGTGATGACAGAAGATGACATTGAAAGATTGATCAGTGCAAAACATGAAAACTTAAAAACTGCAAGACTTTCAACTTGTTTTGATATAAAAGGTGGAGGTAAAGGGCTTGAAGAAGCAGTTGATAAATTATGTAAAGATGTTTCTCAAAAAGTAAAAGAAGGAAACACTATAATAATATTATCTGATAAAGACTTTGATAAAACAAAAGCACCTATTCCATCATTACTTGCAGTTGCTGCTGTTCATCAATATTTGATTACAACAGCAGAAAGAGAAATGGTTGGTCTTATTGTTGAAAGTGGAGAACCAAGAGAAACACAACACTTTGCATTGTTAATTGGTTATGGTGCAAATGCAGTATCTCCATATATTGCTTTCCAATCAATTGTAGACTTAAAAGAAAAAGGAGAAATCCCTGTAGAAGTTAGTTTACAAGATGCACTTGACAATTTTATCAATGCAATCAAAAAAGGTCTTTTAAAGACTCTTTCAAAAATGGGTATCTCTACTCTAAGAAGTTATCAAGGTGCTCAAATTTTTGAAGCAGTTGGCGTTAGTGAAAAAATTATAGACAAACACTTCAAAGGTACTGCATCACGAATTGGTGGTATTGATTATGATATTATTGCAAAAGAAGCAACTTTAAGACATGAAAAAGCATTCCCACAAGGAAACGAAGGGTCATTGCCGCTTGATTTTGGTGGAATATTCCATTATAGAAAAAATGGTGAAGTTCATTTGTGGAATCCTCAGACTATTGCAAAAATACAAGATGCTGTTAAAAAGAATAGTTACAATACATATAAAGAATTTTCAAAACTTGTTAATGAACAACAAAAAAATCTATATACAATCAGAGGAATGTTTAAGTTCAAAAACACAAACTCTATTCCTTTAGACCAAGTAGAACCACTTGATAAAATTTTCCCTCGTTTTGCAACAGGTGCAATGTCTTATGGCTCTATAAGTAAAGGGGCTCATGAGGCTATGGCTATTGCAATGAATAAACTCGGTGGTTGGAGTAATACTGGTGAAGGCGGTGAAGACCCAGAAAGATTTAAACTTGATGAGAATGGTGATGATAAATGTTCTAAAATCAAACAAGTTGCATCTGGTAGATTTGGTGTTACAATTAACTACCTTGCACATGCAAAAGAATTACAAATTAAAATCGCTCAAGGTGCAAAACCAGGTGAAGGTGGACAATTACCGGGACATAAAGTTGATGAAATCATTGGTAAAACAAGATATTCGACACCGGGTGTAACTCTAATTTCTCCTCCTCCACATCATGATATTTACTCAATTGAAGATATTGCTCAGTTAATATTTGATTTACACATGTCAAATCTTGATGCAAGAGTTTCTGTAAAACTCGTATCAGAAGTAGGTGTATCAACTGTTGCAGCTGGAGTTGCTAAGGGTAAATCAGATGTTGTATTAATCTCTGGTTATGATGGTGGAACAGGGGCTTCTCCTGTAACATCAATTCAACATGCTGGTCTTCCATGGGAGCTCGGTCTTGCAGAAACACAACAAGTATTGATAGCAAACCATTTAAGAGACAAAATTAGAGTACAAGTTGACGGTAAACTTATGACTGGTAGAGATGTTATAATTGCTGCTATATTAGGTGCAGAAGAATATGGTTTTGCAACTGCGGCTTTAATTTCTATGGGTTGTTGTATGTTAAGAAAATGTCACTTAAATACTTGTACAATGGGAGTTGCAACTCAAGACCCAGATATGAAAAAACTCTTTAGAGGTAAAGCACAAGATGTAATTAACTATTTTACATTCGTAGCAACTGAAGTAAGAGAAATCATGGCATCACTTGGAGTTAAATCAATTAACGAATTAATCGGAAGAACTGATTTACTCGAAGTTAATCCAGAAACATTCAACTGGAAATCAAAAACATTAGACTTTTCAAAATTATTATACAAATACGAAAAACCAGAAGTTGAAATCAGATGTACAAAAGAACAAGACCACATGTTAAGTACTTCTTTAGATTACAATGTGATACTTGATAAAGTTAAAGATGCAATCGAAACCAAAAAACCAGTTAAAATTGAAATGCCAATTAGAAATATTCATAGAACTGTTGGCACAGTAACAAGTGGAGTAATTGCTAAGAAATATGGCGATCAAGGCTTACCGACTGACACAATTCATATTAAATTTAATGGTGCAGCAGGTCAAAGTTTTGGTGCATTCTTAGCTCATGGTGTTACGCTTGAGCTTGAAGGTTATGCAAACGACTATCTTGGAAAGGGTTTATCTGGTGGTAAAATAATCGTTTATCCTCCAAAACAAAGCCATATTGACCCAGCAAATAACATCGTTGTTGGTAACACACTACTTTATGGTGCAACAAGAGGTGAGGTTTATATTAGAGGTGCAGCAGGCGAGAGATTTGCAGTAAGAAACAGTGGTGTTACAGCAGTTATTGAAGGAGTTGGTGACCATGGTTGCGAATATATGACTGGTGGAACTGTTGTAGTTTTGGGTAATACTGGTAGAAATTTTGCTGCTGGTATGAGTGGTGGTATTGCTTATGTTTTAGACCCAAATCAATTATTTGATACATTCTGTAACCTTGAAATGGTTGATTTATTACCTCTTAATGAAGAAGAAGACAGAAATAAATTAAAAGACTTATTAACAAAACATTATCAATACACTGGTAGTGAAAAAGCAAAAGAAATATTAAATGCTTGGGAAGAATCTATTGATAGATTTGTTAAAGTATTCCCAATTGATTATAGACTTGCATTACAACGAATTAAGCAAGCAGAACTTACAAAATCTGAGACAATGAAAGTAACAGAGGAGGTTTTCCGTGGCTAAAGCTAAAGTTATTAAAAACTTATTAAATTACAAAACTATTCCACGCCAAACTATTAAATATAGAAGCGTAGAAGAAAGAGTTAAAGATTACAAAGAAATTTTAGAAAATTATGCAGAAGATGCAATTAAACAACAAGCCTCCCGCTGTCAAAATTGTGGTGTTCCATTTTGTCATGGATTTGGTTGCCCATTGGGAAATATGATCCCTGACTGGAACGAACTTGTTTATCAAAATAGATGGCAAGAAGCTTGCGACTTACTTCATAGCACAAATAATTTTCCTGAAGTTACTGGTAGAGTATGTCCTGCATTATGCGAAGATGCTTGTACTCTTAATATTGGGATGGAATCAGTTTCTATTAGAAACATTGAACTTACAATAGTAGAAAGAGGATTTAAAGAAGGTTGGATTAAACCTATTCCACCAAAAGTAAGAACTGGTAAGAAAATCGCAGTTATAGGCTCAGGTCCAGCTGGATTAGCAGCAGCTCAAGACTTAAATAGAATGGGTCACTCTGTAACACTTTTTGAAAGAGATGCAAAAGTTGGCGGATTTTTAAGATATGGCATCCCAGACTTTAAACTCGAAAAATCTGTTTTGGATAGAAGAGCAAAACAAATGGCTGATGAAGGCGTTGTAATTAAAACAAATACTTACATCGGTAAAGATATTACAGTAGAAGCATTAAAAAAAGATTTTGATGCAATTTTAATTACTTGCGGAAGTAGAGACCCAAGAGACCTCCCAATTGATGGTAGAAATCTCAAAGGTGTTTACTTTGCAACTGATTATTTAAAACAATCAAATATGAGAGTTGATGGAATTAATATTCCACAAGACCAAATAATTGATGCTAAGGGTAAGAATGTTGTTGTTATTGGTGGTGGTGATACTGGTGCTGACTGTGTAGGTACTGCAAATAGACAAGGTGCAGCATCTGTAAGTCAATGGGAAATACTTCCTAAACCATCTGACACAAGAGCAGATGACACTCCATGGCCTATGTATGCTAAAAAATTAAGAACTTCTTCTTCTCATGACGAAGGTTGCGAAAGAAGATGGCTTATTTCTTCAAAAAAATTTATTGGTAGTGATAAAATCGAAAAAATCCAAGCTATCGAAGTTGACTGGAAAATCGTTGACGGTAGATGGGTAATGTCAGAAAAAGCAGGTACTGAGTTTGAACAAAAAGCTGATTTAGTTTTACTTGCAATGGGTTTTACACATCCTGTTCATGACAATTTGATTAAAGATTTGGGCGTAGAACTTGATAAGGCAGGCAATGTTAAAACTGATAATTTTGGTTTTGGCAAAACTTCAGTTGATAAAGTTTTTGCTGCTGGTGACGGTGCTCGTGGACAATCATTAGTTGTTTGGGCAATAAACCATGGTAAAGATGTTGCTTTAATGATAAATAATTATTTAAAGATATAATTTCTAATTTTAATTAAATTAGGCTATCTCAAGGGATTGGGGTAGCCTTTTTTGTTATAGTTTAGTTATAAAATTGTATATTTCTATCAAAACTGTAAATAATTCTGGTTCTTTACTTTCTGTTATTTTATCTTCTGTATGTTTGTGGTCTGGAAATGTTTTTATTTTTTTATGATGTTTTGCATTATCGTATCTAAAAATTAAATTATTATTTTTATCCATAAAATGATAGCTATATTTAATTTTTTCTTTTTTAGTAATATCTTTTACCTCTGTAATTTCAAGATAAAAATCTTTTTTAAAAGAAACTTTTATGTTAATATAACCATTTAGTTGAGAATATATTTTCTTTTCTACCGAATAATCAATTATTATTTCTTGAAAATATAATAATATATTTTCTATCTCTATAAAATATTTTTCAATCATTCTAATTCTTTTACTTTTTCTATATTAGAAATATACATTTCGTATATTCCAGCCCAAATTATAAAATCTTTTCTATCATCGAGTTCGCCATTGTTAGTTTTGTTATAAAATTCTTCTGAGCTCATATTGTATTTTTTTTCAAAACTAATTAGGTCATTCTTGATATTTACAATACCTTTTTTCATTTCATTAATCTGATAATTTATGAGTTCTTCAAATAATAAGTCTTTATTTTTTGTATTATTAAAAATTATATTAATTTTTCGCTCTATTGCAGGGTCTAACTCTAAATTTAAAAGCATTCAATCCCTCCTGATTTAATTATACGATATTTTTTTGAAATATGGTACAAAATAATTAGATGAGAGAGTAAATCTTATCAAATATCTAATCCTTATATTCCCCAAGCATTGCCAAAAATTTCTTTCTGTCTTCTGGGGAAATATTTATATTGGCAATAATTTTACTTTCTTTTAAGTTTTTGATAGATTTATTGAATAATTTCGAGAATTCTAAATTTTCTTCAATTTTTTTCTTAGTTTCTTCTGAAATATTCCCTTTTGCTACATCTTTTGCCATTTCTACCTTAATATTATCATGAGGAAATATATCATTTTCAACATTTTTTATATTTTTTATATTTTTTATTATTATTTCAAAAATTTTATCATCTCTAATCCAACTTTCATCAAAATAATAAAGTGCAAAGAGTGTAACTAAAACCTCGTCGCTTAATATATCTGGTCTTTGTGGTGGCTTTTTATTTTTAGGATTAAAAACCTCAGAAAATTTTTTCCCAAATTTCTTTTCTTCCTCTTTATAAGAACGCATCGAAAAATATCTAACCTTATTTAAAAACCTCTTTATTGCCCTTGGTGTATTGTGTTTAAAATTAATAAGTGGAGCCCAAATCTTTAGTGCCTCTTTAAAATTATCAGAATCATCAATAATATCGCCTTCTCCCAATTTTTTGCTTATATATACTAAAATTGGAATAATAAAAACTAAAATAATAAAAATAACTAAAATACCCAATAAAATCCAAAAATTACTATTTTTCGTTTGTCCATTTTCAAAACTAGAACTATTTGGACTCTGAATCGTAGTAGTTGTTATTTGGTTTATTGTTGTTACTGGTGTAGGTTTAGCATTATTAATTATACTTATAATTTTATCCCTATCAATAAAACTTTTTATTTCTTTTAAGGCGTAATTATTATTAGTTTTTTCATAATAATTTTTTATAAAATCAAGTTCTTTTTTGTCTTTTATATTACCAATAATTTGGTTAAAATAACTTAAATTAAACGATTTTATATCATCTAGGTTTATTGTGTTATTTAATTGCTTATTTATATAATTAAAATGGTTTATTTCTTCAATTTTTAAAGATTCTTTTAATATATATTTTTTCTTATCGAAGTTATAAGTAAATATAGATTTCACTAAATTTTTATCATCTTCATAAATAAGCTTTGTAAATAAATCATTTTCAAATATATCTTTATTTATTTCTTTATTAAATCCTAATTTTTGATTATTTTGTTCGTTTTGTTGCTCTTTTTGTATATATTCTTTGCTTTTTGATATTATATTATTAAAAAAGAAAAATCCAACTATAAAAATATATATAACTAAAACAACTTTTGCTGCTAAAAAAAACTTTTTAAGAGGATTTTCGATTTTTATTTTACTTTCTTTGTCTTCTTTTTTATCTGATGTTAAAAGCTTTGTAGAATTCTCTTTTTCGGCAATTGGTACTGGTATTTCTATATTTATCAGTTTTTCCATGTATTTTTTAGCAAAATCCTTTAATTTATTTGTATTATCACTATTATTATTGCATTCATCATATTTTTCTACCAAATCCTTAAAATCAAGCCCTACGCAATGTTCAACTCTATCTTTATCAAGCCCAAGTATAAAAAAACAATCTCCTGCACTCACCAAAAAATTGATAGCTTCAAGGACTGTAACAACAGTATTTGGCTTACACCTATCAAGATCATCAATTATTATCACAAGATTTCTATCACCCAAAGCCTTAGTAACTTCTTTAAACTCCTTTGCAAATTTATATCTAAACCCAGTATTTTCGGTAGAATATCTAATACCAAACTTACTTTTTATCTCATTCTTTACAAACTCACTTAGACTACTAAAAGGCTTTAATTTATCAAAAATAGCCAATATTGCAGGCATTGAAGATATAAATATTATTATAACATTAATTATTATATTATTATCTTTAAAATTAAATAAATTACTTATATTAGTAGATATAAATTCTAAATTTAAGATAATTATTCCAAGAGTTACAATATATATCAACCCAATAATTAAATATAAAAACCAATTTCTTTTTAACCTTAAGCACAATAATCTAATATGAAACCAAAAATACCAAAGATTGCCCCAAGGAGGAATAGCCTGAAATTTTATGTTTTCTAATAATGCGTTTAATAACTGCTCCTCGTTTTGATGATGCCAAGCATTAAACCAAACTGGATAAAAATTATGTTTTTTGAGGAAAGCATTTATTAGACTCATCATCGAAGACTTGCCAGTCCCCCATTTGCCAGTAATAGCAAGAGTTAGCGGTGGCTTTGTGTTTCTGTTACGGATAAATTTTGCAATACCCTCTGCAGTCGGTGCAAAATTTAAGTAATCAATCATCCCATTTTCGAGAGGTTTATCTGAAATTAAAACATTTTCTATTGATTTTAGTTTTTCTTCCTCTTTTTTGACTTCTTTTTTAAATAATTCAGTAAAAAACCATATAATTAACCCTAATAATACAATATAATACCATCCAGCTGGATATTTTGCATAATTATTAAGCTTTTGCCAAGTATCCCCACCATCTTTAGTCTGATAAATACTACCACTTTGTGAAACTACAAGCCCATTGTTTGCATCTATAAAGTTTAGTTTAATTAAACTAGTTTTAATAACCTCACCATTTATTTTTATCTCTTTAGGCTGCCATGTATCGCCTGAATCAGTGGATTTAAAAATAGTTTTTTTTCCACAAATCCAACCTGTTTTATTGTCTGATAAAAAATTAATTGAAGATAATCTTTCATTAGTACCAGAGTTTATTTTATTCCAAATATCTCCGCCATCGATTGATTTTAGAATAGTGCCATTATCACCACACGACCAGCCTGTTTTATTGTCTGATAGAAAATAGATTGAAGATAAACTAGTAACAATTCTTGTATTTATTTTTTTCCAATTATAACCACTATCAATTGATTTTAAGATAATGCCATTTAAACCACAAACCCAACCGATTTGATTATTAATTGAAAAATAGATTGAAGATAAGATATATTCATTACTATTTGAATTTGTTTTAGTCCAACTATCACCTTCATCTGTTGATTTTAATATACTCCCAATACCACAACTCCAACCGATTTCGCTATTTGAAAAATAGATTGAATATAGTTGTGGTTGTTTGACAAATTTTACTTCATTCCAATTAATCCCTCCATCTTTAGATTTTAAAATAATACCTCTCTTTCCTGAACTCCAACCAATTTTATTATCGCTAGAAAAATATATTGAATTTATATCACTTGTAACTTCATAATTTATTTTAATAAAAGAAGTTCCACTATTGCTACTTTTAAATAATTTGGTATCTTTTAATATCCATATATTTTTATTGTCTTTTGAAACAAAAGTATCTTTTATAATTTTTTTTCTTATTTGATACCAGTAATCTCCGCCATCGATAGATTTTAAGATAGTTCCATTATAACCACAAGCCCAACCTGTTTTATTATCACTTGAAAAATATATTGAAGTTAACCATTCATCAGTACCTGAACCTTTTTTACTCCAAGTTTCTCCGCCATCGATAGATTTTAAGATAGTTCCATTATAACCACAAGCCCAACCTATTTTATTATCATTTGAAAGATAAATAGAAGCCAAATCAGCAGTAGTTTTATAGTTTGTTTCAGTCCAATTATTTCCCCCATCAATTGATTTTAAAATAGTGCCAGTAATACAAAAAGCCCAACCTATTTTATTATTATTTGTAAAATAGATTGAGTATACAGGTTGTATATTTTTTTTAAAAAAGCTTTTTAAATAGTATGTTTCAATATAGTTTGTTTCAGTCCAATTATTTCCCCCATCAATTGATTTTACAATAGTTGCAGTGGTACGATTGTAAGCCCAAGCAGTTTTATTATCTGATGAAAAATAGATTGAATTTAACCTTTCATTAGTACCATAGTTCATTTTAGCCCAATTATTTCCACCTCCATCAGTTGATTTTAAAATAGTCCCATTACTGCCACAAATCCATCCTGTTTTATTGTCAGCCGAAAAATATATTGAAGTTAAACTTTCATTAGTACCAGAGTTTATTTGTTTCCAATTATCTCCCCCATCAGTTGATTTTAGAATAGCTCCATTATCACCACAAGCCCAACCAGTTTTATTATCAATAGAAAAATAGAGTGAAATTAAACTTTCATTAGTACCAGAGTTTATTTGTTTCCAATTATCTCCCCCATCGATAGATTTTACAATAGTTCCACTCCAACCACAAGCCCATATATTTTTGCCATCTTTACTAACAAAGATTTTACTTAAATTCGCTCCTATGTAAGGCAATTTTTCGTCTGGGTTTATTTCTATTGGATAAAAAATATCGAGTAAACTTGCATTTCTATAAGCATCTGAGTTTGTTGGTTGAAAGATAGCAACAATAGTTGCCAGAGTGATTATTAGGGTTATTATGATTAAAATTGTTAGTTTTTGGGATGATTTTATATTAAAAGTTGATTTTTGGGTTTCTAAGATAGTACCTTCGTATTTTTGCATAAATGCTCCTTTTATGCTTTAAACTATATGGAAACTATGGTATCTGTTTATTATTTTCTCATAATTGTTATAATTATAAGAGAAATAATTAAAAAATCAATAATTTATTAAAAAATTTACTAAATTTATATAACAAGTTAATAATTATTCAAATTCCAAGTACCATTATTTGAATTATGGATTAAAAGAAACAGAAAGGCAATAAAATAGGTTGTTATTTATTTTTATTCTCTTCTTGATATTTTTTAATAAACTTTTCTAATTGATTTCTATAAATAGAATTATAGTATTTCTAAATGAAAAGTAGCGTATATGAATTATTACACTTATTTTACATTTGCATAATATTTTATTTACATCATCATTATATAACTATTACTAAAAAAACATGTCCTATTATTTTTAAATTATTATCTTCCAATAAATCTTAAAATATTCATATTTTTTCAATAAAATTAATTTTTTTATCCTACTTAGTTGACTTTCAAAAAAATACAACCTATAATATTATCAAACAAACATTATTATTATTTTCGCGATATTTCATTTTCTTTTAATTGAAGAAGATAATTTTGGTATCTTAATTTTTTTAAATAGTTGGAGGAATTTTTATGTCTTATGAAAAACAAAATGATGCTCTTGGTACAACAAACAGGGGTAATCCTTGTGAATCAAGTCTTTGTACACTTTGTAGAGCAGATTGTCAGGGCAAGTGTGAAACATGGCTTTCGAGTATGGTAGGAAGAAAACTTTTGTATCCAAGAGATTTTGGTTGGATTACAGCAGGAAGTTCAAATACTGACCATAATGGGGTATCTTATAATTCTTTAAGAATTCAAGGGTATAATTATGGTGCTTATGGTTTACCAAAAGGAATATCGAATTCTGCTGATGATTGTATATTTCCTAATGTTTCAATAGAAACTCAATTTGGTAGTAAAATACAAACAAAATGTAGAGTACCAATTATGACTGGTGCTTTAGGTTCTACATTTATTGCAGCAAGATACTGGGAATCTTTTGCCGTTGGTGCTGCGTTAGTGGGTTTTCCTATCGTTGTTGGTGAGAATGTTGTTGGTATTGATAAAGAAGCGGTTATCAAAAATGGAAAAATAGAAAAAGCCCCAGAACTTGACAGAAGAATAGAAACATTCTTAAAATATTATGATGGTTATGGTGCTATAATAATACAGATGAATGTTGAAGATACAAGAAATGGTGTTGCCGAGTATGTCATCGAAAAATACGGCGAAAAAGCAATAATTGAGTTGAAATGGGGACAAGGTGCAAAAAACATTGGCGGAGAAATCCAAGTATCAAATCTTGAATATGCAGTGTTTTTAAAGAATAGAGGTTATGTAGTTGATCCAGACCCAACAAAACCAGAAGTTCAAGATGCGTTTAAATCTGGTGCAATAAAATCTTTTGCAAGACACTCAAGACTTGGCTACACAGATTTAAAATCTGCTGATGAAGTAAGAACTTCTTTTATGAAATCAGTAGAACATTTAAGAAAAATTGGATACAAAAGAATTTCTTTAAAAACCGGTTCTTATGGAATGGAAGCACTTGCTATGGCTATAAAATATGCAAGTGATGCAGAACTCGATTTATTAACAATCGATGGGTCTGGTGGTGGAACTGGTATGAGCCCTTGGAATATGATGGAATCATGGGGTGTTCCGTCGATTTATTTACACTCTAAGGCTTATGAATATGCTTCTATTCTTGCTAAAAAACAAAAAGTTGTTGATTTGGCTTTTGCAGGTGGATTGGCAAGAGAAGACCATATTTTTAAAGCATTGGCTTTGGGTGCTCCATTTACAAAACTTATTTGTATGGGTAGAGCAGTTATGATACCAGGTTACCTTGGTGCAAATATCGAAGGTGCATTAAATCCAGACAAAAAAGAAAAAGTTTTTGGTCACTGGGAAAAATTACCTTCTACAGTAACACAGCTTGGTCTAAAACCAGAAGAAATATTTGCAGGCTACTACGATGTTCAAAAGAAAGTAGGAGCAAATGAGATGAAAAATATTCCTTTGGGTGCTATTGCTGTTTGGACACTTTCTGATAAACTTGCTGCTGGTTTACAACAACTTATGGCTGGTGCAAGAAAATTTAGCTTAGATAAAGTTACACGAGATGAATTGTTTGCTGCAAATCGTGAAACAGAAAAAGAAACTGGCATTAAATTTATAACAGAAGCTTTGGATACTGATGCAAAAAAAATATTAAATTCATAATTATTTCTAGCTTGATTGGAACTATAACAGATATTTTTGGTATATGTATTTTGTATTTTTAGGTCTGTCCCACGGGACAGACCTATTTTTTTTAAATTCTATGGGCATAAATATTAATTATTTTTCATAAAAGGGTTGTAATTTTTAATAATTTTATTAAAATAAAAGTATATAATATTTCACAGGAGAAAAAAAATGAAAAAAATTATTCTATTATTAACTATTGTTTTATTTGTCCTTTTAGGATGTAAAAAACATGGAATCGATGGTACTAAAACAGATGTAATGACTATAAAAATCCCTTTAGTTACATGGGGTGGTTACGCTGCTTTATTTGCTGCAAATAATGGTGCTGTTGCAACTGAAGATTCTTTATTTTACAAATATGGTAAATTTAAAGTTGAGCTAATCCAAGAAGAAAATCCAGCGAATCAATTACAGGGATTTGCAAATGGAACATACCCAATTATTTGGTCAACAATGGATATGCTTCCACTTCACTATGATGCTTTAAGTAAAGACCCAAGGACTATTCCAAAAGTTATCGGACTTTTTGATTATTCTGCTGGCGGAGATGGCATTATAGTAAGAAATAATATTACAAAAGGGGCTGATTTTAAAGGGAAAAAAATAGTTACTGCTCAATATACCCCATCACATTTTTTTATTTTGTGGTATTTAAATGAGAATGGTTTTACTACAAAAGACGTTGATATGATTTATGCTGCGGATGCGATTGCTGCAAAAGATACTTACATTGCTGACAAAAATATAGATGTTTGTGTTACATGGTCACCTTTTATCTATGATATAACTGACAAAAATAAAGAGACTTATGTGCAAGGGTCTATTTTACACACAAGTACATTACAAGAAAACCCTGCTTATGGTTTAATAGCAGATATTTATCTTGCAAGAGCTGATTTTGTGGAAAAAAATCCAGAGGTTGTTAAGGCTTTTACAAAAGCTATGATTGATGGTTATGATTTATTTGTTAAAGATAAACAAAAAGTGGCAAATGATATTGCAAGTTTATTTGGTATCAAAGGTGGAGTAGAAGAAGTTATGTTAATGTTTGGTGATGTAACTATTGCTGGTAAAGAAGAGAATAAAAAGTTTTTTGATGAAACAAATAACTCTTCAGCGTATAACATTTTCAAATTATCAACAGACCTTTATAAGAAAAATGGTAATATAATTAGACAAGATTTTAATGTTGACCCAAAAGAAGTTATTGCAAAAGATGCAATGCTCGAATCAATAAAATAAAACTTTTAGACCTGTCTGGTTTCAAAAACCTGACAGGTTTTTATCCTTAATCCGATATTTATTTAAAGCCAGTTGAACCAAATCCGCCTTCTCCTCTTTGTGTATCAGACAACTCAGAGACTACTTGAAAATCAGCGTCAACTACTTTTGAGAATACCATTTGGGCAATACGCATACCTTTTTCTATTGTAAAATCACAATCAGAATGATTAATGAGCACAACTTTAACTTCACCTCTATAATCACAATCAATTGTGCCGGGACTGTTTAATACTGCAATGCCATGTTTAATTGCAAGCCCGCTCCTGCTTCTTACTTGTGCTTCAACACCTCGCTCCATTTCAATTGAGATTCCAGTAGAAATTAGTTTAAATTTATGTTTTTCAATTATGAGTTCTTCTGTTGAAAATAAATCAAAACCGCTAGAATTAGGAGTTGCTTTTGCTGGTATCTTTGCTTCACTATTTAATAGTTTAATTTTTACTTTACTTAAAAATTCCATTCTGCTAAATCAACCTTCTTTTTATATAATGCTTGCGTTAAAAAATTTTCTTGTATAAAAATTTGTTTAATTAATTCATTTAAATCATCGATTGTCGTTTTATTAATTTTTTCAATTACATAATTTTCATCGTATTGCTTACCAAATCTTATTTCCATTTGAGCAATTCGTTGCATTCTTTTTTGTAGAATATCAGAATTTAGTATTATTTCACCAATCTTTTGTTTTTTTGCTTGCTCAAGTTCTTCTTTAGTAATGCCATCCTTTAATAGTTCTTTTATTACTAACGATATATTGTTGATAGTTTTATTTACATTTTTTGGCATTATAGAAGTGTAAAGACCAAAAATTGTTTCTTCTCTATATTTATGTATATATGTGTAAATAGAATAACAAAGTCCAAGTTCTTCTCTAATTCTTTGAAAAAATCTAGAAGACATTGACTCACCAATGATAATATTTAATAAATTTGCACTAATATAAGTGTCTTCATTTAGATTAAATTTAGATGTACCCATCATTAGATGCAATTGTTCTGAAGGCATTTCTGTAAAGAATGATTTTTTTTCTCCCTGATTTGCTTTTTTATTTTGTGGAGTAGGACATCTTCTAAAAGTTAGTGTATTTAGATAATCTAAAATTTTTTCAGAAGAAAAATTGCCACTTATAACTAAAATTAAATCATCAGACGAAAAAATATTCTTATAAAAATCAAAAAGTGTATCTCTTGATACAGATGTAATTGATTCCTCTGTGCCAATTATAGGAAGCCCAAGCCCTTGTTCAGGGAAAAGATTAAACATAAAATCTTCATGAATTTTTTCGGAAGGGTCTTCCATAGTTGATTTAATTTCGTTTAGAATAACATCTCTTTCCAAATCAGTCTCTTTTTCGTCAAAAACAGACCCATTAAACATATCATACATAATTTTTAATGCTTTTTCTAAATAAAAATTAGGTATTCGATTATGAAGAACCACAAGTTCATAAGAAGTATAAGCATTTAAATATCCACCCATTTCATCAAAAATTTGGGCTATATGGTCTTTTTGAAACTCTTGAGTCCCTTTAAAAATCATATGCTCACAAAAATGAGAAAGCCCAGCTTGATTAAATAGCTCATCTCTTGAGCCTCTTTTAATAAAAAGTCCCAAAGCAACTGATAAAAATTTAGGATTTTCTTCAAGGAGAATGGTAAGCCCATCATCTCGTTTATATTTTTTTACATTATTTATAAATATTAAATTGTTTTCCATTTTTTTCTCTGTGAAAATAATTTATAACACGGATTAACATAGATTTTCATAGATAGGCACAGATTATGCTAATTTTAGCCAATTAGGATTTTTTCTGTAAATTTTACCTATTTAATATCAATAAAATCTGTGTCAATCTCTTTTTCTATCCGCACTAATCCGTGTTATATAAAATGAAACCGTACTCAAAGAGTACGGTTTAGTTTTTGAAGCATATAATGACTTAGATTATTTTCTTATGCCAAGTCTTTCTATTAAATCTCTATAACTATCAAGATTTTTCTTTTTAAGGTGGTCTAAGAATCTTCTTCTTCTACCAACTAACATTAAAAGACCTCTTCTTGAATGAAAATCTTTTGGATGGTCTTTAAAATGACCTGTTAAATACTTGATTCTTTCTGTCAAGAGTGCAATTTGAACTTCTGTTGAACCTGTATTTTTTTCACTTTTTCCAAAGTCTTTTACAAGTTCTTTTTTTCTGTCTACGGTAATCATTAATTTCTCCTTCAAAAATGTTTGTTATTTTTATTTAAAATGATAAGCAAGAATAACAAATCTCCTTATCATTATATTCCAAAATATTGTTTTGTTGTTTGCAAATCTCTTTCTATTTGCTTTTTCAACTCTTGTATATTCTCAAAGGTTGCATTATCTCTTATTTTTTTCAAAAAATCAACCTTTATTTTAAAATTGTAGTGAAATTCATTATAACCAAACAAATTGGTTTCTACTACTTTATCATCAACATAAGTCATAGAAAAATATTCTTTTTCTTTTATATTTGTTTTAGAAATGTAAGTTCCTGCTTTTGGAAAAATTACATCATTATTATGAATATTCATAGTAGGAAAACCAATTGTTCTACCAATCTGTTGTCCTTTATTTACAATGCCCTCTATAAAAAAATTTCTTCCCATAAATTTATTTGCTTTTTCTACTTCACCTGCAAAAATCAACTCTTTTATAAGAGAAGTTGATACTTTTTCGTTATCTATATAAAGTGGTTCTATAATAGAATAGTTTGAATTACTTTTAATTAAATTATTAACATTTCCTGCCTTATCTTTTCCAAAATTAAAATCTTTACCAATCACAAAATCATCAATATCAAAATTGATTTTTAAAAGATTTATAAATTGATCAGGGAGAAGAGAGGAAAATTCGGGCGTATAGTCACATAAAATTAAATTTTTTATTCCAAGAGATTTAATAAACTCAATTCGTGTATTCAAGTCTAATACTGTTTTTTTATCTGGATTTTTACAAGGAAGGTTTTTATATGTTAGGACATAGTTTTCAAATTTTTCTTCTTTAGAAATTCTTAATAACTCATTTAATATCTTTTGATGTCCGAGATGAAAACTTTCAAAAAAGCCTATTGATATTATGCCTTCTTTTTTAATGTCATGTCTTTCAAATATAGTATTATAAACCTTCATATCTATATTTACTCTTCTTCTTCATTTTGAGAATTGTCTTTTGCTTCTTTTTGCTCTCGTTCTCTTCTTTCATTTTCAATTTGTGCTAAAGTTTTATCTAATTGGAACGCTTTTTCTTCTTCTTCGTCATAACGAAATTCAATCTTTGGTGTAAATCTTAATTGAAGTCTTTCTCCAATAATTTTTTGAAAAAAACCAGCTGCACTATTTAGCCCATTTACAGCTTTATTTATATCTGCTTTATCACCAATGGTTGTAAAATATAAATGGCAATAGTGTAAATCTTTGCTTAAAGTAATCCTTGAAATTGTCATAATTCTTGGGATTCTTGGGTCTTTTACTTCACCTAAAGTAATTATTTTCATTACTTCTTCTATAATTAAAGTTTTTATTCTTTCTGATTTGTATTTCACTTAATATCCCTTTACTATTTGATTTTCTAATTTATCCAATTGAAGACGATTTGTCAAGTTTTTAAAGAATCTTTTTCTTTTAATTTTTTTAATCTTCCAAATGAATAATATTTACCAATAATTAAATCGCATTCATTTGTTTGAGTATATAAGTTATATATACTATAAATTAATGAAATTGTCACCAATTTCATTAATTTTAGGTATATAATCAACCTCGGATAACTCATTGTTATATAATAGATTATAATTATTATTATTAATTTATTTTATACTAAGAATTTTGACAAACTCAACTCGTTTGATTATAAAATCTATTTTATTGGCAGTCTTATTGTAAATTTAGTACCAACATTTTCTTTTGTTGCAACACTTATTTTCCCACTGAGTTCTTCGACTTCATTTTTTACTACATCAAGACCGACTCCTCTGCCAGATAAATCAGTTACATGATCTTTAGAACTAAAATCTGGAGAAAATATAAAATTAATCAGTTTCAAATTTGTAATATTATCGTTTTCTGAAATTAAAGATTTTTGTATAGCTTTTCTTCGTATTGCCTCAAAATCAATACCTTTTCCGTTATCTATAACTTCTATATAATAATCTGTGTTATCTTTATAAATTTCAAGCTTTATTAAACTTTTTTGAGTTTTATTGATTGTCAGTTTTTCAAATTTATCTTCAATTCCATGATCCAAAGCATTCCTGATAAGATGAATAATAGAGTTTTTAATTTTATTTAGATAAGGAAAATCAAAGAGTGTGGTATAATATTTAAATTCTACTTCTTTATCTATTTTAACGGATATATTATCAACCATATCTTTTAATGTCATAAGAAATTTGTCAAGCAAGGCTTTTGGTGAGTTATTATATTCATCAATATCAAGTTTGCAGAAAAGTCTAAATTTATCTAATAGCCTATCAATTATTTGGATTTCTTTAAGTAATAAATCGACAAGATTATTGATTTTTTCTTTTATATTCTCAATATTTTGAGAATCCTTGTAAGAGGAAAGTTGATCCTCGATAATATGAGTTATTTCTGCTAATTGCTTTAAATCAAGAGCATACGCAGCACCTTTTAAAGAATGTAGATGCCTAAAAATATGTTGTCGTGCTTCATCATCTTTTAAAATATCAATGTTTTGATTTAGTTCACTTAGAACATTATTTGTTTCATTAATAAAGTCTATAAAAACTTGTGGACCTTGTTTAAGAATAGCAGATATAGCACTTATTTCAGCATCTTTTCTATTTTTCTCTTTCTCAAGTTCTTTTTCTGCTTTTATAACTAATGTCTTATCTTCAAACAAAACCATAACATTTTCAATTGCATTATTATTATAAATTCTTTGAAAATTTATATTAACAAAAAAATCTTCATTTGTATCAGACCTGTTTATTTTTATATACTGATCTTTTAACGGGTTTATAAGCATTAACATTTCCATTTCAGTATTTATATTTGTAAATAATGAATTTAAAAAGAAAGTCATATACTCTCTTTCATTTTTATTTTTATCATTATCTGGATAAATAAAGTCAATAAAATTCTTTCCTGCAATTTCTTCTTTACCAAATAAATGAGTAAGATAATTTGAATATTGATTACTGATCTTAAAGTTTTTATCAATTAACAAAAGTCCTTCTTTTATATTTTCAAGATATTTTTTATTTTCCTCAAACTTTACTTCTTGTAACTGAGTAATTAACTCAAGTTCTTGCTTTTTTCTTTCTGTCGATATTAGTTTTTCCTGATAATCTTTTACTTCATTTATCATTTTATTAAAGTTATCAGTTAGAACACCTATCTCATTATGAGACTTTTGTTCAATATAATAAGAATAATCACCTTCAGCAATCTTTTTTGTTGCATTTACGAGTAATTCGATTGGGTTTGTAAAAGTTTTACTGAATGAAAAAGAAATTATTATTATTATTATCAAAAAAATAAATGTTATTACAGAAATAATAAAAACAATATCTATAATTGGCTTTAAAAATTGGGATTGCGGGTGAAAATATATAAATTTTACACCAGACAAATCACTTCCATCTACAATAGTCATATATCGTTTATTATCAAAAGTAATATAATTTATTTTAGTTTTATTGATATTTATATCATGACGAAAATTTATCGATAAAAACAAATCATATAGTTTGTCTTTTTTTTCCATATCTGTATTTTTATTTAAAACGAAACTATTTGATGAACTATTATAACTATAAAAAAAATCTACAAGGTCTTGATTATTTTTATTGATTTTTTTGATTATTTGATTTTCAAAGATTTCTTTTTCTATTTCTTCTGGAAAATGGTAGAGTAAATCCTTGATATAATCTTTTTGTAAAATTGTTTTATCAGTAATAAGCATTCGGTAATCATTAAAATTTAATAACTCATCATTAGGATTTGGGCTGTCTTTTCCAAGAATATAGATTTTTTTATTTTCATCATAATTATAATAATCGTCTGATATAGGGTGATTGTAACTTATAATATTGTTAAACTTATCAAGTACATAAAGAGTACCAAATTTTAATTCATCAATGTTTTCAAAATATTTTTCTATATAGCCACTCTTAAAAACAACTATAATAAATTTAGCAAATGTATCAGAAGGATTTACAGGAGGGTCTTTGTAATATGGTGCTATCATTACAGGATTTTTACCCTCATATCCTGAGATGACATTTTCTTTAAAGAGTCCGAATACAGTTTTTATTTGATTATCATTTTTTATCTGTTTATAAAGAATATCCTGTTTTAAAACATCTATATTTGGCGGAACCTGATTGATACCCGAAAAATGAATTTTATATGGGGTGTTATTATTAATTGAAGTTCTATCTAATTCGACAAGGTACAGTCTTCCCTCTATCTTTTCTTCCATTGTTTTTCGGATGCCACCAATTTGTGTTTCTGAACCTATAAGTTTTTCGGATATATTTATTTCTTCAGAACCGTTTTTATATTGAGGTGCATTGAGACCTTCTACAACTTCAGGTATTGTAAATAAATTAGCAAGTGTACGCGAGTTTTGTTCGTAGGAAATGTCCAAATTCATTTTAACTTGAGAAATAATCATTGAATAAAGTTTAAAATTCTGATTTTCTAGATACGAAAATATTCTAATACTTATAATAATGATTAAGACTATTATAGGTAATATTGCGACAGGGATAATAAATTTTAAGAGATCCCACCTGATTTTAGTATTTTTTTTCATATTTTACTCTATTATACTTTCATATCTCTCATTGACACATTTACAGAAAAATCACCAAATTCAGATTGAAATGGGATTGATATTACAGGTACCCCTTTAGGCCAATTGATATTATATGAATTTCCTGTAATAACACCAGGTAAAGATATTTCGATTCTGTAATCTTCGAGATCTTTTTTGGCATTTCCAGCTATAATATTGACCATCTCACCAACCCCATCTATAACTTCATTTGTGATAGCCATAAATGATAAACCTGAAAATTTGGAAACCATTTTTATAGCAGTTTCTCTTGAGAAAGTAAGAACTACTGCACCAACTGTATCTCCTGCAAGACCAATAATAGCAGAAACTTCTTTTAATTCATTAGGGTCTTTAAGAAGTACTGGTGGAGAAACAGTAACTGAAACATTAAGATACTCTTTAAAAAGATTCATGGAAGCATTTAAAAATGGATTTATATACATAGCCTTCATATTAATTCTCCATTAAGTAAGATATTTTGATATTTTTTCAAGAAAAATTTCAGCTTTTACTGGTTTTACAATGTAATTTGTAACACCTGAAGTAATCGCTTCCATCACATTATACTTTGCCGCTTCAGAGGTTATCATTACGACTGGAGTAAGACTATATTTTTCCATAGACCTAATTATTTTAACAAATTGAAGTCCATTTAGATGAGGCATATTCCAGTCTACAATAAATAAACCGATATTGTTTGAGTTTGCTAATTGTAAAGCTTTTTCTCCATCTTCTGCATCAATAATGTCTTCGTCTTTACAACCTGCTTCTAATAAAATATTTCTGTGAATCCTTCTCATTGTTGAGGAATCATCTATAATTAAAACTTTCACTGTTTCCTCCAATTTTATTGATTATTTTATCCATACTAACCAATATTAAATACTTTATATAAAGTATATGCCCATCATATAAAAAGTCAAGAAAATTATGATAAAATAATGAAAAGAAATTAATTATGGTATTACAAATAATACTATTAAATTTATAATTTTTTTCTAATTCCATTCTCCATAAACAACAAAAGGGATGTCTTGCGACATCCCTTTTTATAATTAAAACTCAAATTATGAATTAAGTCTTTTTTCAAGATCATTAAGTTCATCGTTGAGTTCTTTTGGTAAGTGTGAGCCAAATTTAGCATAATGTTCTTTGATACCAGGAATTTCTTTTTTCCATTCATCATTGCTTACTGCTAATACAGCTTTTACTTCATCTTCTGTAATTTTCATACCAGAAACATCAAGTGCGTCAACTGTTGGTACAAAACCAATAGATTTCTTTTCAGCTTTGCCTGTACCGCTAACTCTTTCGATAATCCATTTTAATACTCTTGAGTTTTCACCGTATCCTGGCCACAACCATTTACCTTCTGCTGTTTTTCTAAACCAGTTTACATAGAAAATCTTTGGTAATTTTGATTGATCAGTTGCTTTTTTACCAGTATTAATCCAGTGTCCAAAATAGTCGCCCATATTGTATCCACAGAATGGTAACATAGCAAATGGGTCTCTTCTTAATTGTCCAAGTCCACCAGCAGCAGCAGCAGTCATTTCACTTGCAACAACAGAACCCATAAATACACCATGATTCCAGCTAAAAGCTTCATGAACTAATGGAACAACAGATGCTCTTCTACCACCAAAAAGAATAGCAGAAATTGGAACACCATTTGGATCTTCCCAAGCAGGATCAATTGCAGGACATTGTGAAGCAGGAGCTGTAAATCTTGCGTTTGGATGTGAAGAAGGTCTTCCGCAACCTGGAGTCCATTCTTTACCTTGCCAATCTGTTAATTTAGCTGGCTCATCATCTGTCATTTGTTCCCACCAAACATCACCATCTGGAGTTAAAGCAACATTTGTAAATATTGTATTTTTTTCGAGTGATAACATAGCATTTGGGTTTGATTTCATAGAAGTACCTGGAGCTACACCAAAGAAACCTGCTTCTGGGTTGATAGCATAAAGTCTTCCATCTTTACCAAATTTCATCCAAGCAATATCATCGCCAATACATTCTACTTTCCAACCAGGTATTGTAGGGATAAGCATAGCGAGGTTTGTTTTACCACAAGCTGAAGGGAATGCAGCTGCAATATATTTTTTTTCACCATTTGGAGGAGTGATGCCAAGAATAAGCATGTGTTCTGCAAGCCAACCTTCTTCTCTAGCCATAGAAGTAGCGATTCTAAGAGCAAAACATTTTTTACCAAGTAACGCATTTCCACCATAACCAGAACCAAAAGACCAAATAATTTTTTCTTCTGGGAAGTGAGTGATGTATTTGATTGGGTTACAAGGCCAAAGAACATCTTTTTCTCCAGCGATTAATGGTTTACCAACTGAGTGAACACATTGAACAAATTCGCCGTTATCACCAAGAACATCGAGTACTTTTTTACCCATTCTTGTCATTATTCTCATATTTACAGCAACATAAGCTGAATCAGAAAGTTCAACGCCAATATGAGAAATTGGAGAACCAATAGGACCCATACTGAAAGGAATAACATACATTGTTCTACCTTTCATACAACCATCATAAAGACCTTTCATAATGATTTTCATTTCTGCTGGGTCTTTCCAGTAGTTTGTTGGACCTGCTTCTTCTTTTGTTTTTGAACAGATGAATGTTCTTTCTTCAACTCTCGCTACATCTGCAGGGTCTGATTTAGCATAGAAACTTCCAGGTTTTTTGTCTTCGCTAAGTTTAATAAAAGTACCAGCTTTTACTAACTCATCACAAAGCTTGTTGTATTCTTCTTGAGAACCGTCACACCAGTAAATTTTGTCTGGTTTACACATAGCTGCAATTTCTTCGACCCATTTGATCAATTTTTGATTTTTGGTCATATTGTTTTCCATTGATTACTCCTTGATATATTTTTTTTAATATAAGTGGTATTTCAAAACCATAAAATATGGTTACTAGGAACTAATTATGATTTAAGACCTATCATGTTTTTGAAACATAGCAGATCTTAGTTGTTATATTAAATTTACATCACCAGCCAAAACGTCAATAATTTGTTCATCGATTTTTAATTTAAGAATGCCGTCTTCGTCAATATCAAAAACTTCACCGCTCTTGACTTCGCCATTCATAATCCATTCGACTTTTTTGCCGATTATTTTGCTATATTTCACCCATTCTTTTTTAATTTTTTTAATGCCATCATAACCGAAGAATATAGTAAAATATTTTGATAATTTATCTAAGTATAACTCGCTAAACTTTTTTAAATCAAAGTCTTTTCCTAGAATCATAGAAACTGAGGTGGCTTTTTTACCAACGCCAGACAGGTCTTCTTTTGTGGAATTAACATTTACGCCAATGCCTACAATAAGTTTTTCCATTTTTGTAGTTTTCCAAATGGATTCTGCCAAAACACCAGAGATTTTTTCATCGTTTATATAAATGTCATTGGGCCATTTAATCCAAGAATTATGAACGCCAATTTCATCAAATAATTCGACGAGTGCCACAGAAATACAGGCAATATACCAATTGAAATTTAAAATTGATTTTTTTGGTTTAAATAATATTGATAAAGCGAGATTTTTATTTTCAAAACAAAACCATTTACGATTTTCTCTACCTCTGCCAGTTGTTTGGTTAAACGAGTAAACAATAGTCTTATCTTCAAATTCGTTTTGCTTTAAAAACGAGTTTGTAGAATCTACTTCTTCTAAATAAACAATATTAAATAAACTCAATGTGGTAACCTAAACTGTATTTTTATTGTTATATACAAAAATTTTTATTTTGTCAAAAAAATAAAGATTAATTTTTTAAATTTTTGATAAATTTTACATTTGTACGATAATTTGAAATTTTAGAATTTTTTTATTAAAAATCAAAATATTCTAAATATTTATTATAAAACTAGTTAAGTTGATATTTCTTAAAACAGATTTTTTCTAAAAAAATGATGAGGTTATACATTATTAATTAAATTTTGAATTTATTAATTTAAATAATTTGAAAGAAAGTGACAACTAAAAAAGATAGATTTATTTAATTAAAATAATTAAATGATAATAAAAACTTTTTTTATTTCAAAATACAAAAAATATATTATAATATATCTAAATCTAATGTTAAATTAGAAAATTTTAAGTATATTTCGATGCCCGAGACTGGAATCGAATTTAATTTGTAATTATTAAGAATAAATTAATTTGCAAAACTCCAATAAAATCTGTGTAATCAGTTTTAATCTGTGGAAATATGTGTTATGAAAAAGATTGTGTTATTTATATTAATTTTTATTATTCTATCATTTTTTATAATTTTTGTTGTTATTTTGAATGATAATAAACTTGAAATTAAACAAACAAGCACTGTGATTTATGCAAACTCAAATAATTTTGCTTTTTTTGAAATAAAATATAAAAATAAACTAAGGCAAAAATTTTTTCCTTTTGATAAGAAGTTTAAAATTAATTATATAGAAGGAAAACAATTAATTGAAGAGATTAAAAGTAAAAAAGGATTCTACCTAAAAAGTAAAACTGTATCTGGGGTTGTTAAGTTTAATATAGAGGCAGAAAATCAAATTAAATTTTGCGAAATTAAAATTGCAGAAAATTATACTGATAGTGATGGTGATGGATTTCCCGATGTGGTAGAGTTAACCAATGAAGATAGAGATAATTTTGCTAATTGGTTTGTTTCAATTGCTGAGTCTCAATTTTATGGAATATCGTCTAACTGGGAGGCTATAAATCAAAGTTGTTCGGGGCTTGTTGTTTTTGCTTGCAAGGAGGCTTTGAAGAAACATAATAATCAATGGTTTGCAAAGTATTCTTTTATTGTAACAAAAAATATTGATGATGTAAAAAAATATAATTATCCAGATGTTCCTTTGTTAAAAGAGAATATTTTTAGGGTTAAAAAGGGTAGTTTTAATATAAATGATGTGAGTTCTTGTTTTGCAAATACTGCGAATGTTAATAATTTGCTCAATTTTAATTTCACATTTATTGGTAAAAATAAGATAGATTTTAAAAAAGGTGATGTTTTATTTTATAATGTTTCAAATAATCAAGATTCTCCATATCATTCGATGATTTATACTGGAGAAAGCGATTATTTGATCTATCACACTGGCAACCTTTCATCTACAAATATAGGTGAGGTAAGAAAAGTTAAATTTGACGATTTATCAAAACATCCCGACTCATTTTGGCATCCAGTAAGTGATAATAAATCATTTTTGGGGGCTTATAGGTGGAATTTTTTGAATTGAGATGATTATTCTAAATTTTTATAATGGAGTAATAAATGGATGATAGAACAATATATTTTTCTCAAAAATTAAAAGAAAATCTATCAAAAAATATAAAAGAATTGGTTTTATTTGGCTCAAGAGCAAGAGGCGACTATTGGGATGGTTCTGATTACGATTTTTTGATTGTGGTTAATGAAAAAAGTAAAGAAACAATAAAATCTATAAGACAAATCGAAGTTGATTTTTTAGATAAATTTGATATTTTATCAGCTAGTTTAATATTTGACGAAGAAGAATGGGAAAAAACAAAAAAATTACCAATAGGAATAAATATTTTGAGAGAAGGGGAGTGGATTTGATGGAATTAAACGCTGAAATTATAGCAATGATAAATAAATCAGACAGTAAATTGAAGACTGCAAAAATAGTTTATAACAATGAACAATATGCTGACTGCATGTCTTCTTCATATTATGCTGTTTTTCATATAATTTCTGCTTGTTTATTATCAAAAAATCTAACATTCTCAAGTCATTCTCAGACTATTGGAGCCTTTAATAAAGAGTTTATTAAAACTGGCATATTTCCAAAGGAATATACTGCAATAATTCAAGGACTTTTTGAAGATAGACAGAATGGGGATTATAATGTATATTTTACCCCTGATAGAGATATGGCTTTTGATAGTATAAAACAAACTGAAATTATTATAAATTCAATAAAAGATTATTTACTAAGAGAAAAGGATAAAGGAAACTGATTGTATGAGTGAAAATTTTAATTCATTAGAAAATATTCTTAAAAAAAAATTTCATGGTGCTGTAAATATTAGAGGGATTAAATTTCAGTTATTGTTTTCAATTTTTAAGTCTTTTGAATTATTAAAAGAAAATCCTAATTTTAAAATCCAACTTGAAGGAATAGAAGACCTTGATGTTAAAAAACAAATAGAAAATGTTAATTTAAAAGGATTAAAGTTTAAAAATATTTATATTCAAGCAAAAACATCTGATAATCTATGGAATTGGACAAAATATCAAGAAGTATTTAAAAATTTTTATGAAATATATAAAATTGATAATCAATCAAATTTTGAAATGATAACAAATTTTGAGCATAATAAAGATTGGTTAAAAATTATAAATAAAGAAAAATTGGATAAAAAAGAAGAAATTAAACTAAATAAGAGATTTAAAGCGATTTGTGATAAAATAGGGTTGAGAGACTCTGAAAAAGATGATTTTTTTACTAAAATCAAACTAAAATCTTATGAAGAGAGTAAATTAATTGACTCAATAGTAAAAAATATTATTGATTTGTATTCTTTAGCAAATGATATTGTTTATTATTATCTTGATATTTTGTTTGGAAAATTTTTAGAAAAATCTAAAAATAGAGATTTTATTGATAAATTATTTTTAGATAATTTGTGGGTAGAATTTAATCAATTAAAGGTAAGAAATGAGCAATTTGATGCTTACAAAAATGGATTGATTTCTAAATTGGTGTGGAATGATGATAATAATAAAGATGATTTTTATGATGGTAAAAAAGTAAGACCATCGCAAATAGTTTCAAATCTTGATGTTTTTCGTCAAAAATGGATAGAACAAATTAATAAAGCGATTTATGAAAATGGTATATGTGTTATAAAATCATCAAGTGGACAAGGAAAATCTACATTATTATATAGATATGTTTACAATTATTGGTCAGAAAAATATATTTACACAATAAACTCTGTTAAAACAGCCGAAGAAGTAGAATTAATAAATGATTTTTTGAGAATGTTAAAAAAACTTGATTATCCAATAATAGTTGTAATTGATAATGTTGATAATAACACAAGATATTGGTATAAAATTGCGAGTTTATGCAGAGAAATTGGAATTAAACTGCTAATATCAGTTAGATATGAGGATTGGTTTAGATTTAGTGATATAAATATTACAAATTATGAAACTATTCAACCTTATCTTGATATTGAAGAAGCAAAAGAAATATACAATAATTTAAAAAAGATTAATCGTATTCATAAAGATATTGTTTCTCCTCAATGGGCTTTTGAAAAATTGGAAGATAGTAAATTATTGATTGAATACATTTATCTAATCACTCATGGAGAGATGTTAAAAGAAAAGTTGAATGAACAAATAAAAAATATTTCTATACTTGAAGAAGATAAAGCAAAAATTGAAATATTACGAAAAGTTTCGGTTGCTGATATGCTTGGTTCTCCACTAAGTATCAAAAAATTACAAAAAAACATAAATTCTAAATCAGATTTACAATATTTATTAGAATCTTTAGAAAAAGAGTATATTGATATTAAAGAAGGTATTATTACTGGCATTCACTGGGTTAGATCAAAACATATTTCTCAAATTCTGCATGGTAAATATAAAAATTTAACAGATACAGCAATAGAGATATTGAATGATATTAATTTTGAAAATCTTGATATATTTGTGTCAAACTGTATTTCAAATAAAGATATAAATAATCAAGAAATATTTAAACACATGCAATGTAATATACAAAATTATTCTTTAAAAGATTTGAAAAAAATATTTAGAGGTTTATTTATAGGTGGTGAAAAATTATTTTATCTTGAAAATAAGGCTAATTTTGATGAAGCGTTTGATTTTCTGGGAGACACTGGGATTTTTTTTCTTGGAACTAGCACATTACCAACAAAATCTCATAATGCTATTGAATCTTTAAAAAAAGATGGTCTTTTTAATGAAAGTCTTGAAAATCTTGAAAGAATTACCCAAAAAATAAAAAAACTAAATAGAGGCTTTGATTTATGTAATAATTTCTTTGATAACAACTTAAATAAAAATATATTACAAGAAAAACTAAAAGAAGATATTCTTAATGATTTTCCAGAAATTTTTCATTGGTTAAAATATTCTAACATGTCAGTTGATATAAAAAATGTTTTGTTAAAATATAAAGTGAGTGATTTTGATAATATAGATATAGAAAATTTAAAATATTTTCTTTCTGGTATTTATGAATATGATAATAATGTTTATTTAGAATGGTTTGAAAAGAATAGAATGGATTTGATGTATTTTCTTACATGGCAAACAAATTCTTTAAATTTAGATATAACAGAAGAAAAAGAGATAAAAATAAAATATATAAGCATTATTGATAATGAAACTGGCAAATATAATGATAAATCTGTGAAAAGGATAAAAATACTAAGAGAAATTTTACCTTTCTTGAAGATTTATTCGACAGAAAGACTTGACTTTGAAATATTAGGTATTACTCCAACTTATGATAAAGGTTATAAAAATATTCCTATAGAAAATGAACCTTTGCAATTTATAATTGAAATAAATAAACTATGGGCTGAAATAGTAGAAAATAATTATCGAACTGATAGTTATTATATATTTCAACAAAAATGGTTTGAATTAAGAAATTGCATTATAAAAGTTATGGAAAATTTTAACAAATGGCTTAAAAATATTTTTATGGGAAAGTCTAATAAAGTAGAATTACTTAAAGAGATTGATAACATAAATATTATAAAAAAAATGGATGAAATTTTAGGATTGCCTCTTCAAATAGATAAAAATATAGAAAAGCAATTTAAAGATTCAATAAGTGATTGCGATAGTTATTTTAGATTTTTTGTTAGTAAGATTGGTTCTTATTCTCCTAGTAATGACAATAATCTTTTGTTACATAATTTAAACGAGTATAGGAAAAATTTAGATAATTTATACAAAGGTTTTAAGTTATTATTTGATAATAATATACCTGATTATTTTAAAATTTGTGATTTAAAAGAAAAAGAAAAAAAAGAGGCAGATAGATTAGTTGATATGGTTGGTATTTTTATAAATCACTGGAAATCGAGACCTATATTATCATTTGAAGAAATAATAAAGCAAGAGAAAGAAATATTTAATAATAAAATAGTTCAAAGTGTAAAAAATGCTTTAAAAGATAAAAAAGTTTTTGTTAATAATAAATTATATATAAACCATCCTTTAAATTACTTATTTATTGCATTTGAGATTGAAAATCCACTTTTTTATTTAAAAGAATTGCTAAATATATTGAAATTACTCAATAATATAGAAAATACAGCACATTGTTATTATTTAATGCCTATATATCAAGGTAATCGTATAATTAACGGTATTTTTCAATTTTATGATACCACTATAAGGAAAATAAATAATAATGAATATTTTCCTTGGGAAAGTTTCTTGCCAGTAGAAATTGATGATAAAATAAAGTTATATATCCAAGATTATCCATATAAAGAAGTATTTGAGTTATCTTTTATTGATGAATTTAAAGGTTTTTTTGGATATATTAATATGTTTTATGAAATTTTGAGATTAACTACTTTAAATGATAAAGAAAGTTATTATTTAACAAAATTTAAACAAAAAATTATAGATTACTATAATTCTTTTGTAAATGAATTGATAAATAAAGCAAATGATTTTTATAATAAATATAAATTAATAATTAATCAATTACAAAAATATCTAAAAGATGTTGATATTGATGTAGAAAAAATTATTTATATTTTAAAAGAAATATCAGTAGCAAAAGATGATTCAATAATGGATATTATTTCTAAAAATTCAGAATATTTAATAAAATGTAATTTTGAAATAACAAAATATACATTTATTTAAATTTTATTGTATAATTATATAAGGTGTTGGTATTCATTGGCAAGATATTGATGAGGATATATCAATAGATGAAATTTTAGGAATTTAATACCAAAAATTTTAAAGATTAACTATAATTATGGTATAATTACATAATTTAATCTGTGTAATCTGTGTTATGGGGGAAGAAATGAATCGAGTAATTAGGCTTGCATTTTGTTTTTTGATTTTGGTTTCTGTGAATATTTTTGCTGCGAGGTTATTTTATCTTTCGACTGATAAGACTTTTTCGATAAATGAAGAAAAGCGGGTAAAAATTGAGTCAGAAGCTTATGTTTCTGGATTGAAAATAAGGGTTTATAAAATTGTTGACCCAATAAAATTCTATAAAGAACAGGATAATATCCATAAACCAGTGATAGAAGGTAGAAAATTGAGGTATTACACGCCAGAGGTTGTAAATGGATTTATTGGATTTTTGAAAACAGAGTTAAGAGAATGGGCAAGAGAAGAAATTCCTACAAATAGTAGAGGAAATCTTATAAATAGTTATAGTGATTTTTCTATGTCATCAGAAGAGACTAATATTTTCCCAAATAAGATTGTAAATGTCATCAAAGACCCAAATTTTCAATTAATTGATGATTTTAACTACTCTATACCAGAATACACAAATAATTGGAATCATAATTATATATTCCTCCAAAATTTACAAGGAGGCGTTTATTTAATAGAAGGAATTAGTAGTTATAATGTTGCTTATACTGTGTTAAATGTTTCTGATATTGGATTTATCCTAAAAAAAGCAAATGATAAAGTGTTAGTTTATGCAACAAATAATGAGACTGGGCTTGAAGAAAAAAATATTGAGTTAAGTTTTTTTGATAGATTTAAGAGGCAAATAAAAACTGTAAAAACAGATGTCAATGGTATTGCTCAAACACCGATTAGTGATAACGAATTTTTTGTTTTTGCCAAATCCCTCGGAGGTACTTATTCTTTTTATGATCCAAAATATTATTCTACAAATACTCGTGATGTCTATGTTTATCTGTACACAGATCGACCTGTTTATAAAGGTGGGGACAGTGTAAACCTTAAAGGTGTGATTCGTAGTTATAAAGATGATAATTATTCGATAAAAACTGATAATAATATACAAGTTGAAATAGTTGACTCTATGGGTAGCGTTGTAAATACACTTATGACAAAAAGTGATAAGGATGGAATGTTTTTTACAAATTTTAGCTTAAATACTGATGCTCCAAGTGGTAGGTATTTAATGATAGCTACTGTTGGTGGTAAAAAATTTGAAGGTGAGTTTAAGTTAGAATACTACAAAAAACCAGAATTTCAAGTAACAGTTCAACCCAAACAAAGCGTTTATATTGCAGGTGAAAAAGTTAATGCGACGATTAAGGCTACTTATTATTTTGGTGAGCCAGTGAAAAATGGAGCAGTAACTTATTCGATTTATAGGACAAAGGTTGACCCTGAAGAATGGAGTAAAGCTTCAGATAAATCATTCTACATAACAGAAGAAGAGTTTAAACATAGCCAAATGGAGTTACTTGACACAAAATCTGGTAATCTTAATGCAATGGGTAATCTTGAGATTAGTTTTGAGACAATAAAGGACACATCTGCTTACAATTATTCGATACAGGCAGTGGTTACGAATGATACTGGTATTCCTATAAGTGGGTCTGGTTTTATAAAGGTAGTGCCTGCTGACCTAAAAATAAATATTGCAACAGATAAATTTTTATATACAATTAATGAAAAAGTGACGGTTAACATTTTAACGACTGATTTTGCCAATAATCCATCTCCTCAAAAAATTAATGTTAAAATTTCAACGACAGAGTTAAATAATGATTTGTATATTTTTTATGATAAAGAAGTTTCTACTAATGATAAAGGGTTATTAGATATAGATTTTATAGCAGAAAAGAATGGTTTTGTTCATATTGAAGTGTATGGAAAAGATAAAAATGGTAATGAGACTGATAATGATAAATTTTTGTGGATAGGTGAGAAAAATGCAACTTTTAATTATCAAGGTGGGATAATTAAAATGGTTTTGGATAAAAAAAGTTATGAGGTTGGTGATACAGCAAAATTACTCATAATAAGCCCTGTCCCTTCAGTAAAATTGCTTTGGAGTGTGGAAGGTGATTCTATTTATGATTATAATGCAGAACAACTCGATAGTAACAGTTTAATGTTAAATATACCGATAAAATCCAATTATTTACCAAATGTATTTGTGGATGTTAGTTTTATATTCAATAATGAGGTTTTTAGTAATTCTATAAAAATTAGTGTCCCACCATTAGAAAAATTTATCAATATTGACATAAAGCCAGAAAGAAATAGTTTTGAACCAATGACAACTGGCAATGCAAAAATTAAGGTAACAGACAAAAATGGTAAGGCATTGACTAATACCGATGTTTCGATTGCTATTGTTGATGAGGCTATTTATGCAATATCAGAAGAAATAGCAATTGATGTTTACAAATACTTTTATCCATTTAGAAGAAATAATGTTGCTAGTTTTTCATCTATTGGTTTTAGATTTTATGGGTATTCGATGGATGTAAACTCTGAACTTGCAAATAGATATTACAAAGACCCAACTGGGCTTGCTTCTTTTAAAGGTGAAGAAGTTAAAGAGCGAAAAGATTTTAAAGATGCGATTTTGTGGTTACCTTCTGTAAAAACGGATAAAAACGGTGAGGCTACATTTACAATAAATTTCCCTGCCAATATAACAAAATGGAGAATTACTGCGATTGGTATAACTCCAGATACAAAGGTTGGAAAATCAGTTAGTAGTGTTATTAGTAGATACGACTTTTTTTCAGATATTATTCTACCAAATTATCTAAACGAAAAAGATGAGGCTGTGGTTTACTCAACAACTCATAGTTACGCAAAGTCTAATCTTAATGCAAGTTTAACTATGAGTTCTGGTGATTTTAAAATTGATGGCGATAAACAGAATTTTATGCTAAACACTGATGAGACAAAGACTTTAGAGTGGAAAATTAATCCTAATAAAACAGGTGATGCAAGTTTGACTTTGTTATCATTAGCTGATAAATATAAGGATAAGGTTACAAAAACAATCCCAGTTTTGGCAAACTCGATTCTTAAAACACTTGCGATAAATAAAAATGTTAGTTCTGGGGACAATAAGATTAATTTTCAATTACCAGACAATATTAAAAAAGATGGTGAGGAAATTACTGTTAATTTGTCGTTTGGATTTTTTTCTGTTATGACGGACTCAATACCTTATTTGATTGGTTATCCTTATGGATGCGTTGAGCAAACTACGAGCAGTTTTTTACCAAATCTTATTGCTATAAACACATTGAATAAATTAAATATAAAAATGCCAGAAATTGAGAAAAAAATGCCAGATATTGTTAATAAAGGACTTGCAAAACTTTATTCTTACCAAAATCCGAATGGAAGCTTTGGATGGTGGAATGATAGTCCCGAAATTGATAATTTTATGACAAGTTATGTTATGTATGCTTTATTTTTAACAAAAAATCTTGGTTATCAAGTTGATCAAACTGTTTTAGATAAAGGAACTACCGCTTTGGTAAATAATCTTTCAAATATGAAAAATGATACCGAAAAAATCTATGCTTTATATGTATTATCTCAAAATAACAAAAAATACCCTTCTTTTGTCCAAGATTTGCTAAAAAGAACCAAAAATCTAAGTGATTACGATATGGCTTTACTTATTCTAACATTGTATAGCTATAATATGACCTCTGATACCCAAAAGCTTGGTGAAGAGTTGAGGGGTAGGGCTAAAAAAGCATCTGATAATCAAGTTTATTGGGGTGAGGTAAACACAAATTATTGGTACAAAGATAATATTGAGACTACTGCGTGGGTTGTAAGAGCGTTGAATAAAATTACCAGTTCATCAAATATAGTTAATAAAGCCCTTGATTGGCTTTTTAATAAAGATGATATTGTTACAAATGGAGTCCAGTATTTACTCAGTCAAAAACAAGGAAGTAGTTGGAAGTCAACCCGTGATACTGCTGCGGTTATTTTTGCAATAACAGATTTAATTTCAAGCCAAAAATTTGAAATGGATAACAGAAAATATCCAATTCTTCTAAATAACAATAAAATTGGTGAAATTGTGTTTAATAGGAATAATTTTAACACAGAGTTAAAACTACCTTTTTCTACTTATGGAAAATTTATGAAAAAAGATAATGAACTTAAAATAGATGGAATGGACAAAGAAAAACTAATGGCAAATTTTGCATTTAAGTATTACACAAATGAAATAAATATTAAAGAATCAAGTAGTGGTATAAAAGTAGAAAGAAATTATTATAAACTCGAACAATACGCTGCTCCTGATGGTACAATTAGATATAAAATGGGTAGTAAAATTGCTTATGTGACAAAAGGTGAAAATTTTATAATTGAAGTAAAAATTTCTCCAAATACTTTTTACGAATATGTTATGGTAGAAGATTATTTTCCTGCTGGATGTCTTCCTGTTAAAGATTTTTTACTTTATAATATTGATAAGGTTAAAGATGTTAAACAACCTGACTTTACAGACTTTAGGGATAATAGAGTTGCGTTTTTCTTGACAAAGACAAATGGTATAACTTTGTATTATGTTGTAACTCCAGTATTTAAAGGTAATTATAAGGTTTTACCAGCGTCTGCAAGTTTAATGTATTTCCCAAATATTAGAGGAAATTCTACCCAAATTGATTTTAAGATACAGTAATTTACGGAGGATTTTATGAATAGATTGATATTTAGTTTAATTTTGATTTTTATTGTTAGTTTTTATAGTTTTTGTGAAGATTATCTAAGATTTGTTTCTCCAAATAATGGTTGGACAAGTAATAGAGTTGTTACTATAAAAGGAGAAACTTCGGTTACTAGTGGTGCAGTAAAAGTTGTTTATAACGGGATACCGCTAAGACTTCCGATTGTTAATGGTTTTTTTGAAAGGAATTTTGTTGCATCTCCTGGAGTTAATAATATTTATGCAGAAATTGTTTTAGAAAATAAAATTTTAAAAGATACAATTACTTTTTTTTCTAAAGCACCTGCAAAAGCATTAAAAATAGTGTTGATGTGGGATACTGACGGGACAGATGTTGATTTGCATGTTGTTGAGCCTTCTGGTGAAGAATGTTACTATGGATATTCGTCAACAAAAATTGGTGGCTCTTTAGATGTCGATGTTACAAATGGTTATGGACCAGAAGTTTACACACTTGCAACACCAACAAAAGGTACTTATAAAATAAGTGTCCATTATTACTCAGACAATGGCTACCCACAAACTGAAGTCAAAGTTTACGCAGTTCTATACGAAGGCACTCAAAACGAGGTTGTAAAAGAATTTAGTGGAATGCTAACAAAGACTGGCGAAGTGGTTTTAATAGATGTGGTGAATTTGGAGTAGGGGAGAGAAAGTTTTTCACATAGGGCACAAAGGCACAGAGTTGGCGATTAGTTTTCATATATTTTAAAAAAAACTATAAAATTCATTTTTCTAAATTCCTAAAAATTTGACTTTTCTTAAACTTTATGGTAGATTATATAACACTGATTAATCAGATTGTCACGGATTACACAGATTGAAATTGCCTAATTACTTGATATTAAAGTAATTAAATTTTGTCATTTCTGACAAACCTAAAACATTTCAGTAGAACATAGATTGATCAGATTGTCATGAATTACACAGATTAAAATTATATAATTACTTGATATTAAAGTTATTAGATTTTAATCTAATGCTTTACATAAAAAGGGGATAATATGTCTTTTGATGATGTTAAATTTGACCAAAAAACTATAAGTAAACTTAATAAAATAAAACTAAGATATGAAGATATTATAGCCAAACTTTCGGAACCTGACATAGTAAATAATAATAATTTATTTAAAGAATTATCAAAGGAAATGTCAAATATCGAGCCAACTGTTACAGCATTCAATTGTTATATGGATTTAGTCAAACAGTATGAGGATACAGAAGAATTAATTAAAACAGAAAAAGATAGTGAACTAAAAGAAATGGCTTATTTAGAACTTGAAAATATTTTACCAAAACTTGATGTGTCAAATAAAGAACTTAGGACTTTATTAATTCCGCCAGACCCATTGGCAGATAAAAATATAATTGTAGAAATTAGAGCAGGTACAGGTGGAGATGAGGCGTCCTTATTTTGTGCCGATTTATATAGAATGTATTCGCGATATGCAGAAAAAAGAAATTGGAAAATAGAGTTGATTGACCTTAATGAAACTGGTCTTGGTGGTTACAAAGAGATTGTTTTTTCTATAAGTGGAAAAAGGGTTTATGAGAATCTAAGATATGAGTCTGGTGGTCATAGAGTTCAAAGAATTCCACAAACTGAAGCAAGCGGAAGGGTTCATACATCTGCTGTAACTGTTGCTATTTTACCAGAAATGGAAGAAACTGATGTTGAAATAAAACAAGATGATTTACGAATTGATGTTTTAAGAGCTGGTGGGGCTGGTGGACAGCATGTTAATAAAACAGAGTCAGCAGTAAGAATTACACATCTTCCAACTGGTATTGTAATTAAATGTCAGGATAATAGAAGCCAAATTCAAAATAAAGCCTCAGCAATGAAAGTTTTAGTATCAAGACTCTATGATTTAAAAACTCAAGAACTTCATAATGAAAGATCAGAAATTAGAAAAGAGCAGGTTGGAACTGGTGATAGGTCTCAAAAAGTAAGGACTTATAATTTTCCACAAAATAGAGTTACTGATCATAGGATAAACATGACAATATATAATCTCGAAATGTTTATGCAAGGAGAGATTGATGATATGGTAGAGGCTTTAAAGATAAATGCTATGGAAGAAAAACTAAAAAACGAAAATTAAAAATAAGTGATTTAAATCCATATAATTTTTTGTTGTAATAGTAAATAGTTTTGTATATTAGCGATGATATTATAAATGTCTCAAATTTCATTGATTTTTCTACCATCTATTAAGCTTTATAAAACGGAACTTTCCCATCATAGTAATTGGACTCGAATGGCTCTGCCCACAAACATTAAGTGTAACAAAATTAAGTTTTTTGGTTTGGGTGGGTGACTGTCTTTTTTTGTTGCCTTTAATTCTAGTCTATGTAATGATTAGAAAATATCTGTAAAAGAGAATACTATTTCAAGCCCAACTTCTTTATTATAAATTATTTTTGTTAAGTTAAATGCTACATCAAGTCTAATGATAAAATTTAAAAAATAAGGATAAAGTTTAATACCTGCACCAGCAGATAAGGCTGGTATTAAATAGTAATTTTTATCAATATTATAAGCTGCAAAGTCATTATGTTTTCTTCTCTCACCATATAAAATAGAATTTTCAAGAATCAAATCATAATTTTCTATTGTAAATCCCCCATCAACAAAAATATTAAAGTACATCAATATTTTTGCATCTTTTCGAGTAGGTAAACTACCAACATCTTTTATCTCAACATTAATTAAAGGAATAAGAAATTCTAAATTGGTAAATAAAGCAAAAAAACCAGTAATATCTTTATCAACATATCCTCTTATAAAAGGATCACCTGAAAAATCTTCGCTTAAATTATAATTTGCTTGCATAATTGCTCTAATTTTAAATGCAAAGTCACGAGGTAAAATTTTATAAAACTTTTCTTCAATTCGAGCTTTAAATCTAAAATCATTGTTTAATATACCATTAGAAGTTGGAATATAAAATTTAACAAAACCAAGTAATTCGTTTCCTTTTGGAATAGTAGAAGTTTGTTTTAATTTATTCCATCTAAATTCTTGTTTAATATTAAAAGAAAAATTACTCCTATTTAATAATTCTTCTTTAGGTTTTGAACTTGACCACGCCTCACCGTCCCAATAGGCTTTTGCTACATCATATTTGTAGGTTAATTCTAATGAACTTGTAGAATTAAGTTCTATTTTAGGAATTCTATAATCAACACCACCTATAAAGGATAAACCTGTTTCATTTATTTCTGTAAAGTTTATTTCGAGTCTATCCCAAATTTTGTTAAATATATTTAACGCTGTATTGGTTGTATCATTATAGTATATTGTTGAAGAATACTGTGGAAATGTTGTAAAAAAAGATAAAGTAAGGATTAATTTTAGCCTATTATCTTTCAAAATAGAAGGGTGTTCTAAATTTATTAGATGAAAAAACTTTCCTCTCTGAGCGTAAGAAGATGCAAAAGTAATGGCAATATTTGAGTTATTTATATTATCCATTCTATATAAAAACCCAAGTGTAAAACCACCATTATAAATATCTCCACCTCTTGATACATTCCCTCTATAAGAATATCCACCATAAGGCATAAATATATAAGGAAACCATATAAGCATATTTGTATTTTTTACAAAATTGTATTTGTCTACTTCATCAACAAGAAAGTTAATCTTCTGATTATGTTTAAGAATATCTATATAATTTTTTGTTATATTATATTTTCTTGCAAGTTTTCCATAATATAAGTCATCTGAAACATCAATATTTAGATAACCCTTGAGCCATAAAAAACTATCGGTTGTAGGATCATTAGGTTTAGTATCATTAGTTAAATCTTGTGAGTAAAAAAAAGTATTTATTATAAAAAACAGCACAACCAATAAGAAGCATTTATTTATATGGTTCATGAAAATTTCCTTCTAGTTATATACCGAAACTAATTTGTTGTCATTCTGTTTATTAAAAAAACAAAAAAATATTTGATATTATTTTTAGAAAGTTTTGATTTTTTTTATTACTTCATCTTTTATAGATGGTGGAATTTTATTTGATATATCACCACCTAGTTTAATAACATCTTTTATTAATGAACTTCTTAAATAAAAATAATTTTGGTCTGTTAATATAAATATTGTTTCTATATTATGATTCAATTCTCTATTAGCCATAGCCATTTCAAATTCATATTCAAAATCAACAAGAGGTCTTAATCCTCTTATTATTATATTGATGTCATTTTCTCGACAGTAATTGACTAAAAGACCATCAAAACAGTCTACTATAACTTTATCTTGTATATTTTCGCTAATTAAGACATTTTTTATTTGATTAATTCTTTCTTCAAGAGTAAAAAGTGTCTTTTTTTGCGTGTTTAAAGCTAAGAGGACAGTTATTTTATCAAATATCTTAAGACTTCTCTTAATTATATCCAGATGTCCATTTGTAAGAGGGTCAAAAGTACCGGGGTATATAGCATTTTTATCCAAAATAGCACTCCATTAAGCATTATTTTTTAGAGTAAATCTCGTACCTTTTATTATTTCTGCATAATTATTTTTTGCATGCCCATAAATAGAAGTAAAAATTTTTGATTTTTCATTAAAAAATAAAATATTATATTTACCTATAAGGCTTATATTTTGTGGTAAAATTTTTCCTAGTAGAATCTGATGTAAAGTCTTTGCTTTATCAAAAAGCATTGAACAATCAATTTTATCAGCGTTTTGATTAATTACAGTAAAAGTATCACCATCAAATTTTATATACCTTAAATATCCAACGTCTTTTATTTTTATTTTTAAAGTTAGTGGGGCAAGACTATTTTTTCCAGAAACAATTTTAAGTATATTTTCGCAACTCTTATTAAGAGTTTGATCAATAAAATTCATAAACCTTTGTTTTTTTGTTTCGTTATTAGACATAAATTTCTCCTTCTAAATGATAGAAATATTATTTAATTCCTCTGATTATAGTTACATAGCAATTATCATAAATTTTTTCTAATTTTTCCATATCTGGAATTGTTTCAACTTTACTAAAACCAATTTTTTCTAAAGCATTAATCCAAAATTTCCAGTCCATAAAACCATATCTTGGTCTAATATCATCAAGTTTTACTTTCCAGTAATCTTGTAATGTATTTAATATAAATTCTTGTTGAATCATAGTATTACCTATTGGTCTTACTGTTTCAGAAATTATTAATGAACCACCTGGCTTTAAAGTTTTATATAATTGGGTAAGGCTAACTTTAAGATCGTAAGCAACATGAGCTGCATTTACTCCCCAAATTATATCAGCTGAATTTTCTGGAAAATCTTGTTCTTTTAAGCTTATATTAAAATCAAGTTTTTTAAAATCAAAAGCACTTAAATTAGGTGTAATTAAAAGTAAGTCTTTTCTTGTGTTTCTTAACATTTTATTAGCAATATCAGTAAAATAATATTTAAAATTATCAATTTTTTTATTTTCGGCTAATCTTTGTAACAAAAATTGTTTGGTACCGCCTCCTAATCCTCCTCCAATTTCTATTACAGTTGGATTATTTCTGCCTTCCATATCATAGTTAAGAATTTTAGCACCTGCGATATTATGGACATTATAAAATAAATTGTTACTATAATATTCATTTGTAATATTTATGTTTTCTGGAGAGAAAATAATATCAACACCAGTTTTTTTGCCAGCAAGATAGTCTGGGTAATTATCAGCCATTAATTTAAGCATATTAAATGCTGCTATACTATCTGGTGCTTCTTTATAAGATTTATTTTTTATTTCATCAAGTTCATATTCCATAACTTTACTTGTGAGAGAGTATTTATCATCATTTATTTGTAAATATCCGTCTAAAACAAGTCTATCAAACATCCATTTTAGAGAAGAAAAAACATTTTGAGAATAACCTTTTTTTTCGATTATATCATTAATTGTTATAGGATTTTTTAAAAATAAATCAATTTCTGTTTTTTTTAGAATATCATGAATTAATCTTAATAAATAATAATCAGTTAATTTCCATATATCTCTTATTTTTTTTGAAATTAACTCGGATAGATACCAGTCTTCAAACATCAATATAGTCCTAAATATATAATTAAAAAGTCATAGAGAAATATACAACAAAGTTTTATAATTGTCTATCAAAAATAAACTATTTTTAAGAAAAACTAAAAACTTTTTGGTATAAAAGGCTACTAAAATTGGTAGCCACCAGAAATAAACACATTAAATAAAAAAGCATCAAGAACTTGTACTTCTTGTAAATTAGCAGCTATCTGAGCATATCCTTCTCCACCAGAGAAAACACCGCCAAAATTTATAGATAAATTTGATGATGAGTAACCTAAAGAAAAACTTCCACCAAATAAATGTATATAATCTTCTTGATTTACTGTATTTGAAATTTTTTTACCATCCTCATACTTACCTGTTATTTTAATTTCTTTGGCATTTGAAAAATTTGTAAAAAATCCAAGCCTTATAGGGAAATTTGGAGTTACATAGCATTCAAATCCTGTTGAAACATTACCGATTATGTTGAGTCTTTGATTCTCAAAAGCTTTATTATTATAGTATTTTATGTCTTGAATAGGGATGTAGAGGAAACCATCGATTGTTATAAGTATAGATTTTGTAACAAAAATGGCAAAGCCAAGACTTTGTTTAATTATAATTGGTCGAAAAAGATTATTATCTTTCTGAAAAATATAATCAACTTTTTGTTCATTGTTGACTACTTCAGAAGAATCATGAGTCAAAATGTATGTTTTACCATCGCTTGAAAGGTCTGTTCTTTTTGTAAATCTTGAGGATTGTTTTGAATATATATTAACAAAATCCACTGGTACAGAGATAGAATATCCGATTGATAACTTATCAATTGGCATAATTTGGATTCCAAATTGAGAATTTAACCCAATTATTCTATCATTATTAAAAATGCTTCCAGAATCATAAATATCATAACTTTTTTCACTGCTATCACTTTTATATGTAGTTTGAGAAATAAGTTTTATGTCTCTATACCTTATTAAAGCACTAAAACCTAAAGATACTCTTTTATGTGGAAGAAATGCAAAACTTACTCCACCCTCATAAAGCATATTTGTATAGTTGAAATTAGTATTAAAATTAGTTTTTATGTTAGTTCCGGGAAAATATATTTGAGCATTGTCTCTTTGGTCATAAAATTCACTGTCAGGAGATGTAATTGTTATTGCAAATGTAAAATGCTTTTCTTTTTGTATAAAACCAAAAAAATTTGGTATAAAAGAAAATGAATATCTTGTATAATCAAGAGGAGTGCCATCAGTTTTTTTAAAAACATTGTTATATTTTAACATCTTAAACTGTACTGCATTCACAGAAAGAGAAAAATATCTTGATGATGAAAAAGCAAGACCTGCAGGATTGTAAAAAACTCCTTCTGGACCATCTGCTACTGCTGTATAAGCACCGCCCATAGAAGCTGCTCTATCTCCTACAAATATATTGATATAATGGCTTTCATCAGAAAATAAAAAATAGGAAAATAATACAAAAAATATTAAAAAGAGAGATTTTTTCATTTTTCTATCCTTGTTTCATCGATTATTTTTTTAAAATTTATAAAATTTTGGGTGGTTTTTAGGTCATTTATATTATTATCTAATTTTTCTATTAGTTTTTCAACTCTTGTTTCAATTTTTGGATGTGTAGCATCGAGGTTTTCAAGATTTTTATGCTCTCCTATATTTTGAAGGTCTTTTAGATAGTCTATATAATTTTTACTACCAATATTTAATGCTTGTAAAAGGTTTATAGCATATAAATCTGATTCAAATTCGTCTGTGTTAGCAAAACCTTTTATAAAAAGCTGTTCTTCTACTTTTTCTGAGATTTGATTTGCCAAATTTGTTATAATTTGTTTTGGTCCTGCCAAAAATCTTGCCAAAAGTTCAAAAAAGTTATATCTAACTTCAATTTTTACATTATTTAGTATATGTTTTTTATTTATATGCCCAAGTTCATGAGCGATAATACCTGCCAAAGCACCGGGATTTTTAACTTGTTTTAATGCTCCTAGAGATATTAAAATATATCCACCTGGTAAAGAGTACGCATTTATCTGTTCTGTGTTTAAAATTGCAAAAAAATATTCAATATCTTGTCTTTCAGTATAAAATGCAAGGCTTTTTCCAAATTTATTTAAGTATTCTGTTGCTTCTTGATTTTTTAAAATACCATATTTACCTGCAATTTTTGCAAAAACAGCTTGTCCAACTTCTATTTCTTTTAAAGTTTTTTCTCTTTCAAGATCGAGTCTTCTTTGTTCTTTTAATTGCTCCATCGTTTTACAAGAAAAAACAAGTAAAACAAGCAAAATCGATAAGAAACTTTTAATAATAATTTTTTTCATAAAATTTTATAACCCCAGTATTTCTTTTTCAGCAAATTTTATAATTTCTTCATCCGTATAAGAAAAATTTTTAGTTAACCAGTTAATACTTTCAAAATCATAGTTTTTAAATGATAAATTTTCTCTATCTCTTATATTTTCAGAAGAAAGCCCTCTAATAGCAGCAGCAGAGGACGAATAATAAGAAGACCTTTTCCTTGCTTCTAAAGAAGATAAATCTTTTAAATTATCTGCATTGCTTTTAAATTTATCAGATGGAGAATCACCAATAAAGATTTTTTGGACATAGCCTTCAAATTTTGGTGTTTTGATTTTTAACCAATCATTTTTTGTTTCAAGTATTGTTAATTCTTCACTATGAGTTAAAAGTCCAAGTTTTTGTGAAGAAGTTGCTGCATCGGAGAATACAGGACAAATTCGTGCCATTACATAAGCTTTTTGTGCAAAAGAAGGAAATAAAATTAATAAACTGAAAATAGAAAAAATAAAAATCTTTTTCATAACAATCTCCTTAGTTATATAACACAGATCAATTAAACTGAAACTGTTGCGGATTATACAAATTAAAATTTCATAATTATTAGATATTTACGTACAACCCTCTATTTTATAATATACTACATTAAATAATTTTAATCCATATTATTTATCTAACATTTTCCAAGTTCCATCCCAATTTTCTTCTGGATGGTTTTCTATAAAATATTCACATCTTTTTTTAAAAATTTCGCACAGACCGCCAAGAGCATTTAAAGTTAAAAGTTTGTCAAATTCTAAAAGTCCTTTGTCGAATTCTTTTTGCATATAGTATTTATGAGCATTATCAAATTGTGTAACTTCTTTTTTGAGAGATTCTATATTTTCTTCTGTGTTGGTGAGTTCTGCTAAAGGTGTATAAATTTTAATACCTTCTTTTTTACCTTTTACTGCAACAATATCAACATAAGCGTATATAAATTGATCTTTTGTATAATTATAAGTTGTTTCTGTAACTAAGATTGAAACTTTATAGTATTTTGTTAAACCTTCTATCCTTGAGCCAAGATTAACATTATCACCGATTAAAGTAAAATCCAATCTTTTTGCAGAACCAATATTTCCAACAATCATATCACCAGTGTTAAGACCAATACCGTTTTTTAATGGAGGTAAACCGTCAGCCTCAAGTTCTTTGTTTAAAACCTTTAGTTGTCTAATCATTTTTAAACCTGTTTGCACCGCAAGTAAATCCCTATTTGAGTCATCAGTAGGAGCTCCCCAAAACGCCATAATTGCATCGCCAATGATTTTATCCAAAGTACCATTATATTCAAAAATAATATCTATCATTTTTTCGAGGTATCTATTTAAAACGCTAACTACAATTTCAGCGGGATAACTTTCTGAAATGGTCGTAAATCCTCTAATATCAGAGAATAAAACAGTAATTTCTTTTTTCTTACCAACTTCACCAATCAAGTCTTCGTAATTTTCTAAAACTTCTTTCATTACTGATGGAGCAAGATATTTACTCATAGTTGTAAATATTTTTCTTTTTTCGGATTCTTCAGTGAGAGATAAGAATACCAAAACGCCAAAATAACTTAATAATGACGCAATTAAAGTAGTTGTGAGTTCTAAAACTATTCCATAATACTTAAAAACCAGCATTGCTAATATAATATGCAAGAATATGTAGCCTATGCCTATTATATTCTTAATATATCTACTTTTTAGAAATAATGTTAAAAAAACTATAAAAATAACACTAAAAATCACTATTAAAATTGTAATAAATTTTGGTATATAGGTAATATAGTGATTTTGTAATATGTTGCTAATAGCTGTCATGTGAAGGTAAGGTCCTGCAAAATTTTTACCCATAGGAGATACTTTTAAATCTTTTAAGCCAGTGGCAGATGACCCAATTATTACAATTTTGTTAGTAAATTCGTCTGGATAGACAATCAAATTTTTTATACCTTTTTCTAACCTATCTGATGATATATAGATACTTTCTGCTGTTATACTGTTGAATGATTGTATAGATTGGTAAAAATTTATGTTAAATTCGCCATTTTCATTTAGAGGAATATTTTTTTGTTTACCATTCTTTTGTTTTAAAATCAAAGTTTTGTTATTTATTTCATAACTTTCTACACCAAGCTGGTATTTTAATCCTACTAATGCTAAGGAAGGGTAGTAATTACCATCATATTTTATTATAAGTTTATTTCTTCTCGAAATTCCATCCGAGTCCTCATTATGATTTACAGAATGTAATTGTCCTACATTTGTAAATAATTCTTTATAAGGTAAAATAATAGTGTTATATTCAGCAAATTTTATTTTACTTTTTTTATCATCTAAATTTATCTTAAAATTATTTTTAATTTCTTCTGGAGTATATGGTTTTTCGTTTTCGATATAATCAAACAAAGCTGCATGGCTTACATTTGGGTAAAAAAAACTAGTTTCTACCATAATTAAATCATCGTCTGGCACTTCAACATCTGGAGTTTTAGGTGAATATTCTGGATATAAAATATCAAATAAGAAAACAGAAGGCTTACCCATCATTACATATTCAACAATTTTTTTTGCAATAAAACCTCGAGGCCATGGCCAGCCTCCAAGTTGTGGAGAAAGTTTTTTTAAAGATTCTTCACTAATATCTATAAATATAATGTCTTGAGAAGGTGTTTTCTGTTGGTTGAAATATTTAAAACGAAAATCTAAAAGTTTATTTTCAAATATTTCTGAAAGTCCAAGACCTAAGAAAATTAAAACAGAAAATATTACAAGAATAGAAAAAATTATTGAAAAGATGAATTTTCGGTACGTTTTTAATATTTTTTTCATAATACCTACTATAAAAAGGATTTAACATGGATTAAAATATTGACACAGATTAAAAAAGATTGTCACGGATTATGCTTTCTTTATATTATCAATCAGCAAAATCAATGTAACCTTTCCAATAATTTGTGTCCATCTGTGTTAATTATAATATTGATTTTCTTTTAAATCAAGAGGAAATAGAAAAAATATTAAAATTTTATTGTCCTGTGTAAAAACTAATACACCAAAAAAATAGGTGAGTAAAGAAGTTTTGAACCAAAATTTTTAGACTCTAAAACCTAAAATATATAGATAAATGGAGTAGAAAAGAATAAAAACGATAGGAATAAAGTAAATTATTATAAAAAATTGGATTTAAGAAATGAAAAAGATAAATTTCTCCTATATATTTTATAAGAATAGAGTATAATAGATATGTCAAAGAACATAACACAGATTAGCACGGATTATATAATCATGCGTAATTTGTGTTAATCTGTGAAAATTGGTGTAAATCAGTGTTATGATGTGGCAGATAATAATGGTTAATATACCCATCAAGAAACTGTTTTTTTTGCAAGTTTTCAAAAGGATTAGTAATTTCATGTTTGAAATGGTTGTTAGTCTTATATGTAAAGTGTTGTCCTTGTAAGACTTTTTTGTATTGAGGAATAGTAATATTGCCAATGCCTTGATGAGGACGATGATTATTGTAATAATTTACATAATCTTTAGTGATTTTGTGGACTTTATCGAGAGTAAGAGTAGATTTATCATAAAAAACTAAAGCCTCACGGTTGAAAGAACCAATAAATCGTTCGATAAAAGCATTCATAAGAGGAGAACGAGGCTTAGTATAACACAGATTAATC
>Ga0209518_1000176_pt1 | contig 85571 bp, 97 predicted proteins | sample RifGroB1_FD_183993 | JGI IMG/M metagenome (GOLD analysis project Ga0209518, IMG submission 183993) | Groundwater microbial communities from Rifle, Colorado, USA - Groundwater B1 (SPAdes) (version 2) | ecosystem: Environmental > Aquatic > Deep subsurface > Groundwater | place: Rifle, Colorado... | reverse complement strand
GTTTGACGCGTGGATTATTGCACTTTGCAAAGACCGAAAAACTATCAAATGCAGAGGGAAATACCAACAGAATTAATTTGTTTGTCCCACTATAGTATAAAATACGTGTATAGTAAAAATACTACTAAAAATATTACTCGAGTGACGAGAATTTTTTGCTTACTCTTCCCGTGTCCAGAATTTTTTTAGTAAATCCAACAGTCTCTCCTGAAAACCAATCGTTCATTATGAATCGCTCAAGGTCGTCCACCGTGTGAGCGTCGGACCCTCCTAGCGCAAGAACTCCATATTTTTTTGTCATTTCGCGAAGCGCTTGACGCTCCTTGCTCATCTCTGCTTCACCTGTTGTGCCGTATTCGCGAAGTCCGTACACAACCTCCACCCCGTCCAGTCTCTCTTCAGACACAACTCGTTCAAGAGCCTCAAGGGACATCTTTTGCTTAACAGTAAAATAGTGCGCGAGTATCGCCACTCCACCAGCGTCGCGAATGAGCTTCACTGCCTCATCCATATCTGGCATATATTCGTGCTCCGCGTACCCATTGCGAAATGCTTCCGGTGAAAGAAAAAGTGTATATGGATAACTGCGCTCCCCCTTCTGCATCATCTGCGAGTATTGTTCTTGTGTAGCTGGGTTCTGTGATGCCTCGTTCGCCATTTCAAGGCGGATTTTTTCCATCACTAAATTATTTTCAGGATATTTATTTATTGCTTGAACAATGTGTGGCCTGCCAACAGACTCCCCTCCTGACATTTCCAAACAATCTTCAGCAGAAATTTTGAAACCAAGATTTTGAAGTTTGGATACTATTTCTTCCATTCTTTTCACTCGAGCCTTTTGTGCAAGACGGCAGTGTTCCACAAGAGCTTCGTTTGCAGGGTTAACAAAAAGCCCAATGATGTGCATCGCGCATGTGTTCGGCTTTAGCTCTTTTGGAAGATCGGCTGTAATCTCTATCCCAACAATCCATTTTAAAGTGCGCTCGCGTTGCGCCTCAAGCTCGGCCATAATGGCAGGTGAAGGCACAGCATCGTGGTCGGTGAATGCGATGACGGCAACGCCGAGCGACTGCGCCAGCTCAAACATTTCGCGATGACTTAGCTTGCCGTCTGAAAGAGTGGTGTGAGTATGAAGGGTTTCTGTTGGAACCATAGTGTTCTAGTTTAGCACATTAAAGCCCCTTACATGTAGCGGATGCGGTGTATCCGCGCGCCTCCGCTTCCTCTTTTGAACCAAAATGAATGAGATTTGCTGGAGAAATTTTTGAGACACCCGTGCACCACGAGTAGTAATATTTCGTGCCGTTTTTTGAGGCAACAAGCTGATTATCTGTTGCATTTGTGCTCGGAAAAGGTCTGACCTTTTCCGAGGATGTTTCGGTGGTATTTTCAAATTGAACCGGTGTTTTTGAACTCTCTATTTTTGAAAGTCGCCCTAACCCGAATGAGCCAAAGGCCACAAGGATGATAATAAGCCCCAAAAACAGGTCGTCTGGGATGATGTGGAGATTTGGTCGGTGCTCGTCCGCGTAGCCCTTGATTCTTTTCGTCAAATCCTGTATACTTGTCATTACTTTAGATTATAGGCGTTTTATAGATATTTACGAAATTTACACACCATGGCAACACGAAAAGCCGGCGGATCCGCCAAAAACCTAACCGATTCAGGACCACAATACCTTGGTACCAAGCTTTATGCTGGCGAGGTTGCAAAGGCTGGCTCTATCATCGTGCGTCAGCGCGGAACAAAGATTCTCGCAGGTGCAAACGTTGCCATCGGCAAGGACCACACACTCTACTCTCTAAAAGAAGGAATCGTAGAATTTACAGAGAAGCGCAAGCAAAATTATGACGGGTCAACTACTCGCCGTAAAGTAGCGAGCGTTAAATAGACTCACAAAATAAAATCCCGCACATTGATGTGCGGTTTTTTTGTTGCATATTTAACTTGACAAAAGCATAAATATTTGCTATATTTATCCGTAGCAGTTTAGGCCTTTTCATTAATTTTTTGTGGAGAAAATCATGCAAGGAAAAACACCGATTGTTTCAGGAAGTACTGTTGTACTGAATGAAGAATTTGCTGGAGCAGGGCTGAGGAAAATTCAGTGTGGAACCATCTATAAAACTGAAAAGATTGAGATTGTTCCACTTCAAACACTACTTCCTTCTAACTACATTTCGCGAGGGTATATCCCTGATCAATATAAGCCGCACCTCATTAAAGGAATAGGCACAACGAACCATGATCTTATGGGAAGTGACCGCTTCGTCTTCGTTAATGGGGAGAGGTATTCTGCGGCATGGTTTCGGCAAGCAACAGCTGGCGAAGTAAATCAGAAAGCAAGGTCAATTCTGTAGTCTATCCCGCGAACGACAAAGCTCGTTCGCGGGTTTTGTTTTATATTGCCTCCACCTCCACCGTAAATGTAACGCGATTTTTCTCAATCACCACAGGAATTTCATACGTACCAACTTCCTTGAGCGGACGGTCTAGGATGACGTAGAAAACCCGCACAGCACTGTGCGGGTTTTTGTTTGAGAATACATAGATTATATTGAAGCCATAATCTTGTCTACCACGTGTCCATTACAGATCTCATATTGAGAAAGTACTTTTTGTCTATCTCATTTTTCTTTCCGTATTCCATAATTTCAGAAAGTTCTGCCTCGTTCCAAGGTTTTTTATTTTGTAACGTAAATACCCTATCCTTAAAAACAACAATTGCACTACTGTAATTCCAAACTAATGCAAACCAACCCTCCTGAAGTCCGTGCGAAGAAAGTATTTTAATAAGACCACTTACTTTTCCCTCAGGAATTATTACCTTTGAGATATGTAACACTTCGGGCTCATCTCCTTCCCATTTTTCTTCATACGTACTTAATATTTCATAATCACTTAGTACCATAGGGTCAACTAGGGAATCACGGTCAATCAATGCTTTATACATATTAATTTATCGCCTCCACTACCACCGTAAAAGTCACCCTATTTTTTTCAATCACTACGGGGATTTCGTAGGTGCCGACTTCTTTGAGCGGGCGGTCTAGGATGACGTAGTCTGGGTTCATATCTAAATGCGCGGAGCGTTTGAGCTCGGCGAGAACTTCCTCCTTGTGGATGCTCGCAAAGAGGTGCCCTTTTTCATTTGCTTTGCCTTTGAGTGTGATTTTTGCGCCCGCAAGAGCCTCAAGGTTTTTCATCAAAAGCTCAGTGTGAACTTTTTTCATTGTTGCGTCTGTTGCCATTTTGCCTTGTATACGCGCAAGAACTTCTTTGGTTGCTGGCTCGGCGAGTTTCTGCGCAACAAGGTGGCGACCATATCCATCTGCCACCTCCTTTGTTTCGTATTTTTTACCGATGCGAGGAATGTCCTTCAGAAAAATTATTTTCATTGTATTAACGTTTAAATGCTGGGTCCAATAACATCGCGACTGCTTTGTCCATTTGCGGATCTAGTTTCTTTTCAATATCTTTTGCTGTTAATTCTATTTTAACATCCGGTTCAAGTCCATTTTCAGAAATTGATTTACCTTTTGGAGTGAGCCAACGAGCGATAGTAACTTTGAGCGATGTTTCTGGTGTGATTTCAATAAGCTCTTGCACCGAGCCCTTTCCAAAACTTTTCTCACCAACGAGTTTTGCGATGCCGTGCTCGTGGAGCGCTCCTGCGAGAATTTCCGACGCTGACGCCGAGCCTTCGTTGATGATGATTACCATTTTTAGATTTTCAGTAAACACATCATAACCCGCGCTTCTCTCTGCTTTTTGTTTTACATTCCCGCCGGAATCTTCAATGACTACTGTTTTACCCAAAGGGAGGAAGAAGCTTGCCATATCAACAGCCGACTCTAGGTAACCACCAGGGTTGTTTCGCAAATCAAGGACGAGCTTGTCTGAGCCAGACTGAATAAACTCGCGGAGCGCTTCACGGAAGAGGCTTGCGGAGTTTGCGGAAAAATTGTATAGCGAGATAACAAACACGCCGTCGTCGCGAAGCTTTGTGTCTATGGTTGGGATGTTGATGACATCGCGAGTTACTTTGATATCCTCAATTCCACCGTTTCTCTTTATTGCTAAAGTAACAGTCGTTCCTCTCGGCCCGCGAATATGTTTAATGGCTTCCTCTACTGTCATTCCTCCCGTGTAGAGCTTGTCAATTTTTAAAATTTGATCTCCAGGCTGAATACCCGCTCTCTCCGCGGGAGTATTTTTTAGCGGAGCCACCACTGTGAGGACTTTGTCTTTAATCGCAATTTCCATTCCAACACCTTCAAAACTTCCTCGGACTTCTTCCTCAAAAGCTGTAGTTTCTTTTGGCGGGAAAAAAATAGTGTATGGGTCACCGTATGATGCTGTGAGACCCTCAATTGCTCCGTACACTTTTTCCTTGTCTGTCGGAACAGACGAAGAAGCTGTTGTTGCGACAAATCGGTCGTTCAATGTTTCAAAAGTCTTCCAAAAAGGCGCGAGGTCCAAAATCTCTGATGATGTTGCTACTGGGGTTTTTGGCGCTTCTGTGACGGCAGATTTTTCCAATCCAGACTGCACTCCCAGACTATATGCTCCCACGAGCCCAATAACTGAAATTGCGATAATGAATGGTTTGCTAACATTGGTTTTCATCCCGTTAGAGGTAGGAAACGCTATGCGTTTCCGTAGTTGGTTATTGTTTATTAAAAAATTCGACCACTTTACTATCAAAATCCCCGTTGGTGTAGTTTAGTTAACTGAGTGACCTCTAACGGGATTCATCTTCTGTAGTATCGCAAAAGTTGAGGGTCTGGTCAAACTCGTTACACACAACAACCAACTATGCACGTATAATATACTATAGTGAGACAAACAAATTAATTCTGTTGGTGACATATGAATAATATCCAGTACTGACAAGCTGAAATGTCGTTTTTTGAGCATACTTCGCATGTATGAACAAAAAACACGTGAAAAGCACCTGTTGTGGGGCAAAAATTATCAATTACGGACACAAAAGAATGCAGTGTATTCAGTGCAGAAAAACGTGGACAATGCGTCCAAAAAAGCGAGGAAGGAAGTCTCGACGCATCACCCTGGAGCCAGTAAGAAAATATTTAACAAACAAACGAGTTCCTCTTTCGCGCGAGCGTGGAAGCGATGTCGGTGCATCACGCTCTGCGCGGCTACGCAAAGAACGAGACACATTTAATAAAAAAGAGAGTTGGGCACCTGTTCCTCTTGGACCTCTCATTATGATTGCGGACGCAGTTGTAAAATACCGCAAAGGAATATGGCACACATGGTTTTTCATATTAGTGCGCGCAGTCGACGAGGAAGATGCTGTCATTCTTCCTCCCTACCACGCTACAGGAAGAGAGACGGGTGCGGGATGGCATAATGCAATGGAAGCTGTCCCTTCTGTTGTCCTTCTGCGGGTAAAAGCCCTTGTCAGTGATGGACATTGTGGACTTACGAGCGAAGCGATGTGGCGACACTGGCACGTGCAACGGTGTCACATTCATCTCCTCATGGCAATCCAAGCGAGACGGAGCAGGTGGTCGATGGGGCGTCATCAAGCGGAAGGAAATGAACTTCATCGTCTTACTCAATGTGTTCTCAATAATCCAAATAAACAAGAAGCATCGCAGGCACTCTCGCGCATCGAAGAGATTGGTTGGACAACAAAATCAAAAATGTTGAGCAAAGTTCTTCTCGGGTTTGTGACATCATCCGAAGACTATCGAACATACCTCGCGTACCCAGAACTCAACTTACCAGCGACATCGAACACTGCTGAGTCACTCAATGCCCTTGTTGATTCGCTCGTGTTGCGTGCGCGGGGCTTTCGCACGGTCGCATCGTTTGACGCGTGGATTATTGCACTTTGCAAAGACCGAAAAACTATCAAATGCAGAGGGAAATACCAACAGAATTAATTTGTTTGTCCCACTATAGTATATTATACGTGTATAGTGGGTTACCTAGCACTTTGTATAAACTTGTCGCTTTTAATTGGGGAGAGGTGTATAATGTCTAGTATATGACAGATCAAAAGAAAATCATTCTTGTTGTGGAGGACGAGGAGCCGATGCAGTTGGTGCTTAGGGATGTCCTTAAAGTGGAAGGATACACAGTCCTTGAAGCGAAAAATGGAATTGAAGGGCTGGAGCTCGCGCTAAAAGAGCATCCAGATTTGATTTTGCTTGATATCCTTATGCCAAAAATGGACGGGCTTGAAATGCTAAAAAATCTCCGCGCGGATGAATGGGGAAGAAAGGTCCCGGTAATCGTGCTCACAAACTTAAGCGACAACGAAGACATTGCAAAAGCGGTAGAAGAAGACGTGTTTGAATACTTTGTAAAAACAGATATCAGAATTGACGAAGTTATCGCGCGAATTCGGGAGAAGATAGGGAGATAGTTAAAAAAACTCCTTCCTCGAATCAGCTGATTCGAGGAAGGAGTTTTTTTGTTGCGGAGGTGGAGAGATTCGAACTCTCGAGACCCTTTCGAGCCTGCCACCTTTCCAAGGTGGTGGAATAAACCGCTATCCGACACCTCCAATAGAAAGACTTTAGCAAATAGAATAGCAAACAGCAAAATACAAAAGAAAAAGGTATAGCCTTTTTCTTTTTTTAAAACCCTCTCTTAATTTTTTCTAGTATTGATTTAATCGCGCTTTGCTCGTGTTCAGTGCGGTCTTTTGCAAGGACTTTAGCCGTGCTTGTGTCCATTACCCTTCCTCCCTCGTTCCAGTCAAAACTTTCTTCTGCGGGTTTCTTTCCTTCTGCTTGCTTTGCCAGATTCCTTTCGCGTACAGCTGCAATCGCAGCCTCATCAGCCTTGATTTGCTCCGGGCTCATTTCAAATGAATTTTTCATATAGATAAATAGTATACCAATCACAACATATTTGCCACCCCGCCCGCCCAAGTTTTTTATAGGAAAAATTTAGGTGGGCGAACAAGCATCTTCCGCCCAAAGGCCTTTTTTGGATTCGCGCGCGCTTTTTTCCGCATTTTTGAATTCTGTCTGGTATTTGTATGGACGGCGATATGTGTATTCATGACCGTATCCTTCGGAAATAATTCTCTCGTTTACCAACGTGTCATCCAAATAAACATAACGAAGCAAACGTTCGTATTTATCACTGTCATCCTGCGATGCGTCTGCCTCTAGACGAACAAATTTGTTCTCAAGTAAGGACTTTGTAAACGCGCTCGCTTCTTCGCCGAAGCACTGCACAGAACCGCGAGGGTCAAAAATTTCTGGAGTATCAACTCCAATCAGGCGAACTTTTTCCTGTACGCCATTTATTAAAACTACAATCGTGTCGCCATCTACAACGCGAACTACACGTGTTCCAGTTTGTACAGCAGGACGCGTTTTTGTGGCTATTACTAATGCAGAGGATTTTGCAGGAACTGCAAAATCCTCTGCATTAGTACCAAAAAAACCATCCTGTACAGAAAGCGCTAAAAATATCACGATAAACCCAAAAATTAGTCGCTTTTGCATCTCTTTTAGTATACCCCGTATGAGCTATTGCAAAAAGCTGGCTCATCTGGTAAAGTGCATCCATTATGAAGAAAGAAATCCACCCAGCATATCATCAGGAATCAGCAGTTACTTGCTCGTGCGGCGAAAAATTCGTCGTTGGTTCAACTATGCCAAAAATTGACGTTGAAATCTGTAGTTCATGTCACCCATTCTTTACCGGTGAGGAAAAGGTTCTTGACCAGGGTGGACGTGTAGAGCGTTTCAAGAAGCGCGCAGCTGCAACTACTCCAGCAAAGAAGAAGTAACGAAGTTAAGAAAACCACACGAATCCATTTTGTGTGGTTTTCTTTTGCGCTTTTTTACGCGCTGAAAATCGTGTTAAACTAATCACTATGGATTTGGAGACCTTCAAAAAAAACCACAAGACCAAATATCTCGCAGATGAATACGAGCGACTTTTGACTGCAGAGGCAGAAGTTGCAGGGATGATTGCATCGGACCCGGAATTTGCAGAAATGGGAGCAGGGGAGCTAGTGACGCTTCGCGCGCAGATTGAAGCGCTAGAAAAACAGATGACGGAGATTATTGAGGGCGATAAAGAAGAGGAGGTAAAGCCAAAAGAAATTATTTTGGAAGTACGCGCAGGCGCTGGCGGGGAAGAGGCGGCTATTTTTGCGCAGGACCTCGCTATGATGTACGAGCGTTTCGCAGAAAAGAAAGGATGGGAATGGAAAAAATTGGACGATCACCAAAGTGAAATGGGTGGATACAAAGAGGCGTCATTTGAAATAAAGAGTAAAGATGCATACGATATGCTCCGCTGGGAGACGGGCGTGCATCGAGTACAGCGTATTCCTGCCACAGAAAAAATGGGGCGAGTGCATACTTCCACTGCATCAGTAGTAGTGCTCCCAATTTATCCGGTTACAACTTTTACAATCAATCCTGCAGATTTGGAAATGGAGTTTTCGCGCTCAGGTGGCGCGGGTGGGCAGAACGTGAACAAAGTAGAAACAGCAGTGCGTATTATTCACAAGCCGACAGGGCTCGCTGTGCGCTGTACGAGCGAAAGAAGCCAGGTTAAGAATCGTGAGAAGGCGATGTCGATGCTTATGGCGCGCCTTGAGGATATTGACCGCGCAAAAAAAGAAAGCGACGTTTCAGCAGACCGCAAAGGGCAAATCGGCACCGGCGACCGCTCCGAGAAAATCCGCACTTACAACATACTTCAAGACCGTATTACCGACCACCGCATCAAGCAGTCCTGGAGCAACCTAGAGAAAATTTTCTTGGGCAACATTGAGCCTATTTTAGAAGCCTGCGCAAAGGGGACTGTGGGGGAGGAGGAAGATGGGGAATAAAAATGCTTGACTTTCGTATGACCATGTAATACTGTGCAACTTAGTATACTTGTTAAAAACTACATACAGAAAAGGAGAAGGTCATGATAAAAGAAGTTCTTTTAATAACCCCTGGTCGTTACGACTCTGATGAGTATGGAACAAAATTCAAAAAAGGTGAAGTTGTCCCCAACGAATACAGATTAACACCTAAGGGGATAGAAGATGCATGTTGGCTGGGTGATAACATTAACAAAAGTAAATCTACGCCAAGTTTTATCTTCAGTACTAAAGAAGAAATGTGTATTCAAACAGCACTCATAATAGCTGGCAGGGTTACATCGATACAAAATATCCCAGCAGCTATTACAGGAAAACCAATTAATGGAAGGGGTGCATTCTTAAGTCGTGGTCCGGAGTTCACAACATACAATGAAAAGATTGACTGCTTCTGGATGCGTCTAAGGGAAGCATTTAAAACTGACGATGGTATCCGCCGCTACTTTTATGATTTACAGGTGATACCAAACGATGTCGAACAAATTGCTTTAATATCAACACCAGCATTTGACGGCGCATTTAACAAATGCAAGAGCTCTTCAGGAGGGAAAAGTCACCCGCTCTGGATATGTCCAGTCATTTACAAGTTTGATGTTGCAAAACAAAGTCTTGATGAGCTTGTTCCGTATGATGGACGATTTGGGTGCGTTTAACCATTCAACTGCCAAAGCAAAAACTGCTTCGGTGGTTTTTGTTTTTAGGGACGAGTCCTTGATAATACATGGCTAAACACCTTGCTTTTTGGGCTGTCGTCTGGTAGGATAATCACTTACAACAAGGAATAAGAAGATAAGGCCATGAGTGTCTTCTTGTACTTTTTAAACATTTAAAACCTGGCCAAATTAATATAATAATGACAAAAACAGTTGAGAACAAAGGACTAATTACAGAAATGTTCGCCGCAGGGGCGCATTTCGGTTATTCACGTTCACGCCGTCACCCATCAGCAAAGGCATTCATTTTCGGTACCAAAAACGGTATTGAAATCATGGACCTTGAAAAAACAAGCGTTGAGCTTGAGAATGCGAAGGCATTTGTAAAGACTCTCGCAAAAGGCGGAAAGCAAATTTTTTTCGTTGGAACAAAGAGCGAATCAAAAAAGGTTGTTGAAGATGGAGCGACATCTATTGACATGCCATTCGTTGTGGAGCGTTGGGTAGGTGGCGTGCTTACAAACTTCCCTGAGATAAAGAAGCGCGTAGCCCTTCTTGAGGATCTCCGTTCAAAGAAAGAAAAAGGCGAGCTCGCTATGTACACAAAAAAAGAGCGTTCACTTATTGATAAGGACATTGAGCGTCTTGAAAGAAATTTTGCTGGTATCGTTTCAATGAAAGATGCTCCTGCTGCTATGTTTGTTGTTGACCCTCGCAAGGAATCAATTGCTGTCAAGGAAGCGAAGCACCTCGGTATCCCCGTTGTTGCGCTCTCGAGCTCGGATTGCAATATTAAAGAAATTGATTTCCCAATCCCAGGAAACGACTCCTCTGTTTCAAGCGTAAGTTTCTTTGTTTCTCAAATCGTTGCCGCCTTCAAAGAAGGTCGCAACGCATAGTGTTTTGTATTTCTGAATCATTCTATATTCTATATTCAACATTCTATTCAATATGATTACCACAGAACAAATTAAGGAATTGCGCGAATTAACAGGAATTTCTGTTATGCAATGCAAGAAGGCTCTTGAGGAGGCAGAGGGAGACAAGGAAAAGGCTCTTCTCATTCTTAGAAAAAAAAGTAGCTCCATCGCAGAAAAGAAAGGCGATCGTGAACTCGGCGCTGGAGTTGTTGAGGCATATATTCACAGTAACAAAACTGTTGGCGCAATGATTGAGCTTTCTTGCGAGACAGACTTCGTTGCGCGCAATGAAGAGTTTGTTACAATGGCTCGCGATATTGCAATGCATATCACCGCAACGAATCCAGAGTACTTGGACGAGTCAGGGATTACAGAAGACGTGCGCGCGAAAGTGATAGATATGTTCAAAAAAGAAGTTGAAGAGTCTGGCAAGCCCGCGGACATTCAAGCAAAAATGATGGAAGGCAAGCTCGCTGGATATTTTGGGGAGCGCACACTTCTTGCTCAGCCGTTTGTAAAGAACCCAGACATAACAATAAAAGGTCTTATAGACGGTGGCGTGCAAAAGTTTGGCGAAAAGATTGCCGTAGCGCGTTTTTCTCGCTTTGCTGTGGCAAAGTAGCAGGGCGCTCCAGCGAGTTTATGGCCGAGCCATGAATCAGCTGATTCATGGTTGACAATTGACCCAGCTTCGCTGACAATTAACAAATACGGATTCTTTTTTGGTCAAATGTCAGTGGTCAATTGTCAAATGTTCATCTTATGATTGTCATCATTACATTATTCTATCTCTCCCTCGCAACCATCATTGGAATGGTTTCGTGGAAGCTTATTACCTTACGCAATTTAAAGCTTTCGCTTGTAGAGGGTGTTGAGAAAGAACTTCACGGCAAGCTTTACGATACAATTCATAACGCGTGGTATGTGTTTCGCGTTGTGGTGCTCGCGCGAATCCGCAAGTTTGCGCTTGCGATATTTTACACCACTGCGCATGAGATGCTCCACTTTACTGAACTTGTTGGCCAAAGACTAAAGGAACGCCACAGTAAATGGTTTGATATGGTGAAAGGGAAAGGTGTAATCAGAAAAAAGGGCTCCGTTTCCTTTTTTCTGCGAGATGTGGCAGAATACAAAAAGTCACTAGCAAGGGACAATTAACTTTTGACGATTGCATAAAGAGCCAGTAAATATTATTGTGCCATCTTAGCTCAGCTGGCAAAAAGACAACAATCAACGGTTTACAAGACCGTTGCAGAAAAGAGTAGTGTAGTGTATAAAGAGCCAGTAAATATTATTGTGCCATCTTAGCTCAGCTGGTAGAGCAACGGTTTTGTAAACCGTAGGTCCCCGGTTCAAACCCGGGAGATGGCTCCATGTCCCGGACTTGAACCGGGGGAGGGGGTCGGGGAGATTTAGTTTACGTCCAAGACGCGAATCAGCTGATTCGCCGTGGAGGAAAACAGTGAGAAAAGCGAACGTTAGAAACCGTGGGTTTCTAAAGCGCAACGAGCAATGTGAGTGAGCAGTGAAATCCCGGGAGATGGCTCCAAAGAAAATCCCCACGCGACCCCTTGGTCGCGTGGGGATTTTCGTGTAAACTAAAGAGATTATGGAGGAAACTAAAGAGAATATAGGAGGTCATATTCATCCGCTTACGCGAACAATGGACGAAATAGTGCGTATATTTGCGGAGCTTGGTTTTGAGATTTCGCTCGGGCCAGAGATAGAGACCGAGCACTACAACTTTGACGCTCTCAATGTGCCAAAGGATCATCCAGCGCGCGATATGCAGGACACATTTTGGATTAAAGGTGTAAAGGAAACAGTACTCCGTACTCATACATCGCCCGTCCAGATTCGTTATATGGAAAATCATGAGCCACCGCTCCGTATTGTTGTGCCTGGAAAAGTGTTTCGCTATGAAGCAACCGACGCGACTCACGAGACTCAATTTCACCAAGTGGAAGGGCTGGTGGTTGGAGAGGACGTCACAATGGCCGGACTCAATGGAACACTTGAATCATTTTTCAAAAAACTTTTTGGAGAGAACATTAAAATGCGAATGCGCCCAAGCTTTTTCCCATTTGTGGAGCCGGGCGTGGAAATTGATATTTCTTGTTTTCTTTGCAAAGGAGAAGGGTGCAATGTGTGCAAGCGTAGCGGGTGGATAGAGGTGATGGGTGGGGGAATGGTGCACCCAAATGTTTTGCACGCAAGCGGTATTGACCCACGCAAGTATAGTGGTTTTGCATTTGGTATGGGCGTTGATAGACTCGTTATGACAAAATACGGCATTGAGGACGTGCGTCTTTTGTATGCGGGAGACCTTCGTCTCGTAAATCAATTCTAATATGAACATCCCAGTCTCGTACAAAACACTCACTCGCTATCTTGATGGCATTCCAAATCCAGCCAAGCTTTCGGATATTTTACTCACACATATTTGCGAGGTTGAGGGCGTTGAAAATAAAGATGATGACACTATTTTTGAATTAAAAGTAACTCCCGATCGCGGGCACCTGCTCTCGTACATTGGACTCGCGCGCGAGGTCTCTGTGTTTAGCGATGCAAAACTAAAAGTATTTTCCCCTAAAGTTTCTACGTCCCAGATTAAATCTAAATTAAATGTTGAGATACGTGAGCCCAAGGCATGCCTGAGATACGTCGGCCGTGTGGTGGAGGGGGTGGATGGCAGAGAGTCACCAGTGTGGCTCAAGGAGGCCCTGGAGGCTGTTGGACAGCGAAGTATAAACGCAATCGTGGATGTGACGAACTTTGTGATGCTTGAGCTCGGGCAACCAATGCACGCATTTGATGCCGACAAACTTTCTCGCGATTCAAACGGCGATATTAAAATTATTGTTCGGAATTCGGACAAAGGAGAGAAAATAGAAACTCTCGATGGCAAAGATATCGCGCTTCCCGAAGGCACGCTTGTGATTGCTGACGGCTCTGAATTACCAAATTCACGTCTTGGACGCAGACCGCTCGCCATTGCCGGTGTAAAGGGAGGCGCGCATGCGGGCGTTGGCGAAAATGTAAACACTATCGTACTAGAGTCCGCAACTTTTGATTCGGCGCTCGTGCGCAAGGCATCCGCTTCTGTAAATATTCGCACGGACTCATCTCGTCGGTTTGAGCATAACCGCGCGCCGGAGATTGCGCCTATCGCAATGGAGCGCGCTACAGAGCTTCTCCTTGAAATTTTTCCTGAAGCGAAAGCGGGGGAGATTGTGGATGTGTACCCGCGACCTTCAAATCCGTATCGTGTGAGCATGTCTCCAGGCGATATCGCTCGCACTCTGGGTATTTCATATTCAGAAAAGGATCTATCGAGGACCTTGACCTCACTTGGTTTTGAGTACGAGAAAATTAAAAATCCCGCAGAAAAAATCGCGCTTCGCGCAAAGGAATTAGTCGGCACACCATATTTTTATGGCGCTAGCGTACGTTTTGACGCGCCAAATAAATTTGATTGTTCTGGGTTCGCCACATATCTATATTTGGAAGCAGGAATAAAAATTCCACGTATGTCGGTGGATCAATATGTATTCGGAGAAGAAGTATCACTTGGTGCGCTTCAGGTTGGAGACCTTATTTTTTCAGTAAACGAAGGCAGTGAGATATATCACGAGAGCATTGAATGGATGAAGGGAACGAAGGTACCTGAGCAGGGGATTGACCACGTGGGCGTGTATGTGGGCGACGGAATGATAGCGCATGCTTCACGCTACAACAAAAGCGTTGGCGAAGCCGGAGGTGTGTTCATAGAAAAACTTTCCGACAGTCCGCGTTTCAAAAATATCACAGGCGCAAGACGAATTTCCTCAATCAACGAAGAACGATTTTCTGTAACTGCGCCCTCAGAGCGTTTTGATATTCGCATTTCAGCGGATATTGCAGAAGAGGTTGTGCGATTAATAGGATATGAAAAAATCCCTGTTGCAAAGCTTACCGATGATGGTTTTGTTCCGGTTCACAACGATGTCTACGACGCGATGCAACGCGCCCGCAACACTCTTGCGTCGCTCGGGTTTTCAGAGATTTTTACTTATGCGTTTCGTAAGGAAGGGAAGGTTGAGCTCGCAAATCCAATTGCAGAAGGAGTTAATTTTCTCCGTGATAATTTAACAGATGGAATGAGTGAGGCTCTCGTATTCAATGCCCGCAATGCCCCTCTTCTCGGTGTGGATATGGTTTTGATGTTTGAAATTGGCACCGTATTTTTTGCGCCTGAAAAGGAGTCTATACATATTTCTGTGGGCGCGAATGTTACAAAAAGTATGAAGCAGTCCGCAAAGGAAGAGATGGAACGCAAAATTTTACATCAAGCGCATAAAGCGGTTGAAGAAGCTCTCGGTGCTCCCGTTTCTTGGGGTGAAGAGGGGAGTGTGTGGGAATGTCCGCTTCCTGTGCGCAAAATTGAAAGCGGTAAATATGAACCGCTAATTTCATCATCAGCAAGCGCTCCTTACAAGAGAATTTCCGCGTACCCATTCGTGCTTCGCGATATCGCAATGTGGGCACCCGCAAATGTAACAAAAGATGAAATTGTTAAAATCATTAGAGCGGAGGGGACTGAGCTTCTTGTTCGCGACAGACTCTTTGATGTGTTTACAAAAGACTCAAAAACTTCCTACGCATTTAACCTCGTGTTTCAGTCGCAAGAACGCACACTTTCATTTGTGGAAGTAAACGAAGTGATGTCGCACATCACCGCAAAACTTTTAGCAAAAGACCTAGAGGTGCGATAATCCTTTCCCAGCAAATTCTCGCTATCGCGAGAATTTGCTGGGAAAGGTAATTATATATTATGAAAATTTCTGTCCCATACTATTCCCAATATCTAGATGTTGCAGATGAATTGTGGAGACCGCGCGCGTGCGGGGTTGCGTGTTTGAAGATGCTTCTAGAAGCGAAGGGTGAGCATGCGCCAACTCTAGATGAAATGATTGCGCAGGGGTGCGCTATAGGCGCGCATGGAGAGTATGGCTGGAAGCACGACGGACTTGTAGCTCTTGCCAGGCAGTACGGAGTAAAACTGTCACGCAATGAGTGGCGACAATCAGAGTCAAATACTCCCGACGAACTGAATGAAGAGGGGGTTAATTTTTTGATTTCAGAGCTACGTTCTGGACGACCTGTAATCGTGTCCGCTGTAAAGAATTTTGAAGAAGATGATAAATTTCATATGGTCATACTCACGGGGTTTGAGGAAGAGAGTGGCGAGGTGGCAGGATTTTATTACCACGATTCTGACACAGCATCGCGTGGGGATGGAGAGAACCTGTATGTTCCGATAAATATATTTCGCGCAAAGTGGCGCAGAATGGCGATTTTCTAAAAAGCAAAATCCTCTTAGATAAATCTAAGAGGATTGATTTGTGACGGAGCGTAGTTTTAGTTGCTCACTCGCGTCTCTTTTTTGAAGTGATGCCCCCACTTTCGCAGAGGACCAGATTCAAGGGTGTATGGAAGCAAAAATGACATTGTGCCTTTTGATTTTAATGTAATCTGAGCCATGTTTGTATCTACTGATACACACTCAAACACAATTGTACTGCAAATTGGACTACTGCAGAATGGCTCAAAGAATTTCTTAAGTTCTTGTTTCGGCAGAGTACCCCTCATTGTGATGCAACTTTTCTCTTTGCTCATACTTTTCCTTGTTTGTTGAAAAAGAACATTCAATGTAATGCTTTTGTTGGCACCTTTGTTGATTGTCTGCTATTTACGACGCTACTCTCAAGCAATTCTTACAGACTGCTTGAGAGACGTATGTAAACATATATCTAGAGAGCTGTCAATCAAATTTATGTTAGCAAAAAAGAAGATATTTTGGTATACTTAACACATAAAAGCGCCGTTGCTTTTTCTTTTTGAATAAAAATACCTAACAAAAATGGCCAAAAAAGACGAAAAAACACAGGGTTACGGAGCAGAGGACATCGTCGTCCTTGAGGGGCTTGAGCCTGTGCGCAAGCGCCCCGGTATGTACATCGGGTCCACTGGGCCCGAGGGTCTCCACCACCTTATCTGGGAGATTTTTGACAACTCGCGCGACGAGGCGATGGGTGGTTTCGCGGATCATATTGAAGTGGCTCTTCTTCCGGGGAACAGAGTTCGTGTGGTGGACAATGGTCGTGGTATTCCTACAGACATTCACACAAAGACAAAAGTTTCCGCGCTTGAAACTATTATGACCACGCTCCACGCCGGTGGAAAGTTTGAAGGCACGAGCTACAAAGTTTCTGGTGGACTTCACGGTGTTGGAGCATCTGTGGTAAACGCGCTCTCTGTCTATACAAAAGTAGAGGTGCATCGCGATGGAGCTATTCACATGCAGGAGTACGAGCGTGGAAAAAGAAAGGCAATCGTAAAAAAAGTTGGCACTACAAAGTTCCGTGGAACTATTGTTACATTTGAGCCAGACGAACTCATCTTTAAAGAGATGGGTTGGAACTGGAATCAGATTATCAACCATCTTCGCCAGCAGGCGTACCTCGTGAAGGGTCTTCAGATTGTTATTATTGACGCGCGCAAGAGTGAAGACAAGCTAAAATTGGACAACGAAGTTTTCCTCGCGGATTTTCAGCTTGAGGTTCCGTCAATGTCGTTTTACTTTGATGGCGGGCTTGTGTCGCTCGTGCGTTTCTACAATCAACATCAAAAGCCTGTGCACAAAAACATTTGTTATGTGGAAAAGGAAATGGACAGCGTGATGGTGGAAGTTGCATTTCAGTATATTGATGACATTTCTTCTCGCGAACTTGCATTCGCAAACAATATTTATAATATGGAGGGAGGAACGCACGTGACTGGTTTTCGCACAGCGCTCACACGTCGCATCAACGACTACGCAAGAAAGAATAATTTTCTGAAAGATGCAGACGAAAATTTTACCGCGGACGACGTACGCGAGGGTTTGACATGCGCTATCTCGGTAAAGATGCGTGAGATTCAGTTTGAGGGACAAACAAAAGGTAAGCTTGGCTCTGTGGAAGCGCGCGGTGCCGTGGAAAAAGTTTTTGGAGAAGCGCTTGGCCTCTTCATGGAGGAGAACCCAGATGATGCGCGTTCCATCGTGAACAAGGTTATACTCGCGCTTCGCGCTCGCAAGGCCGCAAAGGCCGCAAAGGACAGCGTGCTCCGTAAAGGAGCGCTTGAAGGCCTTACTCTCCCGGGCAAGCTTGCAGACTGCCAGTCCAACAAAGCAGAGGATTCTGAACTATTCATTGTAGAGGGAGATTCAGCGGGCGGTTCGTCAAAGCAAGGTCGTGACAGAAAGACGCAGGCGATTCTCCCGCTCAAGGGTAAGATTTTGAACGTGGAACGCGCGCGCTTGGACCGCATGCTTGAGTCCAATGAAATCAAGTCGCTCGTGATTGCGCTCGGAGTTGGTATTGGTGATGTGTTTGATATGTCAAAGCTTCGCTATCACAAAATTATCATCGCAACCGACGCGGACGTGGACGGCGCGCATATTCGCGCACTTCTGCTCACTCTTTTTTATCGTTACTTCAAAAAAGTTATTGAGGGCGGATATATTTATATTGCTCAACCGCCACTTTACAAAATCAAACGCGGAAAGGAGATTAGCTATGCGTACAGCGAAGAGGAGAAGATTGCATTTCTCGGCAAGGATATTAGTTTGCTAGAGGTTGTTGAGGAGGCTGAAGGGGAGAACAGGGAAGAGGGTACCGAGGCAGAAATGGCAGAAGCCGAAGAGACAAAAGGAGCAAAGCGCACACCAAAGGTTTCTCTCCAGCGCTACAAGGGTCTCGGAGAAATGAACCCAGAGGAACTATGGGAAACTACAATGGATCCAAAGTCTCGTATTTTGAAGCAGGTTACCATTGACGATGCGGTGGATGCCGACAAGGCGTTTGACGTCCTTATGGGTGAAGATGTAGCAGCAAGAAAGTCGTTTATCCAGTCCAATGCAAAGATGGCAAACATTGATGCCTAAAGACCGCTCGCTGTTTTCTTTTTAGGGTACGGATTTTTTGAAGCTTAAAAAATCCTGAAGTTTTCGCGCCGTCGCGCTCAAAACCCCCAAAAAAGTAAATCAGCTCGCTCTGAGTTGGAATACACATGCGACAAAAAACACTAAGTATTCCATATGTTGGCATTTTTATTACATAGGAATATACTTACTCATATGATAAAAAAATACATTCTAGCAATTATCGCAATCATACTCGCTGTGTGCGTTGGATTTTTCTTTGGTAAGAAATCTGCAGTTGCTCCGGAGGCTCCTGTAAATGATGTGGTTGTTGGTATTGCGCGATAAGCACACGAGGTGGTACAATTAACACATTAGTCATTAATTATTCGAATCAGCTGATTCGTGTCTTGGACATAAAAATATGAAAATAGTTGGAATTATTTTAATTTGGTGCGGTGTCGTGTTTTTCTTGAAGAACAACGGTTACATTGATGCTGTTACATGGACTACAGTTTGGCCAGTCCTTCTTATTATCATCGGTTCATCATTGAAGCATTGCAGATCAATGATGCATGGAATGATGTGCAAAGGCGGTAATTGTGGAATGTGTGCTGGAGGTAAGTGTGGTGGTGAGGGCAAATGCGAGGGCCCTAATTGCAAGCACTAATCTAATACCCAAAAAAATACAAAAAAAGGGCGACGCCTGCAGGCGTCGCCCTTTTTCTTTAAAATTACCAGATTGCTTTCTTAGCAATATCGTCTAGTGTGTATTCAATAAAGTCCGCGAGTGAATGCGTCTCGCCAGCTTCCTTTCCGCGCATCTCTACCGTCACTGTTCCTGCTTCAACTTCTTTTTCACCAAGTACGAGAATGAAAGGTACTTTCTCAATTTTTGCGGTGCGGATGCGTTTGCCTAGGCTTTCTGCCGAATCGTCCATCTCCACGCGAATTCCTGCGCCTGAAATCTCCTTGTAAACTTTTCCAGCATACTCAGCAAATTTCTCGCTGATAGGAAGAATCTTTACTTGAACAGGTGAGAGCCAAAGGGGGAACGCTCCCGCAAAGTGCTCTATCATAACACCCATAAAACGTTCTGTTGAACCAAGCACTGCGCGATGAATAACTACAGGGCGGATTTTTTCGTTTGATTCATCTATGTAGTTGAGGTCAAAACGCTCCGGCAAATTAAAGTCCAATTGAATAGTTGAAAGTTGCCACTGGCGTCCGATTGCATCCTTAAACATAAAATCTAGCTTTGGACCGTAGAAAGCGGCTTCATCTTCAGCTTCCTCATATTTCCAACCAGTCTTTTTTACGATATCGCGCAAAGCGTTCTCAGCGGTGTTCCATACTTCGTCGTTCCCAATATATTTGTCCTTGTTCTTTGAATCACGAAGCGAGATGCGAACGTAGAAATCTGAAAGTCCAAATCCTGCGTATACCTCTTTTATCATATCTAGCATTAGATCAATTTCTTTTTCAATTTGGTCTGGTCGCGCAAATACATGACAGTCGTCTTGAGTGAGAGATCGCACACGCGTGAGCCCAGAAAGCTCTCCTGATTTTTCGTTTCGGTAATTGGTCGTTGTGCAAGTGTAGCGAACAGGAAGCTCCTTGTATGAATGTTGGAGCGTTTTATAGAGCATCATAAAATGTGGGCAGTTCATTGGCTTCACATAGTAGTCGTGCTCGTCAATTTTCATAGGCGTGTACATTGCGTCGTATTTATCTAGGTGCCCCGAGATTTCGTAGAGAGTTCCTTTTGTAATGTGAGGAATCCAGATGTCTTTGTAACCGCGCTTCTCCTGCTGTTCGCTTATAAAACCCTCAATAGTTTTGCGGAGGAGCGCCCCTTTTGGATAAAAGAGTGGAAGCCCTGCGCCAACCTCGTCAATAATAGTAAAAAGCTCCATCTCTTTTCCGAGTTTGCGATGGTCGCGTTTTTTTGCCTCCTCCATTTGTTTTAGGTGTGCATCAAGAGCTTCACCGCTTTCAAACGCGAGTCCGTAAATGCGCGTAAGCATTGTGTTCTTTTCACTCCCTCGCCAATACGCGCCAGCGGTGTGCGTGATGGTAAATCCGTCCGCAGGAATTTCTTTTGTATTATCTACGTGTCCACCTTTGCAAAGATCATCAAACTCTCCAGTTTTGTAAATAGTAAGATTTTTTCCTTCACTCTCAAATTCATTAATGAGGTCAAGTTTGTATGGTTGGCTAGCAAAAAGTTTTTTCGCATCACCCACGGAAATTTCGTGCCCTTCAAAAGGGAGACCCTTGTTTACCATCTTTCGCATCGCTTTTTCAAAACCCTTCAAGTCTTCAGGGGTAGGGGTGTAACCGTTTGAGAATTCAAAGTCATAGTAAAAACCATTATCAATAACAGGCCCAATCCCAAGCTTTGCGCCCAGGTCCTTTTCAAGCACCGCAATAGCAAGCAAGTGGGCAAGAGAGTGGCGGATGTTAAATAATTTGTCAGCGTTTTCCATATCGTCCCATTCTACCATTTTTAGGGCTTATCTCAAATGGGTATTTAGCCATCTTTACATTATTCAAAAATAATGGTAGTTTTTTATCAGAAATTCTTCGTATCTTAACAACCTATAGGGGGGCATATGAACATAATTGTGGCGTTTGATGCGTGGAGCATTGCGGAAACGGAAAAGATTTGTCAGGCCATTCAGCGACTCACGGGTGTCAGCAATCACAGGCTTTATGGCTTTGTTACACTTCTTTCAACTCTTGCGCTTCTCGACATCAGTGTCGGTATCATTTTTTCAGAGACGATTCTTAAAAGCAGTATTTTTGTGGCTCTATCCATTGACGCTCCTTTTCTATATTGGAGTGTCGTATTAACAGGGCTCATTGATTCACTTTTTTCCTTCTATCGTGAGAAAGAAGCTTTTGCAATGGTGCAATCTGGCTGTTCGAATCCATCAAAAATAAATCCACTGCATATGTTCGTCAGAGTTATTTGCATCTTGAACTTGATGATTATAACTGTCTTTTATTTTTCTGGCGTAGTTGGGTCTGTCTACGATCTGTTCGTTATAGCTACCTTTGTTGCAGGATCGTTAATCTTTGCATGCGATCCTCTCCCACCATCAGACGGAAAAATAAAAGACTGGCTGAAGAGTTTCAGAAGTCGCGGTCTCAAGCAATTGATTCCTCAGAACATTAAACCCTGATACAAGAGTGTTAACAAAAACCCGTGGCTCCTAAAGCCACGGGTTTTCTACAACTCCTCTACTCTCTCCACGATCATTGTCTTCTCGCCGTTTCTTTCGGAAATTTTGCCCTATTTCAAAGGGTTTTTAGAGTATTGACTTTTTGCACTAAACATGCTAAACTATTAGAAAGTAGTTGAACATTGAGTTAGCGAATTTTCGCAACCTGCTCCTCAGGGTAAATCGGGGTGAAAGGGATTGAAATGAAAGTGACAAAAATTTCGCCAGTTTCGATTTGTGCCGGAGCCGTCATAGGCGGTATCATTCTATATTTTCTAAATGCCCCCGCTGTTGATATTATGCTGGGGGTTGGTGCCACAATGCTTGTTGCCATGGTATTCGCATTTTGGAAATAACATGTCTACGAACACTAAAACCGGGTTGCCTCAATGGGTGCCCGGTTTTTTTATTTTGCATTCGTAACCTGTCAATCGTCACATGTAAGTTGTTAATTGTCTTTCTCATAACTCCTTCACTCTTTCTACTATGAGAGTCTTCTCGCCATTTCTTTCTGAAATTTTTCCTTTTACTTTTATGCACTTGTCGGGAGTTTCAAAAAATTCTTTGTGAGTGAAGAGCGCTTCGGGGAAGATGACGAGCTCCAGAGTTCCTGTCATATCGGTCAATTTTACAAACGCCATCTTGTCGCCTTTTTTAGTGATGATGTGGTGAATGTGTTCCACAATACCGCCCGCAACTGCTTGCGCTCCGTCCTTGAGAGTTTTTACAGTTTCAATAGTAGTGCCAATGGTAGCGAGTTTGTCGCGATGATCATCAAGCGGATGCCCCGAGACATACAAACCCAGAAGTTCTTTTTCCCAAACGAGCCTGTCTTTTTTTGCAACAGGCGAAGCTTCCTTCAAACGTAGAGCAGGCACGCTGGACTGGTCTGACATAATTCCAAAAAGAGATTCTTGCCCGCTCATCTCCTTGCCCTGCGCTTTGTTGTACTCTAGCGCCTCTTCCATGTTGGCGAGCATCGTTCCGCGTTCGCCCATGGCATCCATCGCGCCAGCTTTGATAAGCGCCTCAAGAGATTTCTTGTTAAGATTTTTATGGCGAATGCGTTCTAGGAAGTCACTAAACGAAGTAAACGCGCCGTTTGTTTCTCTTTCAGAAATGATGGCGTCAGAAATATCCGTGCCTAGATTTTTTATTGTATATAGTCCGAAACGAATTTCTGATTCAGTAGAATCAGAGCTTGGTCCAAGACTTGATTTGTCAACAATAGTAAAGTCCCCAAAACTTGCGTTTATATCCGGCGGAAGAATAGGGAGGTTCATTCGCTTGGACTCGGTAATAATCTCAGCAATCTTTTCCGTGTCGCCCGACTCCGCGGTGAGAATCGCTGTCATATATTCAATAGGGAAGTTTGCCTTCATATACGCAGTCTGGTAAGCGAGGCGTCCGTAGCTCGCGGCGTGCGCTTTGTTAAATCCATACGCGGCAAATGGCTCAATGAGAAGCCAAAGCTCCTGAGCTTTTTTTTCTGAAAGTTTTCCGTGCTCAACAAATCCCTTCAAGAGCTTTTCTTTTTGCGCCTGCATTTCTGCGGGAATTTTTTTGCCCATCGCTTTGCGAAGTTTGTCGGCGTCTAGCCACGAATATCCCGCGAGGTGAATCGCGATCATCATCACGTCGTCTTGATACGTAATCACGCCATAAGACATTGAGAGAATTTCTTTCATCCTTGGGTCAAGATACGAAATTAGCCTTGGGTCGTGCTTTCGCTTTATGTATTCAGGAATCATTTCCATAGGGCCGGGACGATAGAGCGCGACCATCGCGTTTATGTCGTGAATAGTTGTTGGCTTTAGCTCTTTCAAATAGCGTGTCATCCCAGAACCGTTTAGCTGAAAGAGCCCCATTGTTTCTCCCTTCGCAAGCATGCTAAATGTTTTCGCGTCATCAAGAGGAATATGCTCCAAGTCTATTTTTACTCCGTGCCTTTCTAGCACGAGACGCACCGCGTCGCTCAAAATGGAGAGGTTTCTGATGCCGAGGAAGTCAAACTTCAGCAGTCCCGCGTCTTCCACCGCGTGCATATCGTACTGCGTAATAATTTTTCCGCCCTTTGGGTCAAGCTGAGTCGGAGTGAATTCGTAAAGTGGTCGCGGAGCGATAACCACGCCAGCCGCGTGCACGGAAATATGCCTCACGCACCCCTCTAGTCGTTTCGCGAGGTCAATAATTTTTTTTGTGTCCGCGTCGTTTTTATACAAGTCAGCGAGCTCGGGAGTCATTTTTATTGCGGTATCTATGGTCATAGGAAAACCTTGCGAGCCTTCAGGAATGAGGCGTGAAATTTTGTCACCGATTATGTACGGGTGCCCGAGCGCGCGCGCAACGTCTCGCACCGCGCCACGCGCCATCATCGTTCCAAATGTTCCAATCTGCGCCACATGGTCGTGCCCGTATTTTTCGCGCGTGTAGTTTATCACCTCGTCGCGACGGTTGTCGGCAAAGTCCATATCAATATCGGGAGCAGAAGGTCGCTCGGGATTTAAAAAACGTTCAAACGGCAAATTGTATTCCAGCGGATTGACCGAAGTAATGCCGAGAAGGTAAGTAGTGATGGACCCCGCGACGGACCCGCGAATGTTGGTAAGGATCCCGTGCTCGCGCGCAAATCGGAGTAGGTCCGCAACAACCAAAAAGTACGGCGCGTATCCTTTGTCGCGAATGACTTTGAGCTCGTATTCTATTCGCTCAATAACTTTTGCGTCTTTTTTATCAAGTCCGCGAAAAGCGATGCCTTCGTATGTGAGTCGGTAAAGTTCTTTGTCGTATGTCGTATTGTCAGGAATTTTTAGATCTGGGAAAAGCCACTTGCCGAGCTCTAGCTCAATGTTGCATTTGTCAGCGATTTTTTGAGTGTTCCACACTGCCTCTGGAGTGCTCGCAAAATATTCAAGCGCCTTTTCTGTATCAATGAAATCAAAAAGATCCGCCTTCATAGAAAAACGATTTTCATCATTCAGGTCGCCGTTGGTTTGAATAGCGAGAAGAGTCTCGTGCGCGTCCTGATCGTCCTTGTGCAGATAGTGCGAGTCTTGCGTTGCGACGAGAGGGATATTTAATTTTTTGCTCAGGCGAATAATTTCTTTCCGCACCTCTTCAATATTTTCCACACCTGGGTGGTGCATTATTTCCAAATAATAATTTTCCTCACCAAAAATATCTTGGTGTTCCCGCGCGACATTTTCCGCGCCCTCTATGTCGCCACGACGAATAGCGCGCGAAAATTCTCCGCCGAAACATCCAGAGAGACAAATAATTCCCTCGCTGTATTGCCTTAGAATCTCCTTGTCCATTCTCGGCTTGTAGTAGTATCCCTCCAAATTGGAAATAGTAACAAGACGCATCAAATTTTTGTAACCCTGCAAATTTTTTGCGAGCAAAGTGAGGTGAAAACGCTCACTGTCTATTCCAGGGCGTTTGTCGTGGCGAGAACCTGCAGTGACATATGCTTCCACGCCAATGATGGGTTTGATTCCAGCCGATTTGCATTTTTTGTAAAACTCAATCGCGCCGTACATATTGCCGTGGTCGGTGAGCCCGATGGCATTCATCCCGTGCTTTTTCGCGAGCGCGACCATCTCGTCAATTTTAGAAAGCCCGTCCAGTAGGGAATAGTGAGAGTGTGTGTGGAGATGGATGAATTTTGGATCTTTAGTTTCCATATTGGGCTAGTATACCAGATGGACATCACAAGATTCTAACTGATTGACATAAGCAATAAAGAATGATACTGTCGAAAGTAGTAGGACATTACAAATTACGAAAGAGGAGATTTGCATGAATAATTTTCTAACTGTTTTTTCTGTAGTTTTGTGGGTGCTTTTAGTCGTGACGCTATCGTTCTATCTGGTTCTTGCCATAGCTGTAAGTAAAAAAACTTTATTAAATTCGCAAAAATTCGTAGACGAGCGCACAGACTTGTCGTCGAGCCAAAAAGAAAATTTTATGAAGAGCCTGGAAATTGCAAGAAGAACATCGCGGTTAGCCCGCTGTAATGTGATGTGCGTGGCAGGTATTTTGTTCTTCATTCTTGACGTTGTCAGGGCGGAAATAAACCAGCATCCAATTGTTGATTCAAACTTCTATTTTTCCCTCAGCATTGGGTGCGCACTTCTTGCTGTTTTTGATTATTATCGTTATCGTCAAATGACAGTTTGGATTTAAGTTGCATTTTAAAAGGCCGTTTCGTACGGCCTTTTTCTTTTTCAGATATAATGTTTACAAATGCGACATAAACAAATTATTGGCATAGATGAAGTAGGAAGAGGTCCGCTTGCGGGGCCGGTAGCAGTAGGCGCTGTATGTATTTACGCGGAGCATCAAAGGCGAGTCGCCAAACTTTTTCCTGTTGTCAAAGATTCCAAAAAACTTACTCCTAAAAAGCGCGCAGAGTGGCGTGAGCGAATTCGTGAAGCTGAAACGCTTGGATACTTGTCGTGTGCTGTTACTTTTGTTGCGCCGAGCGTGATTGATAAGAAGGGGCTTTCGTATGCTATCCGCACGGCGATTGAGAAGTCACTTGAAGCAATAGAACCCCACTTGGGAGCCTCGCTCCCAAGTCAACTTGGAGGTTCAACCTCCAAGTTGGGGGAGACAATGGTTTTGCTTGATGGTGGACTTCGCGCGCCATCGCATTACATAAACCAAGAAACTATCATCAAAGGTGATGAGAAAGAGCTCGCTATCGCGCTCGCGTCAATTGTCGCAAAAGTCGCTCGCGATGCGCGAATGGTCTCGCTTTCCAAAAAATTCCCCGAGTACGGTTTTGAAAAACACAAAGGCTACGGTACCCGCGCGCATTACACTGCAATTAAAAAAAACGGGCTCACCAAACATCACCGCAAAAGTTTTCTTAAACGTGTGATAGAATAGTGTTAATGCGTAAAAATTTTTTGGATTCATTCAAAGGGTGGGGAATTGCGTGGAAATATATTTCAGCAAATAAGCATGAACTAACTATTCTTACTTGGCTCGGTGTTTTTTCTGCGCTTGCAAATGGCTCAGTACCGTATATTGCTGGTAAATTTTTTGACGCGCTTGTAAGACCAGGTACATTATATGTTGGTGGCATTGACGTTCCTTTATGGGCAACGCTCTTATTTATATGGGGCGTATTTCAGTTGATAGCGCTTGCGACAGATTGGGTGTGGGACGTAAGGAATGAAAAGTTTGGGATGAATATATTTGTGGATTACAAATCAGAGGCATTTTCGCGAATTCTTTTTCTTCCGACAGAATTTCATAAGGAGCGAAAGATGGGCGAGATTATGGAAGGTATTAATCGAGCTGGGAATGGTCTTTATTCGATAGTCGGACGCGTAATTGTTGACCTCGCTCCTAAATTTCTTTCTATTGTTGTCGGGTCTTTTTTCGTGTTCTATATGAATTCCTTACTTGCGGTAGTTTTGTTGCTTGGAATTATTTTGTATGTTTTTCTTCTGATACGCACTGTTCCAATGGCAGTTCCACTACAACGTAGAACTCAAAAGTCATGGCAAAAAGCATATGGTGTTGCCCATGAGGCGGTAGGCAATATTTCTATGGTAAAGCAATTTACTGCTGAAATTTTTGAAAAAATGAAGATTCGAAGAAAACTTGAGCATGCAAACTCCTTAGGGCTTGTCATTGAGCGCATCTGGACGAACATTCGATTTACAAGTCGTACCATTGTGTTCGGAGTTCAGCTTATCATTTTTGTTTTATCAGTTTTTGCCATACAGGCTGGTACTATGACAATCGGTGAGCTCCTAGCTTTCAATGCTTATTCCGCAATGGTGTTTGGTCCGTTTGCAATACTTGGGCAAAATTGGCAAACACTGCAAAATGGCCTAGTAGCGCTTGAGAGAGCAGAGTCAACACTTGCTCTTCCATCTGAAAACTATGAACCTGAGGGGTCTATTATTCCAAGAGAAACTCACGGCAGAATTGAATTTAAGCATGTTTCGTTTGCGTACAAGAAAGGGAATCAGGTGCTTCGCGACGTCTCGTTCACAGCAATGCCAGGGCAGATGGTTGCGCTTGTTGGCGAGTCGGGTGCCGGAAAGAGTACACTTATAGATTTAATCTCCGCGTATTATTTCCCAGGAGAGGGAGTTGTCTTGATTGATGGTGTACCAACAAATAAATGGAAACTCAAATCACTCCGAGAGATGATCGCAATTGTCCCTCAAGAGGTATCTCTTTTTCATGACACAATTATAAAAAATCTTGCGTACGGACCTAAAAAACATTCAAATGAGGCAGTTAAAAAAGCAGTACAGGAGGCACATGCTGATGCGTTTATTGAAAAGTTCCCTAAAAAATATGAACAAGTAGTAGGTGAACGAGGTGTGAAGCTATCTGTGGGGCAGAAGCAACGCATTGCTATAGCGCGCGCGGTTTTGAGAAATCCAAAAATTCTGATTTTAGATGAACCGACGAGCGCGCTTGATAGCGAGACAGAAAAGTTTGTGACAGAGGCTCTAGACCGTGTGATGGAGGGTCGCACTACATTTGTCATTGCGCACCGCTTGAGTACTGTACGCAAAGCAGACAAAATTCTTGTGCTTGATAGTGGCAAGATCATTGAGTCAGGTACTCATGACGAACTGATGAAAATTAAAAATGGCAACTATCGTCGTCGCTATGAACTCCACGTTGGGCTTGTGTAAAAGTGTAAAAAATGGTATACTAGAAATTGGTTCATTTTTTAACGATAAAAAAGGGGGCATTATGGCATCAGTGATGGCGTTGCATCAAAAACCAACAGCAAGCGCGCTTGATGAAAGCAATACAAGCATCACACTAAAAATCAAAGGAGGAGCCCGATTGTGTATCGAAAAGGATACAGGGCAACTTTTCAAACTTTTTTACGGGGAGGCAGATGATTCTGGAAGACACGAACTTAACCAAATTGGAACCGTTCGCTTGGACGATCTAAAAGAGTCCTTGTCAGTCTTGGGTGGCTGTTTGGGCTCAGCAACCATAAAAACAAAAATAGGCGACCTGCATGCGACAGACTACAAGCAGGCTGGGCGCTTAAGGAAATGGCTTGCTTCAAACAAATAAAACAAGAGGTAAAAATTAATGTAAAGGCGACCAAAAGTCGCCTTTTTGTTTGGGTAGTGGGGGTGCCGGGCTTCGCCCGCCACCCCCACTTGATTTTTTATGGGCTTTTTGTTACAGTATTGAAACTATGGTAGTACGAATGAGACACACCCGCGCGCATACGGCAAACCGCCGTTCCCACCACGCCCTAGACGGAGCGCGTCTTTCAAAGTGCGTAAAGTGCTCGGCTTTGCATATGCGCCACCAGGTTTGCACAGCTTGTGGCACATACCGCGGAAAAGCAGTCCTTAAATTGGTAAAAACAATGGCAAAGACAGAGAAGCGCGTGAGCGCAAAATCAAAAGCGACAAAGTAAAGAAAAGTTTGTCGCTTTTCTTTTTGTCTTTTTTGGTATACGGGCGTATACTATAAATGTAAGTACTTTCAAATATGGCAAATAGGCACCTTTCACGAAGTATAGTTATGCAAGTTCTCTACGAATGGGATTTTCGTGGAGGCGCCTTGACTGATCTTGAGATAGAGCATGCTCTCGTGCGCAACGCAGAGGAGTTTGCTCCGGGAGTGAATGACATTTCGTTTATGCGAAAGCTTCTCCTTGGAATTCTTCACAAGCAGAAAAAGCTAGACGACATTATTGAAAAAGCGGCGCCAGATTGGCCAATAGAAAAAATCGCGCTCGTGGATAGAAATATTTTGCGCATCGGACTTTACGAGCTTCTTTTTGAAGACCGCGCTCAAGTGCCGGCAAAAGTTGCCATCAACGAAGCGATTGAGCTTGCGAAAACATATGGTGGTGAGACGAGTGGCAAGTTTATAAACGGAGTGCTCGGCGCAGTGTACAAGGAGCTCGGCGAGCCCGGCAAGGACGAGACAAGCAAGAAAAAAGTTCCTCATACGCCAGTAGACACTAAGACTCTTCCATTGGACAAGCTCGGAGGCGCTGTAGTGTTTGCGCGCGACGGCGAGGATGTGTACCTGGGGCTCGTTCATGATATCTTTGGACACTGGACGCTTTCAAAGGGGCACTACAAAGACGGCGAGGATGATGCGACTGCTATTACGCGCATCGTGAAGGAGGAAATCAATCTCCCCGTAACTCCAGGAGTAATTTTAGGAGAAAATGAATACGTAGCATCACATCCAGAGAAGGGAAAGATGCGAAAGCACGTGAGCTACTTCCTTTGCGAAGCTCCATATCAAGATATTAAACTTATGAAGACCGGGGGACTAGATGACGCAAAATGGTTCAAGCTCGCGGAGATTATAGATCTAAATATGTATGACGATATGCTTCCGGTGATTACGAAAGCGGTGAATATTTTATTAATGAAATAAATTTAATAGTAGCAATATAGTATTGGGTGATTACTACCCCAGTTAAATCCTGCAAAGCAGGGATTTCTAAAGAAATCATTTAACGGGGTCCATAATTTTCTAATCTCGCTACGCTCAATAACAAAATTATGGAAAAGTTTGCAGAATTCGAAAATAAAATTGGCGTTCAATTTAAAGACCGCGCGGTTCTTCGCGAGGCTTTTACTCATCGTTCGTATATAAACGAAACACGCGAGCGCGGGCTTGATCATAACGAACGTCTGGAGTTTCTAGGGGACGCGGTTGTGGAGCTCGTTGTTACTAATTTCCTATACAAAAAATATCCTCAGGCAAATGAGGGCGACCTCACGAGCTACCGCGCAGCCCTCGTGAACGCGGTGACACTCGGCAATCTTGCTATAGATATGGGGATGGAGGAGTTCCTCCTTCTTTCAAAAGGGGAAGCAAAGGACAAAGGCACAAAAGCTCGCCAGATTATTCTCGCGAATGCGTTTGAGGCGGTTGTCGGGGCTATCTACCTTGATCTTGGTTACGAAACAGCAGAACAATTTTTAAAAAATCATCTTCTTGGAAAAACGGAAGAGATTGTGAAAAAGGAACTTTGGCGCGATGCAAAAAGTTTTTTCCAGGAGGAAGCGCAGGAGCATGTTGGAGTGACTCCGTCATATCGCGTGATTAGTGAGGAGGGTCCAGACCACGATAAGGATTTTAATGTTGGAGTATATCTAAACGACGAACTCGTCGGTCAGGGGATTGGAAAATCAAAGCAAGACGCCGAGCAAGTCGCCGCAGCGGATGGTTTGAAGAAAAAAGGGTGGGCTAAATAATTTTGTTAAAATTATTTAAAACAAACAGAGAAATAAAAAGTGGAGCAGAGCCAAAGGTTCTGCTCCACTTTTTTGATAAAATTATGCTAAACTAAAGCCATAATGCGCGTAAAAAGTTTGGAAATTTCAGGGTTCAAATCATTTGCGAAAAAGAGCACCTTTGACTTTGGCGCGTCTATTTCGGCTATCGTAGGGCCAAACGGTTCAGGAAAGTCCAACGTCGCCGAGGCGCTTCGTTTCGTGCTTGGAGAACAGTCGCTCAAGAGCATGCGTGGAAAACGTACCGAAGACCTCATCTTCAACGGCTCAAAATCATCCGAGCGTCAAAATCGCGCAAAAGTAATAATTACTTTTGATAATAAAGACCGCACCTTTCCAGTGGACTACGACGAGGTGGCAATCGCGCGCGAGATTCATCGCGACGCCTCAAGCGAATATTTTTTGAATGGTTCATCTGTGCGACTCAAGGATGTCATTGAGATTCTTTCCTCGGTGCACATTGGCGCGTCTGGGCATCACATCATTTCGCAAGGCGAAGCAGACAGAATTTTGAACACATCTCCAAAGGAGCGTCGCGCGATGATTGAGGACGCGCTTGGGCTTAAGATTTATCATTGGAAGATTGTTGAAAGTGAAAGGAAACTTTTGAAGACTGAAGAAAATATGCGACAAAGCGAATCGCTCCGTCGCGAGATTGCCCCACATATTAAATTTTTGAAAAAACAAGTAGAGAAGGTGGAGCAAGCGCGGGCGCTTCGCGACGAGCTTGCCCTTATGTACGGCGACTATTTGAAACGCGAGGAGGCGTACATACAGTGCGCGCGTGAAAAACTTCATGGTGAAAAAGAAAATCTTGAACGCGAACTTCATGAGGCAAATGAGGCGCTTGCTCATGCAGACAGTTTGCGTGGTGTGCATACGAAAGACAGCGCTGAGGTAGCTCTGCTCGTGAGCGTACGCGCAGAGATGGGCGCAGTGCGTCGAGAGCGAGACGACCTCGGGCGAAAGATTGGGCGATTTGAAGGAATGATTGAGTTTGAGGAGCGCCGTATGAACGCCCCACAGGAGGCTCATGAAAAAACGGTGAGTGCGGATGAGGCTGAAAATCTCGCACAAAATCTTTATGACGAACTCGGCTATGCGGAGTCTAGCGAGGACTATTTGTATATAAAGGGTGTCGTGTCTGCTACGCGTAATAAGATAGGAAAATTTTTGGAACATATTCGTGGAAGCGATGGACAGAGGGGTCCAAGCGAGGCAGCGATAAAGGCATTGGAGGATCTCCACATTGAACACAAGAGCTTATTGTCGGCTCAGCAAAATCTTGAGGATGTAATTTCTGGATTTGAAACAAGGATACACGAGCTTGAGAGAATTCTTGAAACAAAGCGCGCAGAGACTACCGACGCCGAGCGCGCGTCTTTTGAGTTTCGCGCGAAAAAGCAGGAACTCACTTTGCGACTCGGAATGGTGCGTGAGCATATTGAAAACTTTACCCGTGATGAAGTTTCTTTCCGTGAGGAGCTTCGCGAGGGCGGAATCCTTATTGGTCGCTCAATTCTAGACTACACAAATATTTACATTGATGTGGCGCAGGCACTTTCAGAACCGCGAGCCGAGCAAGAAGCTCGACGAAAAAAGATTGAACGCGCAAAAATCCGCCTGGAGGATATTATGGGAGGTGGCTCGGGCGAGGACATAATGCGCGAGTACGAGGAGGCGGTTTCTCGTGATGAATTCCTAGCGAAGGAACTTGAGGATTTGAAGACAAGCGCCGAGTCGCTTCGCGACCTGATGCGAGGGTTAGAAGAGGAGCTCGGCGCGCAGTTTAAAGACGGCATCAAAAAAATCAACAAACAGTTTAGCGAATTTTTCGCGCTTATGTTTGGTGGTGGCACAGCGTCGCTTGAGGTTGTTATTGAAAAAAAGCGCAAGCGTTCAGATACAGAGATTATAGAAAATCCAGAGGAGCTAGAGGAAGAAGAAGCGGAGGAGGGGATTGAGGTGGCGATTTCTCTACCGCACAAAAAAATCCGCGGACTGCAAATGCTTTCTGGTGGAGAGCGTGCTCTCACGTCCATTGCGCTTATCTTTGCAGTGTCACAGGTCAACCCTCCGCCATTTTTGGTGCTAGACGAAACCGATGCAGCGCTAGATGAAGCAAACTCAAAAAAGTATGGAGATATGGTTGCAACCCTCGCAAAGTATTCTCAGCTTATTGTTATCACGCACAATCGCGAGACGATGTCGCGCGCTGGAATTATTTACGGTGTGACGATGGGTTCCGATGCTATTTCAAAACTTCTTTCAATCAAGTTTGAAGAAGCGGAGCAACTTGCAAAATAGTTGAATTTGTGGTATACTTGTTTTGGCTGCACATTCAATAATTTTCGGAGGACGACGTGATGACCAAGCAACAAAGACATCTCAAGCTTGTTGTAAGCAACAAGCTAGTGGTTGTAAAAAATGATTCAATGGTACTGTCAGTTGAGGAGCCAGAAGAAAAGGTCTCATGGTGGCGCAAGCTATCGTGGCATTCAAAAACACAGGTTTTTGTGTTTGCCATTCTAATCGGCTCTATCGTGGGAGCTCTTGTTCTCCATTGGCTGAGGGACTGGCATACAGCCACAGCAATGTGGATGCTTTCATCCTTCTGTCTGTTTTTAATATGGGCGCTGGAATATCGTCTTAGGATGGACTCAGATCCATTCAATAAGCCACTCTAAAAACTCGCTACCGTTATGGTAGCGAGTTTGTTTTTTACTTCACTAGCTCGTAATCAATGCTTTTTTTCTCAAGATCAACCGCTTTTACGCGGAAATTCAATTTGTCGCCGAGGGTGAATTTCTCGTGCGACTGCTTTCCAACAATGCGATACTTCTCTCTTTCAAAAATATAATAGTCGTTGCCGAGGTCTGAAATGCGAATGAGGCCTTCACACTTTGTTTCTTCTTCTTCCACAAAGACGCCCCATTCCGCAACGCCGGAAATAATCCCTGTAAATTCTTTGCCAACACGCTCGCTCATGTATTCTGCTTGTTTAAACTTTATAGACGCGCGCTCTGCGTCAGACGCGAGCTTTTCCATTTCAGATGAGTGTACTGCAAGGGAACGATACTCATTCATTTCCTCGTTTGTCACCTTTTCGTTTGAGAGGAAGTGCGCAAGGATGCGATGCACCATCACGTCTGGATAACGGCGAATAGGGGAGGTGAAGTGCGTGTAGTGCTCGTACGCTAGCCCGTAGTGCCCTATGTTTCGCGTGGAGTAAATCGCTTTTGCCATTGTGCGAACGGTCGCGGTGTTGAGCATCGTCTCCTCTGGTTTGCCCTTAATTTGTTCTAGAAATTTATTTATGTCAGTGGATGAAACGCGCCCTTCTTTAAGCGGGAGCTTATAGCCGAGCCCTGCGACAAATTTTGCGAGTTCCGCGAGACGTTCTGGTTTTGGTTCATCGTGCACGCGGTACACAAACAGATCTCCCTCGTGTTCGGGGTGCGCTGTTTTTCCTTGCACGTTACTAAGTTTAGAAGAAACATACTCCGCAACTTTTTTGTTTGCGAGCAACATAAACATTTCTACAAGTTTGTTTGTGTCTTGAAAAGTTTTTGTATACACACGAATAGGTTTTTTGTTTGCATCAAGTTCAAAACGCACTTCTTCGTGTTCAAAAGAAATCGCGCCCTCTTCTTTATCTTGCTTCGCGAGTTTTTTGGCAATAGTGTTTAGCGTGTGAAGCTCATCATAAAAAAGTCCTTTGCCGTTATCCAATACTTCTTGCGCATTCTCGTATGTAAAACGTTTCGCGGAGTTAATAATTCCTCGTCCAAACCATGAATCCTTTACCACAACTTTTGAGATTGGATTAGTAGCAGTATCTGGCGCAAATGTGAACACGGCAGAAAAAACAAGTTTGTCTTCTTTTTCGTTGAGGGAGCAAAGGTCGTTGGAGAGCACTTCTGGGAACATCGGAATCACACGGTCTACGAGATAGATAGATGTCGCGCGCACACGAGCTTCCTCATCAATGGCGCTGTGAGGTTTTACATATGCTGAAACGTCCGCAATATGCACACCGATTTCAATCTCGCCGCTTGGGAGCGTTTGAATGGAAATAGCGTCGTCAAAATCTTTCGCGTCTGCGGGGTCAATGGTAAATGTGGGGACATTGCGGAAGTCGCGACGTTTTTTTGCTTCCTCAGTAATAAATTCGGGCGCGGTTTTTTTAAGAGCATCCGCTTCGCGATGGATTTTTTCTGGAAGCTCCATTTGGAGACCTTTATCAAGGACGATAGCGCGGATTTCGGTTTCGTTGTCGCCGGCGTCACCGAGGATTTCAATAATCTCTGCTGTCGGACTTTTCTTTGAATCGGTCCAGTCCATAAGTCGCACGAGCGCTTTTTTCCCACGAAGTTTCTGGTCATGAGGTGGATTAGGGATAAGGAAATCCACGTAGATGCGTGTGTCCTGTGGAATTAGAAAAGTTGCACCTTTTTCCTCGTCTACTGTGCCGACGAATGTGATTTTGTTGCGCGCGAGAATTTCTACAACTTCGCCAGTTTGTTGCATGTCACCTATCTTGGCGTTAAGCCTGACTTTCACGCGGTCGCGGGGGAGGGCGGTGTTTAGAAAACCCGCCTCCACTTTGATGTCATTTTCACGCGGGCTGTCTTCGCCCACAGAAACAAAACCAAAGCCTTTTGCGGTCGTGGTAATAACTCCTTCAACATAGTTTCCGGCACGGGCTTTTTCTGTGTTCATATTGCTTCCAAGATAACACAGAAAGGGGATAATTCACAGGTAGGATTTGAACAATTGACCATTCACAATCAAGAACTTTTGATGCGTGATGTTGACATGGACAGCGGGGGGGGGATAGAATAAAGGTGTTATTAGTAATTGAGAATTAATTTAATCTTATGGACTTAGTTCTATTTATAGTGGGAATTTTCTTTTTATGGAAAGGTCAAATGCAAGTATCGAAGAAATCTCAGCCGTGGCCATTACTAAAAAGAAACGGCAGGATAATTGGTGGAGTGCTTATTTTACCAATGGTAGCAGAAGGGGTATATATTCTTTTCTTATTAGCATATTGAGAGGTTAGTTGTACTTCTGTGTTCCTGATATACCCTCGCACCTACTTTTATATTTGCAAAAAGTAGGTGCGAGGGTATAATATTGTTATGAAAAAAACAGTAGTTAAAAAGGTGACAATTGATGATTTGGCAGGAACAATAGACAACTTAGCTATTATGGTCGCTAAGGGTTTTGATAGAGTACACAAAGAAATGGATGAGCGTTTTGATAATGTCGACAAAAGATTTGATAAGGTTGAAAAGGAGATAACTGAAGTTAAGGAAAACATTAATACTACCCGTATGGACGTATTGGGAATAGGCGACCGCTTTGTTTCTAAGCACGAATTTAGCCAGCATTTGGTACGCTTCAGTCTTCTGGAGCAAAAGGTGAAGACAAAAAGATAGTTTAATCTGGGTAAATTTGACTATTTGTGGGCTTCTTAGTAGTCATATTGTTCATTAAGATAGCATAAAACTGCTTTTTCTGATAGGATTCAGATAGATTCACCGTTAAATCGTCAATTAAGGAGATAAAAATGAAAGTAATTTCTACGGATCCAGACGGAAGCGCATTGATTGAATTTGAGAATGTTCACTGTAATACCAATGTGATTGGGGAAACAGCACCTGTTCGTGCAGTGGTCTCTATATCAAGGATTCCAGATCTTATCCGAATTGGTCAGCAGGGGCGTCGGGCAGTACAAAAACTTAACTCGATTTTTGCAGTGATTCCACGTGTGTAAACCTGTTCAGGGTACTAAAAAGGTCGCTATGCGGCCTTTTATTTTGCCACCCCTTGACCATTTTACTCATATTTGATAGGATGCTCTTCATGTTAGCAATCAGACTACAACGCGTTGGCCGTAAGAATGACCCTTCTTTCCGTGTCATCGTCGCAGATTCAAAGCTTAAGCCAAAGACCGGAAACGTTCTTGAGGTTCTTGGTTCGTACAATGCGCGCATGGGAAAGCCTGTTATTAATCTTGACCGCGCAAAGCATTGGATGTCAGTAGGCGCAAAAGCCTCAGGCACTGTGCACAACCTTCTCGTTGACCTAAAAGCAGTTTCAGGAAAGAAAATCAACGTTCTCGGCAAGAAAACTCCTATCGTAAAAGAGGCACCCGCAGAGGAAGCAAAAGCGACAGTAGCAGTTGCAGAAGCTGTAGCAGTAGCTCCAGTTGTTGCGGAAGAAGCAGCAGAAGAAGTTGTTGCGGAAACAGTAGAAGAAACCCCGAAGGCTGAGTAGTTTCAATTAAAAAAATAGCCGAGCACCAGTCATTGGTGCTCGGCTATTTTTTTAATTGAAACTATTTATAGTCGCATGGTACAATATATGCACGATGGCATTTTCTTTATTTGGAGGACAAAAACAAAACGAAGCTCTCACGCTCCTCGTTGATATTGGTTCAGCGAGTGTTGGCGCTGCATTGATTAAAATTGAAAAAGGGCAGACTCCTCAGATTGTATCTAGTATTCGCGAGGACATTTCTTTTCAGGAGGTTCTTTCTTCAGCGCGTTTTCTTCTTGCGATGAATAAAGCGCTGGACAAAGTGCTGAAGGATTTGCAGGAAAAAACAAAGACCACGGGAAATCCTAAACATTTTTTTTGCACTCTTTCGTCTCCATGGTTTATTTTGAAAACACGCGATCTAAAAATTGTTAAAAATGACGAGTTTGAGGTTACTGAACGCGCGATTGAAAAATTTATTGATGAGGATATTTTAAAATTGAAAGATGAACTCAAGGAGACCCTTCCTCCAGATGATGTCAGAATCATTGAAAAGAAAGTTATTCATATTAAATTGAATGGCTATGAAATAAAGAATCCTTACAAACAAAAAACTTCGCGAATGGAAATGACAGTAACTGTGGGAGTTTCTTCCGGAAAGGTCATTCAAAGCATTGAGAGGAAAATAAATAATTTCTTTCACGCCAAGTCAGTTCATTTTGGAGCTTTCCCAGTGGCGGCGTTTAGTGCGATACGAGATATTTTCCCTACTGAAAATAATTTTCTATTTTTGGATATTACTGGAGAGGCGACAGATGTGTCACGCGTTGAAAACGACTTGCTTACGCGCACAGTCTCGTTTCCTCGTGGAAAGAATTTTTTCATTCGCGAAATTTCCGCGCGCTTGCGTACTGTGCATGAAGAGGCGACAACTCTTTTCTCCATGTTCCTACGCGGGGAGTTGGATACAGTACGTTACGCAGAGGTTTCAAAGATAGTGGAGACGGCCGAGGCGGAGTGGCTCCAGCGTTTTGAAAAAGCGATTACAGTCCTTGCGGAGAACGGCGCGCCTCCGCGCAAGATCTTTTTTACAGCCGACGCTGAAATATCATCTCGTTTACTCCTCCTTATTTCAAAGGCAAAGTCGGACCTTTTGGCGGATGCAGAATTTGAGGTACAATATTTAGATCAGCTTATCGTTTCCAAATTTGTTTCGTTTGATACAGAGGTCATTCGCGACCCGTTCATTGTAGTAGAGGCTCTTTTAGCGGAAAAGCTCCTTGAACAACACACATAAATATGGAAGACATTATTAGAAAACCAATGAAGGACGTGACAGTGCCGTCAAACGATGTTATTCGTCGTCCGCAAACTGTGCCTGAACCATATGTGGCTCCAATAAGAGACGACGAGGGCGACCGCATCGGGAAAAACCCTTTTTTTGAAAAACCTAAACAAAAGGTTTCGGAACCGCAAAAAGGACGTGGCGCAGGCAAGGGTGTTCTCTTTGCTCTGCTTTTTGCTCTCGTGTTGGCTCTTGCGTTTTTTGTGGCAAATTACTTTGCTATGGCGACGATAGAGGTAACACCTATCACGCGAAGCGCGCAAATTGATAATAATTTTACCGCTACAGTTAGCGAGAGTGATAGCGAATTGATTTTTCACTTCACAAGCCTTTCAGAAGTGAAAGCAAAAGAAGTTCCCGCAACAATTGAAAAAAAGATTCAAAAAAAGGCTTCTGGTACGGTGACCATTTTCAACGCGTACAACGGAGAGAGTCAGCGTCTGATAAAAAACACGCGTCTAGAGTCAGCAGATCATAAAATATTTCGTATTGATCAGTCTGTCGTAGTGCCCGGCGCAAAAGTAGTGGACGGCAAAACAGTGCCTGGTTCAGTGGACTCTGTCGTGTACGCCGATGTTGCCGGCAAGGAGTACAACATAGGACTCGGAGATTTCACGATACCAGGTTTCAAGGGCGACCCGAGATATTCAAAGTTTTACTCGGCTTCAAAACCGGATTCACCAATAGCGGGCGGTTTTTCCGGCACCGTAAAAGTTCCTTCCGACGAAGCAATCAAATCAGCTCAAGAAGAACTTAAACAAGATTTGAAAAAAATCGCAGTAGAAAAGGCGCGCGCGCAAATTCCCACAGAGGTTTCGTTTTTCCCTGGGAGTATGATTGTTAAATTTGAAGAGGTGCCGGAAGAATTTACAGTGTCAGACACAACCAATGTTTCAATGCGAGCAACGGTCTCCGTTTTCTTTTTTGACACGGCGGAGCTTACAAAAAAAATAGCAGAGCTTCTTCCTCTAGAGGACAGAGAAAATCCTTTTTCAATTACAAATATGTCGTCGCTTGATTTTAAGTTTGTTGATGATGTAAACAATGTGGTGCTCTCAGATATAGAAAATATAAGCTTTCATCTGGCTGGAAAAGCGGATTTTGTTGGACAGATTGATTCAAAAAAAATCAGCGCTGATTTTGCTGGCAAGAGTAAAAAAGACATTACTGAGATTATTAAAAAACAAATTAATATTGGTGATGCAAATGTGATAGTTCGCCCTATGTGGAAAAAGGTATTTCCGAGCGATCCAGCAAAAATTAATGTAAAAATAGTTACAAAGTAGCTGAAGGCATTGACGACTATTAGAAATTTTGGTACGATGAGCATTCACAAATGGCAGAAATAGAAAAAGAAGAGTTAACACAAGGAGAGGTAACAGAGGCGCTTCCAAGCGCCATGTTTCGTGTAGAATTTCAAGACGGGAAAATCATTATTTGCTACTTGGCTGGGAAAATGCGTTTGCACCGCATAAAAGTCCTCATTGGGGATAAAGTAATGGTGAAACTTGACCCTTACGGCGGAAAGGGCAGGATAATCAAGCGTCTATAAGAACATTTGACAATTGACCTGTGACAATTGACGAAAATCCTTGATTTCTCTAGGTTTCTAGTCAGTTGTTAATTGTTTTATGTCAATTGTAGTGCCCACTCTGTGGGCACTTGCATTTAAATCAGAAATAATATAGAATACCCTCACTGTTTCAATTTCGGCTTTTGCCGTAAGTCAGTTCAATTTTGTATGAAAGTACGAGCATCAGTAAAAAAAATCTGCGTGAAATGTAAGACGGTCAAGCGCGGAGACCGTATTCGTGTTATTTGCGAAAACCCTCGTCATAAACAGCGTCAAGGTTAATTATTTTAAGTATATAAAGACATCATATGCGAATCCTCGGAGTTACAATACCAGATGAAAAAAGATTGGAGATAAGCCTCACGTCGGTGTACGGCATCGGCCGTCCTCGCGCAAAGGAGCTCCTTGATTCTGTGAAAATTGACCACGGCAAGCGCGCAAAGGACCTTACTCCAGACGACGAAGCAAAAATCCGTAAAGTAATAGAAGGTCTCACATTAGAAGGAGACCTCAAGCGCGAAATTTCCAACAACGTAAAGCGTTTGAAAGAAATCAAAGCATACCGCGGTACACGTCACGCAAAAAAGCTACCTGTTCGCGGTCAGCGCACAAAGACAAACTCACGCACTGTTCGCGGAAACAAGCGCACAACGATGGGTTCAGGACGACGCAAGGCTGACAAGAAGTAAAAAATAACATGGGCAAAAAACGAATTATCAAAAAAGAAGGACAAAGTGTTGATCAAGGATTGGTATCCCGCGCGCTTTCTCGTGGCGCAAAAAAGAAGCACATTGAAGGAACTCTCTACGTGCAGTCTACATACAACAACACAAAGGTCCTCATTGCGGACAAGGCTGGCAATGCGCTCATTTGGTCTTCATCTGGTTCTCTAGGTTTCAAGGGCGCAAAGAAGGGTACTCCATTTGCCGCAGCAAAAGTTGGCGAGCTCGTCGGCGAGAAAGCGGCGATGATTGGTATGAAGTCGGTAGATGTGGTCGTAAAAGGAGTTGGCGCCGGTCGCGAGAGTTCAATTCGCGCCGTGAACTCAAAAGGAATTGATATTTCGTCTATTCGCGACGTAACGCCTGTTCCTCACAACGGACCAAAGCCAAAGAAGCCACGTAGAATTTAAACCAGAATACAATATATATTATGAGCAGAGTTACATGTAAAATTTGTCGTCGTCTCGGGGAGACCATTTGCGGACGTGAGAAGTGCGCTTTTAAGAAGCGTCCGTATCCACCGGGAAAGGTTCTTGCTGAAAAGAAGCACCGTTCAACAGTGACCGACTACGGCCGTCAGCTTCGCGAGAAGCAGAAGGTTCGTCACACGTACGGTGTGAGCGAAACGCAGTTTTCAAATTATGTTAAAGAAGCGTCTGGCAAGCACGGTATCAACCCAGCAGAGTACCTTTTTGAAGCCCTTGAATCACGTCTGGATAATGCGGTATTCCGAGCAGGTTTTGTAGCATCGCGCTCGCTTTCGCGCCAAATAGTGTCCCACGGACACATTATGGTAAACGGACGCCGTACAAATATTGCGTCTCGCCGAATGAAAATTGGTGACGTAATAGCAATTCGCCCAGGAAGTATGAGCACAAAGCTTTTTGAAACACTTGCTGAAAGATTTAAGACAGTCACCGTGCCAACATGGTTCAAGCTAGATACAGATAAACTCACGGCAACATTCCAGGGAAAGCCAAAGCCGGGACAAGCCGAGATGTCGTTCAATCTCACCTCGGTTATTGAGTTCTACAGCCGTTAATTCGCATCCCGTTTGCATTTATTAAAAATTTAAGGTATAGTTTCATCGTCTAATTTACACCAAACACCACAATGCTCGACTACAACATCACATTGCCATCGAAGCCTAAAGTTCTCGCAGAGGACGGTTTTAAGGGAAGTTACGAAATTGAGGGCCTTTACCCTGGATACGGTCACACGCTTGGCAACTCGCTTCGCCGTATTATTTTGTCATCGCTTTTGGGTGCCGCAATCACATCAGTAAAAATTGATGGAGTTTCGCACGAGTTTTCTACAATAGAGGGAGTGAAGGAGGATGTTATTACTATTCTCCTCAATTTGAAAAAAGTTCGCTTCAAGCTATCCACAATGGAATCGCAAACAGTGACCCTTTCTATAAAAGGAGCAAAGGCTGTAACTGCTGGAGATATTAAACTTGCTGGTCAGGTGGAGGTTTTGAACCCAGAGCAACACATCGCTACACTAACCGACAAAAACGCTTCTCTCAATATTGAAATTGTTGTAGCAAAAGGTTTCGGCTATGTTTCAAAAGAAGTTCATCAGAAGGAAAAGGTTGATATCGGCACAATCGCGCTTGATGCAATCTTTACACCAATTCGTCGCGTGAACTACGAAGTGGACAATATGCGTGTTGGCGATCGTACAGATTTCAACCGTTTGCGCATCACAGTAGAAACAGACGGCACAATCACTCCTCGTCGCGCTCTTGAGGCGTCTATCGAGATTATGGTAAACCAGCTCAAGTCTGTCATTGGTTTTGTAGAGAAGGCAGAGGCCGAGACAGAAGAAACTTCGTCAAAAGGAGAGGAGAAAGCTCCAAAGAAGGATCTCGCGGACAACGACTTCTTGAAGACTCGCGTGGAAAACCTTGACCTTTCAACTCGCACAAACAACGCGCTTTCAAACGCAAACATTCGCACCATCGGAGGACTCGCTCGCAAGACCGAGGAAGACCTCTTGGAAATTGACGGTCTTGGCGACAAGGGCATTCAGGAAATCAAGCGCGCGCTCGGTGCTCACGACATCACACTCAAGGCATAATTAATTTGAGCGGAACACTACTACTATGAAACATCACAAGTCAATCAGAAAATTTGGACGAGATCACGCAGGACGCATTGCGCTCCTTCGTTCACTCGCTCTTTCGCTCATTAAATCTGAGCATATTGAAACTACCGAAGCCCGCGCAAAGGAGCTCCGTCCTTTCGTTGAGAAGCTTGTGACTCGCGGTGGTAAAGGGGATATTTCTTCTCGTCGTCTTATCATTTCACGCCTTGGCGGTGTGTCTGGAGAAGAAGGCGCAAAGAAACTTATTGATGAAATAGCTCCTCGCTACAAGGAACGCGCTGGCGGGTACACTCGTATTTTGAAACTCCCACGTCGTGGCGGAGACGCTTCAAAAATGGCAGTTATTGAGTTCGTGAATTAGCAAATTCATGTCTCGGATATAGACTATTACAATAATTATATGACATACAAAATTGACGCAAAAGGAAAATCCGTAGGACGTGTTGCCACCGAGGCAGCGAGCGTTCTTATGGGCAAAAACTCAGTTGCATTTCAGAAGCACCTCGTGGCTCCTGTAGAAGTGGTAATTGAGAATGCTTCAAAGGCGACCATCGCTCCATCAAAGATGGGAGAAGTGCATGCAAAACTTTTTTCTGGCTACCCAGGCGGTCTCAAGGAGCGCACAATCGGTTACACTATTGAGAAAAAAGGTTACTCAGAAGTTTTCCTACGCGCAATTTCACGTATGATTCCTCGCAACCGTTTGCACAAGTCACGCATGAAGAATTTAAAAATTACAGAATAATATGACGACCAAAGATACAACAACAAAAGAGGAAGTAAAGGTTGCAAAGGTGGCAAAGGTGGCTCATCGCTATATTGAGGCTGTTGGTCGTCGCAAGACTTCAACCGCGCGAGTTCGCATTACAGAGGGTTCAAAGGAATCTTTGGTTATTAACGACAAAGATGTGAAAACATATTTTCCCACACTAGAGCTTCAGAAAATCGTTTCAGAGGCGATTGAAAAATCAAAAGTTGCAGGAAAGTTTGCTGTATCTGTAAAGGTTGTCGGTGGTGGAATCCACTCTCAAGCAGAGGCGCTCCGTCACGGACTTTCACGCGCATTAGTTACTTTTGACGAGGAGACTCGCAAGCGTTTAAAGAAGCTTGGTTTTCTAAAGCGCGACCCACGTATGAAAGAGCGTCGTAAGTTTGGACTTAAGAAAGCTCGCAAGGCTCCTCAATGGTCAAAGCGTTAATCTCGAGCGACTACTTCGTTACGAAAAAAGCGCCCTTGGTCGGAGTACTACTTGTACACCTCCCGCGGGCGCTTTTTCCGTGCCTTGTATTCATCTCGAGATAAACGCTTAGAACGTAAATGCTAAAATATTTGGTATATGCTTGGTTTGACGAAGTTGTAGGAGGCGTGGTATCATTGTACTATTATGAAACAGCAATTTACTGCAGTATATAAAAAAAGTGGGAAATGGTATCTTGGTTGGGTTGAAGAGCTTTCAGGCGTCAACACACAAGGGCGTACTCTTGCCGAGGCACGTAAAAATCTAGAGGAAGCGCTCACTCTTGTTCTTGAAGTAAATCGTGTGATAAGTCGCAAAGATGCTGGCACTGGCGCGCGCCGTGAACCGCTTAATGTTTTGCTTCCCGCGTAAATGAAAAGGCTTGATTTTCTCAAGCATCTCCATAAACATGGATGCACGCTTCTTCGTGAAGGTGCAAACCACAGTGTGTTTTTTAATGCACTGACACGCCGTACCTCCACTGTACCGAGACATAACGAGATTGATAATAATCTTGCGCAAAAAATTTGTCGCGATCTTGGTATCGTAAAATCAGCTAAAAAATAATTTTACCCATTTAGCTCAATATGGTAAGATGAGGTTTCAAAGCAATATGACCAACACAGAACACGAAGAAAAAGAGGAAAAAATAGAAGATATGGACACGCAAAAAGAATCTCTTGACACAGAGGAAAACACTACGTATAGTGAAGACCTCCGATTTGAAAGCGAGGAGGAGTCGGAGAGTCCCGCGCTCGCGATGAAGAAGCTTCGCGAGAAACTCAAAACCTGCGAGAAAGAAAAGAAAGAGTACTTGGACGGGTGGCAGAGAATGCGCGCGGATTTCGCAAATATTAAAAAAGACGAGGACACGCGTCGCGGTGAGATGATAAAGTTCGCGGCCGAGGGTCTCGTTGACGACCTTATTCCCGTTCTAGACAGCTTCGCGATGGCTTTTGGCAACAAAGAAGCGTGGGAAAAGGTGGACGAAAATTGGCGAAAGGGTGTTGAATATATTTACGCGCAAATGTATTCTGTACTTGAATCCCGTGGTCTTACTGAAATAGGAAAGGTGGGTGAAAAAGTAGACCCGAGAACGCATGTCGCAATAGAAGAGGTTCCGCCAACGTCAGAAAAAGAAGCAGATACAGTTTCTGAAGTCGTACAAAAAGGTTATCGTTTGCACAGCAAAGTTATCCGTCCGGCAAAAGTGAAATCATTTGGACATCCGGTGGAATAGAAAAGTCGAAATTTTATAAATAAGATAACGAGCGAAGCGACATTAGATTATTTACCCAGTTAAATGATTTCAAATTTGCATAAATTTGAAATCGCGATTTGAAAAATCGCATTTAACCGGGTGTAAGTTTTTCTAAGCTCACTGCGTTCACTAACAAAAACTAACATGGCAAAAATTTTAGGAATTGACTTGGGTACAACAAACAGCGCGGTTGCTATCATAGAGGGTGGCGAGCCACGTATTGTAGAAAACATTGAGGGCGCGCGCACCACGCCGTCTATCGTCGCGGTTTCAAAAAGTGGTGAACGCTTGGTGGGACTTTTGGCAAAAAGGCAGGCGGTAACAAACCCGCAAAACACGCTCTTTGGTATCAAGCGAATGATCGGGCACACATTTGAGGACGATGGTGTTCAGCGCGACAAAAAAGTTGTGCCGTTCGCTATTGAGAAATCTCCAACTGGTGGCGTGCAAGTAAAAATGGGGGACAAGCAGTATCGTCCAGAGGAAATTTCTGCGATGGTCCTTCAGAAGCTCAAGGCGGATGCGGAAGCAAAGCTTGGTGAAAAAATTACAGAGGCGGTGATTACCGTGCCTGCGTATTTCAACGACTCACAGCGTCAGGCGACAAAGGACGCGGGGCAGATTGCAGGTTTTGATGTGAAGCGCATTATAAACGAGCCTACCGCGGCAGCGCTCGCTTACGGTTTTAATAAAAAGAAGGATGAGAAGATTGTTGTGTACGACTTTGGAGGCGGTACATTTGACGTGTCTGTGCTTGAAGTCGGCGGTGATGTCATTGAGGTAAAGTCCACCGATGGCGATGTGCATATGGGCGGTGAGGATATTGACCAGAAAATTATTCAGCACATTGCGAGTGAGTTTAAAAAAGAATCAGGCATTGATGTTTCAAAAGATGTGATGGCGCTCCAGCGTTTGAAGGAGTCCGCAGAAAAAGCAAAGCACGAGCTTTCCACAACCACAGAATCGGAAATCAATATTCCGTTCATCACTTCAGGAGCGGACGGCCCAAAGCACCTTTTGATGAAGCTTTCTCGCGCGACATTGGATGACCTCGCTCGCGAATACATAGAGAAATCCATCGAGATTACAAAGCGCGCTCTCTCTGCATCTCCATTCAAAAAAGAAGACATCAACGAAATCATTATGGTTGGTGGGCAGACACGTATGCCAGCTATCGTGAACGCGGTGAAGGAGCTTTTTGGAAAAGAGCCTAACCGTTCAATCAACCCAGACGAGGTGGTGGCTATCGGCGCTGCTATTCAGGCTGGGATTTTGCAAGGCGACGTGAAGGACGTGCTTCTTTTGGACGTCATTCCACTTTCGCTTGGCATTGAAACGTTCGGAAATGTTGCCACAAAACTTATTGAAAAGAACACAACGATTCCCGCATCACGCTCACAGATTTTTTCTACAGCCGCTGACAATCAAACTTCGGTGGAGATTCACGTAGTGCAGGGCGAGCGACCAATGGCGCCTGACAACAAATCCCTCGGTCGCTTTATCTTGGACGGCATTCCACCATCACACCGCGGAGTACCGCAGGTGGAGGTTTCTTTTGATGTGGACGCAAACGGCATCCTTCAGGTAAAGGCAAAAGAAAAGACCACAGGTAAGGAACAATCAATCCGCATTGAAGCGAGCTCAGGTCTTTCAAAGGACGACATCGCGCGTATGCAGAAAGAGGCAGAAATGAACGCAGAGGAGGACGCAAAAAAGCGCGACAGTGCCGAGACAAAAAATTTGCTTGAACAAATGGTGTATACCGCTGAAAAATCGCTCCGCGATAACGGCGAAAAAGTTTCCGGAGATATAAAATCCGCAGTGGAGACAAAAATCACTTCCGCAAAGGAGGCTTCAAAAGGAACTGACATTGAGGCGATGAAGAAGGCATCACAGGAGCTTTCGGACGAGCTTTCAAAAATCGGTGAAGAAATGATGAAGAATGCAGAGAGCGCGAAGTCTGAGGGAGAGGCTCCAAAGGCAGAAGGCGAAGGCACAGTGCACGATGCGGAGTACAAGGAAGACGAGACAAAGTAGAATATCGAATATAGAATATAGAATGGGTGCGCCACCCTGTATTTATTCAACATTCAATATTCAACATTCAATATTCAACCAATGAAGGACTACTACAAAACTCTCGGCGTTGATAAAAACGCATCCCAAGACGAAATCAAAAAAGCGTTTCGTACTCTCGCGCATAAGCATCACCCCGACAAAGGCGGTGACGAAAAAAAGTTCAAAGAGGCGAGCGAAGCGTATCAGATTCTCTCTGACGAGAAAAAGAGAAAGGAATACGACACCTATGGTTCCGCTGGTCCGGGTCAAGGCTTTGGAGGAGGACAAGGCGGTTTTGATGCGTCTGGTTTTTCAGGTTTCCAAGGTGGGCAGGGGTTTGACGGTGTGGACCTAAACGACATCTTTGGAGATTTTTTTGGAGGTGGTCGTCGCGAGCAGGCGCGTCGTGGTCGCGACATTGCAGTTGATTTGGAGGTCTCTTTTTCAGAAGCGATTTTTGGAGTAGAGCACAAAGTTCGCATTACCAAAACTTCCGCGTGCGATACTTGTCACGGCAGTGGCGCAAAGCCGGGGGCAAAAATGAAAGAGTGCGCGCATTGCAAAGGCAAGGGTCGCACACAAGAAACGGTGCGAACAATTCTTGGCACATTTGCGCAGGAACGCGAGTGCGCTACGTGCCACGGTTCTGGAAAAGTTCCCGAAGAAAAATGCGCTGTTTGCAAAGGCGCTGGTGTTGCGAGAAAAGAGGAACAGATTACCATTCGCGTTCCAGCAGGAATTCAAAACGGCGAGCAGGTGCGCCTTGCTGGCGCAGGCGAAGCAATACAAAACGGCAAGGCAGGGGACTTGTATGTGCGTGTTCACGTAGCACCGCATAAAGTTTTTCACCGCGAGGGACACAACCTCGTAATGTCGCTCAATGTGAAATTGTCCGATGCTCTCCTTGGTGCCGAGTATCCTGTGCAGACACTAGATGGTGAAATTAAATTAAAAGTTCCGAAAGGAGTTTCATCCGGAGAGGTTCTGCGTGTCCGTGAAAAGGGAGTGCCGTTTGACACAAAGCGTCGCGGGGACATTCTCATCAAACTAGAAGTCAAAACCCCCACAAAACTCTCCCGCACTGCCGAAAAACTTATTGAGGATTTGCGCAAGGAAGGTATATAATTACCGTATGAATCCCGTTAGAGATAACTCAGTTATGTTTTTAGCACTAATGGGGTATACTGGGGCTATCATTATTGGCAGTTTAATATAATTATGGAACGGAAATTTTTTAATAATTTCCTATCTCTAACGGGATGAATTTCTTCTTAATAACCCCATTTCTCTTGCAGACAGCGCTCTGGCCTTTTATGTGGGTAGTTTTGTTGGTGTTTGGGAAAATCACTGTACTTGGCAGAGAGAATATTCGCAGACACGAAAGTGGCGCAATCTTTGCGGTAAATCATTCCAGCCAATTTGACCCAATACTTATTCCAGCCACGCTAAATCCTTTTTCCGCGCTTATGCCAATGTTTTATCTAGCGCGCGAACGCGAGTTTTATGAGGTGAGTGGTCTCGTGCAATATATATACGGAGGAATGTTTTTCAAAATCTGGGGAGCGTATCCAGTCACGGTTGGAACAAAAGGGAATTACGAGTACGCGCTCAGAAACCATATTGAGATTTTGGAACGCGGACAAAGCGTGTGTATTTTTCCAGAAGGAGGAAAAACTCCAGACGGTAAAATTGGTGAGGGAAAGCCGGGTGTTGCGTATTTGCTTTGGCGCACTGGTCGCCCAGTGATTCCCGTTGCAATTCACGGACATCAAAAAATGGGTCCACGTGAATTTTTTTCACGCGAGCACTCAATTTCAGTTTCCTATGGCAAGCCAATCACACGTGAGGAACTTTTTGGCGCAAAGGATAGCGGTACACCACCAACCAAAGAGCAACTCAAATCCGCCACTCAAACCATCATGTCCCGCATCCGCGAAATGTACGAGAGGATTTAAAATTATGAGTATTCTTTTGCTAAGTGTTACTGACAACCTAGATCCAGATTTACGCGAGTCTCTGAGGTTGGAAATTGCGATGAGAGGTAACACTGTTGCCTATATTTCCTCAGAGCCACAAGAGGGTGATCGTCCATACTATCTATCAACAATAGAAGATTATTCAAAGATAAGTGAGGGTGTAAAAGTCGATTATTTTGATTTGTCTGAAAACTTTTCAGACGAGAATTTGTTGAAGCTTCTTAATTATGGAACAATATATCTTTCTGGCGGGAATACTTATGTGTTTATGGATTCAGCAAACAAGAGAAATATTTCCCAAATTCTAAATAAACATCTAGAAAGTGGCGGGCTACTTATCGGGGCAAGCGCTGGCTCTATTATGATGACACCAACTATAGATTTAGCTGGTTTTGAAGATGAAAATATTCCGAACCTTAAAGATACTTCAGGTTTTGGTTTCGTGGATTTTGAATTCCATCCACATTATAGTAATGATAGAGATTATTTATCTGAATATATAAATGGGGAAAATAATGATTTGTATGTTTGCAAGGATGGCTCTGGTATATTCTACTCAAACGGAGAAATAAAACTATTTGGTGAAGTTTCTAAATTTTAAAAAAATGATTGAAAACATCAATAACAATATAGAAAAATTATCATTTACGATTGAAACTCCAAAAGAAGGAGATGAGGTTGGAATTGGCCAAGCACACAAGCAGGCATGGTCAGAGACTTATATGAATCCCAAAGATGGAATTACTGAAGAAGTGATAAATGATTTAATTGGTCATGTTGCTGAGGAGGAGGGGAATGATTATAGAAAAAATATATTTAATGAGGCGAGCGTGGCGCCAGAAAAAATTCTATACAGAGTAATTAAAAACAACAACGGCAAAATTGTAGGCTTTATGCATTGTACAAAAGAAGAAGAGTATAATGAGCTCGGTGGTCTATATTTGCTTGATGAAGCAAAAGGCGCGGGGCTTGGTGGGAGGCTTATGGAAGAGTTTCTTGCATGGGCTGACAAGGGTAGGCCTTGCCAGCTAGAGGTTTTTGCTTCTAACGAGAATGCCATCGGATTTTATACTAAATATGGATTTAAAAAGACTGATAAACCTGCCGAGCACTGGAAGGGTAAACTAGACCTTATCGTTATGGTGCGACCAGTAGAGTCTATTGATTAGTTTACATAGCTTTTGTTACTACGAAAGCTCAAATTTAGTGACCTTCGGAGGATAGTGTATAATAGAAATTGCTTTGTGTTTTATGGGTTAAATTCCTGTTTTTGCTATGTTTTCTTATGAAATCTAAATACTCAAATATCCAATATCCAGAGGTGCGTATTCGCGATGTAGTGTTTTCGATGTGGACTGGAATGAGTAAGGGCTGGGGAGTCTTGATTGCAATCCTGCTTGGTATCGGAGGCGCGAGCGCGTTCGAAATTGTAACACCCCTCTATTACAAGAAGTTTTTTGATGCTCTCACGTCGTCTCAAAGTAAAGCAGAGCTTGTTCCTCAACTTATTCATTACATCCTCGTCGTGCTCGCTCTTAACGCAGCCGCATGGGTATGTTGGCGTGTCGGATCGTATGCTATTGCCCGCGTCGAGGCGCTTTCGATGGCGACGCTTCGCCAGCAAGCTTACGACAGACTTTTGTATCATTCATATAGTTTTTTTACAGACAACTTCGCAGGAGCTCTCGTTCAACGTGTTGGGCGATATGCGCGAGCCTTTGAGAGACTGACAGACCGCATCACATGGGACATCATCCCGCTCATTGTGCGTATTTCAGGCGCGGTTATAATCACGGCGTACATTTTCCCGATGCTTGCCGTGATTATTTTTGCGTGGGTAGTTTTGTATATGGTAGTTAACTATTTCTATTCCAAGTGGCGCCTGAAATACAATTTGGAAATGGTGCAGGCGGATTCACGCACAACAGCAGTCCTTGCTGATGCCATTACCAACCAAAACAATATTGATATTTTTAGCCAGCACTCAAATGAGCAGAAATATTTTAAGGATGTTACAGAGGATCAGTCAAAAATAACTCTTCGCAACTGGACTGTCGGCCAGGGGCTAGACGCCATTCAAGCCGCACTCATTTTCCTAATTGAGTTCGCAATTTTCTACGTCACTATACGTTACTGGGAACAAGGGCTTGTTACTGTAGGAACGTTCATCCTTGTTCAATTGTATGTACTCGGGCTCGGAAGGAGGCTCTGGGATTTTGGCCGCATCATTCGTGATTTTTATGAGGGATTTGCAGATGCAAAGGAAATGGTGGAGATAATGAACCTTCCGTATGAAATAAAGGATGTTCCTACAGCGACACCTCTCAATGTGTCTGGCGGGGAAGTTGTCTTTCGTAACGTCACATTTGCGTTTAACCAAACACGCGAGGTTTTGAAAAATATAAATTTCACTATCAAGGCTGGTGAAAAGATTGCCATCGTTGGCCCATCTGGCGCAGGCAAGACTACTTTTGTGCGTCTACTTTTGCGCTTCTATGATGTAACGAGTGGCAAGATTTTGATTGATGGACAGGATATCCGTCATGCGACGCTTAAGACGCTTCGCAACAACGTAAGTCTCGTTCCGCAGGACCCACTTCTGTTTCATCGTACTATTATGGAAAATATTCGATATGGGAAACCGAGTGCGACAGAGGCCGAGGTGGTGGAGGCTGCGCGCCTTGCGCACTGTGATGAATTCATTAACGTCCTACCAAATAAATACGAAACGTACGTGGGGGAGCGTGGAATCAAACTTTCTGGTGGAGAGCGACAGCGTGTTGCTATTGCGCGCGCGATTTTAAAAAATGCGCCCATTCTCGTCCTCGACGAGGCAACATCAAGCCTAGACTCGCATTCCGAGGCGCTCATTCAGGATGCGCTCGATACCTTGATGAAGGGCAAGACCGTTGTTGTAGTCGCGCACCGCCTCTCAACTATCCGCAAGATGGACCGTATCATCGTGCTCAAAGACGGCACCATCATAGAAGAAGGCACACACGACGCCCTCACCAACCAATCTGGCAGCCTCTACTCTAAACTCTGGGACCTCCAAGCGGGTGGATTTTTGAGAGACGGGGAGTAGGGCTCTGTAATAGATTTTACAAAGAGAGATCTATTTTTATTCTGTAGCGCCAGTTGATTTCCCCGCAGATCTTTTATGTGGGACGTCAGTAATGGGTTTTTTTGATGTGCAAATTAGATGTCATAAAGCTTATTTTGGGAAGACTAGACAAATAACATTTAAAATGTTACCCTGTATTTTAGGAAGAAACCCTTGTACATTGAAAGAGTTTCTAACATTTCTTAAACTTTTTACTTAAGGAGTTATCATGTTAATTCGTCCTGACCAATCAAGCGTATTTATGTGTTCAAAGTGTGGGTTCAGAACTTCTGGTATCATCCCGCAAGGTAGTCCCAGTAATCAGCGATGGTGTCCTGATTGTAATTCACCGCTTTTCCAGTGTAATCATTGCTGTAATTTTACATCAGGAACCATTGTTGGTACTGATGTGTCTTGCGACAGTTGTAAGAAAATAGTTAAACCAGAAGCACTCGTTGTAAAATTCTAACCATAACATAAGGAGTATGTCATGCATAAAACTGAAATTGTTCTATCTGGAATCCGTGCAACAGGGAAGCTCCACTTTGGAAACTTCCTTGGTGCCGTTCAAAACTTCGTCAAATTTCAGCAACCAGGCAACACTTGCCTTTACTTCATCGCAGATTTGCATACCCTCACCACTCTTCAGAGTCCTGAGGAGCTTCGGGGAAATCTAATCGAGATAGTGAAGGACTACATCGCTGCCGGTCTTGACCCTGAGAAGTCAGTCATCTATGCTCAATCAAGTGTTCCAGAAATTTCGGAACTTTGTTTGTATCTGAGCATGCTTCAACCACTCGGCGACCTAGAAAGAATTCCCACATTTAAGGATCTTATTCGTAAGAATCCTGACAATGTGAACTTGGGAATCGTAACGTATCCAGTCCTTATGGCGGCAGACATTTTGGGGCCCAAGGCAACCTTTGTTCCTGTTGGAGAAGATCAAGTTCCGAATATCGAGCTTGCGCGATCTCTGGCAACTAGGTTCAATAACCGTTTTGGGGATACTTTTGTAATCCCAAACATGATGCAACACATGATTCGTGTACCTGGCCTTGATGGAAGCAAGATGGGGAAGTCGGAGGCAGATAATGCTATCGACATCAATTCCCCGAGAGAGGTAATTCTTGAACGCTATCTCAAAAAGGGAATCACGGACCCAGAGCGTAAACGTGCTTCGGACCCGGGTGACCCCTATGATCGTTGCCAGTCTGTGTACTCTGTGCACGAACTTGTAACGCCAGGTGAAGTTGAAACACGAACTATTGCAAATGCTTGTCGCACTGCTCAAATTGGGTGCAGCGAATGTAAGCATCGCCTTGTGGATGGCATTGCCAAGATATTGGAACCATTCCAGGCAGCGCGGGCGGAACTTTCTGAAAAGGATGACTATATCAAGGAAATCCTTCATGAAGGTGGCAAGAAAGCACGTGTGATGATTCGCGAAACAACATCTGATGTCCGCGATAAAATGGGCATCGTTATCTATTAAATCAGACAGGAGAAGGAGAAATGAAATGGAACAGCTCTTAAAACCTGGGAACCTTGATCTTGAGGAACTCGGGAAGCGGCTTTATGGCGTTGATATGCTCATTGTTGCTCTCCTGAAGCGTCGGATGGATTTGGCGCTTCAGGTAGGAGAGTACAAGATTGAAAAAGGACAAAAGATTTTTCGCGCAAGCGTTGAGTCAAAGCGTCTAGCTCAGGTACGTGCTGAGGCACGCAGGTGCAAGTTAAGTCCGCACTTTGCAGCATCAATTTTGTATCAGGCAATAAATGAGTCTTGTAAACAACAATTGATTCAGTTGCAGAACGCGGCTACCAGCCGTAACAAAGGCCAAAAGACTGAAAATGATTGGTATCGCATGTTGAAAAAGAATTTATTGCTTTTAACAAAGCGGTGGGCTGATTCTTATGATGAAGACTATGACAAAGCCTTTTTCGCAACACACACCTACCTCGAGTTTGAAGAAGAAATTCTCAGGCAAGAAATAAAGCGTATTACCAAAAAAGGGATTGCTCTGGACCTAGGGTGTGCTACGGGCAGATTAGCCGTAAAGCTTGCCTCTTTGTTCAAGCAAGTAGTTGGATATGACATAAGTCCTCATATGGTAAAGAAAGCCAACGAAAAAGTGGAAAAATTTCCAAACCTTTCCTTTGTCGAAGCTGACATTGAAGACGGGATTCCACAGCTAGATAATTCTGCGTCATTAGTGGTCATGAATCTTGGGACTGCGAGTGACATTCGGGATATTTCCGGAGTTCTTAAGGAAACAGAGCGTGTTCTTGTGTCAGGTGGAAAGTTTTTCTTTTCGTTCTACAACAAGGATGCACTTTTATACCAGTGGGATTTTGTTCCTTGGCCAGTTGGGCTTGCTGCTGAAATTAATATTCATAAGCATTGCCTGGATGTCCATATTGGGGCAAAGGTTTTATCGGTGTATGCACGTCCATACAGTGTCAAAGAAGTAAAGAGTCTGTTCTCGAAATCGATGAAGGTTTCAAAAGTTCTGACACACCCAACGATTAGCTCAATCCTTCCGCATACTTTATTTGAAGGGAAACCAGCTATTCAAAAGTCGATGACAGATATCGATTACCAGCTCTCAATGGCGAGCGATGGTGCATATATCATCGTGACAGGTCAAAAGCGGTAGTCGTAAAGGCTCAAAGACCCCCAGAATTTGGGGGTCTTTTTTATTCAAAAATCCCTTGACAGAATTTCTGGCCATGCTATATTTAAAAAGTTCCTTGATAGTAGTAAATCCTTTGATATAGGTCCCTTGGGAAACTAGGGGATTGGGCTTATGTCGCTCTGTATATGAGCAAGGTGGTCTCTGCGCTAGTGGAGACCCGGGATCCTCCGTAACCATAGGATAATTGATGTCGGCCGAAAGGTGTCTGAGTCAATAAGGGAAGCTTTTGCTTTCGAAAAAGGGTGGCAACACGAGATAAAACTCTTCGTCCCTTTGCACAATATCTTTTGTGCATGGAGATGAGGAGTTTTTTGTTAAAAACTTCTCATGTATTGACTGTTAGTTTTTGTTCTTTTAAAATCAATGAAAGGAATATGTTATGAAAACAAACTCAGTGTTGGATGGTCAGTATGAGATCCAAACTTTTCGTACAGTAGATCTTACTGAAAAACAGTTCTCTTCAGTTGTTGAGCAGATAAAAGAAATGTACCTGTGGTTTGCTCCTGATTCAACTGAAAACGATATGCATGAGCGTCTAAGACAGCATAAAGAGGCATGCATAGACGTACTTATACGTGCTGATACTGGTGAATGCTGTGGTTTTAGTGTTTACTACACAGAGCAGTTTGGTGAAAAGCGAATCATGTTCCGTGGTGGAACTATTGTGCGTGATCGCTCGCGAGGGCTATACAAAGAATTACTTCACCACAGTGTTTCTCCAGAAGAGCAGGATTTCGTAGTTGCAATGACTCAGAATCCACGAGTATATGAGGCGCTACGTTCACTTTCAGCTAGAGGGATCGCATACCCAGCACATGAAATAAAAAACCCCGAAGAGATCAAAATAATCGCTCAAGCATTCTGTAAGGCCCCAGGTTTAAATCCAGAATCGATGATTGTGCCTGAGGTTTATGGTTCTATTCGCAAAGACCAGGAATTTAAACTGGTCAAAGATCATTCAGTTGAAAAATTCTTTGCTGATAACCTGGGTGTTGATGATGGTTTTCTTGTTGTTGTTCCATTGCACTAGCCAGGCTATTTGGGAAAATAGAGACATGTTGTGGTTTTACAGCATGTCTCTTTTATTTTATACTTCATAAATAATGATTATATGACTACTAAATATTCAAAACAAAATATAAAAAAAATACTGGAGTCACCCTCACCGAGGGTTTTGTTGAATGTTTGCACCCATGGAAACGAGAGAGTTGGATTGAAGGTGGCAAAATATTTTAGTGGCGTAAAACCACTCTGTGGAACTTTTGTAATTAATGTTGCAAACGAGAAAGCTCTTGAGGCTAAGAAGCGTTTTATCTCAAACGACCTTAACCGCTCATTCCCTGGGAAAAAGAATGGAAGTCACGAAGAAAAACTTGCTTACAAAATGAAGCCGTTTATCGAGGCCTTTGATGTTGTTTTAGATGTTCATTCAACTGAGACAGGAATGACCTCATCTATTATTATCACAAATTTTACTTCTGCTATGAAAACTATATCAAAAGCTATTTCACCGAAAAGAATAATTTATATGAAAGCAACAAAATCTAGCGCTCTTATTTCTTCGGCAAAATTAGGGATTGGTTTTGAATATGGAAAAGATAAAAGTAAAAAGACATATCACGACACGATTCAAAGTGTAGCGCGTGTACTTGAATATTATAAAATGATAAATCCTTCTCATTTAAAACAAGCTAAGAATGTAATTGAGTTTTATGAAGCTGATAGCACTGTTGCAAAACCAGATGGGTTTAAGGTGGCTCACGGTATTAAAAATTTTGTTCTTATAAAAAAAGGTTCCGTTATTGGATATAACACTAAAATAAAAGACAAAATTGTTGCTAAAAAAGATTTTTACCCTGTTCTTTTTGGTAAGAATAGCTACAAATCTATATTTGGGTTCTCTTCAAAAATGAGAAAATTATAATTTCACATGTGCTACAATAAACCACTATGGAAATAGAAATTGAGGCAAAATTTTTGAATGGGGATGTAAACGCTTTGCGTTCGGCTTTGCAGAAAAATGGAGCAACTTTGGTGCACGAGGAGCGTATGATGAGGAGGAAAAATTTTGACCATACGGATAACAGGCTAGAGAAAATAGGTGGGTGGATACGCGCGCGGGATGAAGGCGACAAAACTACTTTGGCATACAAGCAACTTGTGGATAGAACTATTGAAGGAACAAAAGAGATATCGGTCGTAGTTGATGACTTTGATAAAATTTGTGATTTATTGCTAGCAATTGGGATGGACAATAAGTCGTATCAGGAAACGAAGCGTGAGAGGTGGGATTTGAATAGTGTGGAGGTAACTATTGATACGTGGCCGTGGATTCCCACATTCGTTGAGCTTGAGGGAAAAAGCGAAAAGGAACTGCAAGACGTTGCGAAAAAATTGGGATTGGATTGGGCGAAAGCTACGCATGGCAGTGTTGAGACAGCGTACCAAGCATGCTACAACGTGAGCGAAGAAGAAGTAGACAGCTGGGAGACTATTACCTTTGTTCCTGTGCCAGACTGGTTGGAGATAAAGAGAAAGTAATAAAATTCTGTCCGCCTTTTATGCTACAATACGGCTTGTATGTCTGAAAAGGAAAAAATAGAAACAAAGCCGGCAGACCAAAAGGAGGAGATTAAAAAAGGTCTGCGGGCGATATGGCGACATGTTCGACCATTTAAAAAGGAACTTTCTGTTCTGGTTGTTTTGGGTGTTGTCTCGGCGATAGCAAATGGATTCGTTCCATATGTGACGGGACGTTTTTTTGATGCGCTCATTGACCTTTCCAATGGAACTAATGTATTAACCTCAAGCTCTCTCCCACTTTGGGCTGTGCTCCTTGGTGTGTGGGTTTTTGTTCAACTTGTTGCGAACAATATTGACTGGGTTATGGACCGTTTGCGTCGAAAAGTGGACATAGGTGTGCAGACAGGACTTCAAACAAAGGGGTTTACACATTTGCTCCGTACACCTCTGATGTACCACAAAAATGTGCACATAAATGGCGTGTTGCAAAAAATAAGCGCATTGAGCTGGAGAGTGTCGGCTATTGTTAGAACAATCACAGACATCGCTCCACAGTTTTTGAGCATTATTATTGGTATCACACTCGCGGCAAGCATCAATACCTTCCTTGCAAGCATTTTAGTTATTGGGGTTTTGTTGTATGTGGCGTTATTGATAAAGATTTTAATGCCTATTGCGGTGATGGATTCAGCTGCGCACAAGTCTTGGAACGAAGCGTGGGATGACGCAGCCCAGGCGGTGACTCAAATTGAAAGTGTAAAGCACGCTTCTACTGAAGAATATGAAAGCCACACTGTTAGAGAAACACTTATGGGAAGAACATACAATATGTGGATGAAAATTGAACACAAGTGGAGTAACGTTATATTCTTTCAACGAATCATCGTGTTTGCAACACAGTTTGCAGTTTTCTTGTTTTCTGTGCAGTTTGTTTCAAATGGAGTTATTACCGTCGGTGAACTGGTCGCACTGAATGGGTATTCCTTGATGTTTTTCGGACCATTCGTCTCGCTTGGTTATAGCTGGCAAACTATTCAAAACGGCATCACCATGTCTGCTCAGGCAGAAGAAATTTTTGATGTTGCGGAGGAAAATTATGCGCCAGAGAATGCTGTTACTCCAGAACATTTCGCCGGCGAGGTTGTATTTAAAAATGTTACTTTTGCATATGGAGCTGGTCAACCAAAAGTGCTTGATGGTGTTAATTTAAAAGTGAACGCAGGCGAGGTTGTGGCATTTGTTGGCGAGTCTGGAGTCGGCAAGAGCACTGCAATCTCTCTTATCTCTGGGTATTACTTTCCGTCAAAGGGTCGTGTGCTTGTGGACGGTGTGGATACTCGCAAATTACATCTTACAAATCTCAGAAAGAATATTGCCGTGGTGCCACAGGAGGTCGCGCTTTTTAACAATACTGTTAAGTCAAACATTTCCTACGGCTCGCCGGATGCGACGGATGAAGAAATTGCGCGCGCTGTAGAGGAGGCGCATGCGAGTGAGTTTATCAAAGCGCTTCCACTTGGCTACGACACAATCGTGGGTGAGAGAGGCGTGAAGCTTTCAGTAGGTCAGAAGCAACGTGTTGCCATCGCGCGCGCGATTTTGCGTAATCCAAAGATTTTAATTTTGGACGAGCCAACAAGCGCTCTAGATAGTGAGACGGAACGCAAAGTAACAGAAGCTTTGGAAAAGCTTATGAAAGGACGCACGACGTTTATCATCGCGCATCGCCTATCTACCGTGCGAAAAGCAGACCGCATTTTTGTGCTTGAAAAAGGAAAGATTATAGAAGAGGGAAGTCATGACGAACTGATGAAAATCAAAGGTGGTAACTACCGCCACCGCTACGAGCTCCATATCGGGCTGGTGTAAGCTCCTAGTCTGAAATATGGATAAAAAGTATACAATAAAAGACTTCCTTGATATTGAGTCAACTGGGTCACCCATTTTCAACTTTGATGGTACTAAAGTTGCATATCTAAGCAATGCAACTGGCGTGTCTCAGATTTACCTTGTTTCAAGAGATGGAGGAGAAGCAAAGCAGTTGACATCATATGATGACTCAGTCAATTTTGCTGTTTTTTCGCCAACAAGGGATGAAATTATTTTCGGGAAAAGCAATGGAGGAGATGAGAATGTGCAATTGTTTCTTTTTGATATTGCTCAAAAATCAGTACGCGCGTTAACACAAAATCCCAAAATTCAACACAGATGGGGCGGTTGGTCACAAGATGGTAAATTCATTACCTATTCTTCAAACGAGAGAGATGGGACTGATTTTGATGTGTATGTTATGGACGTGGAGTCAGGCAAGTCTAAGGTAGTTTTTGGCGATTCTGGTTCATGTGATAGTTTGGGATTTTCTCCAAATGGAACAATGGTTGCTGTAAGGAAAAGGCATACGGGGTTAACTCATGATTTGTATCTTGTTAATTTGCAAAGTGATGAGGTTATGCATATAACAGATTATCCTGAAAATCCGCTCGTAGGCTTTATCAATTGGCTTTCAAATGAAAAAGGTTTCTTTTTTATAACGAACAGAGAAAGAGATTTTGCTGGACTTGCATTTTATGATCTAGAGACAAAAACAGAACGATATATTTTAACTCCTGAATGGGACGTGGAAGGCATCACGAAAACAATTAATGACGAAAATTTAATTGTCATGATAAACGAAGACGGATATCGCAATATGACAATTCATGCGACGAAAGACATGAAGCCGTTTGAACATCAGAATTTTCCTAAAGGGGTAGCTGGTTACACTCAGTGGTCTCGTGATGGCAAATATATTGTTTTCACACTATCGAGCGGAACAAAAAATAGCGACGTGTGGGTATGGTCAAAAGACGAAAACAAATATTGGCAAATAACCCACAGCAAGCAAGGTGTTCCTCAAGAAGTTTTAGTAGAACCAAAGCTCGTAAAGTACCAGTCGTTTGACGAGTTGGAGATTCCCGCTTTTTTGTTCTTACCAAAAGAAAAATTGAGAGATAAAAAGCTTCCAGTGATTGTGCACATACACGGCGGACCAGAAGGCCAGTTTCGTCCATCTTTTAACTCCCTTATACAGTACTTTGTCTATCAAGGATATGCTGTTATTGCCCCAAATGTTCGCGGGAGTTCTGGATATGGTAAGAAATATTTAGCGCTTGATGATATCCACAAACGCATGGACTCAGTTACAGATTTACAATACTTACATAAATTTTTAGAGAATAATAACGATCTTGATACAAGTAAGGTTGTACTTTGGGGAGCGAGTTACGGTGGGTATATGGTGCTAGCAGGGCTTACGTTTCACCCTGAGCTATGGGTTGCTGGTGTCGATATTGTGGGTATCTCGAATCTCGTATCATTTCTCGAAAATACATCTCCGTATCGGCGCGCACTGCGTGAAGCGGAATACGGGTACCTTTCAACAGACAGGGAATTTCTTGAATCAATTTCACCGCTTAATTTTATAGAGAATATAAAGGCGCCACTATTCATTATTCACGGAGCGAATGACCCACGTGTACCACTTTCTGAGGCAGAGCAAATGTATAGTAAATTGAAGGATCTCGGTAGGGAAGTTGAGTTACTCGTTTATCAGGATGAGGGGCACGGATTAAATAAATCAAAAAATCGTATGGATGCTTACCCAAAGGTTGCAGAGTTTCTTGGAAGGATATTTGATAAGAAGCCTTAGTGGCGTGAGTAGTATAGCCAGCGCAGACGCTTCCTGCTTGGGGGAATTCGTTTGGAGAATGGGGTGGGGGTGGCTAAACTGTTTTGTGGGCGAAACAGTCGCCCGAACGTTTGCATTCAAACGTTTTAGGGGGTAAAATTAGTGGAAGAGAGATTTCATCCAAGACGTGAATTTACTAATTCAGATTGCTTTTTGATATTTGTAGTAATGAAACAAAATAAAACATACATAATTACGGGAGCTACGGGGTTCTTGGGGCAAAAACTTGTACGTGCTTTTGTGAAGGCTGGTGACGACGTTGTTTTGATTGTAAGGGGTGGAGCCGGAGTTTCAGCCAGTAGTCGAATAGATACACTATTTGATTTTAATAAGGAGGAGCAAAAACAAGTTCGAGTTATAGATTCTGATCTCGAAAACATAGATATTGCACAAGAGATAGAGGACTTCGTGGCAGTGTCTAATCTTAAAATCGATGGAATTTGGCATTTAGCTGCAAATTTGAGCTTCCGCTCAAAAGACAGAGAGAGCGTGAATAATGTAAATTTTATTGGAACACAACGTCTCGTAAAATTAGCAAAAAAATTAAATGTGCCATTGTTTTATGTTAGTACTGCTTATGTGCATGGACAAAGAGACGGTGCTCTTAAAGAGGATGAGTTGCTTAGTACTAGATTTAACAATGCTTACGAGGAGAGTAAATTTATGACCGAGAGGTACCTGAAAGCAGAAAGGGAAAATGGGTTGCGGTATATTGTATTTCGCCCAGCAATTTTAATTGACATTGATGACAATGCAAGTAGTATTCACTCTCCGTTTGGATACTACTCGATTTTGCAACTGATGCATAGCCTAGTCTTGTCTCTGCGTAATTTTATCGGGGAACATAAAATTATAGCGAGTATTTTGGGGTTACGGATTGATACCAGTGAAATTCTGCACTCATACTACTTGCCATTCCTCGTTACAAAGACAACTCTGAACCTAGTTCCAGTAGATGTTGCCGTGGCTACGATGGTCCGAATTATTAATAATAGTACAAATTTTCAGTACGATACATTTCATATTGTTTCCCCCGTAGCCCTTTCTATGCGAAAAATTGCAAAAGTCACATTCGATGAACTAAAAATGAAAGCACATATTGTTGAACTTCCAAGGTTTGTGATGCGTGGCATTTTTATGGTAATTTATTTTTTGAGTAAATTGTTTACCGGGCTCGTTGGTATATCTAAAAAACTTCATCAGTACGGATACTACATGACAAAAACATATCATTTTGATACCATACAAACAGAGCAAGTATATGGTAAACACGAATACACCAGCTTATTTTCTAATTCAACGGAAGACCTCCGCTATGCCGCTAGAGTATTTATTGGCAAGCAAAAATCTTTAAAAGAAAAATCTCTATGATTAGCCTAACCTTGATTACTTTTAAAAGCGCCGCTCTCATAATTGCGGGGATTTTTAATTTAATATTAGGGGGGGTTGTTCTGGCTAAGGCTACAAAGGATTTAGGAAACAAAGCCTTTTTTGCAATTAGCGTAGGTGTATTTTTATGGGCGATAAGTCACTCTATCTTTGAAATATTACCAACTGGTAGCACTTTCTTATTGAGCGTTGGGCACATACTTTATATAAGTGCTGCATTGATTCCAGTTTCATTCCTACTTTTTGCGACATTTTGGGGGTCAGATGACCAGAATATGAAAATGTCGTTATATTTGCCAGCCCTGTCATTCATAGTAATAGTTACGTTTGTCGTCCTTCCTAATTTTATAATTAAGTCAGTAATATTGGATAAGGGGATAAAAACGATATTATTTGGTAGCGGTTATATTATATATGCTCTGTATATAGTTGGTGTATTTTTATTTGCTTTTTATAAAATAGTACAAAAATACCGAGTAGCAACGGGAATGCTCAAGATCCAAACAATGTATGTGTTGTTTGGTACAGCGGTAGCTTCGTTGATTGGTGTCATTACTAATTTATTGTTACCGATGTACGGTAGCTTCTACTTATTTTGGGTTGGTCCAACGATGACAGTAATAATGGTTGCTGTTATAGGCTATGCTATTCTCAAACATCAACTTTTTGACATCAAACTCATCATCGTTGAAATGGCGATTTTGTTGTTGAACTTGTTCTTGTTTCTTAACGTGTTTACATCGCACGAGAAGACAGACCTCATATTGAATGTGTCTGTGTCTGCGTTTATTCTCGCATTCAGCATCGTGCTCATTCGTGGCATTTATAAAGACATTCGCGACAGGGAGAGGATTGAAGGACTGGTGAAGGATATGGAGGTGGCGAATGAGAAACTGCGAATGCTTGAAGGTCAGAAGACGGAGTTCGTTTCCATTGCTTCACATCAGCTCCGCACACCGCTTACGGTTATAAAAGGCTATGCGTCTATGATTTTGGAGGGGACTTTTGGGCATATTAATGACCAAGCGCGTGATGCGATGGAAAAACTTTACAAGTCTAGCGAAAGGATTGTGGCGCTGGTGGAGGACCTGCTTACTGTGTCGCGTATTGAGCAGGGGAGAATGATGCTTAATTTTGAGAGGGTTAATTTCAAGGATTTTATCCAGGGAGTGATTGGCGAGATGGAGAATGAGATAAGCGAATCAAAAATTGATATGTCGTTTACCGCGGAGGAAGAAAAAGAGTTTTTTGTTAGTATTGACGAGAAAAAGTTTAAGCAAGTTGTGAAGCATATTTTGGAAAATGCTATCAAGTATACGCCGGAGCCCGGCTCTGTGCGTGTGGCTGTTCTTGACGACAGTCTTACAAAAAAAGTGCGTCTCACTGTTTCTGATACAGGTATTGGAATGACACAAGAGCAGGTAACCGCTATCTTTGAGAGATTTAATTTGAAAGCTGAGGTTGGGGGACATGCGACTTTTGACGAGAAACATCTGACGCAGGAGGAGGAGCAGAAAAAAAATGATGATGCGGAAGCGAAAATGATGGAAAAGAGAACTCCCGGCATCGGCTTGTATATAGTGCAGGAAATAGTGGAGGCGCATCACGGCACGCTTCGTATTGAATCCGCAGGCACTGACAGGGGCACGACCGTGGTGGTGGAACTGCCGAAGGGGGAGTAGGGATCAACACCACAGCCATCTTGACAAAAATATACAAAGTATGTATATTAGTTCGTAGATGATTCTTTATAGAAGGAGGTTCCAAATGAATTCGTTTCTTGAAAACAGTCGTATCAGATTGCGTCCCATTGAAGAAAAAGATTTATCAACATTGTATGTGTGGAGGAATGAACATGATTTCATAAGTTTGTTCTCTCCACATCGAAATGTAATAAATTACGAGAAGTTTATAGTTGAGCATAAAAGAGATACAGACAAATCTCGGCACATGCAATTTATTGCAGAGTCTGTCAGAAGGAAGGTATCTATCGGTATGACCTACTCATATGACATTAGCCTCACAGATGGCTATGTGTTTTTGGGAGGATACACTCCTCGTGCATTCCGCAGAAATGGCTATGGCGCAATTGGTATGTCCATGGTAATTTTGTATCTTTTTAGATTCTTTCCTCTTCATAAAATATATTTTGAAGTATTTGAGTATAATGTTCCATCAATCTCGATGCTTCAAAATTTTGGTTTTGTTGAGGAGGGGAGATTTAAGGGGCACCGTTTTTACGATGGCAACCGCTACGATGTTTTAAGATTTGCGCTCTATCGGAACAAAATGGACAAAATCAATTCGTTGCTTTTGAGGATAGGGCAGTCTTCTCAAAAAACTTGACAAGTGTAGTTTCAGTATGCTATCCTACAAAAAGATCCGTTAGCGGGCGCTAGTGGACACAACTAACTCCATAAAAGGAGGTAATATGAAAAAGCAGATAGGCGACCCAGCCGAAAATGCTCCATTTCGTCACGCAGGTGGTGGGGATGGGGATAATCATGACCAGGAAGATGGTCGTGACGGCGAGCAAGACCAGGACGGTACAGGCCCTGATCATGATGGTAGCGGTGACGGTGGTGATGGGAGTGACGGTGATTAATCGCCGAGAAGTACGAAGTCCCTTGTGTCAAAAAACACAGGGGACTTTTTATTTATACATTTTTACAAATTGCTCGATCAATTCTCTGTACCCACGCTTCTCTACAATTTCTAATGCGCGAAGATAATCTTTCGATTTCGTCGTACTGACATACTTTTCAAATCTTTCCTTATCATTTAATACTTCTAAATAAATATATTTAAGAACAGCATAAACAATGACATGGACTTGGGTATCATGGTTTTCAGTAGGAAACATATTTTTATCGATACTCATCGGCACTTTGTTACCATTATCTGTAAAAAGAACATGAATTAATTCATGGGTTAGTATGTCTACAAAATCAGTGGGATTATGGTAGTCTCCTCTGATAATCAATGGATCACTAAAGTTTCGTGCATTTCCGCTTACAATGTATATAGGAATAACATTTCTATAAAAATTTAATCTAAGGATGCCACATATGCCTCGGAGTATTATCTCTCCATCCTTTCTCCATTCTTCACGAAATAATTTTATATTTTCATCTATTTTTTCGCGAGATTTTGGTATCCAGTCATTCCACCCTTGTTTTTTTAAATCAGGATTATTTTGACAATAAAAAATAAAAATTGGGTCAAGAAGTTTGCTGTACCTGATGACAATTTGCGGTAGTTTTTTTCGGAATTTGAATAAGTGTAACATTATTTTGTTTGTAAATTTATATGCATTATAGCATTTTAGCGAGATAAATTCAAAAACAGAATGCCAGAGTTAAGTAAATGCAACGCTTAATATTTATACTAGTGGAATTGAGTTGAATAGTAGTGGCGAGGGTAAAAAACTATAGAATCAAAGATGATGGAAAAGAGAACTCCCGGCATCGGCTTGTACATTGTGCAGGAAATAGTGGAGGCGCATCATGGCACGCTTCGCATTGAGTCTGCTGGCGCTGACAGAGGGACGACCGTGGTGGTGGAACTGCCGAAGGGGGAGTAGGGAAGTTTGACTAAGTTTGTTCATTTCTGGTATAATGCTGGTATGGAAGCTACAAAAGCCCGCCCAACAAATAATCTGAAGAAATATGAAGCTATGCTTAAACCAAATAGGAGCATCGCTTCTTTCATGCGTCTTGCAGGTTTGATTACTAAAAAAGAGGCGGAGCAAATACTTGCGTCAACAAAAAAGGCGCGCGCGCAATGGCGGTAATTATAATATGTATTTATTCGACACGAATGCAGTTATTTACTTTCTCGCTGGCGATAAGAAAGCGATTAGTCTTGTAAAGGAAATATTGAAGGAGAATAAGATAATTTATGTTCCAACAATTGTTAGATTGGAGTTGTTTAGTAAGTCAGACCTAACTGCAATAGAGCAAAGCGCAATCGCTGATTTTTTGGCTCTTACGATAGAGATAAGTCTTGATAAAACAATTGCTGATATTGCGGCGGCTATCAGAAGAAAATACAAAACGAAAGTTGCTGATAGTATAGTTGCCGCTTCTGCCGTGTACACTAATAGTCTTTTGGTGACAAGAAATACGAAGGACTTTAAAATCTCCAGTGTTCATACTGTAAAAATATAGAGAACCCTTAACTTAAAAACTTCGTATTGAGTCCGAAGGCGCTGACAGAGGCACGACCGTGGTGGTGGAACTGCCGAAGGGGGAGTAGGGAAGTGGAGCCAAATTTATGGAAACAGAAGAATATTTTAACAAGATGAAAGAAAGGGCGAAGGTGGCATACTCTACTCAAAGAGAAATCTACTGTCCATACTTCGCGACAAATGTGATTTTGAATTCTGACGGTTTTCATCATCTACAATTTTCGGCACGGAGAGAAAGAAATAAGAAGGAGCAACTGTTCAAATTTAATCTTCTACCATTGGGGCTAGACCTTATAAGAAAATCATCAACGATACAAGAGTATAGAATGTTGCTTACTCCGATTGGTAAAAAATCCGCAAGAGACGGAGCGATACCAATGAAGGAAGTAGAGTACTGGGGTCTGGTGGCGATAGCCGGAGAGAAGAAAATAAAAGTCAGAACTGTATTACGGAGAGTAGGTAACGGAAACATTACTTTTTGGAGTGTGATGCTCTATTCAAAAAGGAAAAACGGCAATCAAAAATTATTCAGCGAAGGCATAGAGGATGAATAACAAAAATACCCAGTTCCTTTAAAGGAACTGGGTATTTTTGTTATGCCTGTTCTTCAGCTTAGGAGATCCTTAGCTGAACGGGGCTTCCGCCCACAGGCACAACTTAACTATACTAAAATTGAGAAAAATAGCAATAACATGTGGTGAGTCAAATCGAGATGTGGTATTGTGGTATTATGATTATCCAAATTGTTGAAAACACTATAAGTTTGGAGGAACTGCGTGAAATAGCAAAGGAATATTATATTGATATGGTAAAAGGAGTCGTTGATATTTCAAATGAGAAGGTTGCTTTTGGTGGAGAGTATCATATGGACGCAAATGTAAAAATATTGGAAAACGGGTCTAATCAGGCGGACGTGTGGGGTTTTAACTTGTACGTTAACCAGCCAGCTGGAAATAGGGTTGAATTTACCTCGCTTATCAATATTCGTCCGCATGTTGGTAACAAATCAATGGAGGTGCAGGATGAGGGTATCCGTACCAGAATGCAGGATATTATTGAACGCAAAATTTCTTAAATCATGGAGAGGACGTCACTTTTTTATTTAGCAAATCTTGGCAGTGAGATAAATAGAATTTTTACTCTGAAAGAAAAAGGGCTTATGAAGGAGTCAGATGAGGCGCTTGCTCGCGCGACTGCTATAATTGAGATACTTGAAAAACATCCAGATATTAAAGGTAGAACTCAAGAGATTGAGATGCTTGCGAGCTATCTCGGTCAATCAATAAATCAAGAGAGGATAGATCTTTCAAAAAAGGAATGGCAGGCGTATTTTACTCCATACGCAACAAGATTGTTTTCTATAAACCAATAACTGATTTGCTGGTGTTGGTTTTAGTGAAATTTTGATAGTGAGTGTGTTATAATTCGTTTATGTCTGTCGCATTACTTGATGTCATCAACAGTCTCTCGTTTGCTTCCTGGGGAGTTGTGATCGGAAGTCTTTTTACGGCGTTGCTTTCTGGGGTTGTTTATTGGCAGGATTTTACAAAAAGAAGCAGTAAATTCTTTTTTCTATTTGGGCTTATCAACCTCGTGTGGGGTCTTGTTTACGCGTATTTTGAAGGCTCACTTGCAACCTCTGGAGTGCATGCGGAGATAACTCTGCTCTATGCCACGGCAGCCGTCGTACCGCCATTTTTATTCTTGTTTCTGTATGTGTTTTCTGTTGAGGATAGCCAGCTTTCCAAATGGAAATTATTGGCATTCTTTTCACCATATTTCGCAATAGTCGGGTTACTTGTTTTCTACCCTGGGTTTATTGTCAGCTACCAGGAGTCCTACGGTGAGACACTTGGTAAAATGGTCTTCGGCAAAGGCTTCTTGCTATACGCATTTTATATACTCGCGTTTATTTTCGTTGGGGTTGGGCTACTTGTAAAAAAATATCGCGAGAGCGCGGGAATTTTTAAAACTGCGATTCGGGAATTGCTGATTGCTGTGGGTGTCGCTTCTGTGACTGCGGTGCTGATGTCGCTCTTTTCGCCTATATTCGCGTCTGGCGGGCACGACTTGTTTTGGATTGGGCATCTTGCTGTTATTTTGCTTATTCCACTAACTACATATATTTTAGTAAAATATAATTTTTGGAATATAAAAATTATAGCGACAGAGTTGTTTATTTCTATTATCGTCCTTGTGCTCATTACGGAGCTTTTTCTTGCCAGCTCGCTCCTTGACCTATTCATCAAAACAGTAATCGCGATGCTAATTATTTTTTCAAGTTCGTTTTTGGTTGCGAGCGTGAAGCGTGAAATACAGTCCAAAGAGAGAATTGTGCGTTTGTCGCAGGATCTTGATTTAATATCAAAGCGTTTGAAGGTGCTTGATAAGAAAAAATCTGAGTTTTTGTCTATTGCGTCGCATCACCTGCGTGACCCGCTTACCGCTATAAAGGGTTACGCGTCTATGCTTTCTGAAGGCTCCTTTGGTGACCTCTCGCGACCAGTGCTAGAAGCTATTGAAAAGATTTTTGTTTCAAGCGGTCACCTCGTAACAATGATTTCCGATTTTATGGACATTTCACGCATTGAAAGCGGGGATATGAATTACAACTTTAAGGATGTGGACATGAAAAAACTCTTTCTTATCCTTGCGGACGAGATGAAGCAAAGCGCCGAGCATTCGCATCTAGTATTTACCGCGACAGTGGATGAAGGGCCGTCTGAAGACGAGGAGTACGTAACAGTTGGCGACGAGGGTAAGTTGCGACAGGTTGTTTCTAATCTAATTGATAACTCTATAAAATATACTCCTCACGGAGAAATCTCCATGTTGCTTTACAAGAGCCCAGACAAGAAAAAAATTATTTTTAGCCTGTCGGACACGGGTATCGGTATGAGCGAGCTTACTAAAGAAAAGATTTTCAAAAAGTTTAGTCGCGCCGAGGGTGTGAGCAAAGTGTACACAGAGGGAACAGGGCTAGGTCTCTACGTGGCAAAGGAAATCGTGAAAAAGCACGAAGGGCGTATCTGGGCGGAGTCTAAAGGCGAAGGTCATGGGTCGTCTTTTTACGTGGAGCTGGAGGCGAAGAGGTAGCATAGTTGACTATAATGTGATATAATATTCATTATGAAAAAGGTTAATTTCAAAAATATAATTTGGAAAGAAGAAAAACACTACGTGGCTCAATGTCTAAATATTGATGTCGCGACTTTTGGCGCTACAAAAAAAGAAGCCCTCTCTAATTTGACTGAAGCACTTGAACTCTATTTTGAAGGAGAGTCATCGCAATTTGGAAAGAATGTTCGTAAAATAGAACGTTCAGAAATCGTCACTCTCCCGTTTAGGTATGCCTAAACTCCACTCATCTCGATATATTGTTTCAATATTGGAACGATTTGGTTTTGTGCTTGTTTCGCAAAAAGGTAGTCATGGAAAATTTAAAATGCGCGCTGGTAGAGTGACTAAAATTGTCATAGTGCCACTAGCAAAGCGAGAAATTCCTTATGGGACATTCAGGTCTATCGTGCGTCAATCCGGACTTTCCGAGGAGGAATTTAATATATAAGCTCCTTTGAATTCGGCTGTTTCCTTGGTAGTATATGGAGATGCAGAAAACGCTACTTTCAGGTGTAAAGCCGACAGGGGAGGCTCATATTGGCAACTACTTTGGCGCAATGCGTCAGTTTGTGGATAGGCAGGACGATTATCGTCAGTATATTTTTATTGCGAACTACCACGCGCTCACAAGTGTTTCTGACAAAGCGCTTCTTCAAAAGCTCACTCTTGAGCTCGCGGTGGATTACCTAGCTATTGGCGTAGACCCAAAAAAGACGACGCTCTTTTTGCAGTCAGATGTGCCCGAAGTGACAGAGCTTGCTTGGATATTCAATACTCTCACGACTATGCCGTATCTTTCCCGCGCGCACGCTTTCAAAGATGCGGAGGCAAAAAATCACGAGGTGAATGTTGGACTCTTTGACTACCCGATTCTTATGGCTGCGGATATTTTGATGTACGGCGCGGATGTGGTGCCTGTGGGTCTAGACCAGAAACAACATATTGAAATCGCGCGCGACACCGCGCAAAAGTTCAATCGTATTTTCGGCGAGACGTTCAAGGTGCCTGAACCTATGATTTTAGAGGAAGTGAAAACAGTTCCTGGTACTGATGGTAGGAAAATGAGCAAGAGCTATGGAAACGTAATCGGGCTTTTTGCGTCTGATGAGGAGATAAAAAAAGCGGTAATGAGTATACCGACGGACTCAAAGGGTGTGGAGGAGCCAAAGGCCCCAGGCGAGTGCAAAGTGTTTGCAATTCACGAGCTTTTTCCAGGAGACGAGCTGGAGGCGCTTCGTACAAGATATGTCGCAGGCGGTATCGGCTACAAGGAGTCAAAGGAAAAGCTCTCAGAAAAAATTATCGCGTTTGTATCACCAATGCGCGCGCGTCGAGAGGAGATAGCAAAGAACCCAGAAGCTGTTTTGAAAATTTTGCGAGAGGGTGGGGAAGTAGCACGCGCTCACGCAAAAATGACAATGAACGACGTACGCGAAAAGGTGGGATTAATTTTGAAATAATATGGGAATAATTGATAGAATTGAAAATTTGATAAAACCAGAGGATAAAAGGTTTGAGGTTAAAATGCGTGCGCAATACGATATTATTCAAATGTCAGGAGGTGACGACATAGCTGGGACGTGGATTGACGCGAACGGAAAGAGATTTGACGAATTACTTGAAGATTCACAATATAATTTTTACAATCTACTTTTGGACGAAAAAACATATAACGATACTTTGCAAAAAATAAAAGATAAACTTTACCACTAAAAATCATGGAACGAACATACATCAAGGATTTAAAAAATCACATCGGGAAAGAAGTCACTGTAAAGGGGTGGGTGGATGTTCGTCGCGACCAAGGGAAGATGGTATTCCTTGACCTACGTGATATAAGTGGAAAGGTCCAGGCGGTTGTGCTCCCTAGTCATGCCGAAGCTCTTGAGGTTGCAGAGCGTGTCCGCCCAGAGTGGGTTGTTAGTGTTTCAGCTCAAGTAAACAAGCGCCCTGAACGCAATATTAAAGCCGAGGTTCTTAATGGTGACATTGAGCTTGAAGTATTGAATATTGAAGTACTAAACGAAGCAGAGACACCTGTGTTTGATGTTTCCTCAGACGGGCGCGAGATTGGTGAAGAAACACGCTTGAAGTATCGCTACCTCGACCTCCGTCGTCCACGCCTTCAGCGAAATATGCGACTTCGTCATGAAATTGCGCTTCATATTCGCAACTTTCTCTCCAAGCACGGTTTTATTGAAATAGAAACTCCTATTCTAACAAAATCCACGCCAGAGGGTTCGCGTGACTACATCGTCCCATCGCGTATTGAACAAGGGAAATTTTACGCGCTTCCACAGTCACCCCAGCAATACAAGCAACTTTTGATGGTTGCGGGAACGGAGCGATATTTTCAAATTGCGCGCTGTATGCGTGACGAAGATACGCGCGGTGATCGTCAGCCAGAGTTTACTCAGCTTGATATGGAACTTTCCTTTGCGAAGAAGGAAGATATTATGAAACTCAATGAAGAGCTTTTGATTGAGCTTGTGCAGAAACTCGTCCCTGAAAAAAGAATTCAGTCAATTCCATTTCCACGCATCACCTACAAAGAGGCTATGGAAAAATATGGCAATGATAAGCCTGATATGCGCGAAGACAAAAATGACCCAAATCTTTTGGCATTTTGTTGGGTGATTGACTTCCCATTTTTTGAGAAAGATAAAAATGGTGGCTGGACCTTCACACATAATCCATTTTCTGCGCCGATGACAGAACATATGGAGAATCTAATGAAGAAAGAAAATATAGGCGATATTTTGGCGACGCAGTACGATGTCGCGCTAAATGGATTTGAAATTGGCGGAGGAAGTATTCGCAACCACAAGCCGGAGGCCCTTGTGAAGGTTCTTGAAATTATGGGACACAGCGAGGATAGTATCCGCGCAAACTTTGGACATATGCTGGATGCATTTTCCTATGGCGCGCCACCACACGGCGGTATTGCGTGGGGACTCGACAGACTTCTCGCAGTTCTCACCAACGAGCCAAACATTCGTGAGGTAATCGCATTTCCAAAGACTGGTGAAGGTCGCGATTTGATGATGGAAGCACCATCGGAGGTGAGCGCAGAACAGCTTCAGGAATTAGGGATTGCGGTTTCAAAGAAAAGGTAGTGTTTAAATTGATATGGCTACCGACTACCAAATTAAAACCGATATATTTGAGGGGCCACTCGAGCTCCTGCTTGACCTTGTGGAGAAGCGGAAGCTTTTTATTAATGAGATTTCGCTTGCGCAGGTGGCGGATGACTATATTGCGCACCTGAAGCAGTTTGAAAAAATGCCAGTGGATTTTGTTTCCAACTTTCTCATCGTTGCGTCCACTCTCATTCTCATAAAATCTAAATCACTTTTGCCGACACTTTCCCTTACAGAGGAGGAAACGCATGACATTGATGAGCTGGAGCGACGCCTGAAGGAGTACCAGAAAATTCGCGAGCTTTCCGTACACGTGAAGCAAATGTTTGGAGAGAATGTTTCTTTTTCAAAAGGTCAACCGCGGGAGAGGGAAGCGGTGTTTACTCCAAGTGAGGAAATTTCCACACAAAGTATTTTCTCCGCGATGCGAGATGTGATACTGCATTTTCCTAAAAAAATTGCACTCCCGAAAGTTGTTGTAAAAAAAGTCATCTCGCTTGAGGAGATGATGGATAGGCTCACGACACGCATTACCGGGAGCCTGAAAATGAGCTTTCGCGATTTCGCTGGGGTAGGAACTGCAGAGAAGGTGAATATTATCGTGAGCTTCCTAGCAATGCTTGAGCTTGTAAAACAGGGGATGATAGCAGTGACGCAGGGCGAACACGGAGATGATATTGAAATTGAAACAAATACACTAGAAACTCCAAATTATGGGGCTAAATAGCAGTAACAATACTGCTATACACGTATAATATACTATAGTATATTATACGTGTATAGCGGAAGAAAACTGATAGGTATGATACACTGCACAGATGGAACTTTCGCAAAAAATTGAGGCGTTGTTGTTTTTCAAAGGAGAGCCTGTAACAGCAGGCTTTTTGGCGAAAACACTTGGCGTTTCGGAGGATGAAGTTCGCGCTGGGCTTGTTGGCCTTGAGCAGTCTCTTTCTGGGCGCGGAATCATATTGATGCAAAATGGCGAGGAGTACATGCTCGCTTCTTCGCCAGAAATGGGCCAGACTATTGAGGGACTTCTGAAGGAGGAGCTTGGAAAAGAGCTCGGCAAGGCAGGACTAGAAACTCTTGCGACAGTGCTGTACAGAGGACCGATTTCCAGAAGCGAAATAAACTATCTTCGTGGAGTAAATTCAAATTATATTTTGCGCGCGCTTCTCGTGCGAGGGCTCATTGAAAAAGTTGATCAAGGAGGACGAAGCACAGTGTATCAGCCAACATTTGAGCTTTTGTCATATATTGGAGTAAGCAAGGTTTCTGATTTGCCTGGATTTGATGAGGCACAGAAAGCTGTTGAGGAATTTAAGCAGGCTGAAAAAGAAAATGAACACGAAGAAGGATAGAGAAAAAATCATAACTAGGAGGGCGCACTCTCTCCTAGTAGTGCTCGGTGGTGGAGCAGGCCTCGCAATAGCAATGCAGGGGCTTCTTTCATTTGCATTGCCAGCGCAGACAGAAACAAGCGTGAACAATGCTGGTGATGCAAGGGAGGAAATCCGCACCGCAAAAATTGCGAATCCATTTGATGGTATTTCATTAGAGGCGCGCGCGGGATATGTGCTTGAATTAAAAACGGGTGTGGTGCTTTTTGCAAAAAATGAAAATGAAAAACTTCCGCTTGCGTCTGTGACAAAACTAATGACAGCGTTTGTGGCGCGCGAGCATTTGTCCGAGAGTGCCGTGCTCACACTTACAAAAGACGACCTCTCTGCCGAGGGTGACTCGGGACTTCGCCCTGGTGAAAGGTGGCGACTTGGCGACATATTGAACGCAATGTTGCTTGTTTCCTCTAACGATGCGGCGCACGCGGTGGCTCTATTTGTGGGCTCAAACGGAGTGTCAGATCGGAATGCAAGCACAGACATCGCGCGCGCTAACTTTGTGCAAATGATGAATGAAAAGGCCGTTCTGCTTGGGCTCGAACAAATGCAATTTTTTAATGAGTCCGGACTTGATGTTTCTGCGCCACAGAGTGGTCAGCTTGCGCAGGTAAGCATACTTCCGCAAGGAGGAGGGTACGGCTCTGCGCGCAACGTCGCTCTTCTTTTTGCCGAGCTGTGGAAAAAATATCCAGAGACAATAGAAATAACCGCGCACAAGGACGCGCGAATTTATTCTCAGGATGAAATCGCGCATATTTTGCCGAATACAAATGAAATTGTCGGGCAAATCCCAGGGCTAGTGGCATCAAAGACGGGATATACAAATATCTCCGGCGGAAATCTCGCTGTTATTTTTGACAGGGGAATTGGCGACCCTATCGTAGCGGTAGTCCTCGGCTCTAGCTACAAAGGGCGTTTTGACGATATGCAGAAGCTTGTGGAAGCAACAAGAAAGTGACCTCACATAGTTCACATAGGCGAGGCCTATGTGAACTAATACGTGAAGTTGGCGTTTGCGCGCGATTTCTATATACTAGATAGATATTATGCCAATTGATGTTGTTAAAATTTTTCTTGCCACCACCACAGCGTTTTTTGTTGGTATTGCCATAACTCCTTTTTTGACCTCGTTTCTCTACCGCCACAAGATGTGGAAAAAAACCAGCGTCCGTTTAACGATGGACGGGAAAGAAGCAACTATTTCAGGCAAGCTTCACAACGACGAGGAGAGGAAAACGCCACGTATGGGTGGGGTAGTGGTGTGGGGGTCAGTCTCTATAACAATATTTATTTTTTTTATACTAGCGTCAGTTTTTCCAGAGACTATTTTTTCAAAACTTTCGTTTCTTTCTCGCGAGCAAACATGGCTTCCACTTTTCGCGCTCGTGGCTGGAGGACTCTTTGGTCTTATTGATGATTACCTCGTTTGTCGCGAGACAGGCACAGCCACAGGTGGCGGGCTAGCTCTGAGGGCGCGACTCGCATTTGTTTTTATACTTGCTCTGGCGGGCGCGTGGTGGTTTTACGCAAAACTAGGAATGGATAGTGTTCACATACCATTCGGTGGCGATGTGCATCTTGGGCTATGGTTCATTCCACTCTTTATTATTTTTATGATTGGTATTTATTCGGGCGGAATTATAGACGGCATAGACGGTCTTTCTGGCGGAGTGTTTGCGTCAATTTTTACCGCATACGCAGTTATCGCATTTGCGCAGGGGCAAATAGATCTCGCTGTTTTCTCTAGTGTGGTTGTTGGGGGGCTCCTCGCATTTCTTTGGTTCAATATTCCTCCCGCGCGTTTTTTTAATTCAGAAACGGGAACTATGGCGCTCACAACATCGCTTACGGTTGTCGCCTTTTTAACAAAGGCAGTGCTGGTGCTTCCTATTATCGCGTTTCTCCTTATTGCTACGAGCGCTTCATCTCTGATACAAATTCTTTCCAAACGGTATCGCAACGGGCAAAAAGTATTCTTAGTCGCTCCGCTCCATAACCACTTTCAAGCTCTCGGTTGGCCACCATACAAAGTGGTGATGAGGTACTGGGTCATCTCTGTTGTGCTCGCGCTCCTCGGAACAATAATCGCGCTCGTTGGATAAGATATGATGAGGAAATTTCAATCAATAGATAAAATATTTCTTGGTATCACCGCTCTTCTTGCACTAGTAGGGCTTTTTGTTTTCACTTCTGCGTCGTTTGGACTTTTTGCGAGAAAGGGATTTTCATTGAAGGATCTTTTGTTTGATCAAGTTATTATGGGGCTTCTTCTTGGAATTATTATTGCCGCATTTGTAGCGTTTAAATTTAATTTAAAATTCTTGCAGACAAACGCGCTCTATATTTTTATTGGTTCAATAATTGTCACACTTTTAGTTTTTATTCCCGGTGTCGGGCTAGAGCACGGCGGTGCTCATAGATGGATTGATCTTCGGGTTATTACATTTCAGCCATCCGAGTTTCTAAAGCTTGGCGCTGTTATATACTTTGCGGCCCTTTTGCCGATTCTCAAAGAGCGCATTCGTACTCTAAAGACAGCCTTGATAGTCACAGGTGGAATACTGCTTTTCCCGGCTATCGTATTGCTCGCAGAACCCGACACAGGCACATTTGCTGTGATTTTTGCCGCTGTTATAGCGATGTTGCTTTCTGCTGGAATGAGACTGCGACACTTTGCGCTTATTGTGCTAATCAGCATTCTCGCAGTCGGTGTACTTGCTCTTGCTCGTCCGTATGTTGGTGAGCGTATCCTCACATACCTAGACCCATCGCACGACCCGCAAGGCGCGAGCTATCAGATTCAAAAATCTCTTCTCGCAATCGGTTCCGGCGGAATTACAGGTCGTGGTTTTGGACAAAGTCTTCAAAAATTTGGTTCACTTCCTGAGCCAACAGGTGACTCTATCTTTGCCGTAGTTGGAGAGGAATTTGGGTTCATTGGCGGGTTCGTAATCATAATTTTATTCCTTTTGTTTGGGGTTCGTGGTATACAAATAGCCAGGCGGGCTCCAAATATGTTTGAGTCGCTTTTGGCTGTTGGAATTGTTATACTGATAGTATCGCAGTCATTTGCGAATATCGCGGCTATGCTCGGGCTAATACCGCTTACGGGCGTTCCGCTTGTATTTGTGAGCCACGGTGGCTCCGCGATACTATTTGCCTTCCTTGAGGTCGGCATTCTTTTGAATATTTCTAAGAGAAATTAAGGAGAGAATCGACTGTAATTTCCTTACCCAGTTAAATGATTTCAAATTGGTGCTTTATCACTGTGGTGTGGTAAAATGAGCATAAGATAAGAATTCCTTATATATTTTGTAGAGAATTTGAAATCACAATTTGAGGACGTCCTCAAATTGTATTTAACCGGGTGAAGATTTTAATAGTCGTTTCACTCCTTAAAAATCAATCATGAAAATCGTATTTACCGGCGGAGGCACAGGAGGACATTTTTATCCTATTATTGCTGTCGCCCAAAAACTGAACCAACTTCTTGTTCGCGAAAAAATCGCGAATGCAGAGATGTATTATTTGTCCACCGAGCCATACAACGAGCGTATGCTTTTTGACAATAATATCAAATTCAAAGCAGTCACCGCTGGCAAAAGACGCACATATTTTTCCGTACAAAATTTTTTTGATTTTTTTAAAACTGGCTGGGGAGTGATGAAATCAATTTTTCAAATATTTGCGTTGTATCCCGATGTTGTATTCAGCAAGGGCGGATTTGCAAGCTTCCCAACATTGTTTGCAGCAAAACTTTTTCGCATTCCCGTTATCATCCACGAATCCGACAGCGCTCCAGGCCGCGTAAATGCATGGGCTGGGAAGTTTGCGCAAAAAATAGCGCTCTCGTACGCCGACGCTGCGCAGTTTTTTCCGTCTGGACGCACAGCACTCACAGGAAACCCTATTCGCGAGGAGGTGCTCCGTCCGTCTGGAAGGGACGCGTTCAAGGAGCTAGGGCTTGACCCAAAAATTCCAGTACTTCTAGTTCTTGGCGGTTCACAAGGCGCGCGCGCTATCAATGCGCAAATGGAGACTCTTGCTCCTAAGCTCGTAGAAAAATATCAGGTCATCCACCAAGCCGGAGAGGCAAATATGGCTGAAGTAGAGACCACTGTAAAAGGACTCTTGGGAGGAAACCCAAATGCTTCGCGCTATCATATTTATGGTTATATGGATTCTGAAACGATGAAGCTTTCTGCGGAAATGGCAACGGCTGTTGTTTCGCGCGCCGGTTCGGCAATTTTTGAAATTGCCGCATGGGGAATTCCTGCGGTGCTTATCCCTATTACAGAATCAAATGCAGACCACCAGCGAAAGAACGCGTTTGCATACGCGCGAGCCGGTGGAGCTGTGGTTATAGAGGAGGCAAATCTCGGTCCGAATATTTTGTTGTCTGAAATAGAAAACTTGATGCAGGATCCAAGCAAGAGGGCAACGATGATATCCTCTGCGAATGAGTTTGCGCGCACAGACGCCGCGGAAAAAATCGCGGAGCAAATTGTAGCAGTGCTTATGAGGCACAAAGGAATAAAGTAAATATGACAAAAGTAATTACACGATTTGCGCCATCGCCAACAGGTGTGCTCCATATTGGGTCAGTACGCACCGCGCTTTATTCGTGGTTGTATGCTAGACAAAATAACGGCAAGTTCATTTTGCGAATAGAGGACACGGACAAGGAACGCTCAAAAAAAGAGTTTGAGGATAATATTATTGATGGACTAAACTGGCTTGGACTCAAGCACGATGAATTTTTTCGCCAGTCAGATCGCTCCGTTTTTTACAAGGAACGCATTATTGAGCTCATTGCAAAAGGCGCTGTGTACGTTTCAAAAGAGGAACCAAAAGAGCCAGGCGAGCGCGCGGAAGTAATTCGTTTCAAAAATCCAAACAAGGTTGTCACATTTCGCGATGAAGTTCGTGGAGACATTTCCTTTGATACTACCGAGCTCGGAGATTTTGTTATTGCAAAAGATTTTGATACACCACTGTATCACTTTGCAGTCGTGGTGGATGATTTTGATATGGGAGTTACGCACATTATTCGCGGGGATGATGCTATTTCAAACACACCAAGACAAATTCTTATCCAGGAGGCTCTAGGCGCTCCACGTCCTGTTTACACACACTTGCCGATGATTCTCGCGCCGGATAAATCAAAGCTCTCTAAGCGACACGGGGCTCTCGCTGTTACCGAGTACCGCGAGGAAGGGTATTTACCAGAGGCGATAATCAACTTCGTCGCGCTTATGGGTTGGAACCCAGGCAATGACCAAGAGTTGCTTTCAACGGATGAGATGACAAAACTTTTTTCGCTTGAAAAAGTCCAGAAGGGTGGCGCTGTTTGGAATATAGACAAACTAAAATGGTTCAATAAACATTATATGAAACTTCTCTCGCAGGAAAATGCGGGAAAGGAAATTCTCGCGCAATTTCCTGACGCGCTTCGCGAAAAGGCAAAAGCAAATTCAAAAATTTTTGAAAAGATTATCCCTGTTATCCTTGATCATATTTCAGCATTCGGTGATGCGCGAGTTTTTGCGGAAGCGGGGGAGTACGATTATTTTTTTGAGGATCCAACGTACTCGCGCGAATCGCTTTTGTGGAAGGACGAAAATGAACCATCTGTAGCGGCGCAAAAACTCCAAAAAGTTCTCGCGCTCATAGACAATATAGACGAAGCATTTTTTGTGCCAGAAACTATAAAGACCGCCATCTGGGACTATGCCACCGAGGCGGGGAGGGGGAGTGTCCTTTGGCCAATGAGGTATGCCCTATCCGGTCGTGATAAATCTCCAGACCCATTTACCATGGCAAGTATTCTTGGCAAAAAAACAACGATTCATCGCATTAACACTGCGATAAAACTCCTTCAGGAGTAATATTTTATGTTATGCATGCTAGCATTTATCAATTTACAGTTCTCATATTTATCGGAGCTATTGCGCTAACAGCAAGCTCTATTGTCTCTGCACAAGCCACTGCAACTATAGACGAGCTCCAACAAAAAATATCTTCAAAGGCTGATGAACTGCAAAAACTAACGCCAGTCATTAAGCAACTAGAAAAAGATATTGACACTACAGTCGCTCAGAAAAAAACACTTGGCACAGAAATAAAAACTCTGGACCTTACAAAGAAAAAACTTGAAACAGATATAAAGATTACGCAAACAAAGGTAGACTCAACGGATTTAAAAATTCGCCAGCTTGCGTCAGAAATATCATATAAGGAAAATGAGATAACAGGTCGTGTGGCAGCGCTCAAGGAGGCGTTGCTTGTGATATATGAAAGCGACGAGCAATCGCTCGCGGAGGTTGCTTTGTCTAATGAAAGTTTTTCAGGCCTTTGGAACGATCTTGAAACGCTGGAGCAATTTAGCGCAGGGGTGAATGAAAATGTGGCATTGCTCAAGGCTCTAAAACAGGAGCTGGATGATAGAAACAACAAACAAAAAACAGAAAAAGGGAAGTTGCTCGGCCTTAAAGACGAACTCGGCGATCAAAAGAAAATAACAGAGCAGAACACGAAACAGAAGGCGCAACTTTTGAAAGTTACGAGCAATCAGGAAGCATTGTATCAAAAAACTCTTAAGCAAAAACTCGCGCTCAAGGATGCATTGGAACAAGAGCTTCGCGAATATGAATCAACATTGAAATTCATTTTGGATCCAACGTCTTTCCCTCCACGAGGAACAAAAGTGTTCGCGTCGCCTCTTGATAATGTGCGCATAACCCAGCAGTTTGGAAAGACGAGCTCCTCTGCGCGATTGTACGCATCGGGGACACACAACGGCACAGACTTTGGAGCAAGCGTGGGTACTCCTGTAAAAGCGATGCTAACTGGGACGATTATTGGGACAGGTGATACTGATGTAACGTGTCCTGGAGCATCATATGGTCGCTGGATTCTTATTCGTCACAACAATGGTCTTGCGAGCCTCTATGCGCACCTGTCACTCATAAAGGTTTCAGAAGGCCAGGAAGTGAATACGGGAGACACCATTGGATACAGCGGGAACACCGGCTACTCCACAGGTCCACATTTGCATCTCACCGTTTTTGCGGCAGCTGGAGTGAAGGTAGAAAGTCGCCCTAGCAAATCGTGCGGTGGAAGGTCCTACACACTGCCGTTGGCAGCATTCAACGTGTACCTAAACCCGATGGATTATATGTAGCACATGATGTAGAATATAAACAATGAAGAAGATTTCTAGCAAACGCGGATTTATGCAAATTGTACTATTGGCGATAGTTACTATTGCGGCGTTAGCATATTTTAATATTGACCTCAGAACAATTTTTGAAAATCCAATCGTTCAAAAGATTGGCAGTATATTCGTCGTAGCGTGGTCTGAATTCATAAAGCCACTCATTGTGTACCTCTACACGAGCATTTACGGGTTGTTTAATTAGGGTTCAAAATAGGATAGAGGCATAGGCACATCCAAGGCAAGGCATCTTTTACGCCCTGAAAATGCTACTACATGTATTAACTGTCGTAAAAGATATATTGTGCGACGTACATATATAAATAAGCTCAATACAACCAAAACCCCACTAAACCCTCTTCTCTTCCGCCATTACCATTGAGAGCGATGTCAGAGCAAGCGATGCTATGGCGCCTATAACGAACGTCCAGTTTAGATTTATAAACGTCACCAAGACGGCCACAGAGCCGAGCGCAACAAGCCTACCCACCTGCATAGCCATTTCGGACAGTACGGTAAACTCGTCCACATAATGCCCCTGGTCGGCTGCCAGATCGTAAAATATCGCGTCGTACGAGGTGTCCGTCATCACCTTTGCTATCTTGTGGTATAGCCCAACTATAAACACATGGAACGCTGTCAAAACAAATATTTTCACAATCCAACCGAACGCGTACAAAATGCTCCCTGCCCGAAGCATCTGGTGCTTCTGCCCTAGGCGGTCTAGGTAGTGTCCAAACATATACTGAAAGAGCACGGTGACGCCCAAGATAAAACTAGACAGCGCGCCGACTTTAAAATAATCTCCTTGCAAAAGTAAAAAAATAAAAATAGGCCACACAATGACACCGATAGTCTCCTCGGCTCCTGTGGCTACAGACGCCCATACCACTGCCCTATTCTTTTTTGAAAAAAGTTCGCGCCACGCTCGCGCATAGTCCCAGCTGAATTTTTCATTTGTTCGCGGTACCAACGCAAATGGAATTGTTCCAAACACATATACAACAATAGCGATGAGAAAAAGAGCTTGCATTGAAAATGCCTCTATAATGTATCCTGCGAGTATTGGCCCAACAACTCCAAGCAGTGTGATAGTAGAAAGCATTAGCCCGACCTGCCCTCCCCTTCTTCCTGTGTTTGTAAAAATCGCAAAGTCTACGTGGTAAGGAATCCAAAAAAGAAGTCTGAATATGATTACAAAAAGAAGCGAGATAGGCAAAAGATTCCACATATTGTCGGGGGTCGTATAATAATACGCGGTGTTGATGACGACCGCTGAGAGGCTCGCGAGTACGAGCGCTTTGCGAAAACCGAATTTATTTAAAAACTGCGCGCCAAACGCGACAAGAAAAAGATACACACCGCTCGCCACTGCGTAGTACGCCATTACGAGTGGAACATTTCCACCTGAAAGGTTGTAAATAAAAATTGGAAGAAATACACCGAGGAGTCCGCTTGATATCGCCATCACCATTCGCCCAAAGTATAGTCCGAAGAACCCTTGTCTTTTTTCTTTGCTCGTTAATAAATAATCTGAGTTTTCCATAACACTGTTTGTTTAGTATAGCAGAATATGGATATAAAAAAGAACGCTCCATAACAGAGCGTTCTAAAAAAATGGAACTTTTGGTGTGTTGATTGAGACTCTCCATTTCTTGACATACCTATTCCCTTGCAGATCTTTTGTATAAAAAACCTTTCCATTCATTTGTTTACCAGACATAATGCATGAGATGATCCTCTCGTCAGCTGGCATCATGTCTTCAAAAGGAGCATCATCAACGGAATAAAGTTGCGGAGGTCCCATTTCTGCCGTCTCTGCTGGCTCACCAATGTATTTATCAAGAAGATAGAAAGAAACGTCCATAAAAAAATCGTTCTCATCCCGACTTCCTTCTTTGAAAAAACGAATGTGTGCAGCCAGTATGAGATCTTCTTCCTTTGCAGTTACTTCAGACTCAGAAAACAGCTCGCGGATAGCACATGCAGTGAGTGAGTTGTTGTCCTCAGCTTCAAGTTTTCCTCCGTACCCATTTGGCTTCATTGACCCTACCAATGCTTGCCCATTCGTGTGTATGTCTTGTTTCTTCCTTGCGAGGTAAAATCGCAGTACGCCATCCTTGCCCATTTTAAGGAGAAAAATGACGGTGGCAAATTTATCCAGTGGTTGTAGTATATCCATGATTTTTCCCCAATTTTGCTTATCTCGTTCAATATTACCCTTTTACTTTTTAATTGCAAATTGAGCTAACGGACAGTCGGTGTGTTTGCAGTGGGCGGTACAGTATCCCCTGCCGTATAGAATAAGCAAGTGTGAAAACCTCACCCAGTCTTTTTTTTGGGACTATTTCCACAAGGTCGCGTTCAATTTTTACCGCATCTTTGTTTTTGGTTAGTCCGAGCAGACGCGAGAGACGAATGACGTGTGTGTCAACGGCAATGCCCTCTGCTATGCCGTAGAGTTCTCCCAAAACAACGTTTGCAGTTTTTCTTCCGACACCAGGAATCGCAATCATCTCCCCCATCGTTGTTGGAATTTTCCCACTGAAATTATTTTTAATTACGCGCGCAGCGGCAAGAATATTTTTTGTTTTTGCTTTGTAGAAACCTGTTGAGTAAATATATTTTTCAAATTCATTCGGCTTGGCGGAGACATAGTCATCTAGAGTTATATATTTTTTAAAAAGTTCCTTTGTAACCTCATTCACTTTTTTGTCGGTGCATTGCGCAGACAAAATGACCGCCACCAGAAGCTCAAATGGTTTTTTGTAATGAAGCGCGCATTTTGGTTCAGGGAAAAGTCGTGTAAGTACGCGCAATATTTTAGGTAACTGCGAATTTGTTTTTGAATCCATTTCCTACGAATGAATTATCGGATACTCTGCAAACTCGGGTAGCAAATTTTTACCGTAGAGTAGGCGTGAAAATGCTTCTGCTTCCATTTGCGCGCCAGTGAGGCCGTGGTGAGGCTTTGGCTCTTCTGGTAGGCCAACATATTTTAAAATTGTATCAAGGCTCAAGTCTGCGCGGTCGTTTTTGTGTTGAACAGGGACCCCGCGTTTTATCATATCCATATACGCCATTGAATTTAGGTCCAGCGTGCGAAATGAAAAATGCCATCCGATACTCCCTCGCGCGAATGAGTCATTTAAAAAATCGCGGTCAAATGATGGATTTTGCCCCGCGAGAGTTTTGTCCTCGCATTGTTCAATCCAATGCAAAAAATTATCCATCAGTTCTTTTAGTGAATGCTTCTTAGGATCCATACACTCTTGTTTTGTGAAGCCATTTACGGCGATAGCGTCGCTCATAATACTTGCTCCTTCCCACATTCGGCACTCGCCATAAAACTGCCTTTCTGGATGTTCAAAGTCCACAGCCCCAATACTTAAAATAGAGTGCTTGCGCGGGTCTAGCCCCGTTGCCTCAATATCTGCGACGATCATAATCTATTGATTGTACCACAGTTGCCAAAATATTCATTTACCCCGCTATACACGTATAATATACTATAGTGAGACAAACAAATTAATTCTGTTGGTGACATATGAATAATATCCAGTACTGACAAGCTGAAATGTCGTTTTTTGAGCATACTTCGCATGTATGAACAAAAAACACGT